>ENA-UOJV01002757-UOJV01002757.1-human-gut-metagenome-genome-assembly--contig:-C82-NODE-2757-length-13373-cov-6.777294_pt1 | contig 13373 bp, 7 predicted proteins | sample MGYA00242356_ERZ723903 | MGnify/ENA metagenome assembly ERZ723903
TGAGCTGCTGATATTCTTTTTGCCAACTCGAATTTTCGGCATCAAACGCCTGCGGCAGACCACCCCAGCCGACGTACCTGGATAGGATTTCCTGCTCCTGCGGCATTGCCTGCCGTCCCTCGGCTTCAATCTGTTTGAGTGTCTGGATGGCAGCGATGTTGAACGCATATTTCGTTTTTGCGCCGCCTTCGCCCAGATGGTCGTCCGTAATGTGAAAGTTCTGCGCCTTGGGTTGTTCAGCTTTTGCTTTGGATTCAACAGAAGTTTCAGCATCCACATTTTCCCGCACTTGTTCATCGGGCGGTTTTAATTTATCGGTTTTGGCTTGAGCTGGCTCTGTCTGTTCCTCAAACAGAACGGCATTTCGCGCATCCTCGGCAAGCATCCGCTCGAAGTTTTCCCGCGGTTCTATCCTTGAAATTGGATAAAGCAGCGTCGGATCACGCATGGTTACATGCGTATCCGTGACTTCTTCAATGATAAACGCCGTATTGCCCAAATAAACCGTATCGCCCACCTGATAGGACGGCATCAGCGGAAGATGGTCATCGTCTAAAGCTGGTGAAGTTTCAGATTCCTGCGTTACAGCAACTTTTTCTGGTTGTTCAGGAAAAACGCGTCCTTCTACCTGTGCATGTGCCTTTTCATCTGGATAATGACCATAAATGTACAGATACCGATGTTCCTGATGGTGATAAACAGCAGCGCCGTCATAGGCGAAGCCGTCGCTTTCCATTGTGCCGTTCACATAGCCCTGCGCGACCTTGATTGCTTCTTCCAAGGTTTGATATTCCAATTTCTCATCAAGCCCATTTTCAAAGTGGTGATAAACTACAACCTGATACTGCGGAGTCATCTGCTTGTCATAGTCATCAATCGCTTCTTTTGTCAACCATTCCGGTTTTGCAGGAAGCGTTTCATAAATCTCCCGCATTTTTGCAATCTGTGCGCGGACGCTTCCTGCCCACAGATGCTTTTCCGCGCAACCGCCAGCACCCAGAAAATAATCGCAGTCTGCTTTCAGACGGCTTAAAAGCTGGTAGTCGGGGTTTTGCTCCGGCTCATGTTTTTTCTGTTTTGCGTCAATGTCTGCCTGCGTAACTTGGGAGTGTGAAGGGATTGCCGCTGTTGCCAACGTAGGATAAATCTCATCCAAAAGTTCCTGATGCAGTTGGTCATGAAAGGCAGGCATATCAAAATACAAACGGGTAAGCTGAAGATCGTCAGATGCCGTGACAATGCGGCGAATGGCTTCCGCGCCCTCCAAATAGGCGTTCTGGCGATCCGAATTGCAGCAGGCATTAACGAAGGCTTCGTCTTTGAGCAGCGCATTGCCAATGGCCAGCTTATATTGTTCAAACAATCTCTGTATGGCAGGCTGGGGCTGATGCTGTGTCGGTGCATTTTGCTGGCTAAGATATCGGTTTTGACGAATCAACTCGGTGATTCGTTCAGCTACCCGTTCCCATTTCAGCAGCACATCCGGGCAATCTGGCTTTTTCAGCAACATGCCTTTTGCATCGTGCCATTCGTTACTGTAAAATGCACCCGATACACCAGGACTGCGCCCGCCTGTTCCATATTCTTTTTTGAGAAATTCCAGCTTTTCATTTGTGCTATGCGGTTCAGAAAAGAACCGAGAAATCCGGCTGTCTGCGCCTGCAAAGGGAACGTTTTTTGTCAATACCGCGTTGATTTCATCCTGTGTGATAAAGCTCCGCACATCAGGCAGTTTCATCTCACCTTCGGGCAGTTCTTTCTGAGCCAATGCCAAATCTCTGAGCCGGGGCAAAATGTTTCGAGGAGGAGAGAAGCGCGAACGCATCAAATCGGGTTGCAGCGTGACCGCATCCGCAAAGACTTCAAGCTGCCGGATCAGTTTGTTCAAAAATTCAGGTCGCTCCATCTTTTGGGTGAGCTGATCGACGGAATCCTGAAAAGCCGCCAAACTGTCCATCGGCATGATGGGAAGATAGTCAGGTTTGTTTTCGGCACGGTCGCGGTTCATATAGACCAGCCGATCAGCAACTTTTCGACGAATCATTTCGGCTGCTTCGACATTTTCGAGCTGCGTACCGAATTGCCCGGCTGCAATTAGCTCGCCGACACGCTTTGCGGCATCCGTCCACGATATGACTTGCGCGTTGTTGGCGTATCGTGCGCGATCTCCGGCAGCGATGCGGATTCCACTTGTATCGTACCAGACTGAAAAGCGCCGCCCGTCCAGTTGAAAACCATTGCCATCGTGATAAAGCGTCCGCATGTGCGCCGCAATTCCTTCGGTTGGCTTATCAATCATTGCGTCGAACGCCAGTTCCATACGGGTGTTTTCGATGTTTCCGCCAAAGCGCAGCGCCATATCAAGCACTTTAGATATAGAAGAAGGAGCGGAAACCGCTCGGTCATCCGCTCCTTCGCTGTATTCGGTTGTCGGTATATCAAAAAGACTTGTCTGTCCCGGATTTAGGTGTACACCAGCTCGGTCATCACGACTTCTTCCGCCTGCGCTTTCAAGCCGTTCATCGCGCCGACCCACGCCATCGGGTCGCGTTCTTTCAACGCTTCGTTCACGCCCTGCGCCGCCGCCATCTCGCTGACCATGCGGCTCACTCTCTCGTTTGCCGTCTGGTCGATCTCCGCCAGATGTGCCGTCAGCTCGCCCGTCAGGAGCAGGTTGTTGAACAGTATTTTCTTGTGTTCTTGCAGATATGATTTGCGCATCCTGCCGTACTTGCCCAGCGTCACCTGCCCGTCCGGGATGGTCAGGTCGGGAATTTGATATCCGTTCACCGTTTTGTAGTTCAGCATGTTCCTTGCTCCTTTCAGCGCGGCGCGCTTCCCGCTCGATGTTTCTCAACACTTCCTCGGAGATTTCACTGACCGCCGTTCCAAGCGCCGTCAACGCCTGCGGCGTATTCCATTCGAGGATGGTCGCGAAATCTTCCGGCTCGAACCGATGTTCTTCCGCCAATCCACAGCGGCTCAGCAGCGTGTATTGGATCGCCGATGTCGCCGTATTGCGGAAGGCAAGTTCGAGGTTGAGTTCATCATACCCCATAAGCAAAGAACCGTCAACGATGGCACGAATCTCGTCCTGATGTTCCTGCCAGTAATCCATGACGCGCTGCATCGCAATTTCTTCGAGCTGACCTGCAAGTCCACGATTGGCAGAGATATCGTATTCCTTTTCCAGCATGGCGGCAATGGGCATTTTGTATTCTTCATGGATTGCCCAGGTGAAAGGCGTTCTGGAGTTTTGACGCGCGCCGGTGTCCGACACATCAAAAACATAGTGATAGCGCGGCACATCGCCGGTCATATCCAGCAGCGCGATGCCTTTTGCGCCGCGCCGGACATATCGCCGCATGGTATTCGTCCACAGCTCAAACGACGCGCAGGCGGTCGCGTCCGGGCGCTGGGCGTAGATCATCATCTGGTCGTAAAAACTATATTTGTACAGGGTGGAAGCCGTTTGCAGAAACGAGCGCCACGTTTCCCCATCGGCGGAGATCTCGCGCGCGGTCTGCGCGGCAAGCTGTACATAATCATTGATTCTGGGCATTTCATTGTTCCTCGCTTTTTATCCCAACAGAACGCGCAGGCGCGGTCTGCCGGAGTCATCCAGCTCCATTACGACCGTACCGTCATACTTCTTGCCCGACTTGGCAATCATGCCCTTGACTGCGGCTTTGCCGTCGTTCAGCAAAGCGACGGCGGTTGCGGCATCCAGCCTTTTACCGCGAGCAGCAAAGAACTTGTTGTCCTTGAACAGACCGAAGCTGCATTCGCGGTTTTCACAGAAGTAGCCCTTTTCGGCTTCGCTGACAGGATATCCGCAGCAGGGACACTTGGCGACTTTGCGCCTGCCGGTCGGAAAGAGCGTCAATGCCTGCGGATCGGCTTGCGCGTGGTCAACCTGATCCCGAATCATGGTTTCGATGGACGAGAGAAAATCGTCGGAAGCGAGATTGCCGTGTTCGACCTGGCAGAGCTGATTTTCCCACTGAGCGGTCAGCAGCGGGGAACGGAGCGTTTCGGGCAGAACGGCAATCAGATTTCTTCCTTTGTCGGTCGGCAAAAGCTGTTTGGCCTTTTCGCCCCTGCGCTCGATGAAACCGCCTTTGACCAGCTTTTCAATGATGCCCGCGCGGGTTGCAGGCGTGCCGATGCCTTTGCGCCCGGCTTCGTCGGGGAAGCTGTCTGCACCGGCGCTTTCCATTGCAGCCAGAAGCGTCGCTTCGGTGTAGCGCTTCGGCGGGGCCGTCAGTCCCTTTTTGACAACGGCGCGCACCCCGAAGAAACGCTGATGCTCATACAGCGCCGGATCAACGCCTGCCTGTGCATCAGGCTCGCGGGGATGTCCGATGCTGCCATAGAACGTGCTTTCCGGGATGCGCCAGCCCAACGCGGTATCGGTTTTGCCGGTTGCTGTGAAGGTATGCCCCGCACAGAAAAGCGTCAGGGTGCGCTCCTCGATAACGTGCGGCTCACCGACAGCGCATAGCAGGCGGACGGCGAGCATGCTGAAGATGTTCAGCTCCTCATTCGTCAGCGTGTCCAGCCGCTCGGCGGTGACGGATTGCGTCGGGATGATGGCGTGATGGTCGGAAACTCCGGCATCGTTGATAACCTGTTCGGCATGAATCGGCAGGGAAAGCCCCTGCTCGAAGGGCAGCAGCGCGGCGACGGCCTGCGCCAGATCGGGCAGCATGGAAGCCATATCGCGCGTCAAAAAGCGGCTGTCCGTGCGCGGATAGGTCGTCAGCTTCTTTTCGTAGAGCGACTGCGCGCAATCGAGCGTCTGCTGGACGGTGTAGCCGAAAAGCTGATTGGCTTCGCGCTGGAGCGTGGTCAGGTCGTAGAGTTTCGGCGGATGATCCGACCGTGTTTTCTTTTCAACCCGGATAATCTCTGCCGTCTGTCCGTTGCAGGCATCGGCAAGTGCCTGCGCTTCCTGCTCATCCTCGAAGCGTTCGCTCGCCGCTTCGCAGGGGCAGAGCAGATGAACGGTATAAAACGGCTTGGGCGTAAAGTCGGCAATGGCCTTTTCGCGCTCGACGATCATCGCCAGCGTCGGGGTCATCACACGCCCGATGGAGAGCGTCGGGCCGTAGAGCAGCGTATACAGGCGCGTCAGGTTAATACCCACCAGCCAGTCCGCCTTGGCGCGGCAGAGCGCCGCTTCGTACAGCAGGTCATACTCTGCCGCGTCCTTCAGGTGCGCCATCCCCTCGCGGATAGCGCTTTCTTCCAGCGAAGAAGTCCAAAGTCGCTTGACGGACTTGCTGCAATGGCAGTAGCCGTAAACCAGACGGAAAATCAGCTCGCCCTCGCGTCCGGCATCCGTCGCGCAGACGACGGTTTCGATATCCGGGCGGTTCATCAGGGCGTTCAGCAATTCAAGCTGCTTTTTCGTCTTTTCATTGGGGACGTACTGCCACGGGTCGGGCAGAATCGGCAGGTCGGCGCGCCGCCAAAGCGCCAGCCGAAGGTCATAGTTTTCAGGCTGCGCCAGCGAAACCAGATGACCGACGCACCAGGAAACCAGATAACCGTTTCCTTCGAGATAGCCGTTTTTGCGATTGGCTGCGCCTACGACGGCGGCAATCGCCAGCGCGACGCTCGGCTTCTCGGCGATAATAAGCGTAGAGTTCACCGAACCCCTCCTTTCACTTTTAGAAGGCAGAGAAAAAGCGGCCGGTTTCCCGGTCGCCTGCTGTTCATGATGCCACGCCGCTTCTGCGGCAAGGCTGTGTCCGTGCGGCGTTTCCATCATCAGCCGCTCAAAAGGACTGTCCGTAAAATATCTCACTGGTCGTCCTCGTCATCCTCATCTTCATCGTCCAGATCAGGGCGCGGCTTAGGTTTCGCTGCTTTTTTCTGCATGACGAAGTACACGACCACGCCGCCGCCCAGCGCCATCAGCAGCATCAGCGCCAAAACCGGCGCGGGAGAGGGCTTTTCTTCTTCCGGCGCTTCGGGCTTGGGCGTTGCGGTCGGTCTGGGCGTCGGACTGGCGGTCGGTTCGGGCGTGGGTTTGTCCGCTTCGTCCAGCACAGCCAGCAGGTCGCGGTCATCCACGGCGTTGAGGAAGTAGGTTTCGTAGCGCTCGCCATCCTCGTCGATGGGCTTGTCGTAGTCGATGACCAGATAATAGACCTCGCCTTTTCGGGTTTTGATGGTGATAAACTGCTTGTGCGTCGCCTTGGAGTACAAAAGGTCGAGTGTTTTCATATTGCCGGAAGGAGAATATGCTGTTCCCGTTCCGTCAGGGATGAGATCGGGCAGCATGGTATCGGTCGGAACGGGCGTTGCCGTCGCCTGCGGCACGTCCGTAGGCGTGGGCGTTTCGGTCGGCTTGGCAGATGCTTTTGCACCGCCGGAGGACGGCTTTTTCGTTGGTTTCGGCGTGGCTTCTTCTTCCGGCTCATCCTGTCCGTAATACGGATTTTTGACCTTGACGACTTCGGAGCGGTTATCCGCGTTGTCTACGGCGTAAATGCTGATGTATTCCAGCCCATCGGCATAGTCCCTGATGCGCGCGTCGAGCGTTCCGCCCGAAAGCCGCGTCAGGCGGTGGTTGTTGATGTACACGGCTTTGATGCCGCTGATGCTGTCCGTGGCTTCAATGCAGAGCATGTCGCCGCTGATGCCTGCGCTGACACGCGGCACTTCGGTGTCAAAGCAGGTGATGTTTGTGCTTTTGGCGTGGACGTTGCCCGCCCAATCGGTAACGGAAACGTAGATGGAGCAGTTCTCCCGGATTTCAATGTGATAAGTGCCCGTGGATTCGTCGCCATCCACCAGCGTCGTCCATTTGGAGCCTGCCGCCATCAGGATGCGCAGATGTGCCCAGCCCGTGCCGTTATCGTCCGCGATGGAGATGGTCACGTCGGCTTTTTCCTGCTTCCAGCCGGACGGCGCTTGAATTGCAATCGTGTATGCGCCGGCAGGCGGTTCGGGAGCCTGCGTGGGCTGCTGCGTCGGTTCGGCAGTCGGCGCTTGGGTTGGCTGCTCGGTTGGCTCGACGGTCGGCGCTTCGGTTGGCTGCTGCGTCGGCTCAGGAGTCGGCTGCTCAGTCGGCGTGACAGTCGGTTCTTCCGTGGGCTGCTGAACGGGTTCTTTCGTTTCTTCCTGCGTCGCGGTTTCGGAAAGCTCCTCGGCGTGTGCCTGCAACGGCGTGGGAATTGCGCAGACAATCGCCAGCAGCAGCACGGACAGCGCGCAGATCAGCAGCATCCACTTGAAAAAGCGGCGCGGATCAGGCAGTTTCAGATTCATTGTGGTCATCATCTTCGATGGACACCTCCTCGGTCGGTTCGCTGGGTTCGGCATGACGCGCGCGGAGCAGGGCTTCCAGCTCAAACGGCGACAGCCTTTCGCTCAGACAGATTTGCTCAAAAGCCAACGCTTCCAGCTCGCGCTTGCGCGCCAGAAACGCTTCGGTCTGCGCAAGAATCTTGTCGCGCAAGGCGAGCTGTTTGGGCAGGCGCTCGTTCATAGCCTGTAATTCTGCGCGCCAGTTGGCTTTTGTGTTTGTTCGTTTGGTTCTCGGTTTTCTCATTGGGTAAACTCCTTTTTGAATGGTTATCGTCGGCTGTGCTGCGCGAAGCCTTCCCCCCCTCAATACGCCCGCGCGTAGCCGTAGAAGTGTTCCTGCCAATAGGTGCGGGATAGGTCGGCGTAGGAAATCGGCGATCCGCAATGAATCATCATGCCGTCGCCGACATAAATGCCGCAGTGGGTGATGCCGTCGTTACCCTCAACGCCTTCGCCCAGCGTTCCCTGAAAAAAGATGATATCGCCGGGGCGGGCTTCGTCCTCCCGAATCGGGGTCAGCGCGCCGTATAGACTGGTCGCACCCAGCCGCCCCACGTCTTTTACGGCGGAATTGACCAGCACCCATGATACAAAACCCGAACAGTCAAAAGACGTGCTGGGGTCAGAGCCGCCCCAGACGTAGGGATAACCCAGGTACTTCTCGGCTTCTTCCAGCATCGCCGCAAACTTGGAATCGGCTTCTTTGTATTCCTCCGGGACATCATACAGCAGCGGGTCTTTCAGCTCGCCGGCATACGGATTGTTTCGAAAAAGGTCAGGCATGTTGCCGTGGGTGCTGATGTATACCGCGTACATGCCGACCTGCTCGTGGCTCATCACGTTAAAGAGCAGGTGCGAAAGATTCTTGTTGACGAGCTTCACCGTGCAGGTCTTGTAGATGTACGGAACATCCACCTCGTAGTCATACGGTATCCATTCCAGAACGCCGGTCGCAGGGTCAAGCTCCTGCTTCCAGCTTGTTTTCCATTCCTTCCGATAGCGCGTTTCGCTGGCAATGGATGAAGTGAGGATGTACTGCTGGGCAAAAAGCCTGTCCATGATCGGCACAGCGTCGTCTACCTTCCATTCGTCCCCGATGGTGGCGCTGATGATGGAAATCAGCACATACGGGTCATGCCAGATGTCCATCTGCTCAATCTGGTATTCGTCGCAGCCCGGATGCAGCGCGCCGTAATCGTCCAGCTCATGCTGCAAATCGCTTTCCAGCTTGGCATAATAGCGCTCGGCGGCGAGAATATCATCTTCCTCGGCGGGATAGGTGGTCATAGCGATGACCTGCATCGTCGATTCCAAAATCGGCGCACACCCGTTCAGTGCATTGAGGGCATAGCAGAGCAGCGCGGCAAAGAGGATAAACGCAAAGACATTTCGTCTTTTTCGAGCGGTCTGCACCTGCTTTTGAACCGTGGAAGCGCCGGTTTCGACGGCTTTTTCTGCCACGCGTGAAACAGGCACGTTCATCGGAAGCGGCTGCCCACTCGCCGCCTGCATGTATTGACGGCGGATGGTTTTCTTCTGCTGGGCTTTGGATTGGGGATTGCTGACGCTTTTCTGCGCCTGCGCGTCGGGAATATGGCTACGCGAGAACTGTTCTTTTTTGCCGATAAGCGTTGGTTCGTGATGGACAGGCGCTTCGGTTTTGGACGGCGGCGAATTGGGAAGAACAGGCGGGGAAACCACGCTCTGTTCCTCCAAAACAGGAGAAGCCCCCGGCAAATCGGAGGCTTCTGTCTGTTTGGCGGCGCGGCGCGCATCGGCTTGCGTGGCATACAGCCTGTGAACTGCGGCTTTGGCGTGATGAGCGACGTCCAGCCCGGTTTCGGCGGCCTGGGTGCTGACGCTCTGCGTGTCGGCTTCGTCCGCTTCCTGCTCAAAGAAAGCGTCGTCGGCTGATTCTGTCAGCTTCTTTGCGTGTTCCAACATGCTGTGCCGCCGCTGTTTTTTGCCGGGGACGGGCGCGGTGTTTTTCGGCTCGGTTTTCAGCGGAGAAGGGCGTTTCGGCTGATCTTCCTCAAACCGCAGGCGTTCAGCTTTCACGCAGATATCCCTTTCTGCGCATCAGGAGCGCATAATCCCGCTCCGACTGCCGGTCTGCGTCTGCCGCAACCTTGCAGCAGGCAAAGAGCAACAGCAGGATGATGATGCACACGGCAAGAACGCCGACGATGGTGAGCATGGTCGTCATTTTGTTTCATCTCCATTTGAATCAGGCGGGCGTATCTGCCCACCTTGTCGTCATAATCCGATAGAGTTCGGTATCCTGCGGGAATTTGTCCACGAATGGCAGGATGATGTTGCCGTAGAACAGCAGACCTTCGCCCGCATTGGCCTGCTTGACGTAGGAAAGCTGGTGTTCGGAAATGCCGAGCTGTCTGGCGAGAATCTGCCGGTCGCCCGCCGCCTGACTGAGCATGTAAATGAAATCAGAGTTTTCAAAGATATTCTCGATTTCGCGGGAAGCCAGCAGATCCTTCACGTTCTGGGTCAAGCCGGTCGGGATGCCGCCCCATTTTCTGAAACGCTTCCAGATTTCCACGGAATAGGCGGCGGTCTGTTCTTCTTTGAGCAGAAGGTGCATTTCGTCTACATAGTATCGGGTGCATTTATGCTTTTCCCGATTGCTCGTGACGCGATTCCAGACCTGATCCTGTACGATCAACATGCCGATTTTTTTGAGCTGCTTGCCCAGCTCCTTGATGTCATAGCAGACCACGCGGTTGTGAATGTTTACGTTCGTCCGATGATTGAAAATGTTCAGCGAGCCGGTGACGTAGATTTCAAGCGCCGTCGCCAGATAGTGCGCTTCGGCTTCATGCTGGGCGCACAGGAGATTATACAAATCCTCAAGGATTGGCATGTTTTCCGGCGTGGGATTCGCCAGATAATCCCGATACAGCTGCCGGACGCAGCGGTCGATGATGGTCTTTTCGACCGGCTGCAAACCTTCTTTGCCGCCGACAATCAGTTCGCACAAAGACAGTACAAAGTCCGACTTGAGCGACAGCGGGTTCTCCTCGTCCGAGTAATCCATCGACAAATCCAGCGGGTTGATATAGTCGGTGGAGGTGGGCGAAATGTGGATGACCTGCCCGTGCAGCCGCTCAACCAGCGGCGCATACTCGGCTTCCGGGTCGCAGATGAGGATATCGTCGTTGGTGACGAGAAACACGTTGGTGATTTCACGTTTAGCGCTGAAAGATTTGCCGCTGCCGGGAACGCCCAAAATCAAGCCGTTGGGGTTTTTCAGCAGTTTGCGGTCGATCATGATGAGGTTGTTGGAAAGGGCGTTGATGCCGTAATACAGCGCCTCCGAACCGTTCTGGAACAACTCCTGCGTCGTGAACGGAACAAAGATGCCAACCGAGCTGGTTGTCAGCCCGCGGTTCAGGCCCAGCGGATTTTGGCACAGCGGCAGGCTGGCGATCAGGGCGTTTTCCTGCTGGAAATCCAGCCGAATCAGCGAGCAGTTCATTGCCTGCGCAATGCTCTGCGCCTGCAAGACGTTGTTTTCAAGCTGACGCTTCGTGTCCGCTGTGTTGATGACGACCAGCGTGAGCAGGAACATGCGCTCGTTGTGGCTTTGCAGGTCTTGCAGCAGCTTTTTCGCTTCCTCGCCGTAAGTCGCCAGATCGGAGGGAATGATGTCCATATCGTATCCGGCACGGACGGCTTTTTTCTGCTCCTCGATTTTGGTGCGGTCAAGCTCGGTGATCTTGTGCTTGATCGTTTTGACGGCTTCCGCCTGGTCGAGCGAATGAATGTGCATGGAAACGAGCAGGCTGCTTTCCATATCGAGGAAGTTTTTCAGCGCGCGGTCGCTGAGTTCGGGCGCGAGAATCTGCAAATAGGATGCGGCGCAGTAGGTCTTACCGATGCGGAACGTCCGCCCATCCTTAAACTCGAACGAGGACGGCGCGATGAAGTCCTGCGTCGTCAGCCCGGATGGAACCAGCCAGCTCCAGTCAAAGCGGAACGACTCCTGCGTATCCATGTGGCAGATGCCGTGCATCAGCTCCAGCCGCGCTTTGCCATCGAGGGACTGTGCCTGTACGCCGAGCTTGCGGAAGTTGTTCAGCAAATCCAGTTCGATGCGTTCCAGACGGGTCTTGGCGGCTTTGTAGGAATCCGCTTCAATCCCGAAGGTCAGGTATTTTTGTTTCTGCAAGCCGTTGTTGCCCTTGGCAAGCTGGCTGCGCAGCATGTTCGCATACTCGGCGCGGATGCTGTCAAAGTCATCGTTCTGCGCGGGAATGTCGATGCGCTGTTCAAAGACTTCCGGGTTTGCCGCCAAATCGAAGAAGCTGAACTGGAAGTGAATCGACGGGTCGAAGTAATTCAGAAAATCGCACCAGCCGTCAAAGAGCGCCTGCTTGTCCTCGTTTTGAGAGAGCTGGTAGTTGATATCCTGAAACTGAATCGTCCGCGTATAGCGCGTATCCGTGACGCGGCAGATGCCGTCCGGGTACATGCGCTGATAGGGGATGGTTTTCTGCGCGGTATGCGGCGTTTCCTGACGGCGATCCGCTTCTTTGATTTTGGTGCGGATCAGCTTCTTTTCCTCGCGGGAGAGCTTTTTGCGCTTCTTCTTTTTCTCAATTTGGGCAACGTCCTTTTGGAGCACGCTCTGCCGTTCCAGTGCGTCATACAGATTTTCGCTCTGATACGGACGTTTTTTCGGGCGCAGGAACGTGGCGGTGAAGAAATGCTTCAGCACGACTTCCAGCGGTTCGCCGTTTTTTTCATATACGCCCAGCAGGATGAACGGGATCATCACCAGCACCATGATGAGCGAGGCAGCGCTTGAAGCCACATATGGCTTGAGCAGATAGAAAAGCGGCGCGCCGACAAGCGCACCGCCAAGGAAGCAGACGAGCTGCCGCCGGGTGAGATTGAAAAGTACCTTCTGCCTGACGTGCGTCAGGTCTTTCGGTACGGGTACATAAGCCAATCAATTCCTCCTTTTTAATGTGCGCCGAACACGCTGCGGGACAGGCTGCTGGTCTTGAACAGCGCGAAGCAGAGAAGCACGGTATATCCCATACAGGTAAAGATGGCGACGGATACATCCGCGGTGACGGCGATATTCTGCACCAGAACGGCATAAATCGCCACGCACAGGATCATCATGAAAGCCTGGAAGCCCAGCGCAAACAGGGTGCGCAGGTAATTTTGACCTGTCTGCCCCCATTCGCGGGAAACCATCGTAGCCATAGGGATGGGTGCGATAGACGTGACAAGATAGATTTCGATCATTCTGCCGAAGGTAATGACAAAGATGCAGATTACCAGCGCCCACATGGTAAAACCGATGAGCATCGTCTGAAACCAGAGACCGAAAAGCGCGCCCAGCTCCATATCGGCCAGACGCGCTTCGATGCCCGTAATTGCGCTTTCGATGGACAACTGAGCGTCAGACATGACGAGCCCGGACGCCCGGCTGACCACGCTCTGCGCGGCTTCAAAGATGCCCATGACGATGTTCCATGTGTTGGAGACGATCAGCACCGACGCGGCGGTTTTGAACACCCATTTGAAGATGATGAACGTATCGAAATCGTGAAAGTTGTTCTTGTCGATGATCAGCTGAATGAGTTCGAGGGTTGCGATGACGGCAAGGATCGCGCCCGCAATGGGGACGACCACATGATCCGAAAGACCTTGAATCATGGAGAAAATGCTGCCGTTCCATTGCTGCGGGGTCTTGCCTACGTTGTCAGCAATGCCGGAGATTTGGGTATTCACCTGGTCGAACAGCCCCGTCAGGTTATTCATAATACCCTCGATGAGCAGCTCCCGAATCCATTCCGTGAGTTTATCCCAGATAAAATTCAAAGAGGATCACCCTCTTTCGGAGCAAGCGCCGCCGCGTGGGTGCGCGGCAGCGTTCCCGTAATTTTCTTCTTCACCACGCTTAGAAAAGGCTGGAGAGCAGCGGAACGAGCGTAGAGCCGACCAGCGCAACGCCGCCGCCGGCGATAAGCTGTTTCATACCCAAATAGGTGTAGGAAACCGGCTCGATGGCGGGCGGCGGC
>ENA-UOJV01002776-UOJV01002776.1-human-gut-metagenome-genome-assembly--contig:-C82-NODE-2776-length-13241-cov-38.730017_pt1 | contig 13241 bp, 8 predicted proteins | sample MGYA00242356_ERZ723903 | MGnify/ENA metagenome assembly ERZ723903
GTATGTTACTTTCAGCAGTAAACAATCTTAAGGATTCAGAGGATGAAGAACTTCATCTTCTTATGGTTGATAACCACATTCCAGCAGGTGCAAAGCTGTACTAAAAACGAGATGTACCTTATTGGTGGAAGTTCAAAAATTACAAGGGATAATAATGAAGAACCTCATAAAGGTGAGTAATTCACGAATTGTAAATGTGATGGTGAAAAAAGTAATAGAAAAAGTTTGGCAAACAGTAAGTTGCTTGGCTTGAAAATAGTGATTTCGAATTGACATTATCACTTTGGTCATAAATGCATAGTTTATATATAAAACGGAGACGTAGAAAACAAGGTACAATCAGTTGTTGTATTGTGTCGATGGTAGGCGTATAATAGTTTAATAGATGTAGAACATTACTTAAAAGAACGATTAATGAATGATTTGAGTGATAATCCGAAAGAAGACGGGTATAATATAGTAAGGCTATTTCTGCAGTACCATCCAAATGCAGAGGCGGATATTCAGAGTAAAGCAGATAAATACTCATTTTGTTCGGATTTGGCAGAGAAGCATTTGGATGAGTATAAAGAGCCGAAGAAATTAGCTGTATGGAATATTGTTAAATTGTTCTCTTTTGGAAATTTTATGGAATTGTACGAATTGTATTACCAAATGTATCCATCATTCAACTATTCTGATTATTTAAAATCTATCAAGTTTATAAGAAATGCGGCAGCACATAATAATTGTATTCTAAGTACGCTAAGGAAACCTAATAGTCTTAAAAAGTTCAGTAAAACAAAAAAGCTGGCAAATATACTCGGAAAGATACCTGAATTTCGGGAGTTGGATAACAGGGATGCTATGATGAAAAATCCGGTTATTCATGACTTTGTAACATTACTTTTTGTGTATAACGATGTTATGAAGGTATCGGCAACAAAAAAGCCAGAAATAGAAAAATGGAAGAAATTTGTCATCTATTTTGTGATGAGGATGGAAGAATAAAAATCCTAAGCATACAAATTTTTTGCAGTAGATGGTTGACAAGAGTGTTGGGAAAGAGTAGAATACCTTTCATAGAACAAAAATCGTTAGAGGTTTTTACTAGGGCGGTGCGTGCACTAAACTAGATTTGAGCTTATTGAATAAAAAGGTTCACTAGAGAATATTGTGTGTGTTCTGGTGAGCCTTTTTAGTATTTTACCATAATTATTAGTATTTTGAGTAATTGCATATGTTTACTGTAGGGGTAGCCGTGCTAGGCTATTTCCAAGCCGGAAGGCTCTGATTTTCCAGATAATGATTTTGGAGAGTCAGGGCCTTTCTTCGTGCTGAAAAGCACGGCTACGGGTGCCTGCTGTCAACATATGAGAGAACTTTTGGTCAAGTTGGCCAAAGAAATCGCATAGACACAGGAGCTGTGGTATACTGTGTCTATGCGAATTTATAACAGTCTTAGGACAATGTATTGGAGGTAATGCAATGGAATTTGAACTGCTTGCAGATAGTATTAAGCAAATAAATGATAAAGCAAGTTCAGCAGCAAAAAGTGCTGTAAATCAGCTCATGACATTGCGCAATTGGGCGATTGGTTATTATATAGTTGAATACGAACAAGATGGCAGCGACAGAGCAGAATATGGTTCTCATCTTTTGAAAAATCTGGAAAAGCAAATTGATCAAAAAGGAATGAATTATACGCTTTTTAAGGCTTGTAGACAGTTTTATAAAGTATATCCTCAAATTGGTTCGACAGTGTCGAGCGAATTTAAATTACCAGATTTTGGAAAAAGTTCGACAGTGTCGAACGAATTTGTAACAGATCCAGATGTTTTAGTTAATAACTTGTCTTTTTCACATATTCGAGAAATTATGGTATTAAATGATGCGTTTGAACGATTTTTTTACGAAACAGAGTGTATGAAATGCAACTGGAATGTAAGAAAACTCCGCAGACAGATAAAAACTAACCTTTATGTAAGAGCTGGTATCATAAAATACACATAACGATTCAGGCACGGGCGGCGCTCTGGTTTACGATCTGCAGCTTTCTTCAAAAGGGCATTTCGTTCATTACCGTTCCGATTTTCACACGTCTGATGAGCACGGAGGAGTACGGTACCTACACGGTTTATCTGTCCTAGCTGCAGATCCTGACGATTCTGACATCGCTGTACCTATTCAATGGTGTTTACGACAATGCGATGGCAAAGTACGAGAAGCAGCGGGATGCCAACGTAGTGCTGAACTTTATTTTTATCCATATTTTCGGTTATGTTGCAGCCGGTTACACGACGCTGGCATGCTATATTCTGTATTCGGTTGGACACTATGTGGTGAGCAAACGGATTCTGGTGGCAGAAGGCATTGAGGAAAACCTGATGGATGCCGGATTTCTGCTGGCATGTTCCGCATTTCTGATTGGAGTAAGCGTAATCTGCAATCTGCTGTTCCCATACAGGAATCCTGCGGTATGCGATTCTGTTCGCAAGTGCAGGCCTGGTGTTCTGGAAACGGGAACTGTTGATGAATACGATGGCAGACATCCGCAAAAAGTAAATCAAAAGAAGAAAGAAAAGGAAAATTTACATGAGTACCAGTATTTCAATAAAAGAATTAAAAGAACTCGATCCGTCGAGCTATCAGATCGTGGATATCCGCGACGCAGTAGAGATTTCCCACGGAGCCATTCCGGGGGCGCTTGCGATGAAGACAGAAGAAATTGAGACCAGCGATGCGATTGATCGGACGAAAAAGACGATCATCTGCTGCAGCCGTGGCCGGTTCAGTGTGGCAGCCGCAGACGAAGCAGGACAGGAAAAAGAAGTTCATTCATGTACAGAAAAATAGAAGAAACGCCGGCGCGGAAGATTTTCAGCCATCTGGACACCTACAACCGGTATGAGAAAGGCATTCGTGAGATCCCGTTGGACTCGCTGATGCTGCTGGCAAAGACGTACGACTGCAGTCTCGATTACCTCGCAGGTATTTCCGACCAGCCGCGAAAATATGGAAAATAATGCCAGAAACCGTACCGCTTCTGAAAAAATACGGTTACAGGCAGCCTGAAAGAGAAAAGAGGCTGTCGCACGAATAGCAAATTTCGGCATCCCCAGTAGTAATTGAAAGGATCCCAGCATCATATCGAGCGATTCATCCGGTATAAGATCCCCTTTTCACTCAGGATATTTTCATAGGATTCCTGACGCTTCTCTAAGAAACTTTTGGAGATGTACAGACGTTTATTCCCTTTAGCACGGGAACATCGTTCTTTATACGGACAGCCTGTAGGTACTCTTGGTTCAGTAGGGTGACCGCCTCCTGTATTTTCAGAAACATATTTTCTTCCCATTCGTTCCAAGCGACGTACCATCTGATAAAACAGGGCTTCGCAGGTGTCTGCCAAAAATCCAGTACGGAACCTTGCAATCGTGCTGTGATCCGGTGCTTTCTGACCAGCAAGCAGCTACATAAAGTTAATATCACGTTTACAAGCGGTTTCAATCTTTCTGCAAGAATAAATATTTTGGGAATAAGCATAGGTCAGTATCTTGAACATGGTCTTTGGGTCCACTGCCGGATTTCTGCCTTTGGTAGAGTATGCCTGATACAGTAAACTGTAATCTAAATCCTCCAATTCGTGGCTCAGCAGTCGGACAGAATCATCATCAGGAACCAGACCTTCCAAATTTAATGGCAAAACCAGTTGATAAGGCTCGCCAAATTCGGTATAATTTTTATGGTATTTTATGTATTTGGTCATACTTAATTATACCATGGATTGCGGGCTCTTCGGAGTCCGTTTTCTGCTTTTGGACATAAAAATGGAGCTATTGCTCCATAGATGATTACTCATCTATTTTGCAACAGCCCACTTGACTTCTCTTAATTGTGCACATCACCTGAAGCATCTGATTGCAAAATTTCTACAGAATGGATTGCATGAGTAAGATATGCATCCGGTGCAATACAGGATTCAAACTCCCAAACGGTATCGTAAAAGGCCGAAAAAATTCGATTCAAACTAATTTTGTTCGGAATACAGATATTGTAATACGGTGTATTTCTCCTAAAACGCAAATAAGAAAACTCATCTGCAAAAAACAGTGTCGGTCTTGGGATATGCTGGTAATCAGACAGCAAACCATTCGGCAAAATCTTAATCTGAAGCGCATTTGAAATTTCATGCAGATGTTTCATATGCTTAAAAAAATGAAGACGCTGTTCCGGCGAAAGCTGAATTCGATAACCATAGAAATCCAATTCGCCAGTAACTGTAAAATCTGTAAATGCAGAAGCATAAATCAGTGCTCTTATCGGTGTAACAGCAAGTATCTGCGATACCAGAGAATGCATTTTTTGAAGTACAGGTCTGTATGTCTTTCCTATAAAAGAGCCATACTTATCAAGCAGCTCATTATGTAAATCAGTTGGAAGAAAATGTTCTGTAAAATGTCTAAGCAGACAAGAAGAATTCCGGGCAAACAGTGAATGCTCATATTCGTAAGTACGAATCATTTCAGGAATAGATGTCCGTCGAATAAGCAATGTTTCTTTGCTGCAAAGTAATTTTAATTTGTAATAAAGTTCCGTTGAAAGAGACGAATCTTCAATTGTTGTAACAGCAAGACAATGGTTCTGATCAACTAACATACCTGAAAGCGAATAAATATCTTTAATCGCAAAAACCATTTTTTTCTGTGCCTGTGTTCCGCAATAAAGATTAAAATCAATATTCGAAAGATTTGAAAGCAAATTCATCAGGAAACCAGCCGTATAAACCGGATTATCTGAAGACGATTCCAAATCAATCATTAAAGAAAAATGAACTCCTGGAAGCACAAGTCCTATGTCATTGTGCATGCTGTTAAATTCAGCAATTAAAAGCTGATAATTCGTGTCTACATTCAGAATATCTACCATAGCATAAATATTTAGCGACTGTACTTTACGGAGTGATGGATGTTTCATTTTAAAGATAAACTGATCCAGTGTAAGTTCCGGATAATATGAAATTTTAGTAGCCACTTTAGAACCAGTTGTTACCTGAAGTTCTTTTACATATGTATATTCAGATTCGAGATGATCGTAAATCGCTTTCTGAAGATTCGAAACGTCAGAAATTTGATATTCTTCTAAAAAAGTGTCCCGGTTATCATCAGTCAGAGCCTCAACAATACACTGGCTGATATTCTGCAAAATAATTTCGTGATTTTTTTCTGTTGGAAGTGATTTTCCACTAATCCATTTGCTTATATAAGATTCATCATACTGCACAGCTTTGGCAAGTACATAATTTTTTAAATTGGCCATAGATGTCAGATGCTCTAACAGAACACTGAATCTGTTTTTTTCTTTCATAATAATCAAAAGCCCCTCTCTTCTATTATAATTTTAGTGTACTGCATACAAAATAAGAAAACAAGAACATTTATACAAAAAATTTCCTATTGAATGAAATCCTGAAAAAAATGAATTAGTTGATTTGTTTGATTCAATATGCCAAATTCACCACTTCTATTGAAAAGGAAAAATATCCATGATATAATACGAATCGTCATTATAAAACAAATAAATAATCGGAAAAGGAAGTAAATAATTATGGAAAATACAGGAGCAACATTAACTGGAAAAGCGAGCGTTGATAAACCATGGTTACAGTTTTATCCAGAAGCACTGCGCAACGTTGAAGTGCCAACAATAACTGTTGAAACGTTTTTAAGAGCAAAAAATCCAGACGAAAATAAAATTGCATTTGAATATTACGGAAACAAAATTACATGGAAAGAATTCTGGGGAGAAGTTGATAAAGCAGCAAAATCTTTAAAGATACTTGGATTTGGTGAAGGAAACAGAATTCCTGTATTTCTGCAAAGTGTTCCGGCACATTTTATCCTTCTGATCGCAGCAGAAAGAATCGGAGCTGCAATTATTTGCAGAGATGACATTCTAGAAGAATTATGTTTTGCAATCAGAAAATCAAAATCAGAGACAGCATTTGTCATGGATTATACATCAAAGTCAGATGAAGATCTGTTCCGTGCAACGACACCAATGAAGCGTGTAATTAAGGTTTCTCCATATGATTATGCAGATAGAAAATCTGTCCCGGACTATGTTGAAAAAGAAATTGCATCCAGATATACCGGTGCGATAGAGACAACAGAAGGAGATCTTACATGGGACGAGTTCCTGGCACTTGGGAAAGATTATACAGAAGACTATATGGCACAAGAAGATGTGAACAGACCAGTATTTGGCGCATATACAAGCGGATCCACAGGAATCTCTAAATTAGTTATTCATTCTTCTTCTAATATAGTAGCAACTGCATTCCAGATGTCCATCTTTATTCCGCCGTCAGATGTACCGGAAAAATGGTGGCTGCCAATCTTACCACCTGCACTGATTGCAGTAACTGTATCAATGGCAATCTTCCCATTGTCAGCAGGACTGATTATGGTACTTGATCCATTCTGTCCGCTGGAAGATATTGATATCGCATTTATGGAGCAGAAGCCAAACTTCTGGGCACTGATTCCAATGTTCTGTGAAATGCTTATGAAGAGTGACAGAATTCCGGAAGATTACGATATGTCTCATCTAAGAAGTATCGGAACCGGAGCTGAAGCAATGAACGAAAGGAAAACACAAGAAGTAGAAGCATTCTTCCATAAGCATAATGTTAAAGCAACTTTAAGTGCCGGATATGGTCAGAGTGAAGGATGTTCAAACTTTACACTTCCAAATCCGATGTTCCCGCTGGTAGACGGATGCGTTGGAATGCCAATGCCGGCAACAACTATGGCAGTATTCTCAGAGGATCTGGAAGAACTGAATTATGGAGAAATCGGAGAATTATGTATGACGGGTCCTGCTATGATGCTCCACTATGCGGGATGGAGAGGTGATGAACTTACTGAAAGAACACTGATCAATCATCCAGATGGGAACTGCTGGTTACATACGGGAGATAAAGCTTACATCAATGAACACGGAATTGTATACATTCTTGGACGTGGAACAACAAAGCGTTTCGGTGGCGGAGAACTTTACATGATGAGAATGGAGACAAAAGCAGTACGTGTAGCTGGTGTAGAAGATGGATTCTTCTGCTTTGTACCAGATCAGGATCATGAAGGATATTTCCTTCCATATTTCTTTGTAATCCTTGATGAAACAAAGAGTCTGGATGAAGTAAAAGCAGGTCTTGCAGATGCACTTGAAGAATATGAATATCCGGTAGACATCCGCGTAATCAAGGAAAGACCGTATTTCCACTTCAAGACAAACAGAAAAGAACTCACAGCAGCAATTCTTGAGGAACTGAACTAAAAAAGACTCCTCTGTCGCATCAATATGTAAATTCTATATAAATAAGTAAGAAAAAACCTGATGATTCCCCGTATTTTAACAAATCATAAGATACGGGGGAATTTCTTTATTACGTTTATACATGCCAGAAACCTGAAAACCAGACTTTTCGATGTGTTTTTGTGCTAAAAAACGTCAGTATGTCTTGAACAAAACAGTTAGCAGTGATATATTAAAGTAAATACCTAATTACTATATTATATGCAAAAATATATGCAAAATACGAATTACAGTAGCATATAATAGAGGGTGGAGTATAAATAAAATACAATGGAAATGAGGTGGGGGCAAACAAAAAACATAATATGAATTATCTAATACAAACACGAAAGGAAGTGTAGACATTATGAAAAAGAGAAGTAAAATGCTTTTGAGTTTATTCCTCTCTGCTATGATGGTATTCAGTGTAGTGCCTTCAACAGTTCTTGCAGAGACTGCACCTGAAGAAACACCAGCAGTGCAGGAAAATCCTACAGAAGCCGTGCAGGATAACACCAATACAAATGAGGCAGAAGATCCAGCAACAGAAGATTCTGTGACAGAAGATGATGCAACAGAAGCAACTACTGATTCTTCAAACACAGATAATGATGCTGTGGCCCAGACAGATACTGATGAAAATAAAGTAACTATTTCAGGTATTACAATACAGACACCAGTCATCCAGTTCGAGGGTGCCAATGCAGCTGTAGCAGAAGCACTTACAAAAGATATAAAGATTGATGAAAGCGATCCGGCAATCCAGAGCCTGCGTGAAGCATTGGGGGATCTCGAAATGGTTGGCGGAGAAGCCGGCACAGAATCCAATGAATCTAATATCAGCACAGCAGACCTGTATGAAGCAGATGAACAGGCTGAAACCAAGAAGCTGACAGAAGACCAGATTAATACAGTTGTTGGTATGTATCAGCAGTATCTGAATCAGTGGTCAGCCAATGCTAATGTACTCGGTGTTCAGAATCCATTCTTTCTGGATTTCAACGATGATACAGATGGTCTTGGTATCCTTGGTCAGATGCTTGCCTTAGACGGCAAATCTGTTCAGGATATCAGAGATGGCAAGGTGAGCTACGATGACCTGACAGGTATGATCTTTACTTTCACATATGGTGATAAGTTAGGTATTAAGTATTATGGTCCAGATGTAACAAATGCAAGAGATGAAGCTCTTGCTGCAGTTACAGCATCAGGTGCACAGACAAAGGCACAGAAGCTGCTTGTTCTGAATGACTGGTTGGCCCATAACAATACATTTGATATGTCCTACATAATGAACTCTGGTAAGAAATCAGATGATGACAAGCCGATGATTGCAAAGGATCCTCAGAAGCAGAAGCATGAGGATGAAGTTTACGATGAGATCTATAAGGTTTACGAACCACAGATCAAACAGAATTTCCATGATCAGGTTTATGCAGGCATTAAGCAGGAGTTGCTTGTAAAATTTTATAAAAACGCTATTGCTCAGACTTTGGTGAAGGCTGGACAGTCTAAGGAAGATGCGAATGCATATGTAGAAGCTAATAAAGAAGCTATCGAGAAGGATCCGGAAGCATTTGTGAAAGAAAACCTTCCAGACGCAGCAGAACCATTGAAGCAGGAAGCAGATAAATTTATCAAAAATGCTGAAGAAAAAGGCGTTGAGGTTTCTGAAGGCGTTACGATGACTGTTGAGCAGCTTACTCAGCGGCAGTTAGATAGCGATGATCCGGCATTGGATATGGACGGTGATGGAACGAAGGAAACAAGCTTTAAGCAGGCGATTCCAATCTATGCGAAGCAGGCTGCAACCGGTATGACAACTGGTGTCATCAACTATTGGGAAGGTACTCAGTTTGGTGCATTCGGTATGGGTACATCTGTATGTCTGGGTTACTCCAGAGCTTTTTCATATCTTGTGCAGTGCCTGGATAAAGATATTTATCTGATTGATCCTGATAAGACAGATGCGTATGACAGTAAGAAAACAGTGACAGCAGATGATGGATCTACATCTGAAGTATGTGATAACTGGAAGACAGCCAAAGAACTGTACTATGGTTCAGATGGTAAGACACTGGATATCAATGCAGGCTACACAGTTGACCTTGTAAGAATTTCCTTCCAGTCCAACGTTACAATGTATGGCGAGGAGCAGGAAGACTTCGGTTCCGACCATTACTGGAATGCAGTCAAGGTGGATGGTAAGTGGTACTATGTAGACCCTTGTTATACAGATGTCTACACAGAAGTTATGAGTCGTGACCGTGTCGAGACAGATGGTGATATGAACCATGTCTTCTTCCTGTTCAGCGATACAGATGCAAGAAAATTGTATCAGGATAACTTTAGTGTTTTAAGATCACTTTATCAGAATGAAGCAACAGATACAACATATGAAAAAGCATGGATGGCGCGTGCCGCAAGTAATGTTTACTATGCAGACGGTTATGCGTACTACATGTATGATTCTACAGACTTGTTTGACAGAGTAAACAGTACAAGCATGAATCAGAGCCAGAAGGCTGCAGAGTACAAGATTGTTCGTCATAAACTGACAAATAAGGATACAGGCGATGGCGACAGCGATTATGAGACACTGATTAATTTCACAGACAAGGAAAACGACGATGATGACGATACATTTGTAAGCGTTCTGAACAAAGACGGTAAGATGGAGAAGAATGATCTTCTGACCAAACTGTATGCACAGTTTGTGGATGAACAGAGCATTTACCCATCCATCGGTCTGACAGCAGCACTGTATACAGATGGTAAGATTTACTTCAACGTATCCAACGATATCGTTTCCTACAATCCTGCAGACGGTGCAGTAGCCGTTGTGAAGGAATATAACACAGTATCTGCAAAACGTGATAATACAAAGTTGTTTGGCGGTATGGCGTTTACAACAACAGATGAAAAGAGTGCAGATTTCACTGTCACAAATCATCCAATCGCAGGTCTGACTGTGAAGGGTGACGAACTGGTTGTTTCAATCGGTACAAACTTCGCGTTCATTTCAGGTAAGAGCAAACTGCTTGACCATTCCAGCTACGGTTATGAATTCGAAGAGACAGATTACAATCCGACTTATACAAACTACAAGAAGTATCAGCAGTTCATGGGCAGTCAGAGCAATGATAATGACGAGTTCATGTGGTCAGCTAACTTCGTTGATACAGTTGATATGAAGACACTGACAGGTACTTCTCATAATTATGAAACAGTTTCTGAACCTGCATACTGCGGACGTAATGCATTTACAGAAGAACGTTGTTCTGACTGTGGTCTGATCAAAGAGGGCACACGTGTAGAAGCAGAGAATACAGCACACGAACATCATTACATCAAGTTCCATGAAACATACTATACAAAGACTGATAGCGGTAACTGGAACGAAGCGGACAACTATGTTTGCCCAGAGTGCGGTGCTTGTATTACAGAACCTGTAAAATCTCAGTATTCACAGGCAAATACAACTTATGAAAAGAGAAAGAAAATCTGGGAAGAAGCACAAAAAAATGCAGCTGAAGGACATGCTTATACAGCAATAGATGCTGAATGGAGTGATGATCACACAAGCGTTACATTCCAGAATCTGAAATGTGAAACTTGTGCAAATCAGATCAATAAACTGGATTGTCTCCTTGAATCAGATGAAAATGCAACAAACAAAGCTAACAGAGATTCTATTGAGAAAGCTCTTTCAGAAAAAGTAACTGCAACGGCTAAACTTGTTAGTCACACTGGTACATGTGATCAGGGTGTAACATCTACTTACAAAGCAACAGGTAAGACAGATGATGGTTACAGATATACTGCATCTGATAAGAAGACATCTGACGCAGGTCAGCACCAGTACACAGGTACATGGGCATGGGAACCAGTAAAAGATGACAACGGCAATGTAACTGGATATACAGCATCTGTAACAGGTGTTAAGTGTTCTGTATGTGATGATGAACCTAAAGCAGAGCAGATTACAGTTGCTGATGCAGTTAAAGATACAGAGAAATCTGTAGCTGCAACATGTACAGAAAAAGGTAAAGATGTCTATACAGCAACAGCAACAGTAAAGGATGCTGAAGGTAAGACAGAAATTGGTACATTAACAGATACATATGAAGTTGAATTGGCAGCCCTTGGCCATAAGTATGGTGCTCCTGTATGGAACTGGACAAAGGGTGAAAACAACACTTACACAGCAACAGCAACATTTACATGTGCAAATGATGAGAAACATGTAGAAACAGTTGATGCAAAAGTAACTGAGAAATCTGATGGCGCAACATGTACAGAGGCAGGTAAGATTACTTACACAGCTACAGTTACATTTGAAGGCAAAGATTACAAAGATACTAAGACAGAAGAAGTAGCAGCTCTCGGTCATGACTACAAAGTCTCAGAAAAAGACGGATGGAAATGGACAGCTGATAAAGAAAAAGGATATACAGCTGTTGCAACATTCGTATGCAGCCGTTGTAAAGATTCTCATGACGAAACTGCAGATGTTGTTAAAGAAGACAAGAACAGTCAGATCATCTACACAGCAACTGCTAAATACACAGATGAAACTGGTAAGGAATTTACAGCTACAGCTACAAAGAGTACAAAAATGTCCATATCTTACAAAGTTCACCGTCAGGATTTTGACTGGGAAGAAGACTGGAAGAAAGACGGACAAACGTCTGGTACAGAAGGACAGTGTAAACGTCTGGAAGCAATCCGGATCAAGTTACCAGATGGTGTTTCTGGATCTATCGAATATCGTACACATATTCAGGACATCGGTTGGGAAAAGAACTGGAGTAAAGACGGAGCAGAATCCGGTACAGAAGGACAGTGTAAACGTCTGGAAGCAATCCAGATCAAACTGACTGGTGAAGTTGCAGAGAATTATGACGTATACTACAGCGTACATGCCGAGAACTTCGGATGGCTCGGATGGGCTAAGAATGGCGAAGAAGCAGGAACAGCTGGTTACGGATACCGTCTTGAAGCAATCAGGATTCAGCTGGTTACCAAAGGGGACAAAGCACCAGAACTTATTGGTACTATCAAAGAAGCTATGAAAGCAAGACTGGTCGGATACCAGACACATGTACAGGACTATGGTACACAGGCATATGTATATGACGGTGCTATGGCAGGTACAGAAGGCGAGTGCAAACGTATGGAATCTATCCGTATGAAACTCCCGTCTTCAATGAACAGCTCAATCCAGTACAGATCTCACGTTCAGAATATTGGATGGGAGAAGAAATGGGCATCTAACGGATCATTATCCGGAACAACTGGACAGTGTAAACGTCTGGAAGCAATTCAGATCAAACTGTCTGGTGATGTAGCAGAGAACTATGATGTATACTACAGAGTTCATGCTCAGGATTATGGATGGCTTGCATGGGCTAAGAATGGAGAATCTTCAGGAACAGAAGGATACGCAAAACGTCTCGAGGCAATTGAGGTTCGTCTGGTTCCAAAGGGAACAACTCCAGACCTTCCAGCATCAGCAAATGAAAAAGCCTTCATCAAAAAAAAATAACAAAGCTTAACTTGCAAGGGGCTGTCGGGAAATGAACCGCTCCCCATCAAGTAGACAATTGAAAAAATATAAATTTTTCCTGCCAGTAGAAATTTATCTGCTGGCAGTTTTTATGTAGCTTGCAAGTAATTTTCGTGTTTTTCCATTGGCGTTAAAATTCCAAGATTCCTTTGCAAGCGTTTATTGTTGGTAAGCGTCCAATAAGAGGGTGTATCGAAATTTCTGGCTGTTGCATGTAAACTATTGATTAGAGTTTTGGGAGTTGACTCTAAAAACTCTAAATCTAATCTAAGGAGCAGGCAAAGGCGGTTCAGAAATGGCTCCCGCATAAGTCTGAAAATACTGAAAATCCTTA
>ENA-UOJV01002779-UOJV01002779.1-human-gut-metagenome-genome-assembly--contig:-C82-NODE-2779-length-13227-cov-12.191695_pt1 | contig 13227 bp, 10 predicted proteins | sample MGYA00242356_ERZ723903 | MGnify/ENA metagenome assembly ERZ723903
CCCGCGAAGACAGGGAGGACTTCTCCGGACGCGGAGAACGCCGTTTCTCCCACGACGGCAGGCCGTCTTTCCAGCGTGACCGCAGCTACGACAACTCTGAGAACGGGGCAGAGCGCGGCTCTTTCCGCGATGAGAGACCGGCATTCAACCATGACCGCCGTCCCGGCAGACCCTACTCCCGCGAAGACAGGGAGGACTTCTCCGGACGCGGAGAACGCCGTTTCTCCCACGATGACAGACCTTCCTTCAGCCGTGACACCGCGCCGCACAGTGACTCTTTCCGCGGCGGATACCGCGGGGACAGCCGCCCCGCCCCTTCGTCAGGCGATGATGGCCGGAGCGGGTACGGGCAGCGCAAGCCCTTCGCGAAGCGCTGGACTGTCGATGAGAAGGACGAGCAGGATTTTCTCCGCGGGAACCAGTTCGACGGCCGCAACGGGTACGATGTGATCATTCTGGGCGCCGGTGCCTCGGGCCTTTCCTGCGCCCTGCGCTGCACCGAGCTCGGACTCTCCGTGTGCGTCATCGACAGGGAACGCACGCCGGCGCGCAAGCTGGCCATCTGTGGTGGCGGACGCGCCAATTTCACCAACTCCTCTCTCACCCCGGACTGCTACCTCTGCGGAACGCCGGGTTTTGTGGATCCCGTGCTGGACGCCTTCAGTACCATGGGCATGACGCGTTTCATGGACAGCCTGGGACTGCCCTGGGAAAAACGCGAGGGCGGCCGCTACTTTCTGGCGACGTCCGCGCGCGATCTTGTGAGCGCCCTTATCCGCGGCTGCAAAAGGGGACGCTTTGCCCTGCGCACAGGCCTGAACGTGCCCGCCGACGGCGTCCGTGTTTCTGACGGAAGCGTGACGCTGACCGCGAAGGACGGCACTTCGGTAAAGGGCAGACACCTCGTGCTGGCCCTGGGCTCCCCGGCCTGCCCCGCCGTGGGCGCGACAGGTTTCGGCTACGCCCTCGCCCAGTCTCTCGGCCATCACGTCATCACGCCCGAAGCAGCTCTGACACCTTTTATCCTGCCTGAAGATTCCGCTCTTTTCGGACTGCAGGGGGTGAGCCTGCCCGTGGAGCTGACTGTCGGAGGGGAAACAAAGCGGATCTTCCGCGACGATCTTCTTTTTACCCACGAAGGCCTCTCAGGCCCGGCCGCACTCAAGGCGTCGCTCTTCTGGCACAGGGATGAGCCGGTCACCATCGACTTCTTCGCCGGCCAAGATCCCGGCCCCATTTTCAGCGATGAGCAGTGCGGCAGGGGCACGCCGCGATCTATCCTCTCAAAACGCATGCCCCAGAGCCTCGTGGACAGCCTCGTGCCCGCGGAGCTCCTCGACCGCCGCTGCGCCGAAATAGCTAAAGCGGAACGTGAAGGTCTCCTGCAGAACCTGAGAAAGTACACCCTTGTTCCCGCGGGCACGGCCGGCCTCAGATTCGCGGAAGTCTGCCGCGGCGGCGTGGACACGTCCGAAGTGGTGCCCATGACCTTCTTCAGCCGCGTCGTGCCGGGGCTTTCCATTATCGGCGAGCTCCTCGATGTCACCGGCCTCCTCGGCGGCTATAACCTGCACTGGGCTATCGCGTCGGGCCGCCTCGCGGCCATAGCCCTGCGCACGCGTCTCGGCTAGAAAAAACAGGCCAGAAAAAAACAAAGCGTCGGGGAAGAGCGTTTTCCGCCCTGCCCCGGCGCTTTTTCAGTCTGTAAGCCTTTTATACTTCAAGCAAAGATTTAATTTCCTTCTTTTTTCCGCCGCAGGAGATGCCGGGGCCTTCCATCGTGCTGACGCCGTTATTGCCGCGGCTGACCCTGACCTGAACGTCGATCTTTTCCTTCAGCTCCTCCACGTGAGAGATGATGCCGACGAGGCGGCTTCCCCCCTGCCGCAGGGCAGCGAGCGCGTTCAGGGCCGTTTCCATGGCCTCCGGATCCAGGGTGCCGAACCCTTCATCGAGGAACATGGTTTCGATATGCGAGCTTCCGTGCGAAAGCGAAGACAGGGCCAGAGCCAGGGAGAGGCTCACGAGGAAGGATTCGCCGCCCGAGAGATTACGGGCGCTGCGCCGCTCGTTTTCCTGCCAGGAATCAATGACGTCAAAGTCGAGGTTTAAGTTTCCTCCTGTCTCCAGCGTGTAGCGGGGGGCGAGATTTTTCAGCTGGAGGTTGGCCTCCTGCGCCAGTGTGGCAAGAGTCAGGCTCTGGGCGAAGTTGCTGAATTTATCGCCTGACGAGGAACCGATGAGATTATTGAGATCATCCCAGCGCTTAAGCTCATCATCGGCTTCCGTGCTCTCCGCAATGAGCGCTTTTTTCTGCCCGTGGATCGCCGCGTCGCGGGCGAGATCCGCGCTAATCGTGCCGCGGCGCCCGAGCTTCTCCGCGAAGACGCGTTCAAGTTCCTGCAGCCGCGCTTCAAGTTCGGCAATGCTCCTGTCCGTGGCTCTGGAAGCGGCGAGGGTGTCGTATTTCTTCTTCGCGGCCTCCTCCAGCGCTTTCTGACGATCCAGTTCCCGCTGCAGGGTCCGTTCCTGTTCCTCAAGCTTTTTGTGTTCGTCCCCGGGAAGCAGGTCACAGGCCCAGGCTGCTTCGTCCGCGTAGCCGGTCTCCCTGAGAGCCTGGCTGAACGCGGCCTGCGCTTCGTCCCGTGATGCCGTGAACGTGGCGAGCCCGTTCGCGAAGGCCTGCCGCGCGCGCCCGAGAGCCTCTCCGGCCGCCGCGAGCGCGGATCCGGCGCCGGCCGCCGCTGTCTCCGCCGTTTTTCTCCTGCCTTCGGCGTCTGTCTTCTTCAGACTGAACGTGTGCCCGGTCTGCCGCGCCTGGTTCAGGAGCGACTGCGCCCTGTCCCGCTCCGCGGCCAGTTTCCGGATTTTCTCCAGGAATTTCTTTGCCTTTTCCGCGTCCGCCTGCCACTTTTCCGCAGCGCGGGCAAGGACGGCGGCGGCATCAGACGCGGACGCGCTTTCCGGAAGAATGACCTGGCACGATCCCGCGAGAGCGAGGCATTCGGCGCGCCCGGCGTCAAATCCGGCGTTCAGGCGGTCGAGTTCCTTTTTCCCTGTGGCGATATCGCGGCTGAGGGCCTCTATGAGCCTCTGGCTGCCCGCGATATCGCCGTCCAGACGGGATGCCCTGTTCTGCAGTTCCCTGAGCTTCTTTTCCGCGGCGCCCATGGCCTCCTTTCTGAGGTCCGGGAGCGGCGCGCCTTCGGCATAGGGATGAACCGTGGAGCCGCACAGGGGACAGGGCTGGCCGGCAGTGAGCCTGTGCCGCTCTTCCTCGAGATCGGAAACCCTGCGCGCGAGCAGGTAATTGTCCTTCAGAAGGTCGTATTCCTTCTGGCTGAAGGGGATGTCCTTTTCCCGGAGTTCACTGAGGACACGTTTGTCCTCCTCCGCTTTCTTCCCCGCTGCCCTGCGCTGCTCTTCTTTCTGCTCAATGCCGCTTTTCTGGGTGGCGATGGAGCCGCATGTGACCTGAAGGGAGCGGATGGCGTTTAACGTGGACGAGGCGAGCGTGGCGAGGTCATCCCAGTATTCCGGACTTTTGCCATCGAGCGCGGCGTCAAGATTCTTCTGCGCAAGGGTAAGGGCTTCATCTTTCTCCCTGACTGCCCTGTCAGCTTCTCCGGCCTGCCGGGTGGCATTTTCCTCATCGAGGACTGCTTTCCTGAAATTTTTCGAGGCACGGGCGGCATCCTGTTTTCTGGCCCCGAGATCGGCGAGCGCCGTCTCAAGACTTCCGCAGAACCCGTCCAGACCTGCCTTCAGCTCCGCGCTGCCGCTCCGCTCACCTGCGGCGCGCATGGCCTGAAGCATGGCCCCTGTCCGCTCCTCGCCGGATTCCGTGCCGCTTCCGGCGGATCCGTCCAGCTCTTTCAGAAGAGCCTGGGCGTCGTCGGCTATCCTACGGCGGTTCTTCAGAACGGCGTACCCCTCACGGAGCCCCGCAGCTTTTCTGCTCCGCTCAAGCCTCTCCCTGAAGGGCTCAAAATTGCTGATCTCTGCTTCAAGAGCCTTTCCCCTGGCTTCGGCCTGCGTGCGCTCCCGTATGGCGCTGTCCATGCTGACGGCCCACTCACGCGCGCTCCGTACGGCCTGCTGCTCTTTCTGATTCGCCGCGCAGTCAGCATCGATGGCCTTCTGCTCTGCTTCGAGCGCTGCCTTTTCCCCGTCGCTGAGCACCCGGCAGTCGGCGAGCCGCTGGTGTAAGAGCTCTGATTTTTTCGCGGCTTCGCCTCTCATTCTGAGGCAGCGCCGGGAAATGGCGGAGTAGAAGTCCGTGCCCGTAATTTTTTCCAGGATGTGGGCGCGGTCAGCCGGCTGGGCGTTCAGAAAGCGCGCGAACTGCCCCTGGGTCAGCATGACGGACCTCGTGAAACCGTCGAAGTCCATGCCCACTGCCTCAAGGACGGCTCTGCTCACTTCCCTGATTTTATCGATGGGCTTCCCCGGAGCGCCGGTCATGTCCTCGAATTCCCGGTACGGCGCCTGAAGCCTGCCGTCCGCTTTTCCGCGGGCGCGGCGCTGGGACCACAGGGCTCTGTATCTTTTCCCGCCCGCCGAAAAAATCACCTCGGAAAAGCAGTTTACCTGCTGCCGGCTCATGATCTCGTTGCCGCCCGTGCTGATGCTGGAAAGCCTCGGCGTCTGGCCGTAAAGGGCCAGCGTGATGGCGTCAAGAATGGTTGTCTTGCCCGCGCCCGTGGGGCCGGTGATGAGAAAGATGCCTTCATCGGAAAGTTCCCTGTCCGTAAAGTCGATGACCCATTCGCCGGCGAGGCTGTTCAGATTGCGGAAACGCAGCTGCTCGATTTTCATGATCTCCCTCTCAGTTCTCCGTTTCCGTGCCCTGCCGCCCTTCAGGGGCGCCTTCGGGATGTTCTTCGAGATCCCGCAGGACCTTCTGGTAGTATCCGCGCAGGGGGCCGCGTTCCTCTTCCCTGACGCCGCGGCTGTCGAGGAGCTTTTCGAAAACCTCGTCCGGAGTGAGGCTCGCGAGATCGTTCTCTCTTCCCCCCAGATCCTCAGGAAGATCTGACGGAATGGCCTCCGTATGCAGGATAACGGGCCTGTCTTTCTGGGCAACGCCACGCTTTTCCGCTTCTTCCGCGATGACGCGATCAAGACTTTCCCTGAGGGAGCGGCTCGTGCCCTCCGCGCACCGGATGTCGAGCCACATGCCGGGATGTTCCCAGACGTCCTTCCGGAGCATGCCGCGCAGCTCCTCTGTCCCGCCCGAGAGACGCTTCAGCTCCCTGAAACGCGGTACAGGGACGGGCTGCACCCCGCAGGATCCGTCCTCTCCGACATCCAGGATGACGACCTCTTTGCCGGCCGTTTCATCGAAACTCATGGGAAGGGGTGAGCCGCAGTAGCGCACGTTTTCCATCACTTTCCCCGCCACCTTCAGCTTCTGCGGGGAATGAATGTGCCCGAGCGCCACATAGGCGAAGCCCCCGGTAAAGTTCTCCGTCGGGATTTTCCCGAGCGTGCCCACGAGAATGGGACTTTCTCCGTCACGGGCGGCCGCCCCGCCCGCGAAAAGATGCCCCATGGCGATGAGAGGGAGCTTTGGATCCATTTTCCTGGCTGTTTCGCGCACGGCTGCGTAATGCGCGGCCACGCCTTTTGCTATCGCCGACTCCCTGTCTTCAGGATCGTCTCCCTCCCGGCAGACGCGCACATCCCTGTCCCTGAGATAGGGCACGGCGCAGACAAGGGCCGCGGTTCTGCCGTTTCTGTCCTTAAGCGGGATCACTTCCTCTTCCACTTTTTCAGGCATGCAGCCGATGACGCGTACGCCTATCCCCTTCAGCACCTCGGCCGGGGCGTTGAGCCTGGAGGGCGAATCATGGTTGCCGCCCGTGATGACGGCCTGCCGGCAGCCGGCGGAGCCGAGGCCAGCCAGAAAGGAATAGTAAAGTCCGGCCGCTTCGTTGGGAGGCATGACCTTGTCAAAAATATCGCCAGCCACAAGCAGGGCGTCGATGTGCTCACTGGCGATGAGATCCGTGAGCCAGCCGAGGAACGCTTTGTGTTCCCCGTATCTCGGGGCATCGTAAAGGGCTGCGCCGAGGTGCCAGTCGGAAGTGTGCAGGAGCTTCATGATGACTCCGTGGAAAAAGGACAGGCCTGCATTTACCAGGAAAACGCAGCCCGGAAAAAACAGTCTCAGGGAAAAGCCGCGGAAGGGAAGCGTATCCGCGCAGGGCGCGGGACACATTTCAGTGCTTAGCCGTCAGAATAAAAAAGACGCGTCGTACGTTTTTCCTGAAAATTCCGGCGCCCTGACCGCAGAAACAGAAAAGCGGGCCGGAAAGGCGTCCGGCCCGCCGTAAAAAACGTGGGAGGCGGGAGTCGGCTCAGGACAGATCCCCGCTCGTCATGAGCATGGCGAAAAGTTCGGTGCGCGAGCGGGCGAGCCCCCTGAGGCTTCCCTCGATCATGGCGTTGAGGGAGCCCTTGGGCGTGTCGCCGCAGACGCGGAAGTCCGTGCGCACGCCGAAGACAGGAATTCCCTTCGCATAGGCGTAGCCGATTTCGAAGGCCGTACCGTCGTCCACCTGGGGGCCGTCAAGAAGCGCCACCACGGCTTTGCAGGAGATAATGCCCTCGAGATCGCGCTGGAGAATCCGGGCAGGCGCTTCATCGCCCCACTCCGCGATCTCTTCCTGGGTGATCAGATCGCCGGGCCAGATGACCTCGTGGCCGGCGGTCAGAAGACGTGCCTTGAGAGCCTTGTGCCATTCGCGTTCGGCCTCGGAGAAAAGCGGTCCGGCCTGATAGATTCTCATGATGCAACCCCCTTCAGAAAACGATGAGCCATGATACCGCATTTGCCGGCTGTTGGCGATAGCGGAGGAAAAAGCCGGCCCGCCGCGTTGCGGACACGGCCGCGGGCGTTTAGAGTGAAGAGAAAGGGACCGGCATGGCGCCGGCCCCCCTCTGCCCTGAGGCAGAAAGGAAAGGCGCGTTTCCCGCGCTTCTGAAGGAGGCGGCATGGACCGGAGGAAAGAAAAGGCGGAACTGGCGGCAGAGCCTGTGTGCGGAATCATCCTGGCGGCCGGTTTTTCCACGCGCATGGGCCGTTTCAAGCCCATGCTTCCCTTCGGAGGAAAAAGCGTGCTCGCGCACGTCATTGATACGTGGCACAGGGCAGGCGTGCATCAGGTTGTCGTCGTGGGCGGCTTTAAGAAGGAACTCACCGGACGGTGCGCCAGAGCGTGCGGCGCTCTTTTCACGGAAAATCCAAAGCCCGAAGACGGCATGTTTTCTTCAGTGGCCGCAGGGCTGACCTGCGCCCTGAACGCTTTTCCCCTGGCCGGATGGTTCGGCGTACAGCCTGTGGACATTCCCCTGATACTGCCTGAGACCATCTCCGCAGCCGTCAGGGCCGCTGAAACGTCAGATGACGGTTACGTGATTCCCGTCTGCGGCGGGTTCAGGGGACATCCGCCCTTCCTGAGCCGGGCAGCGGCCGAAGCGGCGCTTACCATGAACCCGGAGCGGGGACTTCAGAGCGTGCTCGGAGAACTTTCATGCGGGGAAGTGCCCGTAGACGATCCGTATATCAATATGGATATGGACAGGCCGGCTGACTACGACAGGGCCCTCGCCATACTGCGGAAACGGGAAGAGGATGGAGCGCACAGGGAACAAAAAAGCGGAGACAGGTGACTACCTGAGAATCTTTCCCGGCGGATGCGGCAGCGCTGCCGGACCATGGCAGGCTGCCCCGCGAAACGCCAGAAAATGTGCAGCGGGTGAAGAAGGGATACGAAGGAAGGTTAGTCAATGGCGGAGACGGAGCTGACGGCGCTGGCGCAGGAGCCGGAGAAGGCTCTCGCGAAGTCGGCGCACTTCTGGCAGCGGTAATGCCCGGTCACTTCGTCGCGTTCCCAGCCGTGTGCAGCGAGATGTTCGCGCAGGTGTTCGGCGTCGATGTCGGACTCGGTGCGGCCGCAGATAGCGCAGGTAACGGAATGGATGCCATTGATGCTGGTAATGGAATGATGCATAAAGAATACTCCTTTTATAATGATAGTAATGAAAAAACGGAGACGCACACGCACACACAAAAGAACGCCAGCGGAAGGTTTCCGCGCTTCTTTCATGTATTCGGTATGCCACCGGTGAACGGATACTGCACAGCGGACCTGCAACGTTTTTATGTCCTTTCTGTGCCGGAGAGGGCGGACTCACACACTTCGGGCCCTCATGTTGAACTAAAGATAGGACGCTTCACAGAAAAAGTCAACACATTTAAAAAAATAAGGGATAAAGCCGCATTTCTCCCATTTTCTGGCCCGAAGTATGCATAGTAAAACGGCAGAACCTGTGCTATGGAGTAATTCTATGTTGAAAAAATATATGGCTGCCTTACTTCTTCTGCCCATCCTTTCCGCCGCGGCCTGCGTGAGTGCCTCCGCCGGGGAGCATCCGGCTGCCGGAGGCGCGGCTGTGCCCTGCCCTCCCGGATACGGCTCCGGGATGCACGGCGGCATGGGCCAGGTCAGGGACTGCCTTGCCGATCTTCCGGCCGACAAGCAGAAGCGCGCCGTACAGATAATGGAAGAGGCCATGCCCGCCCTGCGTGACCTTGACGGACAGATCGGCGCCAAGCGCAGGGAACTCGAGCAGCTCAATTTCAATGACAACAGCGATCCCGAGCAGCTGGCGCGCCTCGGCCGCGAGCTCCAGGAACTGCGTGACAGCATGAAGGAAAAGCTCAGCCAGGTTTCCGACCGCCTCAAAACGGAAACCGGGCTTGACCTGCGCGTTCCCGATACGAGGGGATGCCGCAGTATGCAGAGGGTTTACATGCGCGGCAGAATACACGGCCACGAATAGCCCCGCGCCCTGTATGAAAACCATGCAGAGGCGGCCGCGATGGACAATAAATAAACACCTGTCATGTCCGGTATATTTTAGCCCAAAATACAGGAAAGCCCTTTCCCTCAGAGGATAAGGATGAAGGCCGGTACAATGGGTTACGCGGGGCTCTGCGCCTGCGGGGAAAAAAAAGCCGCCCCTCCGGTTCCCGCCTGGCCGCCGGTTCCTCCGGCGGTTTTTTGTTATCCTTTTCTTTATAGAATGAGGGCCATCCACTGCGGGACGGAGACGAAAAAAGCCCTCCGGCCGATACGGTCCTGAGGGCTTGTGAACCTCTATCACGGAAACAGGGCTACTCTTCCCCCTCCCCGCCGGCGGAATCGTCCTTTCTGGCGTTCTTGCGGCGATCCCATATGTGCATGTCCTTCATTTTCTGACGGCGCATGCGCTGCAGGGATTTACAGGCAAGAGAAGAATTTTTGCGAAAGCCCCACTTTTCCTTGTATTCCTCGGGGGTGAGATTGTGGATCCTCAGGTGGCGTTTGGTGATCATCTTGAACTTCTGGCCGCACTCAAGACAGGTCACGGAATTTTCCCTGATGGACTTTCTGGGATCCAGGCCTTCAGTATCGATTTTTTCTTCGGCCTGGCCATCGTCTTCCGTGTTTTTGTCCAGTGTGCTGCGGATAGCGCGAACAAGATCATTGATGTAAGTAACAATCTCCTCTGCGGACATGGACCTAACGCCGGCCTGGGCTTTGGTGATAGCCAGGGCCTGGATCATGGCCTCATCATGTTGAAGAGTGCTCATCCTCTCTCCTTCGCATGACTGCTAAAAGCAATCCAGCTTCTTTTTTTTCTTTATTGGTTCTACACAGGGTTTCATACTTTGTAAATACTCAATGCAGGAAAAAACGTAATTATTTTTTTCTTTGTCCAGGATGCCGCATGTCTTAACGCACAACGTAATGATAATGCATTCAAATTTCTGTATAGAAATAAACGATCTTTCGAATTTATATATGGTTAAAAAACAGGGAACCTGCGGATCCCCTGTCATTTTGCGTAAGTCATTTCCGGACAATATGCCAGCCTGGCCAGACAATATGCCGGCCCGCATCCGACTCCTTGTATAGATCTGTTCAGATATGCAACATCCATCCCCGCTTCTTTGCTATACCACAGTTTCCCGGCTGAGCATCATGGAGAACGGGCCCGGCGGGATGTTATTCTTTCCTGTACAGCGGTTCCACCAGGTTCTGTTCCCCTCTGCCTGCACAGGACGGACTATTTTCTTTAAGGAAAACCGGGCAGGATAACAAGCCGGATCACGTGTTCCTTTTTCCGGAATACTGGCCGTCCTTTCCCTCTTTCCCCCTCCCGGGTATCTGACGCAGTCCGCCCGCGGGAGCCCCCGCTTCTTTCTCCTGATCCGGCCCCCGCATGCGGTAACAGCCGGCATGACGTCATTTCCGGGACCGGCCCCGAGACGTGACACGTGACCTTGACACAGAATAGCTTTTTTCGCAGGGATTATTCCCCTGCAGGGAAAAAAGTTTTTTGTCTGATTATTATTGACTTTGAAATCCAATTTCAATTATACCATCCCTGTACCACGGGATGGGACAGCTGCGCGCTGCGATCTGTCTGTCCCCGCGTGCCGCCGGCCGGCCTGAGCGGCGTCCGGCGCAGAAGAAGCAATGGAGGTTTCGGATGAACGATAAAGAAAACGCAATGACGGCCGCGGCGGGCAATGCCTCTCCGGCCGGGAAAAAGGGATACCGCATAGCTCTGGCCGGCAACCCGAACTGTGGCAAGACGACACTTTTCAACGCCTATACGGGATCGCGCCAGCACGTGGGCAACTACCCCGGCGTCACCGTAGACCGTAAAGAAGGCATGATCAGCGTGGACAGCACGCCGGTCACCCTTGTCGATCTGCCCGGCACCTATTCCCTGACAGCCTACTCCCAGGAAGAGCTTGTAGCCCGTGATGAGCTCAGCCTCGGCAAAGTCGACGCCGTCATTGACTGCGCTGACGCCTCGGCCCTCGAACGCAATATGCTGCTTACCGTGCAGATGATGGAAATGGGCATGCCCGTGGTCCTCGCCTGCAATATGATGGACGAGGCCCGTAAGGCCGGCATCCATATTGACATGCAGAAGCTGTCCGAACAGCTCGGCACGCCTGTCCTGCCCATCGTCGCACGCAGCGGCGAAGGCATCAGGGAAGTGGCCAGAGCCGCCCTCGATCTTGCGAAAAAGGGCCGGAAGGAACCGCTCCACATCAATTACGGACCCGAGCTCACCGAAGCCGTGGAGGCTCTTGAAAAGCGTCTCAGCGAGGAGAAGATCCTCATTGACCGTTATCATCCCCACTGGACGGCACTGAAGCTCCTGGAAGGCGATTCCAAGGTGCAGGAAAGCGTGCGCGAAGCCCGCCCCGACCTCGCTCCCGAAATCCTGTCCTACTGCGAGGGCATCGAGGAAAAGGTCAAGGCCGCCACGCAGGCCACCTGCGAATCAGTGATTACCGACGCCCGCTACGGCTATATCCGCGGCCTGCTCGCCCAGGGCGTTGTGAAACAGGATCCGGGCAAGGATCGTCTGGCTCTCTCGGACCGCCTGGACAAAATCCTCACCAACAGGTTCCTCGGCCCGCTCATCATGATCGGCGTCCTCTACCTCATGTTCGTGATCACCTTTAACCTGGGCGCCTATCCTCAGGAATGGCTTGAGGATTTCTTCACCTGGATGGGATCCGAGATTGGCGATCACATGGATGACGGCCTGCTCAAGTCCCTCATCTGCGACGGCATTATCGCCGGTGTCGGCGGTGTGGTCAGCTTCGTGCCCCTCATCGCTATCATGTTCGCCCTGATAGCCTTCATTGAAGACAGCGGCTACATGGCCCGAATCGCCTATATGATGGACCGCATCTTCCGCTTCTTCGGCCTGCACGGCGCCTCGGTCATGCCGTACATCATTGCCGGCGGCATCGCCGGCGGTTGCGCCATCCCCGGCGTCATGGCCACCCGCACCCTGCGCTCCCCCAAGGAAAAGCTCGCTACCCTGCTGACCCTGCCCTTCATGTGCTGCGGCGCCAAGGTCCCCTGCTTCCTCCTGCTCATCGCCGCCTTCTTCCCGAAGAGCCCGGCCCTGGCTTTCTTCCTCGTTCTCTGCTGCGGATGGCTCGGCGCCCTGCTCATGGCTTCCCTCCTGCGCCACACCATTATCCGCGGCGCCGGCACCCCCTTCGTCATGGAGCTGCCGCCCTACCGCCTGCCCACCATCTTCTCCATTCTGATGCACATGTGGGAACGTACCTGGATGTACCTCAAGAAAGCCGGTACCATCATCCTGGCCATTTCCGTTGTCATCTGGGCCGCCATGACCTTCCCGTCCCTGCCTGATTCCCAGAAGGCTCCCTTCGAGGAAAAGGTTGCCGCCCTTGAGACCCAGCAGAAGGGCCTCCAGGAAGACAGCGAACAGTACAAGGCCCTGCAGGACCAGATTGATGAGGCCAATAACGACCTCGCCGCTGCCCAGCTGCGCAACTCCTACGGCGGCCGCATCGGCGTGGCCATCGAGCCCGTCACCAAATACCTCGGCTTCACCTGGCGCACCAATATCGCCCTTGTGGCCGGCGTCGCCGCCAAGGAAGCCGTTGTTTCCACCCTGGGCACCGCCTACTCCATGGGCGAGCAGGATCCTGAAGACGCTGCGCCTCTCGGCGAACGCCTGAAGCAGGATCCCGACTTCACCCCGGCCGTCGCCCTCTCCCTCATGATCTTCATCCTCTTCTACTCCCCCTGCTTCGTCTCCCTTGTCGTCATCAAGTCCGAGGCGGGCGGATGGAGATGGCTCTTCTTCAGCATGATTGTGGATACGATTTTCGCCGCAGTCCTCGCTTTCATCGCGTACAACATCGGCCGCTTCGTATGGGGCTGCTGACGGAATTATAAAAGTTGCCTTCAGCGGCCGGGTGTCTGCCCGGCCGCCGCAAGCAGCGGAGGTTTTTTCCAATGACTCAGAATATCATTGTCGGCCTTATCCTGCTGGTCGCAGTTGTCTTCCTCGTTCTGACCGCCAGGAAGAAAATCAAGAGCAAGCGGTGCGCCTGCTGCGGCGGGCCCAACTGCTGCTGCGGCAAAAAGAAGTTCTAAAAAATCCTGCCGGGCCTGGCCCGGCAGGATTTTTTTATATCGTCCGTCAGCGTCTCTCCGGGAGTCCGGCCGGCTTCAGGGCCAGGAAACCCGGGGAGATTTTTCAGTTTTCCCCCTGCCCCCCCTGGTTTCCCCGGATATAGCCAAAATGTTCAGCTTCCGGACGGACTGACAATGCAGGGCTGACGCACCAAAAAAATCTGATAGTATCAAGGCATGAAAAACACGC
>ENA-UOJV01002809-UOJV01002809.1-human-gut-metagenome-genome-assembly--contig:-C82-NODE-2809-length-13027-cov-6.419596_pt1 | contig 13027 bp, 9 predicted proteins | sample MGYA00242356_ERZ723903 | MGnify/ENA metagenome assembly ERZ723903
GAAAGAATGGGCAATTGAAAAAGGAGCAACACACTATACACACTGGTTCCAGCCGCTGACTGGTACAACTGCAGAAAAGCACGATTCTTTTATCACAGCACCGATGCCGAACGGCAAAGTACTGATGAGCTTCTCCGGTAAAGAGCTGATAAAAGGCGAGCCGGATGCATCTTCTTTCCCGTCCGGTGGACTGCGTGCTACCTTTGAGGCAAGAGGATATACAGCATGGGACTGCACCTCACCGGCTTTCGTTCGTCAGGACGCAGCAGGCGCAACCCTCTGCATTCCGACTGCATTCTGCTCCTACACAGGAGAGGCGCTTGACCAGAAAACACCGCTTCTTCGTTCCATGGAAGCTCTGAATGTACAGTCCCTGCGTCTGTTAAAACTGTTCGGAAACACCACTTCCAAGAAAGTAACTCCTTCCGTAGGACCGGAGCAGGAATACTTCCTGGTAGATGCAGAGAAATTCCTGCAGAGAAAAGACCTGATCTACACCGGCCGTACCCTGTTCGGCGCAATGCCTCCAAAAGGACAGGAGATGGACGATCACTATTTCGGAACCATCCGTCAGAGAATTGCTTCCTTTATGAAGGAGGTCAACATTGAGCTGTGGAAGATGGGCGTTACCGCAAAGACACAGCACAATGAGGTTGCACCGGCACAGCATGAGCTGGCTTCCATCTATTCCGAGGCAAACGTAGCAGTTGACAACAACCAGCTCGTAATGCAGACCTTAAAGAGAATTGCATGCCAGCACGGACTGAAATGCCTGCTGCATGAGAAACCGTTCGCAGGTGTCAACGGTTCCGGAAAACATAACAACTGGTCCATCACCACAGATGACGGCATCAACCTTCTTGAGCCGGGCAAAACACCGCACGAGAACATTCAGTTCCTGCTTGTGTTAAGCTGCGTCCTGAAAGCTGTTGATGTTCACGCAGATCTGCTCCGTGAGTCCGCAGCCGATCCAGGAAACGATCACAGACTGGGAGCCAACGAGGCACCGCCGGCCATCATTTCCGTATTCCTTGGCGAGCAGCTGGAGGACGTTGTTGAGCAGCTGATCAGCACCGGAAATGCAACCAAGAGTAAAAAAGAGGGCGTTCTGGAGACTGGTGTTAAGACACTTCCGGATCTCAAGAAAGACGCTACCGACCGTAACAGAACCTCACCGTTCGCCTTCACCGGAAACAAATTCGAGTTCCGTATGGTTGGTTCCCGTGACTCCGTTGCAGCTCCGAACATCGTACTGAACACCATCGTTGCAGAAGCATTCCGCGATGCATGCGATGTACTGGAAGGCGCTGAAAACTTCGAGGACGCTGTCCATGATCTGATCAAGAAGAACTTAAGTGAGCATCAGAGAATCATATTCAATGGCGACGGATATGCAGATGAGTGGTTAGCTGAGGCAGAGAGAAGAGGACTTCCGAACATCAAATCCATGGTGTACGCAATCCCGGCACTGACCACTGATACCGCAATCAAACTGTTCGGCGATTTCAAAGTATTCACCGAGGCAGAGCTGGTATCCCGTGCAGAAGTTAAATTCGAGAACTATGCAAAGACCATCAACATCGAAGCAAAGACCATGATCGACATGGCAAGTAAACAGATCATCCCGGCAGTCATCAAATATGCGACTTCCCTGGCTGGATCCATCAACACCATCATCGCAGCAGGTGTTACGGCAGTTGGTGTACAGAAGAATCTGCTGAACGAGACAAGTGCACTGCTTGAGGAAACCCAGAAAGCACTCGATGAGCTGATCGCAATCGAGAATGCAGGATGCGAGATGGAAGACGGCGAAGCAAAAGCAAAATACTACTACGAGAAAGTTACTCCGGCTATGGAGGCACTCCGTGCACCGGTTGACAAACTGGAGATGATCGTAGACAAAGAGATGTGGCCGATGCCGTCTTACGGCGATCTGATGTTTGAGGTTTAATCCGCAGACGGTCCGATAAATTGTAAAAATTCTGTGAAAACAGGGCAGAAAAAGAGGCTGTTTTTGACAACAGCCTCTTTTTTTAGTATAATGGAGATTAGTTGTTGCCAGAAGAAAAGGGCGGACAGCGCTGCCGGAACAAGCGGCAGGAAAACATGGAGGAAACGCTTCTGGAATTTCGGAGAAAAACAGAAGCATACAGAACTATGAATGCAGAACTGGAAATTTTAGGTGTGAAGCTGAAACATTACCGCGTCGATGCGGCAATGGAGATTGCAGAGGAATACCTCTCGAACGATAAGCTGAACACCATCGGGATTGTTACGATGCAGATGCTGATGCAGGCGAGCAAGGAACCGACGTGGAAACAGTATATCGAAGATCTGGATCTGACGGTCATCGGGGAAACCGAGGTGCTGGAGGCAGCAGGAATTGACCCGGAGACGCCGTCCTATGAGGAAGTGGAGACGAACGAGTTCATCGCCCGTTTTTTCTGGGGACTGATTCAGACGAAAAGCCGGATTTTCGTACTGGGCGACACTGAGGAAGAACTGCAGACACTGCAGAAATATCTGACAGAAACGTATCCCGGCATTGAGATCGGAGGCGGTGCTGTTGTCGAGACGCTGGAGGAATCCGCGTTTGACAGCCTGGTCAACGAGATCAACAGCCAGACGACGGACGTGATTGTGAGCGGCCTTGCAGGAACGCGGCAGGATCGTTTCGTTCTGGAAAACAGCAGCAAAATCAGCGCAAAAATCTGGCTGAGCCTTGGCGAGCATTCGACGCTGCAGAACGAGGCCGGTATAAAAACGAGCTGGTGGGGAACTCTGCTAAAGAAGAATACGTTCAAGCGGATGGTAACAAAATATAACAGCGAAAAGGACGGTTGAAGTTCATGAACTGGATACGGAACAAACAGCAGTGGAGAGATTATCTGCTGATTACGCTGGGAACCGCGGTCATGGCGGTTGCGACCAGCTCGATTTACGACCCGGCGGGGCTTGTTACCGGAGGATTTTCCGGTCTTGCAATCGTCATCAAACAACTGAGCCAGATGTTGTTCGGAAAAGGAGTTCCGCTCTGGGTGACGAACCTTGTGCTGAACATTCCGCTCTTTCTGTTCGGAATCCGCATGAGCCGCGATTTTCTGGTGAAAACCATCTTCGGAACCCTGATGAATACGTTCTGGATTGCCGTTCTCCCGGTGCTGCAGCTGGTGCCGGATGACAGGATGCTTTCCGCACTGTTCGGCGGCGTTCTGATGGGAGCAGGCATCGGGCTCGTCTTCATCGGAAACGGTACGACGGGCGGAACGGATATGATGGCGGCTCTGATCCAGAGAAAGCTGCGCCACTATTCCGTTGCACAGGTTATGCAGGTGCTTGATGGAATCATCGTCATCGCCGGTATTTTTGTCTTCGGTATCCACGCTTCGCTCTATGCGATCGTGGCAATCTACGTGACGACGAAAGTGACGGATGCCCTGATGGAAGGTATGAATTATGCGAAATCCGCGTTTATCATTACCGCGCATCCGGAGCAGGTAGCCGATGAGCTCATGAAAGAACTCGACCGCGGCGCGTCCGGCATCCACATCAAGGGAATGTACACGGGCGAAGAGCGTATGATGGTATTCTGTGTTGTGGGCAAAAAACAGATCCCGCAGCTCAAACAGATCGTAGGAACGATCGATCCGGACGCGTTTGTCGTTGTGTCGGATGCAAGAGAGGTCTTAGGAGAGGGCTTCCAGACGGATTTCTCCTGACCTTTTTACGTATTTTGTGGTATAAATGTTGTGTTTTCTCTTCCTTTTTTGTCTATTTTGTATTAAAATAAGTATATCTGTGAGGTACTTTGCATCAGGCGCAGAACCATAGGGGTGTGGATATGCCTGGCAATGAAAGCGGGTGCAGCCGGAGACAAACTATAGGATGAAAGAGGGAAGAAAATATGATTTCAAATCAGATTTTACAGAGTACCATTGAGGGAATCAAAAATATTTCGCGTGTCGAACTCTGCGTGACTGATGTAGAAGGAAAAGTTCTGGTAACGACGTTTCCGGAGGTTGAGATCAGCCAGAATGATATTGTAACGTTTGCGCAGTCTCAGGCAGATTCCCAGACCATGAAAAATTATCAGTTTTTTAAAGTATACGATGAACACCAGCTGGAGTACGTTCTGGTTGTAAAAGGCGGAAACGATGACATTCACCTGATCGGGAAAATGGTTACCTTCCAGATTCAGGGCCTCCTTACCGCCTACAAGGAGCGCTTCGATAAAGACAACTTTATCAAGAATCTGCTGCTCGACAACCTGCTGCTGGTCGACATCTACAACAGGGCGAAGAAGTTACATATTGAAGTGGAAGCACGCCGCCTTGTATTTATTCTTGAGACAAATCCGGATAAAAACAGCGGGGCGCTGGAAAGCGTCAAGAGTCTGCTCGGTACCAAATCCGGTGACTTTATAACTGCCGTCGATGAGAAAAACATTATCATCGTCAAGGAACTTGCTCCAGGTGAGGATTATGCCCAGATGAACAAAGTGGCAGCCACCATTCTGGAAGCAGCAGGAAGAGATGAGGAGGGGAAAACCCACGTTGCTTACGGTACCATTGTCAAGGAGATCAAAGAAGTATCGCGTTCCTACAAAGAAGCCAGAATGGCGATGGACGTCGGAAAAATCTTCTCCGCTGAGAATGATATCTATGCATACAGCTCACTGGGTATCGGCCGTCTGATTTACCAGCTTCCGATCCCACTGTGCAAAATGTTCATCAAAGAGATTTTTGGCAACAAATCGCCGGATGACTTTGATGAAGAGACACTGACAACGATCAATAAATTCTTTGAAAATTCTCTGAATGTCTCGGAAACCTCGAGACAGCTTTATATACACCGAAATACCCTTGTCTATCGGCTGGATAAGCTGCAGAAGAGCACGGGACTCGATCTTAGAGTTTTTGAAGATGCGATCACATTCAAGATTGCGCTTATGGTTGTGCAGTACATGAAATACATGGAAACGCTCGATTATTAAGCGAGAACCCTTGAAGGAGGAATTGCATGATAACATTGGATAGTGTAAGTAAGAGTTACGCGAAAGGCCAGCCGGCCGTCAACAACGTATCCTTACACATCGAGAAGGGGGAATTCGTCTTTATCGTGGGAAACAGCGGTTCTGGAAAATCGACGCTGATCAAGCTCCTTTTGAAAGAACTCGAGCCCACATCCGGTACCATTAAGGTAAACGGACAGATCTTAAATAAAATGAAACGCTGGAGAGTGCCGAAATACCGCCGCGGTGTCGGCGTCGTATTCCAGGATTTCCGCCTTTTAAAAGACCGGAATGTCTATGAAAACGTAGCATTCGCACAGCGTGTCATCGAGAAACCGAACCGCGTCATCAAAAAGCGCGTGCCGGAAGTCCTGACGCTGGTCGGACTGGCAGAGAAGTACAAATCCTTCCCGAAGGAGCTTTCCGGAGGAGAGCAGCAGCGAGTTGCCGTGGCAAGAGCCATTGTCAACCGGCCTGACATTCTTCTGGCGGACGAGCCGACCGGAAACCTGGACCCGGGAAACTCCATGGAGATTATGAAGCTCCTGGAGGAAATCAACAACAGAGGAACGACCGTTCTTGTGGTAACCCACAACCGTGAGATCGTCAACTCCATGAAAAAACGCGTTATTACCATGCGAAAAGGCGTGGTAGTCAGCGATGAGAAGGAGGGCGAGTACCATGAGGTTTAGTACACTGGGCTACAGCATCAAACAGGGTGTCAAAAACATCTGGAGAAACAAGATGTTCTCGCTGGCATCCATCGCAACCATGGGAGCCTGTATCTTTCTGTTCGGTATCTTCTTTGCGGTTGTCATCAACTTTAACTACATCGTAAAAAATGCCGAGACAGACGTATCCATGACCGTCTTCTTCAACGAAGATGTGGATCAGGCGACAATCGATGAGATCGGAACGGAGATCAAGGCCAAGACCGATGTGGTCAAGGAATGTAAGTATGTTTCCGCGGATGAGACGTGGGAAAACTTTGCAAAACAGTATTTCGAAGGAAAAGAGGAATACAAGGACGGCTTTAAGCCAAACGACAACCCGCTCGCAACTTCCGCGCACTACGAGGTTTACGTATACCAGGTAGAGACGCAGGATGCGCTGGCTGAGTATATCCGCTCGCTGGACGGTGTCCGTGAGGTTAAACAGGCCGAGGGCGCAACAACAACGTTGACGACGATGAACCGTGTCATTGGCTACGTTTCCATCGCGATCATCCTGATTCTTCTTGCCGTATCTGTTTTCCTGATCAGCAATACCGTCACGATCGGTATTTCGGTCCGGAAAGAGGAGATCGGTATCATGAAGCTGATCGGTGCGACGAACCTGTTTGTAAGGGCTCCGTTCCTGATCGAGGGTATCCTGATCGGTCTTGTCGGAGCAGCGATTCCGCTGGGGCTGCTGTACGTTGTATACAACAGAGTCATCAGCTACGTTATGACGGAGTTCAGCGTACTGTCGAACTTTATGGCATTCATGCCGGTATCGGCCGTATTCCGGATTCTGCTTCCGGTCGGACTCATTCTCGGTATGGGAATCGGACTTGTCGGCAGTATCTTTACGATTCGAAAACACTTGAAAGTCTGATAGGATTAGACAATATAATAAAGTAAAAATAAGTCCCGGAATCCGTCAAAAGATTCCGGGATCTTTCGATTGGGAGGCATATTTTGGAAGAACTGATGGAGGAAGAAAAAGAGGGCGTAAAAGCGGCAGAGCAGGAAAAACCGAAAAAGCGCAGAAACAGAAAGAAAAACCGAAAAAATGAGATGCGGAAGAGCTACTTTGCGGGCATGATTTCCATGCTGGCGATTGTAATGATCGTGCTTGTCGGAACAACGTTTCTTTGGCCGGGAAGCAGTGCGGACCACCCCGGCGGCTTCTGGTCGTGGCGGAAGACGGCGGCGATCAAAGCGATGATCAGCCAGCTTTACGCGGGCGATGTGGACGACACAGAGCTGTCGAATGCGATGTATAAAGGGCTGATCAGCGGCCTCGGCGACAAGTATTCTACGTATTACACGAAAGAGGAATACGAAGCGATCAAGACAGCGCAGGAGGGTTACTATCAGGGCATCGGTGTTACGGTGACGCTGGACGGCGATAAGCTGCAGGTCACCGGCGTACAGGACGATACCCCGGCGGCGAAGGCCGGTATTCAGGCGGATGACCGCATTGTGAAGATTGACGGGCAGACACTCGAAGGCTTAAGCCTCAACGATGCGGTCGGTCTTCTGAAAAACAGCGAGAACGACACCGTGACGCTTTCCATCGAGCGGGAAAGCGAGGCGGATCTGATCGAAACGGAAGTCACAAAAGAGAAGCTTGCGGCGATTGTGGCAGACGGTAAAATGCTGGACGACAAGATCGGCTATCTGGCCATCAGCGAGTTTACAGGGCTTACCTCCGAGCAGTTCCAGAAAGCATACCAGTCACTGCAGGATCAGGGCATGGAGCGCCTGATCATCGATCTGCGCGGCAATCCGGGCGGCCTCGTGACGGCAGTCTGCGACACCCTGCGCCAGATCCTGCCGGAGGGACTCATCGTGTATACCGAGGATAAAAATGGAAAACGGGAAGAGTATACCTGCGACGGCGATACCCCGATCTCGATTCCACTCGTTGTGCTGGTCAATGAAAATACGGCAAGTGCGGCAGAAATCTTCACGGGAGCAGTCAAAGATTACGGCATCGGAACGATTGTCGGAACGACGACATTCGGAAAAGGCATTGTCCAGAATACATTCCAGCTCTCGGACGGCAGCGTGGTGAAACTGACGATTGCCCATTATTACACGCCGCTCGGAAACGACATCCACAAGGTCGGCATTACGCCGGATGTCGAGGTGGAGCTGCCGGATGACGCGACGAGCGATGTGCAGCTCGAAAAAGCGTTGGAAGTTGTCAAAGGACTGGAAAGTGCGGAATAAAATAAGAATTTTCACAGAAAAGCAGGAAAAAGGTAGGAAAAAAAGCACGAACGTGTTATCTTAGTAGAGGAGCCGAAAACAGATCTTGGCAGGCTCTAAAAGAAAGTGAGGAAAGACAGATGAACTTTACAGAAAGAAGAAAACAGGTTTTTGATAAAATGGACCAGGATTCCGCACTGCTTTTGTTTTCCGGAATCGAGCTGCATGTCAGCGCAGACGAATATCTGCCGTTTGAAGCAAACCGCAACTTTTTCTATCTGACCGGCCTTCGCAGAGATCACATGATCCTGATGATGAAAAAGACCGCAAAAGAGGAGAAATCCATTCTGTTTATCGAGGAGGCGGATCTGAACCAGGAGAGATGGTTTGGAAGAAAAGTAACCGTATCCGAGGCACAGGAGATCACCGGAATCGATGACGTTCGTTTTCTGGATTCCTTTGAGGGCATGGTAAACCGTCTGATGGCACGCGAGGACATCGGAACCCTGTATTTCGACTGCTACCGCTATCAGGTCGAGGATCTGCCGGATTACAACATGGTAAAGGCAGAGGAGTTCGCAAAGAAATTTCCAGGCAGACCGATTAAAAACATTGCTCCTGTCATCGCAGCACTGCGGATGCAGAAAGATGAGGATGAGATCGCTCTCGTCCGCCAGGCAATCAAGATCACCGACGACGCGCTGAAATTCGTGATGAAGAATCTGAAACCGGGCTGCACCGAGTATCAGGCACAGGCTGATTTCGAGTACAAGATTTTCCACGAGGGAGCAGACGGAACCGCATTCCCGACGATCGCAGGAAGCGGTGCAAACGGAACGATGCTGCACTACGACACCAACCGTGACGTGTGCGAGGATGAGACCCTGCTTCTGATGGACCTCGGAGCAAAATTCCAGGGCTACTGCGCAGATATCACCAGAACGTATCCAGTCAACGGAAAATATACGGACCGTCAGAGACAGGTTTACGACGTTGTTCTGGCAGCAAACCGCGCCGTTGCAAAAGCAGCAAAACCGGGTATGACATTAAAAGAGCTCGACGATATCGCAAAGGATGTTCTCGGCGAGGGCTGTGTGAAACTTGGCCTGATCGAGAAGAAAGAGGATGTCGGAACCTATTACATGCACGGCGTTTCCCATCACCTCGGCATCGATGTACACGATGTGACCGCGGCATGGAACGACAAGCTGCGTCCAGGCGCCATCATCACCGATGAGCCGGGTCTTTATATTGACGAGTGGGAGATCGGAATCCGGATCGAGGATGATATCCTGATTACAGAGGACGGATGCGAGGTTCTTTCCGAGAATCTGATGCGTGATCCAGACCAGATTGAAGCCTTTATGCAGGAAAAAGAGGCGTAAGAAAAAAACTACGGAGGATTTAGTTAGATGAAAATTGCAGTTACATACGATAACGGGAATATTTTCCAGCATTTTGGAAAAACAGAGAATTTTAAGGTTTACGAAGTAGAAGACAATCAGGTGGTTTCCAGCGAAGTGATCGGATCCAACGGAACCGGCCACGGCGCACTGGCAGGCCTTCTTTCCGAGCAGGGCGTGGATGTTCTGATCTGCGGCGGCATCGGCGGCGGTGCACAGGCTGCTCTTGCTGAGGCAGGCGTAGAGCTCTGCTCCGGAGCGGAGGGAGATGTGGATGCAGCGGTGGAAGCTTACTTAAACGGAACGCTCACATCTGCGGGTGCAACCTGCGATCACCACGATCACGAGGAAGGCCATTCCTGCGGCGGCCACTGCGGAAGCCATGAGGAAGAGGAGAGCTCCTGCGGCGGTTCCTGCGGAACCTGCGGCGGCGGATGCGGTGCACCGACTCCGGTTATGGAAGGTAAGAATGTCGGAAAAACCTGCCGTACCCACTACAGAGGAACCTTCAACGATGGAACCCAGTTTGATTCTTCCTACGACCGCGGCGAACCGCTCGAGTTCATCTGCGGTGTGGGCCAGATGATCCGCGGCTTCGATGCAGCCGTTGCAGAGATGGAAGTCGGCGAAAAAGTCAACATCCATCTGATGCCTGAGGAGGCTTACGGAATGCCGGATCCGAACGCAATTTTTACCGTTGCGATCGCACAGCTTCCGGGAGCAGAGGAAGTAGAGGTCGGACAGCAGGTTTATCTGCAGAACCAGTACGGCCAGCCGTTCCCGGTAAAAGTTACCGCAAAAGACGAGACCAATATCACGTTTGATGCCAATCATGAGATGGCTGGAAAAGAGCTGAATTTTGAGATTGAGCTGGTTGAAGTGAAATAAAAAAATGTATAAAAAAGAGTGTCAGGACGAAGGAGCCAGGCACTCTTTTTTGATGCGCAGAAAAATCAACGATTCCCATTTCCGATTTCCGTTATTTTTTGTAAAAGTAAACAAAAAATGACCAAAATTCATTTTTTGCCATTTCAAATATTGACTAATAGTCATTTAAGTTGTAAGATGTGGTACTAGAAAAACAAGTTAAAAATGAATCAGAGGAGATGAATGAAAATGGTTAAAGTTGGCAAATGGATTGCCAAGCACAGGATTCTGATGCTGATCATTGGATTTCTGCTGATTATTCCGTCAGTCATCGGAATGGCAGCAACGAAAGTAAACTATGATCTGCTCAGCTATCTGCCGGAGCATCTGGAAACTGTAAAAGGACAGGACATTCTGGTAGATGAATACGGCATGGGTGCGTTCTCCATGGTTGTCGTGGAAAACATGGAAATGAAGGACGTACAGAAACTCGAAGAAAAATTCGAGCAGGTAAACCACGTAAAAGAAGTTTTATGGTATGACGATGTGGCAGACATCAGCGTGCCGGTTGAGATGATCCCGGAAAAACTCCGAAAAGCATTCTACAATGGGGATGCAACCATGATGCTCGTTCTGTTCGACAATACGACTTCTTCCGATGACTCCATGGAGGCAATCGAGGATCTTCGTAAAATTGCGAACGAGCAGTGCTTCATCGGCGGTATGACCGGTGTTGTTACCGATATCAAAAACGTAGCATTAAAAGAGCTGCCGGTTTACGTTGTCATCGCCGCAGTTTTGAGCCTCGTTGTCATCGAGCTGACATCGACTTCCTTCGTTGTTCCGATCCTGTTCCTGTTAAGTATCGGACTTGCAATCCTTTACAACCTGGGAAGCAACGTGTTTCTTGGTGAGACTTCCTACATCACAAAAGCGCTGACCGCCGTGCTGCAGCTTGGTGTTACGATGGACTACTCCATCTTCCTGCTGAACAGTTTCGAGGAGAATAAAAAGCGTTTCCCGGATGACAAAGAGCGTGCGATGGGCCATGCAATCGCCAACACGTTCAAATCCGTAGCCGGAAGCTCCGTTACCACCGTAGCCGGTTTCCTGGCACTGTGTGTTATGACCTTTGCCCTTGGCCGCGACCTTGGTATCGTTATGGCAAAAGGTGTTTTGATCGGCGTTGTCTGCTGTGTCACCGTCCTGCCGGCCATGGTTCTGGTATTTGACAAGGCAATTGAGAAAACGAGACACAAACCGCTGGTAAAAAGCCTGGATAAACCGTCCGCCTTTATCACCAAACATTATAAAGTATGGGTTGTGATCTTCCTGGTTCTGCTGTTCCCGTCGATCTACGGAAACAATCATACCCAGATTTATTACAACATCGCACGTTCCCTTCCAGCTACCCTGGACTGCAACGTGGCAAACGATGAAGTAAAAGCGCAGTTCAACGTCAGCAACATGCACATCGTCATGATGGACCGCGATATGGACTCCAAACAGAAAAAGAAAATGATGGATGAGATCGGCAAGGTAAAAGGTGTCAAATCAACCATCAGCATGGGCTCCCTGCTCGGCCCGACCATTCCGGAATCCATGATCCCGGAGGATCTTCGAAGCATGCTGCAGAGTGATGATTACGAGCTTGCATTCGTCAGCTCGGAATATGAGTCTGCAACGGATGAAGTAAACGAACAGGTCAAAGAGATTGACAAGATTGTAAAATCTTACGATGAAAATGGTATGGTCATCGGTGAAGCACCGCTGATGAAAGATCTGCAGGATGTCACCGACGCCGATCTGGTCAACGTAAACGTCCTTTCCATCGGTGCAATCTTTATCATCATCCTGCTGATCTTCAAATCGATTTCCCTGCCGATTATCCTGGTAGCCGTGATCGAATTTGCGATCATGCTGAACATGGCAATCCCATATTATCAGGGAATCAGCCTTCCGTTCGTAGCAAGTATCGTTATCGGAGCCATCCAGCTCGGTGCAACCGTTGACTACGCGATCCTGATGACAACCCGTTACCAGAAAGAGCGTCAGAACGGAAAAGACAAAAAAGAAGCCATCAGCATTGCCCACAAAACAAGCATGCCGTCCATCATCAGCAGCGGCCTCAGCTTCTTCGCCGCAACCTTCGGTGTAGCCTGCTACTCCCAGGTTGAGATGATTGGTTCCATCTGTACCCTGCTTGCACGAGGCGCGATCATCAGTATGGTCGTTGTTATCCTGATTCTGCCGGCAATGTTTATGATTTTCGATAAACTGATCTGTAAGACATCGATTGGATTTTTAAAGAAGAAAACAAAATAAAGTATGACAAATCCCCTGTACCGGAAGTAGCTGGTGCGGGGGAATTTTTTTGCTTTATGTTCAAATTTCTGATGTGACGGATAAGATTCTGCCACGGATTGAAGACTGGCAGAACCGGCCACTGGACGAGGTCTATCCTATTCTCTACATCGATGCAATCCATTATTCTGTAAGGGATAATGGCGTGATCCGAAGTGTACGGAATCAGGCAAAAGAAATCGGAAAGACACTGCAAGATAGGACGGACAAGGACTAAAGGAGAAGAAAAAATGGCAAGAATACGTAGAAACAGTGAGCAGACATTGGAATTTAAGATCGAACAGGCTGAAGCAAAAGTAGCAAGAACAAGAGAAGCCCATGAAAAAGCGGTGGATGAACTGAAAAAGTTATACGATATCCGAAAAGCATATCAGAGAGATGAACTTCTAAAAGCATTAGAATCCAGCCATCGCTCGTATGATGAGATCATGGCATTTATCACGTCATCCGCAGAGGAGAAATCA
>ENA-UOJV01002818-UOJV01002818.1-human-gut-metagenome-genome-assembly--contig:-C82-NODE-2818-length-13007-cov-11.436767_pt1 | contig 13007 bp, 8 predicted proteins | sample MGYA00242356_ERZ723903 | MGnify/ENA metagenome assembly ERZ723903
TCTCTACTCCGTTTTAGGTTACAACCCAACAGAAGTTTGATGCGTCAGCCCTGAGGGATCTCCTGAAGGGCCTGTACGCCGAAGGCTCCATCCGCTACGGTCTCATGATGGGTGACTGGCAGAGCCATGATATTCAGTCTGACGGACAGACGGCAGACTGGGATGGCCGCGCCCCCTACCTCACCGCCCACGGCGGCCTCGGCTATCTGTGGAACGTCACTGACAACGTGACGGCCGACGTGTACGCCAAATACTTCTGGGGGCACCTGTGGGGAGACGACGGCACGATCTGCGGGCAGAAGTTTGAGTTCGATGACATCTACTCGAGCCGCGTGCGCACGGGCGCCCGTCTGAACTTTAAGAAGGATGAGACCTTCAGCTGGTACCTGGGCGGCGCCTGGGAACGCCAGTTCGACAGCAAAAGCCGCGGCACCATCTACGGCTATGATGTGCCCTCGGGCAATCTGAAAGGGAACACGGCCATCGCCGAAGCGGGCGTGTACTTTAAGCCCGCAGCCGGTTCCGACTTCTCGTTCATGTTTGGCACTACGGGATACTTTGGCGAGAAGCGGGAGGGTGTCACAGGACACCTCCAGGTCAGGTACGACTTCTGATCAGGCGGGAATCCTGACTCTCTGAAAAGGCCCGGCATGCGTGAGAGCATACGGGCCTTTCCCCATGTCCGGGCCCTTCTCTCCGATGATGTTCCTGGCAGGGGCAGGGAAAAAGATGCCAGCATTGACGGTGTGCCCCTGCGAACTTACCTTTTTACATATAGGGAAAAAACAGCATCCGGAGGCCGTTTTTTTCCCCGGAAAGGCTGTTATCACGCTCCGTCCGCCGAAGGCGTTTCACCGTCTCCTCCCGATCGTTCCGGGGAGAGGCGGAGGCTTTGTCCGGCTGACTGTTCATTCTGCGCGCGTATCACGGCGTCTGCCGCGTACACGCGCCGCATGCGGCCGAGAGGGGCCGGCGGAGCGTTCGGACAGTATCTGTCCGGAAGGAGAATCCATGAGTTCTGCGTATAACAAGGAAATTTTTCACCAGTACAGCATGAGTACCGTCATGGAAGAAGCGCAGCGCTGCCTGCTCTGCTATGACGCGCCCTGTTCCAGGGCCTGCCCCGCGGAAACGGACCCTGCGCGGTTTATCCGGAGCGTCCGCTTCCGTAACCTGAAGGGCGCCGCTGAAACCATAACCGAAAACAACGCCCTTGGCGCTGTCTGCGCGCGCGTGTGCCCCACCGAGCATTACTGTCAGAAGGGATGCACCCGTTCGGGCATAGACAGGCCCATCGATATCGGCGGCATCCAGCGTTTCGTAACGGATTTCCAGCGTAAAACCGGCATGAAGGTCTTACGGGCCGGGAAACCCAACGGCCGCAGGGTGGCCATCGTGGGAAGCGGTCCCTCGGGACTTGAGGCGGCAGCCAGGCTTCTTCAGACAGGATACAGCGTGACGGTTTTCGAAGAAAAGAAAAAGCCCGGCGGATACCTGCGCTATGGCATCCCGGAATACCGGCTCCCCGCTTCCGTGGTGGATGAAGAAATCCGTACCCTCGAAGAGCTCGGATGCGTCTTCAGGTGCGGCGTGAAGGTTGGAGGGGATTCCGGTGTCTCCATGGATTCCCTGAAGAAGGAATACGACGCCGTGCTCGTGGCTGTCGGATACAGCGCGGCTAAGACGCTGCCCCTCTTTAAGGACAACCCGTACGCGGAAACGGCCGTGGACTTCCTGGCCAGCGTAAAGGAAACGGGAAGCCTTGGCGGAAAGACGCCTGACCACGTGGTGGTCATTGGCGGAGGCGATGTGGCCATGGACGTCAGCACCACGCTGAAGAAGCTTGGCGTCCCCCATGTGACGGACGTTGTCTATGAGGAATTTTCCGAATTCCTGGCCTCAAAAGCGGAACTCGAAGGCGCGCGGGAACTTGGCGTCACCATCATTGACGGTTACGTGCCTGTGAGCGCCGAAGGCGGCAGCCTTGTCTTCAGGCACCGCCGCATCGACGGCGAGCTGCGTCTGAAGGCTGATAAGGTCATTCTCGCCGTGGGGCAGCTCCCTGATCTGAGCGGCCTCGTCCCTGAGCTGAAACCCGGACAGAAGGATTTCCCCGACTGCCGGACGGACGACCCGAAAGTCTTTCTGACCGGCGATATCGTGGCCGGCGACAAGACTGTTGTCTGGGCCGTGAAGCGGGGCAAGGAAGCAGCCCGCGTTATTCATGAAAGCCTTGAAGGGAGGAACAGGTAATGATCAGCAGAGACCTTTCCATCGATTTTCTCGGGGTGCATTTCGGGAACCCCTTCTGTCTTTCCTCTTCTCCCGTGGGCAACTGCTACGAGATGTGCAGCAAGGCCTACGACGCGGGCTGGGGCGGCATTGTCTTCAAGACCATAGGCCCCAAAAGTTTCCTCATTGACGAGGTGTCGCCGCGTTTTGCCGAACTCACCAAGGAAGGCACGCCGTTTGTCGGCTTCAAGAACATGGAGCAGATAGCGGAGCATCCCCTGGAGCAGAATCTCGATGATCTCGCGAAGCTGAAGAAAGCGTATCCCGACAAAGTGCTGATCGCGTCCATCATGGGGCCGGACGCAGAAGACTGGACCGAGCTCGCCCGTCTCGTGACCGAGGCCGGCGCCGACATGATCGAAATGAACCTCTCCTGCCCGCAGATGACCTCGCACGCCATGGGATCCGATGTCGGCACCAATCCCGATCTCTGCCGGAAGTACTGCGCGGCCGTGAAAAAGGGCACGAAACTGCCCGTGCTCGCCAAGATGACGCCCAATATCACGGATATGGTGCCTGTCGCGAAAGCCTGTATGGAAGGCGGAGCGGACGGCATCGCCGCCATCAATACAATCAAGTCGATCACGGATCTCGATCTGGACCGCGCCATCGGCCTTCCTGTCATTAACGGCAAGTCGTCTGTTTCGGGATACTCCGGCAAGGCCGTCAAACCCATTGCGCTGCGCTTTATACAGCAGCTGCGCGAGGGCATTCCCGGACTGCCCATTTCCGGCATCGGAGGTATCGAGACCTGGGAGGACGCTCTGGAATTCATTCTGCTCGGAGCCTCGACACTGCAGGTGACAACCGCTGTCATGCAGTACGGCTACCGCATCGTCGAGGATATGAAGAACGGGCTCATGCACTACCTGGAAGACCATGGTGTGGAGCACCTCTCCGATCTCGTGGGGCTCGCCAATAAGAACATCGTTCCGGCCGAGGAACTGGATCGCGACTATATCGTCCATCCCGCGCTGAAGGCTGAGGCTTGCATCGGCTGCGGACGCTGTTATATTTCGTGCTTTGACGGCGCCCATCAGGCCATCAGGTGGAATGAGACGGAGCGCCGGCCCGACTTTGACACTGAAAAATGCGTCGGCTGCCTTCTGTGTTCCCTCGTCTGTCCGACAGGAGCCATCACCAAGGGCGAAGTGGTCATGAAGCCCAACCGTATCGGCAGGCCCGAGGCAAAGGAGATCTGATGAACCGCACAGCCGAAGTCCTGCTTGGAGCTCTGGCAACCGCCCTGCTCTGCACGATCTGGATGTTTTTCGCCAATCACACCGGTCTGCTGGGCTGGGGCGGATTCGCGGGCTGCACCGCGTACTTCGCCGCGCCGAAGAAAGGCCTGCGCGGCCTTCCGGTGCTCCTCGCCTGCGTTGCCAGCGGTATGCTGTACGCCTTTGGCTGCCTGTATCTCGGGAAGTACTTCCCGGATGAAACGATCGGCCTGGCCTCAACGTGCATCATTACCTTTCTGATGTGCGCAGGGGGAAAGTACCGTCTGCTCGCCTTTGTCCCCGGAGCCTTCATCGGCTCCTTCTCCAGCTTCGCGGCCGGAGGCGACCCGATGGTTATCCCCTCCATTCTGGCAGGGCTCCTGCTGGGGCTGGCCTGCGATACCTCCGGCAGATGGCTGTGCAGGGTCTTCGTGAAGGAGCGGGCTTCCCATTCGTAAACGGCAGCCCCGCCTCTGCCGCGTTTTCCCATGAATCAGAGCCTGACGGTTCCGGCGCCCTGCAGGCCGCCAGGCTTTTTTTTTCCGTTTTTCATGCGGTGTGTCTCCCCGGATGTTTTCCCGCTGCCGGGGAAAGGCGCTGCGCGGCTTTTCCGCCGGCCGGAAGAAGATGAGGCTCCCTTTCGTCCCCCGACATGAAACGTTCCCCCTGCCCTGTATTTTCACAGGATGGCGCAGCCGGAGGAAAAGCGGCATCCGATCGGGAATCAAGATGGCCTGAACGGGAATGACTGAAGATTCTGAAGCGCCCGGCAGAGGATATTTCAGGGCGGGGCTGCTTTCAGAGAGAAAAACAAAAACCGCCGCGGCGCGCTGTTCTTCGCGCCGCAGCGGTTCCTTTTTTCCGGTTAAGTCAGGGGTGCCGGTTCAGCTAGAACTCAAAGCGGAAACCGCCCTGGATACGGTACTGGACTTTGATGTCCGTCCCGAAGTCCTCCTCCGCGTCAACGTAGAGGGAGCAGTTCTCAGAGAGGCCGACGTTTGCGCCGACGCCCGCGCTGTACCACGTGCCGGCAAGGTCCGTGCTGTCATGCATCGCGACATCCTGGTAGAGCGTTTCGTCTCTGTCGCCCAGGAACTCATGCAGGACGGAACCCTTGGCGTAAATCCGGACCGGGTTTTCCGTGCCCGTGCCGAATTCCTTTGCCACCAGGAGACCGAGACGGCCCACGAGGCTGTCCGTGTCGTCCTGATAGATTTTCGCTCCGTTGTCCGAGGTGTAGTCGTCACCCCAGAGGTAGCTGTATTTGATCTGCGCCTGCGGTTCCACGGACCAGGACCAGCCAAGGTCGAATTTATGGCCGTATTCGGCGCTGGCGCTGAAGCCCCAGTTTTCGAAATCGCCGCCATCGCCCAGATCCGAGGAGTAATGCGTGAACAGCCTGCCGGCTTTGGTGACGACATCAACGTAGTCGCCGCTTCTGCCGACAAAAGTTCCGTAGAGCGCGCCGTCTGTCATATACACGCTGCCGTCACCATCGTCGTACTTTTCGGTACCCCTGCTGTGTTCGACGGCGCCGCCGACGAAAATATCACCGAAGGAAAACGGAATTTTCCTGTCATAGCCGAGCTGAAGTGTGTTCATGCTGACGTCAAAGGCCTGGGTTCCGCTCCTGGCAAGCTTCCTGTTGATGACTCTTCCCCAGGCACCGTCGCTGTCTTTGCTCCAGCGCAGTTCTCCGAGACGCTTTACCAGCGTATCGTTGTCGCGCCAGATGGAAGCGGCAGCGTTATGCGCCGAACCCGGGACATAGGCGTTGGCGTTGGCGACGAATCCGTTGTCGAGGGGGGTGTTTTCAGGAGTCAGATACCAGACGTCGTCATTGTCCGAGGAGGCAGCTTTTGTGTTCTTACCGGCATCAGCTTCAGAGGAAGCGGCTGTGCTTTCCCCGGAGCTGGCCGCATCCTCAGAGGGAGCGGCTGTGTCCTCTCCGGCGCTGGCCGCTGCCATGAAGAGCGCGGCTTTTTTCGCTTTGGCTCCGGCCATGGCTCCGGAGGGAGCGGCTGTGTCAGCGCTGGTACCGGTCACGGACCCGGAGGGAGCAGCTGTGTCCGCTTTTGCTCCGGTCACAGTCAGGGATGGAGCGTCTTTTTTCGCTTTTGCTTCGGTCACGGAGGCGGCTTCCGTCTCTACGCGAAGCGCCTTGTTATAAATCTTGTCCCAGTTGCGAATCAGCACTTCCTGGTTGACGTCAAACGCAGCGACACCCTGAGCGGTTCTGGCGAAATACAGTTTATCCCCGTCTCTCATGCCGTTGATGCTGGAGTTTTCCGTCGCTTCAACCCGGAAGGTGTGTCCCGTTCCGCCGCCCACGTAAAGGAAGTCGCTGTCCTTTGCGGTTTCATAGGTGGAGCACTGATTGTCGTGATACGTCAGATCCATGTGGAAGGTGCCCGGATTTCCGTCACCGGGAGAAAGGTGTCCGATATTCATCCGGATGCCAAAGCCTCCCAGATCGACGTGGCCGCCGGAGACCTTCAGTGTGGAGACAGTACTGTCCGCTGTCACTTTCCATGTGGCGCCTTCGTTTACGGAAACATTCGTGGCCGCGCCCGTCCCGGACATGGACGCTTTACCTGTCCATCTTCCTCCGTTTTTGAGCGTGACGTTGGCCGTGCCACCCTGGTTGTCTAGGTCGCCGGTGAAGGATGATGCTCCTGAAACAGAAACATCTGCCGAACCGCCCGTCAGGGAGACATTGCCTTTCAGGGCCGCGTTCGTTCCGGAGATATCCGCGGAAAAAGCGCCGCCGTCCTCAACGCTGACTTTGTTCGGAACCGTAAGCACCGCGTTCCGTCCGGAAGCGCGCATCGTGACACTGCTTGTTTCCCCGTCCGCAAAGCGTTCGCCCTTCTGGGCTGTAATATCACCATTGAAAAACGTGTTGTCGCCCGAGAAATCAGCTGTGACGCTGCTTCCCTCTTCCGCCGTCATATTCCCTTTCATTCCAGCGCCTGCCCCGGAAAAGACGAGGTTCATGACACCGGTCTTTGTTCCTGGTCCCCCATAGGACAGCTTATCGCCCTCGGTAAAACGGTCCTTTGAACCCTGATGGCTTTTGGCGGCCAGGACGTCGCCGTTCTGCAGGGAACCATCTCCGGCGTAGTGTATATTCACCTTTGCGCTTTCCGCGGTCGTCCTGCCATGGATAGTGACCTTTCCTTTAAAGTTTGGGTCTTGATTAATATTTATGGATGAGAACCCATCGCCCTGTGAAAAACCCTGGACGGCGAACTCGTTTTTGTGCTCAGGCTTGCCGATGATGACGGCATGACCGCCTTCGATATCGATATGCCCTTCCTTTGCGTAATAGCCTGTAAAGACAAGAGAATGAGACTCTTCGGCCTCACGTGTGATGCTGATGGTGCCGCCCCTGATGGTTATCCCCTGGCTGCTTGCGTCCTGCACGACAGGTAACGTCCTACCATCATCACGGTTGGTTTTCGCAGAAACCAAAGTGATCGTACTGTCCGCGGTGCCCTCTATCCAGGTAGAGGATTCTCCTACGTTTCTGATCACATCTCCTGCCTCTTTCTGAAGCCCGGTGTCCTTAGCGACGAGATCTGTGAAGTTGATAATTCGAATTGTGCCAAAATTTGCGTACAAGGGCATCTCACCAGTTTTCAGGTTAATTTTTCCCGAAACGTCTACTGCGACGACCCCATTTTGTTCGACCACAAGTCCTTTATTATTATATCGCCTCTGCTCTGAATTAGTTGACGTTGAAACGAAATTAGCTGAAATTGTGAGATCTTTCGCTTTAATTGAAACCGCGCCAGGTGAATTCCCCTCCAAAATGCTTCGTACGGGGCTAAGAGGGAGGATAGCTCCCCGGTTTGAATCGTCCTGCCAATCTATAATTATGCTTTTCTCACTGGCATCAACGCCTGTAAAGTAATAATAATCCGGTTTGCCGGAATTGGGGTTGCTATCCCAGGCGCCGTTATTAATGCCTATGTTATGCAGCGTCACAGTGTCGCCATCAACTTTGACCCACTGAAGCCCATTCTTGGCCTGTAGTGGTGTTTTGTATTCGTTGTTGATTACGCCCTCACACTTAATATCCGGACCCGCCGTTGCCGTCCCTGCCATGAGTGTTCCGGACAGAGCGAGGCACATCGGGACAATATAGCCCCTGCTCTTCCTGTTCTTTTTTCTGTTCTTCCTGCCAGTGCGCATGACTTCTCTCCTCTTCAAGATCGTCAATGTATCAAATCAAACACACATGTCCAATTTTTTCATGTACAGGAATTTATAGTGTTCTGTTCTAAAAAAATCAATGCCGCGAATAAAAAATTGACGGTGGATAGAAAATTTTGAAAAATCTCTTCGTTCTGGCAAAAAACGCATCTGGGATGAGAAGACGTGCTATGTTCAAAAAAATCAGACATCTTGTTGTATCTAGTACATATCTTTGCAGTTCCTGTCTCTTATGAGACAGCCTCTTCCCTGCGCTCCCGGAACCTGTCTTCTTCCTGCGCAGCCCCGTCTGAAATCAGAGCAGGCCGCGTCTCCGGGATTTTCAGGAAACGGATCGCGCTGAGAATATGCACGCCCTGCGTCTATCTCTTTTGAATGTGTCGGAGAAAAAAGATTGGTTTTATGGCGCTGCCCGCAGCGCGCCTGTGATGCGCAGTTTCCAGGGAAATGACGATCTTTGTCCTGAGCTTTGGGGCTGTCATAGGGTCTGTTCGTGCGCTGCAGGACCGCATGGAGCTGCGGCTTGCTGAACACATTGACAGCGCCGGCGTGTCAGGATTCTGTTGGCCGCGGGCCAGGAACAGCCTCTATTCTGCGCGCCTGAGAGCACCTCTCTTCCTGTCGGGGGGACTGACGCTGCAGCGATCGCCTGTCTTCCATCACGTATTGTGTGCCCGGCATCGCGTTACAGCCAGCCGCAAATATTTCCTTGTATCCTGACTGAAAAAATCCCTGCCGCCGTTCCCGTCTGCCGGATACGTGATGCGGCCGGGCCGGAGGGCGGTTGCAGATTTCCGCCTTCTCGTGATACGGCGGGGACCCCTTCTCTCTCTGATTCTCCCGGACCGCTGATGACCGTATCCGGCTTTCCCGTGTCTGCCCGTTATCTTCAGGCCGGGACAGGATCCGTTATGAGACGAAAAAACCCCGGACAGAATCTGTCCGGGGTTCAGGCGCTTCCTGTGAAGGGAAGGAATGCGGTCAGTGTCCCCTGAGGGCGGAAATGCCAGGGACGGTTTGTAGCCTCTACTGCTTCTTTCTGCGGCTGAGGCAGAGGGCCGCTGTTCCGAAGATGCCGAGGATCCAGCCGATGCCGCCGAGAATTTCCGTTATGCCGGGGCCTTTTTCGACCTGGGACGCGATCATGACGCGCAGGGGCGTCACGCGTCTGTCCACAGCGGTGCTGATAAGCTTCTCGAGATCCTGCCGGGACATGGCGGCTACGCTGTCAGCGGGAATCTGCACGGAAGAAGCAGCGGAGACGGAAGGAGCCGCCGGCGTAGACGGCTCAGAGGGGGAAGCCACAGCCGCGGCCGGAGCGGGAGCCGTTTCCGTTCCGGAAGAAGCGGAGGCGCCATCGAGATCGGATTTTTCAATCTCAAAGTCGTTTTCATGACCTTCGCCGGCATTGATGTGCGCGATCAGCCCCTGAGGCGCGGACTTCATTTCCGCGGTAACCGGGAAAAGCGCTATGCCCTGATCATCGGTGTTCTTCAGGGCGAGCTGTTTTCCGGAAGCCTTATCCAGGATAGTGACCGAGGAGTTCTGGGCGGGAGATTTTTTGGAGAACTTGCACTCCACGCGGATCTGGTCGGCTTCCACGAGGGCGAAGATATTGATGCGGTGGGCGAAACTCTGCGAGGCGCAGAGGATGACGGCCAGGCAGACAGGGAAGACTGCCTGAAAGAGAATGTGTTTCCTGTTTTTCATAAGGCTGTACCTTTTCATCGGATTTCTGAGGTTCGGGGCGGAAAGCGTGTGCCTACTTCCCGGAGCGGCCAAGCAGAAGTCCGGGATCGACTTTCATGAGAAAAGCGGCCGTGAGCATGGTGACAAGTCCCTCAACAACGGAAATCGGGATTTCCGAAATGAAGAGCAGTTTGGCCGCTGTCAGGAAGCCCTCGTCCGTGAAGAACATGCAGAGGGCGGTGAGGAGCGCCGCGCCAAAGACAGACAGAACGCCGCAGAGGAAACCAGCAGTGAGCTGCATGGCTTTCCCCTTTGTGAGGAAAGGTCTTGCTGCCATGCCGAAAAGAACGGCCGGAAGGGCCATGTTCACGGTATTGCAGCCGAGCACGGTGAGGCCGCCGAACTGGAAGAGAATCGCCTGCAGAAGCAGGCCGATGAAAATGGCCGGGAAAGCCGCCCACCCGAGGATGAGCCCTATGAGGCCGTTTAAGAGCAGATGCACGCTCGACGGGCCGACGGGGACATGGATAAGCGAGGCGATGAAGAACGTGGCTGAGAAGATGGCCACTGTGGCGAGCCTGTCCGTGGGCAGGCGTTTGAGGCCCACGGCGAGCCCGGCCGCGCAGGCAGCGCCGCCTGCGATGAGAATGGGTGCGGAAAGAACACCTTCAGCAATATGCATGGAATAAAAACTCCCTCCCCGTATGGGGGCGCGCCCCCGGAGGAGACGGGGCAGTACGCCGCGGCTTTTCCCCTCCCGCTTCGCGCGGAAAGCGATGATCCCGTTTCCGTATGGACAGACTGCCGTTGGGCAGATCCCTGGTGACAGGGAATATCGGATGAAAAACCCCTTCCGGAAACGCCCGGGAAAAGGGGCGGGAAGTCAGGGAAGTCCAGGCTCTGACTGAACTTCCCGTCAGCCCGGCCATTCCCTCGGGACGCGGGGATGGCCTGACGGTTTGTATTAGTAACACGTAATTTATAAAGATAGCAATACAGGAAAGTGCTTCATGCGGTTTTGCGGAGGTTTTTGGCGGGAGGGGTAAAAAGTATCCCCCCTGCGGGAGAGGCACATCCGGCAGGGGGGATCAGGAGGGATAATTGAATCGTCCTGCCGTATGGGGGAGGCAGAACACGGGAGAAAAAAGAAATGCGCCTTTCGGGAATAAAGGCCAGGGCATTTCCCGCAGAATGAACCCCTGTTTCACGGCTGATGTATTCGTAACACAATTATAGTAAAAATAGCAATAATAGAGCGGAGTTTTTTGCACGCAGATGGAAAAAATATTTTTTTGCTCTGTGAACCTGTGCGGATGGCAGAAAAAAGCCCCCTCCGGAAGGATCCGTCGGGGGTATGGGAAGGAATTTTTTCAGACTACCTTACTTGGCAGGCTGCATCCTGTCGAACTTTGCCCAGAAGACGCCGCCGAGTTCAACGTCGCGGTCCTTGCCTTCAAAGGCGATCTTGCTGGGACCGTCAGTGAGGGCGGCGAAGCCGAACCAGCCGGCGCAGGGGGTGCTGTAAGTGAAGATGCCGTTTTCGTCGGTTTTCACGACCTGAGTCACGGAATAGTCGCTGGGGGCGGTAAAGGTGCCGGCGGAGCCGTTCAGGTATTCGACTTCAACGTCGAGATTGGCACCGGGCCTGCCGTCAACGAGCACTTTGCCGCGGAAGGCGTTGCCGGCATAGAGTCCGAAGGGGCGGGAAAGCGGAACGATTTCCACGGGCAGGCCCACAGGCTGATCCCAGCCCTCCTCTTCACCGAAGGCGGCTACGACGGTCTTGGTGTAGTGAATGATGAATTTGTCTTCGGCGGGTTCCCAGTAGGGCTTCGGAGTCATGGCTATGGTGTACACACCGGGTTTGGCGAGCTTGTAGGAGGTCTTGAAGGCCTTCTTGCCCTTGTAGGTTTCGGGCTTCAGCGTGGAGGTGATATCCGTGGCCTTGCCGTCATTGAAGACCTGGGCTTTCTCAACATCGAGATCCATGGCCTTGCCTTCAAAGGGGTGCGTGAAGATGAACTGGACGCTGATGTTGGCGTCCTTCTTCTCCATGGCCACGTTCTTGTCAGGGAGAACCATGCCGAAGTGGGCATGGGCGGGAACAGCGAAGAAAAGACTCATGGCCAGGGCCGTGAACAGCATTTTTTTCATATACTCAACTCCTTACGTGATTACCGGGGCATGGGTACGCGTGCGGGCGGGTATGATCAGATGGCCGGCACCGGGACGTCCCGTAGTAGCAATGGGTTATTAGTTACACGATTTTAATATTTGTAGCAATATCGAAAAATAGATTTATCAGTGAAAATAATATTTTTTTGATTTTGTTCTCACGGTCTCTTTCAGGGATACGGGGCTGCCCTTCCTGCGGCCGGCATGCCGCCCCACGCAGATTCTGCAGTCCGGCAAACTGCTCTTCTGGGCGGCAGGGAGGGTAAAATACTCACAGCAGGGACTGGATAATGAAGTTTCTATCAGCTATGATATAAAGATGAATCAGGTACGGTACGGTATTACCGGGAAGACGGGAAGGACATGATTATCCAGCAGATTCGCAACGCCACAATGCGCGTCACGTACGGCGGCAGAACCTTTCTAGTGGATCCCTGGCTCGCGCCCAAGGGGGAGCCAAGCCCCTACACGGCCTCGCATTTTCTGTCACGGCATACTGCGGCCGGAAGCGGCGATGCCCCGCTCTGCCCCCTGCCCTTCCCCGCGGACAGAATCCTCGCGGGCGTGGACGCCTGCGTCGTGACGCACATCCATCCCACGCACATTGATATGGACGCGGACGGGCGCCCCGGCGGCCAGCTGGACAGAAAGCTTGTCATGTACGTGCAGAACAGGGAAGACGTACGCGCCTTCAGGCGTTCAGGCTTTGTGCACGTGCGCATGCTCTCGTCCACGTCCTGTTACCGCCGCATTCATGTGAGCAGAGCGCCGGCGCGCAGCGGTACCATTGTGCCCTGCGGTCCCACCTGCGGTGTCATTTTCGAATACCCCGGAGAGAAGACGCTGTATCTCGCCGGTGACACCATCTGGTACGAAGGCGTTGCCGAAACGCTCAGTGCCTATCAGCCTGGCGTCATCGTGCTCAGCGCCTGCGCCGCCAGCCTCATAACGGAAGGACGCCTCAATATGGATGCCGCCGATGTGGCTGAGGTATGCAGAGCCTGCCCGGACGCCGCCATCGTCATCACGCACATGGACGCCATCGTGCAGGCCGGGCTGACCCGCAAAACCCTGCGCGCCGCCCTGGAGGAACTGGGGCTCGCGCGGCGCGTGCTTATCCCGGCGGATGGAGAGAGCCTGATCTTCTGAGCTGTGTCTGTCTCCTCCGGGCTCTGGGCTTGCAGCGCGGAGTCTTCGCAGAATTGTGAGCGCCGGAGGGAAGAATACCGGCAGTACGGGAGCATCCGGACTGCCCCGGGACTGCAGCGTTCCCGCTGACAGAAAATAAGACGGCCGTAACGCGTCTTCTGCCCGGCCGGGCGGCTGTATGGCCGCGATTGATTACAGGGACTGGCCGGTTTTACCCGTCTTTAGGACCTAACATTTTCTAACAGAGCTCTGCGAAGCCCGGTC
>ENA-UOJV01002820-UOJV01002820.1-human-gut-metagenome-genome-assembly--contig:-C82-NODE-2820-length-12996-cov-7.901940_pt1 | contig 12996 bp, 10 predicted proteins | sample MGYA00242356_ERZ723903 | MGnify/ENA metagenome assembly ERZ723903
CATCTGCATCGCCTTGTCCTTGTTCTGGAACTGGGAACGCTCATTCTGGCACTGTACGACGATACCGGTCGGCAGATGCGTGATACGGATCGCGGAGGACGTCTTGTTGATATGCTGTCCACCGGCACCACTCGAGCGATAGGTATCGATCCGCAGATCGTCCGGATTAATCTCCACATCCAGATCTTCTTCAATATCCGGCATGACATCACAGGAAACGAACGAGGTCTGACGCTTGCCAGCCGCGTTGAACGGGGAAATACGGACCAGACGATGGACGCCTTTCTCCGATTTCAGGTAGCCATAGGCATTTTCGCCGTTGACCTGCAGTGTGATGGACTTAAGTCCCGCCTCGTCGCCATCCAGGAAATCAAGCACCTCGGTCGTAAAGCCCTTTTTGTCCGCCCAGCGCTGGTACATACGATACAGCATACTGCACCAGTCCATCGCCTCGGTACCACCCGCGCCCGCGTTCAGCTTGAGGATCGCGTTGCAGCCGTCGTACTCGCCGGACAGGAGTGTCTTTGTGCGGAGTCCCTCCAGCTCTTTGACGAACTCATCTAACATCTCCTGAATCTCCGGAATCATCGCCGGGTCATTTTCCTCATAGCCCATCTCGATCATGACCTGGATATCCTCATACTGCTGTTCAAGGTGCTTGTAGCCATCCACGGTATCTTTGAGATTTTTCGCCTCACGGACCGTCTTGGTCGAGCGCTCCGGATCATCCCAGAAGCCCGGTTCTTCCATTGATTTGTCAAGCTCCGTGATGCGGCGCTCCTTATTTTCCAGATCCAAGGAATCCTTGACCTCTTTCAGCGTCTCATCGTAGGTTGATAATGTATACTTAAACTGATCTAATTCAACCATGCTCTCACCTTCTCCATTCTCATCTATCTGCTGCCATTTTTCTCAACGGTTCAGCATTCTTTCAGTTATATTTTGTTACGGATTACACACATATAGACCGTAACTCTTTTTTTTATTTGGAAAAATTCCCGGAACCAGGTATTTCGCCATAGTTTCGGGAATTTTCTGCACAGACTGCTGCAAAATCACGGCAACCTGCCTTCTTTCATCTATTAATTCTTCGCGTACAGCTTCCGTCCACAGCACTGCTTGTACTTCTTGCCGGAACCGCATGGGCACGGATCGTTCGGGTAAATCTTCTTCTCCTCACGCTTCTTCGGTGCCTGCACGGTGCTGTCGTCACGGTTGGTTCCCGTTACCTTGGCAGCCGGTTCACGCTCGACCTTCTGCTCTGCACGGATGTGGAACAGAATACGGACGGTATCCTCACGGATCGCTGCCGTCATGCTGTCGAACATCTCATAGCCGCTCATCTTATACTCAACCAGCGGGTCTCTCTGACCATACGCCTGCAGACCGATGCCTTCGCGCAGCTGATCCATATCGTCGATATGAGCCATCCACTTTGCATCAACCACTTTCAGAAGGATCACGCGCTCCATCTCGCGTACCTGTTCCGCGCTTGTAAACTCTGCCTCGCGTGTCTCATAAAGCTTCGTTGCCGCCTCTTTGAGCATATGTTTCAGCTCATTTTTCTTCATATGCTGCTGGTCTTCCGTCAGCTGAATCGGCTCTAACGGGATAACCGGAAGCAGCAGGGAATTTAACTCGGACAGATCCCACTCAGCCGGTTCCTGCTCATCAGAGATGGACATATCTACGGCGTTTTCTACGATATCCGTGATCATCTTCATGATAACGGAACGCATATTCTCGCCATCCAGTACACGGCGGCGCTCTGCGTAGATTGCCTCACGCTGCTCGTTCATAACCTCGTCGTATTTTAACAGGTTCTCGCGGATACCGTAGTTGTTGGTCTCAATCTTCATCTGTGCTTTCTCAATCGCCTTGGAAAGCATCTTGTGCTCGATCTGCTCATTCTCCGGTACGCCCATCGCGTTGAACATATTCATCAGACGCTCTGAACCGAAGAGACGCATCAGGTCATCCTCCAGGGACAGGTAGAAACGTGATTCACCCGGATCGCCCTGACGTCCGGCACGACCGCGCAGCTGATTATCAATACGTCTGGACTCATGACGCTCTGTACCGATAATCTTTAAGCCGCCCAGTTCTCTGGAAATCTCATCCAGCTTGATATCCGTACCACGGCCTGCCATATTAGTCGCGATCGTAACGGCACCGTGGATACCTGCATCTGCTACGATCTCAGCCTCCAGCTCATGGAACTTCGCATTTAATACCTTATGCGGAATGCCGCGTCTTGTCAGCATCTTGCTCAGAAGCTCGGAAGTCTCGATCGTAATGGTACCAACCAGAACCGGCTGTCCCTTTTCATGGGCTGCTGCCACTTCCTCGACAACCGCATGGAATTTCTCTTTTTTCGTCTTATAAACCGCATCCTCGTAATCAATACGCTGTACCGGGCGGTTCGTCGGGATGGAGATAACGTCCATCTGGTAAATGTTACGGAACTCCTTCTCCTCGGTCTGTGCCGTACCGGTCATACCAGCCTTCTTGTTGAACTTGTTGAAGAAGTTCTGGAAGGTAATGGTTGCCAGCGTGCGGCTCTCACGGCGCACATGTACGTGCTCCTTCGCCTCAATCGCCTGATGGAGACCATCGGAATAACGGCGTCCCGGCATGATACGTCCGGTAAATTCATCGACGATCAGAACCTCATCATCTTTTACCACGTAGTCCTTATCGCGGAACATCAGGTAGTTGGCACGCAGTGCCAGGATGATGTTGTGCTGGATCTCCAGGTTCTCCGGATCCGCCAGGTTCTCGATGTGGAAGAAATCTTCAACCTTCTTCACACCAGCCTCGGTCAGGTTGACTACTTTATCTTTCTCATTGACTACGAAATCGCCTGTCTCCTCGATCTCCTCGCCCATGATGGCTGCCATCTTGGAAAATTCTGCTGATTCCTCGCCCTTTTCCAACTGACGTGCCAGAATATCGCAGACCTCATAGAGCTTCGTGGACTTGCCGCTCTGTCCGGAAATGATAAGCGGGGTTCTCGCCTCATCGATCAGGACGGAATCGACCTCATCGATGATCGCATAGTCCAGATTCCGCATAACCATCTGCTCTTTGTAGATCGCCATGTTGTCACGCAGATAATCGAAACCAAGCTCATTGTTGGTAACGTAGGTAATATCACAGTTGTAAGCTTCCCGGCGCTCGTCGGAATTCATTGAATTTAAAACCACGCCGACAGTCAGACCGAGGAATCTGTGAACCTCGCCCATCCACTCTGCATCTCGTTTTGCCAGGTAGTCATTGACGGTAACGATAAATACGCCCTTTCCAGCCAGCGCATTTAAGTACGCCGGTGCGGTGGAAACCAAGGTTTTACCTTCACCAGTACGCATCTCTGCGATACGTCCCTGATGCAGGACGATACCACCGATCAGCTGAACCGGGTAATGCTCCATATTTAATACTCGTCTCGCCGCCTCACGCACGGTTGCAAATGCCTCCGGCAGAAGGTCGTCCAGCGTCTCGCCGTTTGCAAGGCGCTCTTTGAACTTGCGCGTATTGTCGCGCAGTTCGTCATCCGATAAGGCAACCATCTGCTCGCGCATACCTAAAATCTTATCCACAATCGGGCGGATCAGCTTCAGCTCGCGTTCGCTGTGGGTACCAAACACTTTCTCTATCAGATTCATGCTTTTCTCTCCTATTTCTTGCTTTCTCATTCTTTTTTCGTTTTTATAGCTCAATGTATGATATGTTTTAGATCGAAAAGATCGTATAGGTATAGTTATACAATCTTATTTATTCTAACACTAACAGGGATTTTATTCAATGATTTCATGATTTTTTTACATTTATTCTGCGCACGCGCCCGGCTAAGATAAGCCGAACCTGCCGTACCCGGAAAATCCCAGCCATAAAACAAGACCCTCCATACACGAACAAAGGAACCTGCTGTAAAACGCCGCCTCCCTGCCTATCCAGGTAAAACGTTTTTTCTTCTGCCAGCCCGCCAACTTTATGGTAAACCAGACAAGTTGCACAAAATATATGTTCGACTTTCTTGTTGTCCACATTATCCACATTTTGTCCCCAGTTTTGTGGATAAGTTTTGCACACCCGTTTTTTCCCTTTTTTAGGGAAAATGGAGTTTTGCACCGACTTATCCACATTATCCACAATTTCCGTCTGTTCACGAAGCCCCCATTGTTCCCGGCGCATTTTGATTTCTTTTTTGTTCAGATCTCATAAACTTGCATATTTCTTCCAAAAATACAAGCAGATCTATTGACAAATGAAGAACCCTTGCATTGCCTCCAAACCCCCGTTTTTTCTAGCTTTTTCGACCTTTTTCTGTTGCAAAAACACACCCATTCTGCCCTATCCTGCAAGACTCTTTTTTCATATTTCATTGTCCGCCGCACAAACCGCGCGCAAATCCCTTATAAAACAACAGCAATTCGTGAAAAATCAAACGACACAGTATTTCGACCTGTTTTTCAATTAATTGTGTTGACAATTTTGTGAAAAAGGTTGAATTTAACATCCAAAAGTGGTATACTATAGCCATCCCAATAAAAAGGAGCGATGATTATGCGTTATAAGATTACTGGAAGAAATATCAATGTTACCCCGGGGTTAAAAGCAGCTGTAGAGGAGAAGATCGGAAAGTTAGAGCGATACTTCAATCAGGACACTGAAGTGAATATCACACTTACGGTTGAGAAAGATCGTCAGAAGATCGAGGTTACCATCCCTGTCAAAGGCACCATCATCCGTGCAGAGCAGGAAAGCAACGATATGTATGTATCGATTGATTTGGTAGAAGAAATCATCGAGCGTCAGCTCAAAAAATATAAGAATAAAATCGTAGACAAGAAACAGGCAGCCGTTGCATTCTCTGACCTCTTCATAAACGAAGAATATGATTCCAACGACGAAGTCGATATCGTCAAAGTAAAGAAATTCGCTATGAAGCCGATGGATCCGGAAGAGGCTTGTGTACAGATGGAACTCTTAGGACATAGCTTCTATGTATTCCTGAATTCCGAGACCGAGCAGGTCAATGTTGTTTACAAACGTAAAGGCAACACCTACGGATTGATCGAACCAGAATTTTAATTCATCGCTTCGTACTATAAGTAGACAAGTTTCCTAGCAAAAAGGGGAGCTGCCATGTGGCAGTTCCCCTTTTTGCGTTGTGTTAAGTTCCATTCATATCCTATTTCTTTTCTTAGAACAGACCCGTGATCCGTCCATTCTCATCGACATCGATCTTCTCTGCCGCCGGCACCTTCGGAAGTCCTGGCATCGTCATGATGTCGCCGGTCAGCGCTACGATGAAGCCTGCGCCCGCGGATACTTTCAGGTTGCGGACAGTTACTGTAAAGTTCTTCGGTGCGCCGAGCAGCTTCGCATTGTCCGAAAAGCTGTACTGCGTCTTCGCCATACAGATCGGATAGTTACCAAATCCAAGCTCAGTCAGGCGTTTTGCCTGCTTCTTTGCTGCATCCGTGAGTACAACGCCGTCGCCGTGGTAGATCTTCTTCACGATCGCATCCAGTTTCTCCTCGATCGTTGTATCGGTCTCGTAGCAGTAGTGGAACTCGCTCTCAGTCTCGCACAGGCGGATGACTTCTTTTGCCAGCTCCTCGCCGCCTTCTCCGCCTTTCGCCCATACCTCGGACAGAGCTACATTAACACCGACCTCATGGCACTTGTCCTCGATCAGCTTTAATTCTGCCTCGGTATCCATTGGGAAGCGGTTGATCGCTACGACACACGGAAGTCCATATACCTTGGTAATATTTTCTACATGCTGCATCAGGTTCGGAAGTCCCTTCTCCAGTGCTTCCAGATTCTCTGCGTTTAAGTCAGCCTTCGCCACGCCGCCGTGATGCTTCAGGGCACGTACCGTCGCTACTACAACGACCGCCGACGGTTTCAGCTCTGCCATCCGGCACTTGATATCCAGGAATTTCTCCGCCCCCAGATCAGCTCCAAAGCCAGCCTCTGTGATCGTGTAATCACCCAGCTTTAATGCCATCTTTGTCGCAATGACGGAGTTACATCCATGCGCGATGTTCGCGAACGGACCGCCGTGGATAAATGCCGGTGTATGCTCTAAGGTCTGTACCAGGTTTGGTTTCAGAGCATCCTTTAAAAGAGCCGTCATCGCGCCCGCTGCTTTCAGATCACCGGCAGTGACCGGTTCCTCGTCATAGGTATAACCTACGATAATCTTGGAAAGGCGTTCTTTCAGATCCGTAATATTGCGTGCCAGGCACAGGACTGCCATGATCTCGCTGGCAACCGTGATGTCATATCCGTCCTCACGGGTCACGCCATCCACGCGGCGTCCCAGACCATCTACGATGTTGCGGAGCTGACGGTCATTCATATCGACAACACGCTTCCAGGTAATGCGCTTCGGATCGATGCGGAGTGCATTGCCCTGATAGATATGATTGTCCAGCATCGCTGCCAGCAGGTTGTTTGCTGCGCCGATCGCGTGGAAATCACCGGTAAAATGGAGGTTGATATCCTCCATTGGAATGACCTGTGCATATCCGCCGCCAGCTGCACCACCTTTGACACCAAAGACCGGTCCCAACGACGGCTCACGAAGCGCTACGGTTACCTTTTTGCCAAGACGTTTCAATCCGTCTGCCAGACCGACCGTGGTCGTGGTCTTTCCTTCTCCGGCTGGAGTCGGGTTGATCGCGGTCACCAGAATCAGTTTTCCATCCTTGCCCTCGGTCTCTTTCAGAAGATTGTAGTCAACCTTTGCCTTATAATTTCCATACTGCTCCAGATACTTCTCGTCTACGCCTGCCGCCTGTGCAATCTCACCGATTTTCAGTGGATTCGCTGCCTGTGCAATCTCAATATCTGTCATCATTACTCCTGTACCTCCCTGTTTTTGCGGTTTTGCCTGTTCCGGAAGTTTTCACACAATGAATGTTATCTGCTTTATCTTCTGTAAAGAAGATCCCCCCCTGTGAATTTCCCGGAAAGGCTGTGAATGTTATCTATTATATACTGTGTCTGACAATTTGGAAAGACACAAAATTGATTTTTCACAAAAAATTGCATCCGATTCCAGTTTTTCTACTCTTTTCTCAAGTTCTGATACATAACTTTCGTCCTTGATCGATGCCAGATTGATCTTCACATTAAAGAGTGCGCCCACAACCGCTGTCCGGGCTAACATCGCCGCAATCAGACCGTCGGAAACGGCACCTTTATTGCCCCTCTTTACGACCGCTTCCGCCATCGGAAAAATCTTTGCCGCTGAATCCGCAATCGCAAGCGGCGCTTCGGTCGCCTCTTTTAACCCCTGCTGCAGGGCGGCAGTGCGGATTTTTTTCTCCTCCTCCGTCTCCTTCGGAAGCTTCAGCGCTCTCATATATCCATTGAACGATTCGCTATCCTTTTTGATCCCTGCCAGCAGCTCCTCATGCAGCGCAGCGCCCTCAGCTGCCAGCGCCTGCATTTCCTCCTGCACCCCGGCATATTTTTCCTTTCCGATCGTCAGATTTGCCACCATTTCCATCAATGCCGCGCCCAGCGCCCCCACCATCGCCGACACACTTCCGCCGCCCGGTACAGACGCCTTCGAAGCAGTTTCTTCTACAAACTGGTTTACGGAAAGTTCTCTTAATTCTGCCATGATTTTTCTCCTTTTTTATGAAAAAGAATGTGCCTTGGCACATTCTCGCGCCGAGCGCGGTCGCTTGCGACATGTTTCTGCTTCGCGCGAGTGCATACATTTTCCTATGAAAATGAAAAAATACCGCAAAATTGCTTGTCTCACCGATCAGAAATCTTCTGCCCCGCTGGCAACGTAATTTTGCGGTATTCCCACCGCGCCCTACGGATATGAAATCGTTCCGTAAGAACCGATATACTCCTTTATCTGCGTTTACTAATTTAAGAATGAAACTGCCTTACACGGTGTTCGGTAGTTGGACGGCGAAATCTTGATGCCGCTGTTTGCCGTACTTGCGTGGATAACCTGTCCATTGCCTATGTAAAGTGCTACGTGATTGATATAATTGCCGCTCGCATAAAAAAGCAGATCGCCCGGCTGTACTGCGCTGACCGCAACCTCCTTGCCCTTTGCCGCCTGATCTCTCGAGCTTCGTCCGGTTGAAATACCGAAATGTGCAAATACACTCATTGTAAATCCGGAACAATCCGCGCCGTTTGTCAGACTGGTTCCGCCGTATACATACGGATTTCCAAGGAACTGCTTTGCATATGCCACAACCGCAGAACGGGTAGCATTTGTTACTTCATTTCCAGAAGAGGACGTACCGCCTGTGCCTGGTCCGCCGCCCGGTCCAACGCCGCTTGCAGTGGTCGCTTTCGTCGCTGCCGCGGTAGTCGGCGCTTTCGTCTCAGCTGCCTTTGTCGTCTCCTTGGCTGCCGCTGTCGTCCCAGCTGCCTTGCTTTCGCTCGGATTCGCCTCTATTGTTCCGCTGTAGGAAGTCTCCGATGCTTTGGTCGTCTCTTTGGCAGCTGCCGTGGTTTCCTTCGCCGCTGCCGTGGTTTCCGCTGCCCTCGACTCTTCCTCGGCTTTCTTCTTTACCTGTTCCAGGTTCTCGATCGCCGCATTCGCTTCCTGTTTCAGTTTTTCTTCTTCCGCTTTCTGCTGCTGTTCCTCAGCTACGGAAACTGCCTGCTTAAAGTCTACCTGTGTCGTAATATAATCTTTATACACATATCCGACCAGATCATTATCGACGGAAATCTTGGCAAAATCGCCCTCTTCTCCGATCACCTCATACTCTGCATCGGCAGAAAGAAGATCCAGCGTCTTGCCCTCTAAGCTCGGCGTCTCTCTCAGGCGAAGCGTAGAGGTATTTGTAACTTTCGCGTAGGTTGTGCCGACTTCCCTGGCAATCTTGGACGCCTCCTCGCCGGTCGCAAAATACTGTGCTTTAATATAACCGGTCACGGAACCCGACTGGATATGGTACCATTTGCCGCCCTCGCCGTCCACCGTGTCCAGAATTGTCGCCGCACAGTTATTGTAAATCTTTCCGACTACCTCGCTGCCTGTGCTCGCCTGTGCGCGAACATTGACATAATTGGTCACACGGGAAATCGCGATATTATCGTAGATCGACTTGGACATTGCGCGGACAACCGCCTCAGTCTCGCCAGTTGTCTCCTTTGGCTGGGCTTTCGTCTCTGCTGCCACCTGTGCCGGTTTGGCTGTCTGCGCGCCGCCTGCCACGCCCGTCTGACCGGCTCCCGCCACTGCCAGAACTTCTTTAGAAGCAAATGCCTCCGCCAGCTCTTTTTCCGGGTTCAAGCTGCTCGCATAGTAATTATTGATCGCCACTGACGCACCAGCGACCGGGGCATCCGTCTCCAGATTCATCGCCGCCTGGGCGCTCATCTGTCCCGTCCCTGCCATCACAAGGCACGCTCCTGATGCTATCAGAAATTTCAGCGTTTTTCTCATAAGAACCTCCTACTCTTCTGTCCGTTCTGTTCCGTCGTTTTATCTCAAACTTTCAAATTCTTCTGTTTGCCGCATTTTCAGCTTTTACAAGATTTCTGTTTTCTTCTATGTTAAAAATGAGTTATGCCTGAAGATATCGCTCTGCAGATGCCACGCAGTTTGCACCGTCCGATGCCGCTGTCAGAATCTGGCGCAGCGCCTTGGTCCGGACATCTCCGGCTGCAAATATGCCCGGAACGCTCGTCTGACCGCTCTCATCCGCCCGGATATAGCCCTGCTCATCAAGCTCTAACTGACCCGCATACAGCTCACTCTCCGGTGCGATTCCGACCGCAATAAAGACGCCGTCCACGTTCAGCCGCCTCTCTTCTCCGGTTTTGGTCTGTCTCAGCCGCAACGCCTCCACCTGAGCGTTCCCTTCAATCGCAACCGTCTCGCTGTTCCAGACAAATTCAATATTTTCAAGCGCCTGTAAGCGCTCCTGCAGCCGTTTTGCCCCGCGAAGCTTGTCTCTGCGGTGGACGATATATACTTTTTCACACATCCGTGCAAGAAAAATTGCATCCTCCAGCGCCGCGTCGCCGCCGCCCACAACGGCAACCGTCCTTCCCCGGAAAAATGCCCCGTCGCAGGTCGCGCAGTATGAAACGCCTGCCCCGCGAAGTTCCTCTTCTCCCGGCACCTCCAACGTCCTGTGATGTGCTCCGGATGCCAGAATCACACAGCGTGCCTCATACGTCTCTTCCTCGCAGACTACTTTCTTCACATTTCCTGAAAGCTCGACCTGCACGACCTCATCCTGTACAACTCTTGCTCCTAGCTTGTTTGCATGCTCCCGGAACTGTCTGGAAAGCTCAAAGCCGGTCACACCCGGAAATCCCGGATAATTGTCCACCTCCCAGGTATTCAGCACCTGTCCGCCGCTGATTCCATTCTTCTCTATCACAATCGTGTCCAGACACGCCCGCTGTGCATAAATCGCCGCACTCAAGCCAGCTGGTCCGGAACCAATGATTATTATATCATACATGGTATACAGTTCCTTTCTTCCGAATCTGTTCGGTAATTGATCCGCTCTATCGCTGTGTCAGATCCATTTGGTTTTAGTATAACACATTTTGGCACTTTCATACAATGCTGTAAAACACTCAGAAGAGCAAAAAATGGATGAAAATTTCTTACGATTTTATGACAGGCGGAAAAATGAAACTATTTCATGAATTTTAAATACATGCTATAATTCAATCAAATATACGCATATAAGGAGTTTTTCTGCCATGAATCATAAAACTATCCTCGTAACCGGCGCTTCCCGCGGAATCGGGAAAGCGATTGCATTAACCTACGCCAGGAATGGCTGGGATGTCGTGATTACCTGCCTGAGGCGGGAAGAAGAATTAAAAAAGACCCAGCGCGAAATCGAAGCGCTGGGCGTTTCCTGCCTTGCCTGGATGGGCGATGCGGGCGATTTTGAGAGCTGTTCCCGCCTGTTTGACGCGATCCGGGAGCGCTTCGGTTCCCTGGATGTCCTCGTCAACAATGCAGGAATTTCCTACATCGGTCTATTCCAGGATATGACGCCGGACGAGTGGAACCACATTCTCAATACCAACCTGACCTCCGTCTTCAACTGCTGCCGCCTCGCCGTTCCGATGATGGTGTCACGCAAATCGGGACGCATTCTCAATATTTCCTCCGTCTGGGGCGTCTGCGGCGCTTCCTGCGAAGTCGCCTATTCTGCCACCAAAGGCGGCATCAACGCCATGACGCGCGCCCTCGCGAAGGAACTTGCGCCGAGCAGCATCCAGGTCAACGCGATCGCCTGCGGCGCTATTGACACCGAAATGAACCAGTTTCTCGATGAAGAAGAACGGAATGCCCTGCTGGAAGAAATTCCAGCCGGACGTATGGGGCGTGCCGAGGAAGTCGGAAAACTGGCATACCAGCTGGGGAGCGAGGACTCCTATTTAACGGGACAGATAATTCAACTGGACGGCGGCTGGATCTAAAACCTGAAATAAATAAACGGATTATACGTGCTGCTGACGAGATACATGGTACACAAAAACAGCAGCACAGCCATAATCACAATATCCACTGTCCTTGTCACTTCTTTCTCATACAAATGCTCCCGCAGCTTCGGGCATATACTCTGCACGATGCCCGAAAACAGCACGCCCAGCACCGCAAGAAAAATCACCTTCCGATTCACGAACAGCGACGCCGGATAGATGCCGTTCTCCCAGGTAAACATCTGATGCAAGATCACTTTCGCATCCGCCAGCGTATCGGCGCGGAAGAACACCCAGCCAACCACTACAACCAACGCCGTATAGATGTGATTCAGTCCCCGGAAGCAGTTCTTCTCCAATAGCTTCCCAAGTCCCATGCGTTCCACCACCAGAAACAGCCCATGGTACAATCCCCAGATGATAAAGGTTGCCCCAGCGCCATGCCAGAGCCCGGTCGCAAAAAAGACAATCAGCAGATTAATATACGTCCGCACCTGCCCTTTCCGGTTGCCGCCCAGCGGGATATAAAGATATTCCCTAAACCAGGTCGAGAGTGAAATATGCCAGCGTCTCCAGAACTCGCGGATCGAGGTAGAGATATACGGATAATTGAAGTTCTCCATAAAATCAAATCCAAACATTTTTCCCAATCCGATCGCCATATCCGAATATCCCGAAAAATCGAAATAAATCTGAAGTGTGTACAAAACCGCCAACATCCACGCATTGACCGTTCCCAGCTGTGCCAGCGGTTTCTCCATCATCCAGTCCACCGTCGCCGCAAAGGTATTAGCAAACAACATTTTTTTCGCCAGTCCGTAGGAAAAGCGCTTGATTCCATACGCCATCCCCTCCGCCGTACACTGCCGGTTCCCAATCTGTTCGCAGACATCGTGATACTTGACGATCGGTCCCGCGATGAGCTGCGGAAAGAAAGAAATATAGAGCGCCAGATGAAAGATATTTTTCTGCGCCTGAATCGTCCCCCGGTACACATCCACCACGTAGGAAAGCGCCTGAAACGTGTAGAAGGATATTCCGACCGGAAGAGCAATCTCGCGGAAAGAAAGGGTATGTGCGCCGCCCGCAAAGCGGCTTAACAGAGAATTTGCAATCTCGACTGCGAAGTTAAAATATTTGAAATAGCCCAGAAGAAGGAGGTTTAAAAACACGCAGGTTGTAACAGCAAGGCGCATTCTGCGTTTACTCTGCATCCTCCCAATCCACAATCCAAAGAAATAATTCAGCCCGATCGAAACAAGCATCAGAATCACATACTTCGGCTCGCCCCACGCATAAAAAAAGAGACTTGCAGCCAGAAGGACGCCATTGCGGATATGCAGATTTTTCGTTATAAAATAAAGCAAAAATACCGCTGGCAAAAAATACCATAGGAACACAAGGGAACTAAATAACATAAATCATACCATCCTGTATTTGTTACTGTTCGCGCATACGTGCCCAGTAACGGAATTTGCCGTGGCTTCTCATTTAAATACGGCAAATTCCTGCTGTCACCACGTTTTCTTACGGCAC
>ENA-UOJV01002825-UOJV01002825.1-human-gut-metagenome-genome-assembly--contig:-C82-NODE-2825-length-12963-cov-25.915789_pt1 | contig 12963 bp, 10 predicted proteins | sample MGYA00242356_ERZ723903 | MGnify/ENA metagenome assembly ERZ723903
CGCAGCTGCCGGAGCGGTGCTTAAGCCGCTAGGCGGGAATTGTGCGGTGTTGCCCTAAGTTTTCAGGTTCGTGGGCGCACAATGTGCGCCCTTACGGTCCCTGCCAGGCAGAATACAGTTTTACCTTATGGACAGTCTGTTTGAGCGGCTGTATATTTTTACACTTTTATGCTGTAAAATATACAAGCATTAAAATTATAACATAAAAAATGCAGGCTGCAACCTGTGGTCGCAGCCTGCATTGCATTATTTGTAACTTTTTTTGTCCAAAAATTACTTCAAGGTAACGTTGATATACTGGGTATCGTTATAACCGGCCCAGTGCGGGGTGAAGGAGGCGATCCGGTCGCCCTTAACAAACAGGTGGGAACGGCTGAACATGGGTACCCATGCAGCGTCCTCTTCCACGATCTGCTTTTCCAGCGCGGCGTACTCGGTCAGGCGTTCGGTGTCGTCCACAATGCCGCGGGCGGCAGCAACACGGCTCATAGCGTCGGTGTTAAAGTAGTTCAGGCTGCGCACATTGCTCTTTTCGGGGGTACCGAAGAACGTGTAAATGAAGTTATCCGGGTCATTATAGTCGGCCGTCCAAGAGCTGACAAAGCTGACCATATCGCCGCTCTTGCGCAGATCCAGCCAGCTGGCGGGGTCATAGCTCTTGATCTCGGCGTTAATCCCGATCTGCTGCAGGTACTGCTGCACGATCTGGATGACCAGCAGAGTGGAATCGCTGCTGGAGTTATCGGCAGCAATCTCCATGGTAAAGCCATCCGCGTAACCGGCTTCGGCCAGCAGGCTCTTGGCCTGTTCGGGGTCGTACTTCAGCCAACCCTCGTTGTCCTCGGTGTAGCCGATCAGGCCTTTGGGGTAAATGCCGTCCACCAGGCTGCCATCGCCGTTATACACGGTATCCAGGATGGTCTGGCGGTCAATGGCCATCTGGATGGCCTTGCGGACCTTGACATCGTTCAGCGGCTCCACATTCTCGTTCAGAGCCATGTAGGTGGTGCCCAGACGGTTGGAGGTTACGATATCATCGGCATACTGAGTCTTGTAGGTAGAGTTGACAACGGCAGCGTCAATGTAATCGCAGTCCAGGATATCCAGCTCACCGTTCTGGAACATCATGCTCATGGTGGAAGAATCCGGCACGATGGAAATTTCCACATGCTGCACGCTGGGCTTTTCGCCCCAGTAGTTGGGGTTGGCATCCAGCACAATGCTGCTGTCGCGGGTCCAGCTGGTGACCACATACGGGCCAGAGCCGATGGTCTTGGAGCAGTCCATACCAAACTGGTCGCCTGCTTCCTCCACGTTCTTCTCGCTCATGATGGAGCAGGAAGCGGTTGCCAGCTCATACAGGAAACCGGCAAACGGATCCGACAGGGTAACGGTAAAGTGGGTGTCATCAATCACCTGAATGCCTTCCAGGTCGGTGGCGGTGCCATCCATCACAGCTTCCGCACCGGCAATGGCAGAGCCATAATCCGTCTGCACGCTGTCCGGCAGGGCCAGCATACGGGTAAAGGTATACTTGACATCGTTGGCGGTCAGCGGGGTGCCGTCAGAGAAAGTAACACCGCTGCGCAGGGTGAAATCATAGGTCAGGCCGTCGTCCGAAACGGTGTAGTCTTCCACCAGGCTCTTCTCCAGCTCGGTGGAGCCGTCCGCATTGGTTTTGATCTCAAACAGGCGGTCAAAGATATTCAGCGGCACCATGTAGTCGTTGTTGGTCTTGTGCACATCCATCGTCTGGATATCGGTGTTCATGGCAACGTGCAGCGAACCATCTGCTGCAGCCCCGGTGGAAGCGGCAGCTTCGGTGGAAGATGCCCCGGTATCGGAGGATGTATCAGCGGAGGAAGCCGCTGGGGTGGTGGATGCGGAGCTGCCGCAGGCAGCCAGCATGCTGGCCAGCAGTGCAGTGCTCAGCGCAGCGCAGGCAAATTTTTTCATAATTCTTTCCCTCTCTTAATTGGCGCAGCCATTCTGCCGCGTCCCTGATTGTTTTGGGGCTGAGCCCCCGGCCCCAGGCGGTTCAAACGCACAATGTTACCGCCTGAACCCGCAAAAGTGCAAAAAAGGGCAGCTGTATTGGTAGCTGCCCCTTTGCATCTCATGTTGGTTATAATACCACAAATCCTATCAGATTGCAAGCGCAAATTCTGCTGGCCGTGGTGCCCCAACCCGGAACAGCTTAAACATTGTTCGGGTTGTTTTTCAGGATAACGTCATGGCTACCGCCTTCCACAATGGAGGTGGAAGAAACGACCGTCAGGCGGGCTTTCTGCTGCAGTTCCGGGATGGACAGCGCACCACAGTTGCACATGGTGGAACGCACCTTGTACAGCGTGGTCTGCACGCCATCGGCCAGCGGGCCGGCATACGGAACGTAAGAATCAACGCCCTCCTCAAAGCTCAGCTTCTGGGCACCGCCAAGGTCATAGCGCTGCCAGTTGCGGGCACGGTTGGAACCTTCGCCCCAGTATTCCTTCACATAGTTGCCGCCAACGCGCAGCTTGTTCGTGGGGGATTCATCAAAGCGGGCAAAGTAACGGCCCAGCATAACAAAGTCAGCGCCCATTGCCAATGCCAGGGTGATGTGGTAGTCATGCACAATGCCGCCATCGGAGCAGATAGGGATATAGATGCCGGTCTGCTCATAGTATTCATCGCGGGCTTTGGCAACCTCGATAACGGCGGTTGCCTGGCCGCGGCCAATGCCCTTGGTTTCGCGGGTGATGCAGATGGAGCCGCCGCCAATGCCGATCTTGACAAAGTCTGCACCGGCTTTTGCCAAGAACAGGAAGCCCTCGCGGTCCACCACGTTGCCTGCACCGACCTTTACCTTGTCGCCGTAATGCTCACGGATCCAGGCGATGGTACGGGACTGCCATTCGCTGTAACCTTCGGAAGAGTCGATGCAGAGCACATCCACGCCGGCATCCACCAGGGCGGGCACGCGCTCGGCATAGTCGCGGGTATTGATGCCGGCGCCGACAACATAGCTCTTGTTGGCATCCAGCAGCTCATTGGCATGTTCCTTGTGGGAATCATAATCTTTGCGGAAAACCATATACTGCAGGTTGCCCTGCTCGTCTACCAGCGGCAGAGAGTTGATCTTGTTATCCCAGATGATATCGTTGCAGTCATGCAGGCTGGTGTTGGCCGGTGCGGTAACCAGCTTGTCCAGCGGGGTCATGAACTCAGTCACTTTCAGATCGGTGCTCATGCGGGACAGGCGGTAGTCACGGGATGCCACAATGCCCAGCAGCTTGCCGTGGGGGGTGCCGTCAGCCGTGATGGCAACGGTGGAATGGCCGGTACGGGTTTTCAGGTCCAACACATCAGCCAGGGTAGCCTCCGGCGGCAGGTTGGAGTCAGAGGTGACAAAGCCCTTTTTGTAAGCCTTGACACGGCGAACCATATCAGCCTCGGACTGAACGGACTGGGAGCCGTAAATGAAAGAAACGCCGCCCTGCTTGGCAAGGGCAATGGCGAGCTTTTCGCCGGAAACGGACTGCATGATAGCCGAAACCATGGGGATGTTCATGGTCAGGGGGCAGGCTTCTTCGCCCTTGCGGTACTTGACCAGCGGGGTTTTGAGGCTGACAGCCGTGGGGATGCACTCCGAAGAGGAATAGCCGGGGACGAGCAGATACTCGCCGAAGGTACGGGACGGTTCACTAAAATAATACGCCATTTCGCAATTCTCCTTTACCCTTTTCGTTGCCTGATTTGCTTATTGGTTATTGTACCACATTCGCGTACAATATGCAAAATTTGTTGCATTAAATCTTTTTTTGGCCTTTTGGGCAAAAGTTGTATAAACTGCACCATGGCCAGGCACAAGAGTATGACTAATCAAAACATTTTGCACATCGGCACCCGTCCGCCGTTTGGAACGGGCTCCAAACGCGTTCCGGCATGCCGCACATGTGATACTCTTTTCCCCGCTCATTCCTCAAAGTTCAGGGTAATATCCCCCAGCGCGGCATCCAGAATCACAGCGTTGGCTGCTTTGCTGTTGGCACTGTAAGGGCTTGCCTGCTTGGCGCCGCTTACCGTAATGCTGCCCAGGCCGCATGCAGCCTGCACGCTGTAACCGTCTGCCTTTTCCCCCAGGGTCAGGGCAATATTGCCCAGCTGGTCGGTTACCTGCACCTGGCTGGCCCCCACCAGGCGGCTGATCGTCACATCGCCCTGGGCGTTTTCAATCGTCACGCGCTCTGCCTGCACGGTGCCAAGCTCTGCACTGCCCAGGGCAAGCGTTGCATCCAGCTGCCCGGTTTGCAGCTCATCCGCATACAGGCTGCCGATGGCAAGGTCTGCCTGTATGCTTTTGGCTTTCAGTGTACCAAGGTCGGCGCTGCCCAGGTTCAGATTCAGCTCTATCTGTTCCAGTTCTATCTCTGGCAGGGCGATGCTCAGCGTGGGCGTGGGGTCACTGCCGGAAATATAGCCTTTGGGTATTTTGTACCGCACGCTAAAGCCGCTCTCATCCACGGTACGCTCCAGCCAGTCGGAATAGAAATTTTCAAACCGGAGTGTTATCTCATCCGCTGCATTACTGCGCACAAAAGCAACCTCACCGCAGTCCAGGTCCAATACCATCGTTTGGACCTGCTTTGCATCCAGCGTCATCGTGCTGCTTTCCAACCGATTGGTGCTTTCGCTTTTTGCACTTTCCTTTGTGATGGCTGTTTCGGTATTTTCATTCGTGCTTTCGTCCATATTTTCGGTTGCTTCCCCGGTGGTTTCCTGCGGGGGAACTTCTTCTGCCGTTGCGCTCTCTGCAATGCTGTACTGATATTTTGTCACAATTTTGAAAGAGCCGATGAACACCAGCAGCACAACAATCAAAATTGCAAGGACAGCCAGCACAATCCACACCGGGCTTTTTCTGCGTCTGCTGCCCTGTTCTGGCATGCTGTTATCCGGCATCGGCGTGCCGAACTGTGCCCCGGTACCCTCCCATATCTTTTCCGCCACATTCCGGGGGCTGCCCAGTTCCTGGATGGTCTGGGCCTCTTTTTCGGGGCCTGCAGCATCAAAGTATTCTTCGTAATAATCCAGGGCATCCCGGCGTTCGGCTTCCGGCATTGCGGCCAGCAGAGCTGCCAGCTGCTGCATATATTCCTGCCTTGTCATTTTGCATCCTCCCCAAAAATATGGTCAATGTTGGCGGCGTAAACTTTCCACTCTGCCTTGTAGCCTGCCAGCTGCTGCCGCCCCAGCGGGGTAATTTTGTAATAGCGGCGGTTGCGGCCATTGAACGGTTCATCGTAAATGGTCAGGCAGCCATCTTTTTGCAGCCGCCGCAGCACCGGGTACAGTGTCGATTCGCTCAATTCCAGCGCCTGCTTGATCTCCTGGGTGATCTTGTAGCCATAAGTACCTTCTTCCTCGCGCGATACGACCGCCAGCACCACGGCATCCAGCAGCGCCGCGCCTGTGGTAAAGCTCATTCGGGGGCCCCCTTCCCTGTTGTATTAGCCCGGCAGTGCCGCTGCGTGTGGCGGCGGCTCTGGCGTTATTATTTTGTTCTATATATTATATATCATATAATATTATGTCAGTCAATATATTTTATCTGGTTCTTTCCCACTACTTCAAAAATGGCAGCAAAAATGCCGCAGGCACACAGCCTGCGGCATAAAAGTGATGCTTATTCTGTTTTAGCTTACCTGATGCTGCTCGATCCAATCCGCCACCGCGCGGGAAAGCTCGGTCAGACTGCCCTTGGTAAAGGGGGCTTTCATTCCGGCGCTTTCGGCCAGCTCGGTATAGGTTGCCATACCGGCCAGGTTGGTCAGCTTCATATAGCGCTGCCAGGCGTCCTTGTGGTCCTTCAGGCTGGCCACAAAGAACTGCAGGGCAATGGCGGTTGCCAGGCAGTAATCAATATAGTAGAACGGGCATTCAAAGATATGCAGCTGGCGCTGCCAGCCTGCGCCGCGGCCATAGAACGGCAGGTCGCCGAACTTGTTCCAGGGGCGGTATTTCTTTTCCAGCTCCAGCCAGACGGCATTGCGTTCATCCGGCGTAAGATCTGGCTGCTGATACATAATGTGCTGGAATTCATCCACCATGCAGCCGTATGGCAGGAAGATAAAGCTGTCCTCGGCGTGCAGCAGCTCGTATTTATCCGTATCCTCCTTAAAGAAGAGGTGATGCCACGGGGCGGTCAGGAACTCCATGCTCATGGAGTGGATCTCGGCGCTCTCCATACCGGGGCACTGGATATCTTCGGGGATGTTCTTGGGGCTGCGGGCAGCCAGGTAGCCTTCCAGCGCATGCCCTGCTTCATGGGTTAGCACATCCACATCCCCCGCCGTGCCGTTCCAGTTGGCAAAGATGAAGGGGGTCTTGTAATCGGGCAGCATTTCCTCATAACCGCCGCTCATTTTGCCGGGGCGGCTGAGAACGTCGAACATCTCGTTATCCTGCATGAAGTCGATGAACTCTGCCGTTTCGGGGCTGAGCTCATGGTACATCTTGCGGGCACCGGCCATCAGCTCGTCATAGCTGCCGTGCGGCACGGGGTTGCCGTCCGCAAAGCTGATGGTGCTGTCCCAGAACATGGGGTTCTCAATGCCGGTGCGCTTGTTGCGCAGAGCCAGAGCCTTCTGGATCATGGGCACCACCTGCTCCACCACTTCCTGGCGGAACGCGGCAACCTCCGCCGGGCCGTAACCGATGCGGTTCATGCGGATATAGCTCAGCTCGCTGTAATCGTTGTAGCCCAGGATGCGTGCCTGCTCGTTGCGATTCTTGACCATCTTATCATAGATCTCGTCAAACTCGGCGCGGTGGGCGTCAAAGTAAACGGCTTCCGCCTCGTAAGCCTTACGGCGCATGGCGGGGTCAGTGCTCTGCTTATACAGCGTCAGCTGCGGGATGGTCAGCTGTTTGCCGTCCAGCTCCGCCATTGCACCGCCGTACAATTTCTGGTAAGCACTGGTCAGGGCATTTTCCTCTTTCTGCAGTTCGATCACCCGGTCGTCCATGCTCAGCACCAGGTTGCGCAGGCTGGGCAGAATGCGGGTACCGAACGCTTCTTCCAGCGCTTTGGCGTGCGGGTTGGAAAGAATCGCCTCCGCAACATTGCGTGCTGCATTGCTGACCGCCGGGCCGGTTGCATCAAACCATTCCTGTTCCCCGCTCCAATATTCATCGCGGGTGTCCTGGGTATAATGGATGGATGCCAGGCAGGATGCCGTGTGGTAATGGGCCATCATGGCGTTTTCTTCGCGGTAAAGCTGTACCAGTTCTTCGCCGCTCTGGGCAGCGGCCATCTTTTTGGCATACTCTTCGCACTGGGCCAGAACCTTATCCAGGTCCGGGCGTTCGTACTTCATTTCTGAAAATTTCATAGCGATTCCTTTCTATTGTACATCCATTTTGGGGATACCGGAAATTCAAAAAGTCCGCCACGTTGCAAAAACAGGCCATTTTTTTGCTTTTTTCGGCTTTCCCAACGGATAAGTATTTTTCCGTGCAGGCACGGGCATTTGGCGCTAAACCTTGTTATGTTAATATCATAGCACACCAACAGGTATTTGGGTAGCCCCCTGTGCGGCGGGCAAAATGCACTTGCGGGTTTGCGGCAAATAGGCTACAATGGCAGTGAGCAAACACTGCGGCTTTTGCCGCCACAAAGGAGCAAACGACCATGACGTATAACGAAGTACTTACTGCAGCGCGTGGCCAGATGGGGCCCTGCAAAGCGTGCCCTGTGTGTGATGGGCGTGCCTGCCGCAACACGGTGCCGGGTCCCGGTGCCAAGGGCGTGGGTGATGTTGCCATCCGCAATTACAGCGCATGGCAGAACGTGCGGGTGAACATGGACACCATTTGCGAATCGGGTGAGCCGGACACCACGCTGGAAATGTTCGGCCACAGTTACCGCATCCCGGTTTTTGCCGGGCCGGTGGGTGCCATGCAGCTGCATTACGGCACCAAGTACACCGACCTGGAGTACAATGATATTCTGGTTCCCGCCTGCCACGATGCCGGGATCCTGGCTTTCACCGGTGACGGCACCAATCCCGCGGTTATGGTGGGTGCCTGCAAGGCGGTAAAAGCCAATGCCGGGTTTGGCATTCCAACCGTAAAGCCTTGGGATGCCGGGACGATTGCAGAAAAGATGGCCCTGGTGCGTGCCACCGGCGCGTTTGCCGTTGCCATGGACATTGACGCCGCCGGTCTGCCGTTTTTGAAGAACCTGAACCCGCCCGCCGGCAGCAAAACGGTGGAGGAGCTGCGCGGCATTATTGCGGATGCCAAGGTTCCGTTCATCATCAAGGGCGTCATGACGGCACGCGGCGCGCAGAAAGCGGTGGAAGCCGGTGCTTCGGCGATCGTGATTTCCAACCACGGCGGGCGCGTTCTGGACCAGGTGCCCGCCACAGCAGAAGTTCTGCCGGAAATTGCGGAGGCCGTCAATGGCCGCTGCAAGATTCTGGTGGATGGCGGCATCCGCACGGGTGTGGATGTATTTAAGGCGTTGGCCCTTGGCGCAGACGCCGTATTGATTGCCCGCCCCTTTGTGAACGCCATTTACGGTGCCGGTGCCCAGGGTGTTCAGGTGTATGTGGACAAGCTGGCCGGTGAGCTGGCCGACACCATGAGTATGTGCGGTGCACATTCCCTGGCCGAGATCACCCGCAACATGGTGAGAGTGTGATTTTTTACGAGGGTTTGTGTTCCTTCTTTGAAAAGAAGGAACCGAAGAAACTTTAATCTCGTATTACATACAAAATAAGATCAAGGCCCATTGCACAGGATTTTGGGATGCAGCGGGCCTTGGTTGTTTTAGATGATATTTTTTATTGCTCTGTAGGGAACGGTCTTGACCGTTCCCTACAAATTGGGCAGGGTTTCTGCCCTCTTTTCATACTATACAAATACAAAACCAAAATAACCGCCCGCCTGCCGGAATGTCATATTCCAAACAGACGGGCGGTTATCTAAATTTGTCTTATCATTTCGGGTGCTTTTGTCTCGCTATCCCGCAACCTTACTGCGCGTGGTTGATGGGTTCCATGATGGCGTGTACCACAAAGCGCTGGTTGTTGGAAGCATAGGCGGAGCGGCAGGTGGAAAGCGTCAGGATATGGCTGCCGCTGGGAACATCCACGCCGGTATCATACAGCGAAAGTTCTTTCAGATACCGCAAAAAGGCATCGTAATCTTCGCCCTCACTGTAATCCAGCGCATAGCACGGGTCGTCCGATTTGGCATCGTGTGCCGAGAAGATGCGGCACTGGTAGTCGCCATCCGGCGTGTACAGGGTAAACGTTGGGTTTGCGCTGTAAAAATCCTGCTTGCGGTAAGCATCCAGCTTGCCGAACATGGCGCCATTATGGATGTTGTGGCCATGGATCACATGGCACAGACCGTCCGCCCAGCTGGTGGAATCCCACGAAGGGCGGATCAGACAGCCATCGTTGCTGCTTGCACCGGAAAAGCTGCGGCGCAGGTAATAGTTGGAATCTTCGTTCTGCACCACCGGCAGCGAAAGTTCCAGCCCCTGCACACTGAGCCATGCGGTAACGTCCGGGTTCTGCTCTTTCAACGCGGTAAAGTCCAGGCGGGAAGCCGGGGCGTTATCGCCGCCGGTGCTGGTATCCATCCAGACAAGCTGGGTGCGCAGGGTCTGGTATTCTTCATCACTTTTCTGGTAGCTTGTCCACTGCCAGAAGAACAACAGCAGGAACACCACCGCGGCAGCCAGCAGCGCCGGTACAATAAACTTGGAAAGCTGCGCTGCCGTTACGCCATCCGTACTGCGCCGACGGCGCGGCTTGAGGTCTTTCTCCGGCGGCTCACGGTACATGGTGTACTGCTTTCTGCTGGATTTGTGGTGGGTACTGCTGCCTGCGGAGCGGCGGGGCTGCCCGCTATAAGAGGGATTTTGTCTGTTCATGCTTACCCCCTGTCGGAATGCGAGGCATCATCGCCGTTTTCTTTCTTTTTGCGCACCACGGTCACACCAACAGCCGCGCCAATACATACAACTGCCAGCGCCAGGAAGATCCACATCACCGGGCTGTCACCGGTGGGCAGGCCGTACTGACCGTTTGCAAAAGCCGGAACATTCGGCGGGGCCGTGGGGCTAATCTTGGGGGTATCACCATCGCCATTGGGTATTGCGTTACCCGGCATATTCAGGTCGTCGCCAGGGTTACCCGGGGTCGGATCACCATCCGGGTTGGGCGTTTTGTCCGGGTTCTCCGAAGGATTGCTCGGTGTCGGCGTTGCGCTCGGCTGGTCCACCATCTTGACCAGGTGGTAACCACAGTTGGGGATGGTGCCGTCACCGTTAAAGTAGAACTCTACATCCGCGGCCTGAGCATAGCCCTCTGGGGCGCTTTCCTCGTGCATGATGTAAGTATGGCCTGCCACCAGCACCTCGCCGGTGTTGCCGGTCATCACCAGCTTTTCCGGTTCTGTACCGGAAACCCAGCTGTGAACCAGCTTGCCAGTGTTCTTATCCGTCAGCGTCATGGAAGCCCCTGCCAGAGAGTTGCCGTTGGGGTCCACCTTGGAAAGCTTGACTTCCAGTGGCTGGTCAATAACAGTCAATGTCTGGCCATCCAGCTTGCCGGATTTGGAAGTTACGGCAACGGTAAAATCCGAATTGATGGTAAAGGTAATATCGCTGGTCATGGCATAGCCTGCCGGAGCGTAAGTTTCGCGCAGCAGGTAGTTGCCGGGCGAAAGCTGCATCTCGTGCGGAGTGCTTTCGGTCTTCCAGCTGTCGATCTCGCTCTGGGTGCCATCGGAGCCTACGCTGTAAACCACCAGTTTTGCGCCGGGCAGTTCATCGCTGCCGGTGGCGGACTTTTTGCTCACGATCAGCTTTTGCCGCTTGGCGTTGGTAAAGGTAAAGGTTTTGCCGTCATCGCTGGTGGTCATGGTGGAAACATAGCCATCCAGGCCGGTCATATCCTCGCTGATGTTGCAGTTGGTCATGCCCTGGCGGATATCAAAGTAAGCGGTGCCATCCCCCGTGATGGTACGGGTGGCGCTGCGCTGCTGGCCATCCTGGGTATAGGTCAGCACAATTCTGGCCGGGCCGTGGTTGCTGTCATCGGTAATCCACTTTTTCTTGACCGTGATGCGGCCATAGCTGCTGATGTTGCCGGAGTAACTGTTTTCCACATGTTCCTTGACCATAATGTACACGATCCAGCTGGTACGAGAACCAAAAAAACAGTTGGGTACCGGGATGGTAATGCTGTCCATCGTGCGGGAAAGGGTTGTGGTAATGGTAAAGTAGCCGTTCTCAGCATAGGTATCATTGCCGATGCCGTGCGGGAAGTAAACATACAGATAGCGGTTGTTTTCGCCGCCCTGATAGAAGCTGACGTTGCCATCCGTATACTCGATATTATAGTTGCCGGGGCAGGCATCCAGCAGCCAGCCGATATCCATACGCAGGTAGCTGTTGCCCTTGGTGGTGTTTTCTTTCATCAGGCTGGAGTCATCCAGGATTGCCTGGCCGCCCGCTGCCACCGTTGTGCCATCCAGCATGGTTGTATCATGGGTATAGGTCACATAGGTCGAATTGGACTCATCCACCAGTGTGGCATCGTTCGGGTCATAAGCGCGGCCCTGCAAACCGAACAGCACGTTGAAGGAGATGGTATCGCCAACCTGCATGGTCAGCGGGGTTCCCTGCTGGCGCATCTGGTCCAGCTGGTTCAGGGTATAGTCCACACCATTGACCGTAACGGTAACACGCTTGACGTAATTCATCAAGTCCACACATCCATTGGCCGATGCATCATAATTGGGATAATAGTAATCATCCTGTGCCGCATGGGCACCTGTTGCAAAGGCAAGCACCAACAAAATCAGCAACAGGCAGTACCGCACGCCGTTCCGTAAGTATTCCATCTTCTGGTTCAACGTTTTCAACCTCAATCACCTGACATCCTTGTTTTTTACAGACGCTGCAATGTATTTTATCATTTTATAACGTCCGCTCGTTTTATCTTGTTCCTTTAACTATGTAGTTTATTTTATCATATCCTTGTGCGGCTTTCAACCTGCAAAGCTTCCAAATTTACACTTTTTTGTCACAGATTCCTTGGGTGCATCTGCTATTTGTTTCCCGCGGCAGGCAACAAATGTCCGGCATTTTTGCTGTGTTCACGCCGGATTGCGTCAGCTTTTGTGAAGTATCCTCACATGCAGCAAATAGCAAAGGCCGGCGGCTCCGTTTTTTGGGCAGCCACCGGCGTATTCAAAATCTACGATGCAGAAAACGGCCTAATTTTGAGCAGCGAGGTTGTTTCCACCAACGGGCAGGGCCATGGTGCGCTGGTAGGCTTCCTGGTTCAGCATCAGGTCAATGTGGTTTTATGCGGCGGGATAGGTGCCGGTGCCCAGGCCGCCCTTGCGCAGGCTGGCATCCAGCTGTTTGGCGGTATTTCCGGCAGTGCGGATGCCGCTGCCGCAGATTATCTGGCTGGTCGGCTTGTTTTTGACCCCAACGCCCACTGCAATCATCATGCCCACGAAGCAGAGCACGCCTGCGGCTCCCATTCCTGCCACGAGGACAAAGGCGGCTGTGCCGGGAGCTGCCACTGACCAAAAGAGTTAAAAAGTGCCGCGTCCCGAGAGAAAAATCGAGATGCAGCACTCATTTGTATCTTCATTTTTGATTGTTGAAGAAAACCAAAAATCCGAACTCTCTCCCCTGTCGAGAAAAGGTTCGGATTTTTATTATTCAGTGCGGATAACAGGACTTGAACCTGCACGTCGTAGACACTGGACCCTAAAACCAGCGCGTCTGCCAATTCCGCCATATCCGCTCAAAATACCTTTGTATTTTAGCAGGTATCACGCTTTTTGTCAATGCAGGCAGACGGGTCATATTAGGGCAATACCGCATGATTCTAAGTGCCGATACGGCGAGCGAGGTGCGGCAGATGCTAAGCCAAAAGCGCA
>ENA-UOJV01002841-UOJV01002841.1-human-gut-metagenome-genome-assembly--contig:-C82-NODE-2841-length-12909-cov-19.217209_pt1 | contig 12909 bp, 9 predicted proteins | sample MGYA00242356_ERZ723903 | MGnify/ENA metagenome assembly ERZ723903
GAAAAATTTGACGACGCATCTGTCGCACAATCTTTGTGCGGTATTGCCTTGACAACATTTGGCGAAGCATATCAAAAATGGTATTGCCTCATGCTTTTGCGTTCCCCGATTCCCCGCCGCCGACCCCGGTATTGCCTAAACTGTTTGCACAATTTGAGCGTTCTGGATTCCGTCACAAAAAATTTTTCTGTTTCTGTTTGCAGGCATGTGCAGGATCTGTGGCGAAATGTCGAAAAAACCACGCAATTTCGCCGCTTTTGACGATTTTCACAAATCGGTCAAAAAAATCGCCCCAATTTTCACCAGCTTGACATTTTCATCGGAAATTGCTATAATATTTAAGAACTGTTTTGCGGGATTTCTGTATAATTTGTAGAATTCCCACGGTGGTGCACCGCCGATCATGCGGTCATCAGCAGAAAAAACGGCTGTCTGTCCGATTTGCACAGATAGTCAAGGTGGCATTATATGCAAAGTGTGGTGCTGCCGAAAAAATACGTCCGTCCCCCAAAAGCCACGGCGGACAGAAAGAAGGGTGGAACAGCCTTGGCGAATTACAAATGGCACAAACGTGCAGCCGCCGCAGTACTGGCTTGTCTGATGACAGCGGCGGCACTTCCTGCGACGGCGGCATTTGCGGCAAAGACCGACACGGTGCAGACCACAGCGGCATCTGCGGAGAAAGCGGTATCGGATACCGGCGGCGACCTCACCTATGAGGAGCAGGAAACCTACAGCGATTACTACGACCAGTATGCGGAGCAGCCTCGTCCGGCGGCGGAGATCACCGTTTCCGGTGCGGATTTTCAAAAGGCAGACTGCGAAAGCTATGAAGCAGGCAGCTATACTGACAAAAACGGAGAATCTCGGAACAATGCCCTGATCTGGAACAACGCGGAGGGCAGCTTCAGCTACCAGATGAACGTGCCGGAAACCGGCATCTATTCCGTGCAGATGACCTATTGCCCCATCGTTTCCAATACCTCGGAGATCTCCGTTTCTCTGGCAATTGACGGCGAGGTGCCCTATGACACCGCTTCCCGTCTGAAACTGAACAAGGTCTACCAGAACAAGACTGAGATCAAGACCGATGACGTGGGCAATCAGGTACGCCCGGCACAGGAACAGATCGAATTGTGGCAGACCACATGGCTGGGCGATTCCGACGGGCTGTTCAATGAGCCGGTGTTCTTCTATCTGGAAAAGGGCACGCACGAGATCACCCTTTCTTCCGAAAAGGCGTATTTTGCACTGGAAACCATTCGCTTTGCACAGCCGGAAGAAGTTTCCGATTATGACACCTATGTCAGCAGCGTCAATGCGTCCGTTTCCAAGGAAAGTACGCCCTCTGGTGTGGTTCGCATCGAGGGCGAAAACGCCGTGCTGAAATCGGATTCCGTGCTGTATCCGACCTATGACAATTCCTCCAGTTCTATTTCCCCTTCCGATCCGAAGCACATGCTGTATAACACCGTCGGCAGCGGCAACTGGGAAAAGGCACTCCAGACCATTACATGGCAGGTAGATGCAGGCACTCTCGCCGGCGACGGCTGGTACAAGCTGGGCATCAAGGCACGGCAGGAGGAAATGCGTGGATTTTACTCCAACCGCCGCATCTACATTGACGGTAAGGTTCCCAGCGAGGAATTCGATCAGGTGAAATTTTACTATGACACCGATTTCCGCATGACTACCGTCCAGAATGATGACGGCGAGGACGTGTATGTGTACCTCACTGCCGGCGAAGACCACACCATTACCATGGAAGTAATTCCCGGCGAGATCGGCGACTCCATGCGGCAGCTGGACGCGATCGTGCTGGATCTGAATACGTATTACCGAAAGATCGTAATGATCACCGGTCCGGAGCCGGACAAGTACACCGACTATTATGTACATGAAAAGATTCCGGAACTGGTGGACGAATTCCAGCGGATCTCTGACGAACTGAAAGCCATTCAGGGACATATCGAGTCGCTGGCAAACTCCAAGGGTTCTGAAGCCGCTTCTCTGGAACAGATGACAGTCATTCTGGACAAGTGCATCAGCGAACCCCTGCAAATTCCGAATTACCTGTCCCAGATCAAGGACTATATCACTTCCCTGTCCTCGTGGATGCGGGACTACCGCGACCAGCCGCTGGAAGTGGACTATCTGGAACTGGCTTCTCCGGACGCAGACTTCCCCTCTGCCAAGGCAGGCTTCTGGAATGCAATCTCCTATAGTTTCCAGCGTTTCACCGCGTCGTGGGACGAGGATTACAGCTCGCTGTCCTCCACCACCGGCGATGATGCCATTGAAGTATGGGTTTCGCTGGGACGCGATCAGGCACAGGTAGTCAAAGATCTGGTGGAATCCGAATTCCAGCAGCAGTACAACGTGCCGATCTCAATCAATCTGGTAGTCGGCGGTGTCGTAGAAGCCACACTGGCGGACAAGGGGCCGGACGTGGCACTGTTCCTCGGCGGCGAATTCCCTGTCAATCTGGCAGCCCGCGGACTGCTGGCAGACGTTTCCCGGATGGACGGCTACGACGAAATGACCAGACTGTATCAGGATACGGCAATGGTGCCCTATCAGTATGAGGGCGGCACCTACGGCCTGCCGCTGACACGCAGCTGGGCAATGATGTTCTACCGTAAGGACGTGCTCAGCGAACTGGGCTTCACGCAGGCACCGCAGACGTGGGAGGAACTGATCGACATGCTTCCCGCTCTCCAGCGGAGTTACATGTCTGCCGGTCTGGTGCTGCCGGCGGTAGCGGCAGATGCCAATCAGGCAACCATTTCTGCGGCGACCGAATCCGGTCTGACCTTTGCCTCGCTCCTGCTCCAGCGTGGACAGAACTATTATAATAGTGCACAGACAAAGACCACATTCGACACCAATGCGGCGATCGATGCATTCGAGATGTGGACAGACTTCTATACCAAGTACGACTTCGACCAGCAGTACGATGCATTCAGCCGGTTCCGGACGGGAGAATATCCCGTTGTAGTTTCCGACTACTGCACCTTCTTCAACCAGCTGGCAGTGGCGGCTCCGGAAATCGACGGGCTGTGGGGCTTCGCTCCCATTCCGGGCACTTTGCAGGAGGACGGCACCATTTCTCACGCCGTCAACTCCAACAACACCGGTGCAGTCATCTTCAATAAGGTAGACAAAAAGACCAACGGCATGGACAATGCATGGACGTTCCTCAAGTGGTTCTGCTCCACCGAAGTACAGGTGGAATACGGTACCCAGATCGAGGGACTGCTGGGACAAATGGGACGGTACGCAACGGCGAATACTGAGGCACTCACCCAGCTGGCATGGTCCACGGACGAGGCGAACACCATTCTGGGAGCCATGGACGAACTGGAAGAGATTCCGATCATTCCGGCATCATACTCTGTCACCCGAAACGTGATGAACGCATTCCGTGACGTGGTCAACAATAACGAGAACCCCCGTGATACGCTGATGTCGTACAATCGGGACATCAACGAGGAGATCACCAGAAAGCGTGAAAACCTCGGATTAGACTCTTAAAGAGAAGGAGGGAATCCCCTTGGATACTGCCGAGATTGGCAAAAGAACCCGACAGGAAAACCGGCGGCTCACGTGGCTGGCGGTGAAGCAGAACAAGGCAAGCTATCTCATGATCGCTCCGTTCATGCTGTTTTTCTTGGTATTTACCATCGTGCCGGTGCTGATGTCCCTGCCTATGGGCTTTACGGACTTCAACATGGTACAGATGCCGAAATTCATAGGACTGTCCAACTACACCACCCTGTTCCTCGCGGACAAGGTCTTTATCCAGTCCATTCGTGTTACGCTGGTGTTTGCCCTGTTCACAGGACCGATCAGCTATGTGCTGTGCTTCCTGCTGGCGTGGCTCATCAATGAGCTGCACCCGAAACTCCGCACGATCTTCACCCTGATCTTCTACGCTCCGTCTATGGCGAACGTGTACACCGTCTGGAAGCTGATCTTCAGCGGCGACTCCTACGGCTATCTGAACTCGTTCCTGCTGGATCTGGGACTAATCAATGCACCGATCCAGTGGCTGACGGACGGCAGCTATGTGCTGGGTGTCACCATCGTTGTCCAGATGTGGATCAGTCTGGGTGCCGGATTTCTGGCACTCCGTGCCGGCTTCCAGAACATCGACCGTTCCCAGTATGAAGCCGGTGCCATTGAGGGCATCAAGAGCCGCTGGCAGGAACTGATCTATATCACGATCCCGTCCATGGGACCGCAGCTGATGTTCGCAGCAGTCATGCAGATCGTCAGCTCCTTCACCGCCGGCACGGTATCACAGAATCTGGTGGGCTTCCCCAGTACCGATTACAAGGCACACACCATTATGAACCACGCCTATGACTACGGCTGGATCCGCTATGAAATGGGCTATGCCTCTGCGATCTGTATGATTCTGTTTGTGGTCATGTATATTCTGAACAAGCTGATCGGCAAAGTCCTCAGCAAGTATATGGACTAAGGGGGTGCAGTATGGCAAAAAAAGAAAAGGTATACGGCACACACCTGAAGGTTTCCGCCAAGCGTGCCGGACATAAGATCGGCGGCACTGTCGGCATTTTCGTCTTTCTGCTGGTGCTGGCACTGTTCATGGCACTGCCCATTTATCTGGCAGTGGTCATGTCCCTGAAGCCGGTGCAGGAACTGTTCGTGTTCCCGCCGAAGCTGTACGTCATCGACCCCACGCTGTCCAACTACAGTGCCATGTTCCGACTCTGTTCCGACCTGTGGGTGCCGTTCTCCCGTTATGTATTCAACAGCGTCTTTGTTACCGTATCCGTTACCGTGTGTCAGGTGGTGTTCTCCGCAATGGCGGCGTTCTGTCTGGCAAAGGTACGCTTCCCCGGTGCCAAGGCGATCAACGCGATCATCGTCGTTGCCCTGCTGTATCAGAGTAACGTCATCTACATCATGCAGTATATGGTCATGGCAAAAATGGGCATGATCGATACCTACTGGGCACTGATCCTGCCCTCTGTCGCTGCCCCCATGAACCTGTTCCTGATGCGGCAGTCCATGACGCAGGTGCCCGATGCCATGATCGAAGCGGCAAAGGTAGACGGAGCAGATATGTTCCGCATCTGCTGGCAGGTGGTCATGCCGAACCAGAAGCCGGCACTGATGACTGTCATCATCTTCTCGTTCCAGGCGGCTTGGAACATTCAGGGCGGCACGCTGGTGTTCAGCGAATCCCTGAAAACGCTGCCCACCGTGGTACAGCAGGCAGCATCTGCCGGTCTGGCGAGAGCCGGCGTGGCAATGGCAGCCGCCGTGTTCATGCTGGTGCCGCCGATCGTCATCTTTATGCTGGCACAGCGGCAGGTCATCGAAACCATGGCACATTCCGGAATCAAGGACTAAAGGGAGGGTGAAGACTTTGCAGAAAAAGGCAAATCATCTGGCGGCGGCGTGTCTGTCCGTGCTGACGCTGACGGCGGCGATCGGCATGCCGGCAGTTTCGGCGGAACATTACAACGTCTATAACTACGACCGCTGGGACGAAGCGACACCGTCACAGGCAGGCTATGCGGCACAGCGTGCTGTCAGCGGTCTGGATCTGGGCTGCGGTGCGTTCAATACCCCCTCCGATTTGTTTCGGGACTGGGAGGACCGTTTTTACATTGCGGACAGCGGCAACAACCGCATCGTTGTCACAGACAGCGGCTTTTCCAAGGCGACCAGAATCTATGACAAGCTGAAAACCACGGACGGCGAAACCACACTGAAAGATCCCGAGGGCATCTATGTGTCCCGGGAAACCCAGTGCATGTACATCGCAGACACCGGAAATTCCCGTCTGCTGGTGTGTGATCTGGACGGCAATGTGCAGCTGGAACTGACACGGCCGGACTCCACATTATATGAAAACGAAACCTTTAAGCCCCAGAAAGTCGTTGTGGACAAGGCGGGCAATATCTACATGGTGCTGAACAATATCACCAACGGCTCTGCCATGTTCAACAGCGACGGCGAATTTCAGGGCTATTTCGGTGCCAACTCCGTGGACGCTACTGCGGAAGTGGTGGCGAACTACTTCTGGAACATGATCGCCACCGATGAAATGCGGGCGAATTCCTCCCGTAACGTGGCGGCAGGCATCACCAGTTTTGACATTGACGATGAGGGCTTCATCTACACCGTCACACAGTCCTCCTCCTCCGAGGCGGACCGTGTGAAAAAGGTCAACCCTGCCGGCTATAACCTGTTCTCCGTGCTGGAGGCGACATTCGGTGATCTGAACTCTGTTTATGATTCCACCGCCAATGAGAACTACACCACCCAGATGGTGGACATCGATATTGACGACATGGGACGCATCAACTGTCTGGATCTGGAAACCGGACGGGTGTTCCAGTACGACGAGGACGGCAGCCTGCTGTTCATTCTGGGTACCACAGCCGACCAGCTGGGCGGCTTTTCCATGAAAGTTTCCGCGGTGGAAACCATGGGCAAGAACATCTATGTTTCGGATGCCATGAAGAATACCGTTACCATTTTCACCGAAACCGAGTTCGGGGGCATTGTACACAATGCCGTGGCTCTGTACAACGCCGGCTATTATGCTGAGGCACTGGAGCCGTGGCGGGAGGTGCTCAAGCGGGACGGCAATTACCAGATGGCGTATATCGGCATCTCGTCGGCACTCTATAATGAGGGCAACTATAAAGAGGCAATGAAATATGCCAAGCTGGCACAGTCCCGCAATTTGTACGATAAGGCGTTTGAGGGCTATCGCTCTGAATGGCTGAATCAGAACTTCACATGGATCATTCTGGTGGTCGTGGTGCTGATCGCCGCGGCAGTGTTCTTCCACTTCCGCAACAAAAAGAAGAAAAAGAACCAGCCGAAAAATCTGATCGAAATGCTGCACGAGGGAGAGGAGGAGTGATGCTGCTATGATGGATCTGACACAAAAGCAATGGGTCAAGCACAGTGTGTTCCACCCGTTTGAGGGTTTTGAGGATCTGCGTTGGAAAAAGGGCGGTTCCGTCCTGTATGCCAGCATTGTGATCCTGCTCTGGTTCGTGGCGAAGATTTTGCATGACAATCTGGTGGGCTATCAGTTTGCCGTCACCAACACCAAGATGTTTAGCATTGTCCCGTATATCGTCCAGACGATTGCGGTATTTCTGGTGTTCGTCATCGGCAACTGGTCGATCTGTACCCTGCTGGACGGCGAGGGCACGATCAAGAAAATCTATATCTACAGTGCCTATTCAATGATCCCCTACGTTGCCGGACTGTATATCCGGACGCTCCTGTCCCATGTACTGATTCAGGACGAAGTCATCTTTATTACCTGCGTCACGGTAATCAGTACTGCATGGTCTGTGCTCCTGATGTTCAACGCCATTAAGGCGGTGCATCAGTATTCGATCAGCAAGACCATTCTGGCACTGCTGCTCACCTTTGTGGCAATGCTGATCATTCTGATCCTGCTGGTGCTGCTGGTGGCACTGTTCCAGCAGGTATACGTATTTGTTTCTTCCGTCTACACGGAGATCACATACCGCGTGAGAGTATAGAAAGGACGGTGGAACCAATATGAAGAACTGGAAAAAATGGGCTGCCGGCATCTGTGCTCTGAGCCTTTGCATGACGGCAGTTTCCCTGCCGGCGGCGGCGGAGGGCGAGGACGACATTGCCCTCATTTCCGACACCTCGGAGGAGATGCCGGCGGCAGACGGTACAGCCGATGCCGATACGGCAGACGACACCGCCGAAGAAGCGACCCGTTCCGAATCGCTGGAGGAAATTGCGATTACGGCGGAACAGGTCACCCAGTACATGCAGAAGAAGAATTCCTGCGACGGCATCACTTTCTACTACCGTCCGGAGGACTATGAGGATACCATTTCCGACGAGGACGTGGCAGATCTGCTGGACGACATCGAACTGGCAGGCATTGACGATGCCACCGGCGAGGTGGTCTGCACACTGGAAGAAGACAGCGACAACAGCGACTTCGTGGTATTCCTAAGTCCGGAAAGCCGCTGGCTGGTGTACATGGATCCGGAATACAGCAAGGTCACAATGGTTCGCCAGATCGTTTCTTCTCTGGATAACGAATTGCTGTTCCGTTCCCGCGACAACCGGACACTGGAATTGTACAACAAGGACTACGACGAAGTAGAACGCAGCTACACCACAGACGGTGCTGCCAAGGACGGCAAAGTCACCTATACCAACGAGGACGGCTGGCAGGTCGTACTGGCGGACACTTATGATGCGGTGATCTCCTCGGCACGGTTTGTCACGGAAAATGACAAGCTGGCACTGTACGTGGACGACGACACCGCCGTGATCGGACTGTACGACAAGGCAAAAGACAAGATGTGGTGGTCTACTCCTGAAAATGTGGGACACGACAAGACTGCCACCAATACCATTGTAGAGGACTTGTCCTCCTCGCTGAAAATGATCTACGGCGAACCCGATGCCCGCAGCACTACCAATATGCGTTCCAAGGGCGATGCGAAGATCAAGGTCAAGGACAAGAGCAGCGGTGTGAAGATCACCTATTCGTTCAAGAAAGCAGGCATTACCGTGCCGGTGACTTACACGCTGGAAGATGACTATCTGGAGGCGAAGATCGACACCGCCGACATCGAGGAGGACGACACCTCCGAAACCGGCAAGCTGACCACTTCCCTCTCCATGCTCAGCAGCTTCGGGGCGGCTTCTTCTACTGATGAGGGCTACTTCGTCATTCCCGACGGCAGCGGTGCTCTGATCCGCTTCAACAACGGCAAAAAGACCGCGAAATCTTATACCGGCTATGTGTATGGCTCCGATGTGACTGCGGTTCCCCTGACAGAACCGGCAGTGACAGAGCAGGTTTCCCTGCCCATGTACGGCATCGTCAACGGCGATAACGCCATGATGGTAGTCTGCACCGAGGGCGACTCCAACGCCAAGCTGACTGCAAGCGTCAGCGGACAGTCCAAGAGTAGCTTCAACGTCTGCGGCTTCGACTTCACGGTGCGGGATTCGGATACCTATTATATGTCCGGCGACAACGGCACGGCACTGACCGTGTTCGAGAACGGCGACATGAAAACCGACACGCTGGCAGTGCGGTACTACCCCCTGGAAACCGAGGACACACCGGACTATACCGATGTGGCGGCGGCATACCGGAACTACCTCACCGAAGAAGCCGGCGTGACCAATACCGTGGAGAACACGGACCCGTCTTTGTACCTCAACTTCTACGGCGGCACGAAAAAGGAAAAATCCGTGCTGGGAATTCCCGTAAGCATGAAAACGGCTCTCACCAGCTTCCAGCAGGCAGAGGAAATTCTGCAAAACCTGTCGGACGGCGGTGCCGAGAACATGAAGGTGCAGTACTACAACTGGACCAACGCCGGCATTTCCGGCAAGGTGGACATCAAGGCAAAGGCTGCCGGCTGTCTGGGCGGAAACGGCGACTGGAACGACCTGCAAAGCTATGCCGCGTCCAACGGCGTGACCATTTATCCGGTATCGGAAAATGAAATGTTCCGTTCCGGCAGCGGGTTCTATACATTTCAGGATACCGCCGTCCGCATCTCCGGCTCCTATGCCCGCATCTATGATTACAATCTGGCATACGGCACCCAGAGTACTGTGAACAAGCCTCTGTCCCTGCTCTCGCCGTCTGCCTTTTCGGAGGTTGCCGAGAAGCTTACCGGCAGCCTGCAAAAGAAAGACCTGAACACCCTTTCGCTGGGCAGCCTGACCACTGCTCTTTATGGGGACTACGGCAAGCAGGCGATCTCACGAGATGCTGCCCAGCAGCTGCTGGAGGACGCATATCAGCAGATCACTGATGCAGACATTTCCCTGCTGGCGAACGGAGCCAATGCCTACGCTCTGCCCTATGTGCAGGAGATCACAGACGTGCCGCTGCAATCCAGCGGATTCGATGTGTTCGACGAGGACATTCCGTTCTACCAGATGGTAATGCACGGGGTGAAATCCTACGGCACCAGTGCGGTGAATGCTTCGGCAACACCGGAAAAAACCGTGCTTCTCGCCATTGCCTCCGGCAGCAGCCTGCACTTTGACATGATCGGCGAAGAAACCAGTACGCTGAAAGATACGGTACTGGACGGGCTCTATTATGCCAGTGCGGAAAGCTGGACAGACTACGCCGCACAGAGCTATGCATTCTCCAAGGCGGTGCTCTCCGGACTGGGTGACCAGACCATCACCGGCTATGAGAGAAAGGGCGATGTCATCACCACCACCTATGAAAACGGCACGGTGGTAGAAACCGATCTGGCGAAACAGATCGTCACTGTAGACGGCACGGCATACGCCATGGCGGACTATGTGGAGGAAGGGAGCTGGAACGAAGCATGAAAATGGCATATGAAAAACGAAAAAGCATGTACGGCTACTGCTTTATTGCTCTGTGGTTCGTGGGTGCACTGATTTTCTTCCTGATCCCTGTGGTAGAGTCACTGCTCTATTCCTTTCAGGAGATCACGCCGGACACCGGCGGCATGGTCGGCAGCTGGGTCGGCATGGACAACTATAACTACGCGTTCAACGTGGACCCGAACTACCGCCAGTATCTGGTGAAGGTGCTGAAGGACACTGCGTGGAAAACCCCGCTGATTCTGGTGTTCTCCCTGTTTGTGGCAGTCATTCTGAATCAGAAGTTCAAGGGACGGACATTCTCCCGTGCCGTGTTCTTCCTGCCGGTCATCATTGCCACCGGTCCGGTGTATAACATCATCAACGGCAACCTGCAAAGCACCGGCAACAGCGATGCCAGCCAGTTTTCCACCATGTTTTCCACAGATCTGCTGGGCGAACTCATGGAATTCCTCGGCATCTACGGCATTTCCGACAGCATGCAGACCACCATTGAAATGGTATCGGACAACATTTTCGGCATCGTGTGGAACTCCGGTATCCAGATCCTGATCTTCCTTGCGGCACTGCAAAACATTCCGGTTTCCGCCAAGGAGGCAGCCCAGATGGAGGGTGCCACCGCGTGGGAATACTTCTGGAAGATCACGCTCCCCTATGTCAGCCCCATGATCCTCGCCTGCTTTATCTTCACCATTATCGACTCGTTCACCGATCCGAACAACGTGGTCATGGGACGAATCCTCGATTTGCAGAGCGACTGGCAGTACGGACCGGCTTCGGCAATGGCGTGGGTATACTTCGCTATCGTGCTGGCGGCGGTGGGGATCATTACCGCGATTCTGAACAAGTTCATCTATTATGAAGTAGACTAAAAGGAGATGTCAGTTATGGAAACAACAAAAAACAAGCCGCTGGCATCCCCGAAAGAGGATACGCTGGTGGGCAACGGTATGAGCAAGCGGGAGGCCCGGAAGATCCGCATGCAGAGCATGAACAAATCCGAGATCGCCTATATGCGGCGGAAACGGGTGTTCGATGCGGTGTGGCCGTTTTTCCGGTTCTTCATTCTGTTCGGACTTTGCTTCGTCATTCTCTATCCGCTGATCTACATGATCAGCTGTGCATTCCGCGATTCTGCGGACATGAGTGACCCGACAGTCATGTGGATCCCCCGTCACCTGACGCTCAATGTCATCAAGGAAACCGCAGATGTCATGGACATCTGGAACACCCTGAAAACCACGCTTCTGCTGAACGTCGGCTGCTCGCTGGTGCAGGTGGCTTCCTGTGCACTGGCAGGCTATGGCTTCGCCCGCTTTAAGTTCAAGGGCAAGGGCATTCTGTTCGGCATCGTCGTCATGATGATTCTGGTGCCGCCGCAGATCATCTCCATTCCCCAGTATATGCTGTTCCGGCATTTTGGTATCGGCAGCCTGACAGTGAACCTGATCAACACCAAGCTGTGTATGTACCTGCCGGCGGCAATGGGCAACGGCATTCGTGCCGGTCTGATGATCTTCATCTTCCGCCAGTTCTTCAAGGGACTGCCCAAGGAGCTGGAAGATGCGGCATATCTGGACGGCTGCGGACCGCTTCGCACTTTTGTGCAGGTCATGATCCCCAATGCTTCGTCCTCGTTCCTGACCGTATTCCTGTTCTCCGTGGTCTGGTACTGGAATGACTATTATGTCAGCTCCACATTCTTCACCAAGAATCAGACCATTGCCCTGATGCTGAAGAACCTGAGCACCCTGCTTTCCCAGCAGCTGTTCAATAACGCAGATGTCAGCCCCAGAGAGCAGATCGTCTGGATGGAAGCTGGCTGCCTGATCGCGATTCTGCCGATTCTGGTTATGTACACATTCCTCCAGAAGTATTTCACCGAGGGTATCGAACGCTCCGGTCTGGTCGGATAACGACACAACAATTGCACATGTTTCAAAGCACTCTCCTGTTGGAGGGTGCTTTTTGTGGTGGAAAAGGGTACAAAAAAGAAAAAGTAGGGGGCGATGCCCACATCGCTCCGCCGAAACAGCATCTGCGAAGTGTACTTTTTAGTGCAGCCATGTCGAAACCGTCCGGCGGAATTCGCTCGTTGCCCTCGCTGTCCGCCTGTGGCTTGCCAACGCCGGTTGTTGCCCTTGCCTGTATTTGTGACGTTGATATTCGGGTGTTTTCTGGTGCAGGCGTTTCAATATTGCCTCCCCTGAAAGGGGTGACTCCCCACGGGGTGGGGAGATGCCCGCAGGGCAGAGGGGACCGCTCAGTACGAGGGGGACCAGCGAAGCTGGTGGAGGGGCTCACTCGTGAAGTGTACTTTCTAGTGCAGCCATGTCGAAACCGTCCGGCGGAATTCGCTCGTTGCCCTCGCTGTCCGCCTGTGGCTTGCCAACGCCGGTTGTTGCCCTTGCCTGTATTTGTGACGTTGATATTCGGGTGTTTTCTGGTGCAGGCGTTTCAATATTGCCTCCCCTGAAAGGGGTGACTCCCCACGGGGTGGGGAGATGCCCGCAGGGCAGA
>ENA-UOJV01002843-UOJV01002843.1-human-gut-metagenome-genome-assembly--contig:-C82-NODE-2843-length-12906-cov-9.117734_pt1 | contig 12906 bp, 13 predicted proteins | sample MGYA00242356_ERZ723903 | MGnify/ENA metagenome assembly ERZ723903
TTTGCTCTGCCAGTGACCGCACGATCAGCTCCATGCGGTTTCGTGCCGCTTCGTCGATCTCGGCGCAATACTGTCTTACGTACACCCAGCTATCGCCGGAGGGTGCTTCTCTCAGGTTTTCATGTACGCCGCCGCACGGTCTGCCAGCTTCCGGTAGACCCGCTGCACCATCCACGGCTCCGTGGAGGCCGCCAGCGCCTCCTCCGGCGTGAACCATGCCACGCCGCTGTTCTCGTCGGGCTTTTCCCGGAGGGCATCGTCCTCCGCCGCCAACAGGTACGTCACGTTCATGTGGATGTGGCTGGGGACATACTGCCCCCGCTTCTCATGGCCGTCCACCGTCAGGCACTCCAGTGAGAAGATCCCCTCCGTCACCGGCGTCAGGCGCTGCAGCCCCGTCTCCTCCGTCACCTCCCGCATGGCCACCACCAGCAGATCACGGCCGCCGTCGGCGTGACCGCCGGTCCACGACCACGAGCGGTACAGATTGTGGTACACCATCACCACCCGCCGCCGGTCCCGGCTCAGCACCCACGCCGAGGCGGTCATGTGCGCCGTGAGATTCGTCCGCAGGAAGGCGTCCTCATGAACCGCCAGAAATTCCAGCATGGCCTCCCGGTCCCGCTGCTCCTGCTCGCAGCCGGGAACGAAGGCCCGGATGTCCTCCAAAATACTCATGCCCGCCGCCCCCTTCGCAGATACACCGCCCAGTAGACCACGCCCACCAGACAGCCGCCCAAAATGTTCCCCAGCGTCACCGGCAGCAGATTTCCCGTCCACATGGAGGCCCAGCTCAGTCCCTCCGCCGCCACGCCGTACCTTCCCGCCGCCAGGATCCCCGCCGGCAGATAGAACATATTGGCCACGCTGTGCTCAAATCCGCACAGCACAAAGGTGAAGATGGGCAGATACATAGCCGCCAGCTTCCCCGGCACCGACTGGGCCGCAAGGCTCATCCACACGGCGATGCACACCAGAAAGTTGCACAGCACGCCCCGCAGCAGCGCCGTCAGGAACGGCAGGCCCGCCTTGGCCGCCGCCGTGGCCACCACGGACTCGTATACCCCGTCGAAGGTGCCTGCCGCCACGGTGAGAGCTGCCACTGACCCGGCCCCCAGCACGTTGGCCAGATACACGACGCCCCAGCTGCGGAGCATCCGTCCCCACGTCAGCTGCCGCTCCAGCAGCGGGATCACCAGCAGGCAGTTGCCGGTAAACAGCTCGCTCCCCGCCAGCAGCACCATAGCAAGCCCCGCCGGGAACACCGCCGCCCCGGCCAGCCCGCCTCCATAGCTCACCGCAAAGGTGGCCGATCCCCCCGCCAGAGCGATGAAGGCCCCTGCCAACATCCCCAGCAGCAGCATCCTTCCCACCGGCAGCGCCGCCTTGCTCTTTCCCGTCTCCACATAGCGCCGTGCCACCTCTGCCGGACTATACATACGCATCGCTCCTCTCTATACCCGCAGGCGGGCAGGGGGATCGTCCTCCTGCCCGCCGCATCCACACCGGTCCTGCCGGATCAATAGTTCTCTTTCCGCACCTCAAAATAGCTCTGAGGATGGGCGCACACGGGACAGACCTCCGGGGCCTTCTTCCCGATGACCAGATGGCCGCAGTTGCGGCACTCTCACATGGTCTCCTCGCTCTTTTCAAAGACCCGCTGCATCTCCACGTTGCTCAGCAGCGCCCGATAGCGCTCCTCGTGGGCCTTCTCGATGCGCCCCACCTGCCGGAACTTCTCCGCCAGCTCCGTAAAGCCCTCCTCCTCGGCCTCCTGCGCCATGCGGTCATACATATCCGTCCACTCGTAGTTCTCTCCGGCGGCGGCAGAGGCCAGATTCTCCGCCGTGGTGCCGATGCCGCCGAGGGCCTTGAACCACATCTTGGCGTGCTCCTTTTCGTTGTTGGCGGTGGCCTGGAAAATGGCTGCGATCTGCTCATAGCCCTCCTTCTTGGCCACGGAGGCAAAATAGTCGTACTTGCTGCGGGCCTGAGTCTCCCCGGCAAAGGCCTCCCGCAGATTGCGCTCGGTCCTGCTTCCCTTCAGTTCCATGATAAGCTCCTTCCCGCTCCCTGTGGGAGCCATAAAATCTTTCCGTTTATTATACCATACCTTTCCCCGGATTGACAATTTTTATTTTGCTTGCGCCGGAGGGCCGGGTGGTGTAAGATAGTAAAAAAATCACGGGGCAAAGGCCCCGCAATTTCCGCAAGGAGGTATCACGTTATGAAAGTCGGCTTTATCGGCACCGGCAATATGGGGGGCGCACTGGCCCATGCCGCCGCCCAGTCCCCCGCCCCGGCGGAGCTGCTGCTGTCCAACCGCACCCCGGAGAAGGCACAGGCTCTGGCCCAGCAGCTGGGGGCCACCGTCTCCGACAATGAGACCATCGCCCGGACCTGCGACTACATCTTTCTGGGGGTCAAGCCCCAGATGATGGCGGACCTGCTGGCCCGGCTGCAGCCCATCCTGTCCCGGCGGCAGGAGGGCTTCGTGCTGGTGTCCATGGCCGCCGGCCTGACTCTCCAACGCCTGCGGGAGATGGCGGGCCTCTCCTGCCCCATCCTGCGGATCATGCCCAACACTGCCTGCGCCGTGGGAGCGGGCCTGACGCTGTACGTCCCCTCCCCGGAGGTGACGGAGGAGCAGCTGTCCGACTTTCTGACCCTGATGTCCGCCTCCGGACGGCTGGAGCCGCTGGAGGAGCACCTCATCGACGCCGGCAGCGCCGTGGCCGGCTGCGGCGGCGCCTTCGTCAGCCTGTTTCTGGAGGCGCTGGCCGACGGCGCCGTCACCTGCGGCCTGCCCCGTGACAAGGCCCGGCGCTACGCCGCCCAGATGGTGCTGGGTACGGCGCAGCTGGCTCTCCAGTCCGACCAGCACACCGCCGCCATGAAGGATGCCGTCTGCTCCCCCGGCGGTACCACCATCGCCGGGGTCCGGGCGCTGGAGCGGGGCGGCTTCCGCTCGGCGGCCATGGAGGCCGTCATTGCCGCCTATGAAAAGACGCTGGCACTGAAAAGCTGACCCGCCCCAAACGCAGAGGCCCTTCGGACGGAGGTCTGCCCCCCGCCCGGAGATCAGCGCACCACACATCCCCCCTTCTCCGGGCAAAAACGCCCCACCGGCCATGCCGATGGGGCGTTTGAGACTGTCGAAAAAACTCCGAGTTTTTCCGGCAAAAGGCTTGCAGTCTGCTGTGCGCATAATTTGTGTGCCATAGGCGCACAAATTCCACACTTGCAGCCTGAGAAGTATTTTCTCTCACGCATCTATCGTGAGAGAAAATGATTTCCATTCTTTGCCGCCTGCGGGCGGCAAACCTTTTTTGACACACTGAAACGCCCCACCGGCCATGCCGGTGGGGCGTTTCCTTATAGGGAAATACAAAGCCTGCTTACTTTCCGTAGATCACGCCGATGAGCCAGTTCAGAAACCTGTAGGGCAAAATGCGGGTCAGCAGGGCCAAAAACTGATAGTCAAAGCGGATGGTGTAAATGGGCTTTACCCGCTGCTTCATGGCCACCTTAGCGATGAAGGCCCCCGCCTTGGCCGGATCCATGCCCGTCTGCTCGTCGTGCTCCATCCGGGCCACGGAGCGGCTGATGCGGCCGCCGTACACGTCGTCGCCGTCGATGGTCTTTTCCCGTGCGGCGGTGAAGCCCGTGTGGATATCCCCCGGCTGCACGGCGCACACCGTGACGCCGTAGGGCCGCAGCTCGTTAGCCAGCGCCATGGTGTAGCTGTTCACCGCCGCCTTGGCAGCGGAGTAGTAGGCCTGAAACGGGATGGGAGCCGCCGCCGCCACGGAACTGAGGTTCACGATGCGCCCGGCGCCCGCCTGGCGCATATGGGGGATCACCGCCCGGTTCACGTTGACCATGCCGAAGAAATCTGCGTCAAAAAGCCGCTTGGCATCCTCCGTCTTGGTGAACTCGATGGCGCCGCTGATGCCGAAGCCGGCGTTGTTCACCACCACGTCGATGTGGCCCTCCTGCCGCAGCACCTCCCCGATGGCGGCATCCACCAGCTCCTCACGGGTGATGTCCGCCACCAGATGGTGCAGACCCTCTACGCCCTGCGCCCGGCGGCTCAGCTCATATACCGTATAGCCCGCCGCCTTCAGTGCCAGAGCCGTCTGCTTTCCGATACCGGAGGTTCCTCCGGTGACAACCGCTACCTTACTCATGCTTTACCAGCACCTCCGCCATAATGTCCATGGCCTCATCCAGCAGGGCCTCCGTGTGGGTGGCCATGTAGCTGGTCCGCAGCAGGGCCTCTCCCTCCGGCGTGGCCGGGGGCAGGGTGGGGTTGACGTACACGCCCCGGTCGTAGATCTCCTTGGCCACCTCCAGCGTGTGATACGTCTCGTAGGTGTAAATGGGGATGATGGGCGTGGGGGCGTTCAGGGCCGACTCCCGGATCTTCATTCCCCGGTCCGTCATGCCCTTCCGGGCGTACAGGCTCAGGCTCCGCAGCCGGTCCACCAGCTCCGGGTGCTGCTCCAGATGCCGCAGGGCTGCCAGTGCCGTGGCGCAGTTGGCCGGCGGGATGGACGCCGAGAAGATGAATGGCCGGGAGGCGTGGCGCACATACTCCGCCACCTCCTCCGAGGCCGCCATGTAGCCGCCCAGCGATGCCAGCGACTTGGAGAAGGTACCCATGTACACATCCACCTGATCCTCCAGCCCGAAGTAGCTGGCGGTTCCACGACCGCCCTCACCCAGCACGCCCAGTCCGTGGGCATCGTCCACCATGACCCGTGCGCCGTACCGCTTGGCCAGCGCACAAATTTCCGGCAGCTTGGCGATGTCGCCGCCCATGGAGAATACGCCGTCGGTGACGATGAGGGCGCCGTTCTGCTCCGGCACCCGCTGCAGCTGCTTCTCCAGATCCGCCATATCGCTGTGGCGGTAGCGCAGCATCTTGCCGTAGCTCATCTGGCACCCGGCGTAGATGGAAGCGTGGTTCTCCCGGTCGCAGATCACATAGTCGTGCCGCCCCACCAGTGCGCTGATGATCCCCACGTTGGACTGGAACCCCGTGCCGAAGGTGACGATGCCGGGCTTACGCAGAAACTTCCCCAATTCCTCCTCCAGCTCCAGATGCATCTGGAGGGTGCCGTTGAGGAACCGGGAGCCACTGCACCCGGTGCCGTACTGCTCCAGGGCATGGATGCCCGCCTCCACCACATCCGGGGCCGTGGTCAGACCCAGATAGTTGTTGGAACCCAGCATGATGCGGCGCTTGCCCTCCATCATCACCTCCACATCCTGCCGGGACTGGAGGGCGTGGAAATAGGGATACACCCCCGCCGCCTTCAATTCCTTCGCCAGAGACGGCTCATAGCATTTCTGAAAAATATCCATAGCTCTCTCCTGTTATGTAATATAAAATATCAGTTATTTTCGTTTTGCAAGCCATATTATGTGGCTTTTTGCTGCAATAAATATTATATAGCGTTGTGAAAAATTTGTCAACCCCCCATCACCTTCGTCGGCTGCGGTAGGGATACTTTCTCCCCCCGTCCGGCGTGTCCAAACAGGACGTTTTACCCTCTGTCCAGCCGTACAGATCCGTCCGGAAAAATGTCCACCGGACGTCCACCTCGACCTTTGAAAGCGTCCCATGTCCGGTGGGCCTTGAAAATCGCCATGGCACAAAACGAGATCGGCAAAGCTGCGCTGTGTGAAATAGAGTATCAAAAAAGCAGAAAGGTAGGCGCCGGTCAGAAAACCATAGCAATAAAAATGGCATCGGCAAAATGCCGTGCTGCAAAACCGAAGTACCCAAAAACGGTGCCATGAAAAAGCAGGGCGTCGGCAGAAATGCCGATGCCCTGCTTTCAAAAAATCTTTTGCGTAAAATTCCGCTGCCGCAAAGCTTATTTGCCCAGAAAGCTCTTTGCCAAAAACCATTCGGCAGCCGATCCCATCGGGCGGATCCGGTAAGATTTCTTCGGTCAGAGCCGCCTGCCCGGAGTGGTTGGTCCGTTTGTTCAGCGCTGCTGCGCCGCCTGACGGCCCGCCCGGAAGGCCCGGAGGTTCAGCTCCCGCACCTTCTCCGGCACGGTGTCCGCCACCACCTGCTCCCAGTCGATCTGGGGGCAGCCCAGACTGTCACACATAGCCCCGAAGAGCACCACGTTCATGCACTTGGGGTTGCCCAGCCCCAGCGCCATGTCGCTGGCCGGCACGGCAATGGTGCGGAACACCTTTTCCATGGCCTCCACGCAGCCCTCCGGGTACGTCTCCGCCCCGGAGGCAATGGTGGTGGACTTGATGGCGTAGTCGTTGATGACCGCCACACCGCCGGGCTTTAAGAACTCGGCATAGCGCACAGCCTCCATCTTCTCCAGCGCCACCAGAATGTCCGCCTCGCCCTTGCCGAACACGGGGCCGTACACCTTGTCGCCCCAGCGCACCTGCGTCGAGACGCTGCCGCCCCGCTGGGCCATGCCGTGTACCTCGCTCTGCTTCACGTCGAAGCCCGCCTGCATGAAGCCGTTGGCCATGATCTTGGAGATCAGGATGGCTCCCTGACCGCCCACGCCCACCAGCAGCGCACTTTTCACACCAGACATCACACTTCCTCCTTTACGATGGCACCGAAGGGGCAGACCTGAGCGCAGACGGTGCAACCCACGCACTGGGTGCGGTCGATGACCGCCTTGCCCTCCTCCATGGAGACGGCGGGGCAGCCCACCTTCAGGCAGCTGCGGCAGCTGCGGCACTTATCCGGCTCCACATGGCACATTCCCTTTTGGAACCTATCCCGCTTGATGAGCAGGCAGGGCCTCCGGGTGACGATGGCGGGATGCTCGCCCCGCTCCAGCGCCGCCACGGCCCGGTCCACCGTCTCCTTCATAGCCGTCAGGTCCTGCGGGTCCACCGTCAGCACCGGGGCAAAGCCCATGGCCGTGAAAATTTTCTCCACGCTGAGCATGGGGGCCTCGTCCCCCAGCAGGGTATAGCCCGTGCCGGGGTTATCCTGATGGCCGGTCATGCCGGTGATGCGGTTATCCAGCACGCAGGGGATCATGCGGCCGTTGTTGTAGATGATCTCCGCAGCGCCGGTCATGCCGCTATGGAAGAAGGTGGAGTCGCCCATGACGCCGAAGATGGTCTTATCGGTGACGCCCTCCCGCTCAAAGCTCTTGGCAATACCCATGCCGGCGGAGAAGCCTGCGCCCATGCACACCACGGAATCCATGCAGTTCAGCGGGGCGGCGCTGCCCAGCGTATAGCAGCCGATGTCGCCGGTGACGACATAGTTTTTGTTCTTGGACAGGGTATAGAAGAAGCCACGGTGGGGACATCCCGGGCAAAGGGCCGGAGGACGGCTGGCCGGGGTCACATCGGTCTTGCGGAAATCTGCTTTCTCGCCCAGCACCCGCTCCCGCAGCAGCTGGGTATTCAGCTCGTACAGAAGGCCCGTCAGCTCCTTGCCCATGCAGGGGATGCCGGCGGCCTTGATCTGATCCTCCATGAAGGGCTCCAGCTCCTCGATGACATAGAGCTTTTCCACACGGGAGGCAAAGTCCCGGATCAGATCCATGGGCAGGGGGAAGGTCAAGCCCAGCTTCAGGAAGGACGTCCCCTCCGGGAACACCTCCTTGGCGTACTCATAGGACACGGAGGCCGTGATGACGCCCACCTTGCCGTCGCCCAGCTCCCGCTTGTTCAGGCCGTTTTCCAGCGCACGGGTGCAGCCGTACTCCTCCAGCCGCCGCAGCCGCTCCTCCACCAGCGGGTGGTTGGCGTAGGCGTGGGCGGGGGTGCAGACGAACTTGCGGACGTTGCGCCGGTAGGGCGGCGCCGTATGCTCCCGGCGCTCCCCCCACTGCACCAGCCCCTTGGAGTGGCAGACCCGTGTGGTGGTGCGGTACAGCACCGGGGTATCGAACTCCTCCGACAGCTCACAGGCCAGAGCCACGAAGTCCTTGCACTCCTGCGGGTCGCTGGGCTCCACCATGGCGATCTTGGCCGCCCGTGCATAGTGGCGGTTGTCCTGCTCATTCTGGGAGGAGTGACAGCTGGGATCGTCCGCCGTCACCACCACGAAGCCGCCGCCTACGCCCATATAGCCGGCGGTAAACAAGGGATCCGCCGCTACGTTCAGGCCCACCATTTTCATGGTGCAGAAGGAGCGGGACCCGGCAATGGAGGCCCCGTAGGCCACCTCCACCGCCACCTTCTCGTTGGGCGCCCACTCGCAGTAGACGTCCTTCTGATAGGGGGGCAGGTTCTCTAAAATCTCTGTACTGGGGGTGCCGGGATAGGCGGAGCATATCTTGATGCCTGCCTCGTACACGCCTCTGGCCGTGGCCTCGTTGCCGCTCATGAGATGCTTCATATGATTTTTCACCTTTCTGTTCCGGTTGGTATCAACATGACTATGCCGGGATGTATTTAATATGTTTCCGCCTGTGCCTCACCGTGCAGCACCCGCAGGGTGCCCTCCGCCAGCGCCCGCATCTCCTCCTCGCCGGGAAACCGCAGGACGGGGGCCAGCCGCCCCACATAGGCGGTGATATCGTCACAGAAAAACTGCTCATAGGCCATGCCACCGGTGTAGACGATGGCATCCACCCCGAAATGCAGCACCGCCGCCATGGCGCCGATGTCCTTGGCCAGCTGGTACACCAGCGCCCGGTAGGCTGCCGTGAACCGCTCGTCTCCGGACACCACCCTGGCGCAGATCTCCCGGAAGTCCGTGGTACCCACATAGGACAGCATCCCGGAGCGGCGGCCCAGCGTCCGCTTGACCTCCTCCCGGCTGCGCCCGGCATAACAGTAGTCGATGAGCTGATTCACCGGCAGGCCGCCGCCACGATCCATGCCCATGGCCCCCTCATCCTTGACGTTGAACACGTCCACCACACGGCCATGGTCATGGGCCGCCACGGACACGCCACCGCCCAAATGGCAGACGATGAGCCGAGCCTCCTCGTAGGACTTGCCCAGCCGGCGGGCCGCCTTGCGGCCCACGGACTTCTGGTTCAGGGCGTGGAACTGGCTCAGCCGCCGGAACTCCGCAAAGCCGGAGACATGGGCCACCTCCGTCATCTCGTCCACGCACACCGGGTCCACGAAAAAGGCCGGGATACCGACCAGATCACCAATGCGCCGGGCCAGATACGCCCCCAGATTGGAGGGATGCTCGCCGTAGGGGGCCTGCTCCACATCCTGCATCACCCGGTCGCTGACGGCGTAGGTGCCGGAGGGGATAGGGCGGTACAGGCCGCCACGGCCGCACACGGCATCGAAATCCTCCAAGCGGAAGCCGCCCTCCGCCACCGCCTCCAGCACAGCCCGCTGGCGGAAGTCCGCCTGATCGATGACCCGGTCGAAGCCCTCCAGCTCCTGAGCCGTGTGGACGATACTCTTCTTCAGCAGCTCCTGCTCCTCCTCAAACACCGCCACCTTGGTGGAGGTGGCGCCGGGATTGATGACCAGTACCTTCATCCGTTTCCCCTCTCCCGGTGATGTCTTTCACCGAATTACTTAATGAATGATTTAATTATGGCAGTCTGCCGCCGGTTTGTCAATGTCCGGCGGGGAATTTTCCAAAACCCGTCAAAGCCCACAAAATTCTCCGCCGGAAGCTGGTGGAAACGCAGAAAAGAGGAGCCGGATGGCTCCTCTCTGGGATCATTATTCGTTGGGCGGCAGACGGTATACCTCCAGTCCGTCGGTGCGGCCCACATAGGCAAAGCCCTTTTTCTCAGCGATGTGCCGGGTGACGGTCTGCTCCGGGACGCACTCGATGACCGCCGTCTTTCCCGCTCGGTGGGCCAGCTCCACCAGCCGGTCCGTCAGCCGGGAGGCATAGCCCTTCCCCCAGCAGTCCGGGGAGAGCACCCAGCCCAACTCCATGCTGTCCGGGTCATAGGCGTGGTAGATGACGTAGCCCAGCAGACGGCCGTCCTCCTCCGTGCCATACACAAGGGGCGGCTCCGCAAGCCCCGCCTCCCGGAGGAACTGCTCCGTTTGAAGGCGGTCATAAGGCGGCTCCAGATAGCGCATCACCTGCCGGTCGGACAGAATCCTATACAGCGCTTCGGCGTCCGACGGCCGAAGCCTGCGGATGGTCAGGGCCTTCATCCCCGCATCCCCTCCAGCAGATGCTCCGCCATGCGGCGGCCCCGCTGGGCCAGCGGGAAGCCGCCCTCATAGATGCGCCACTCGAAGAGCATCCCCCGGTGCAGCGTCACCAGCTCCTCCACCACCTCCGCCGTGGTCAGCTCCTGCCGGATGCTGCCCTCCCGGCGGCACAGACCTACCAGCTCCCCCAGCAGGCGGTAGTATACCCGCTTCTCGCTGCCCTTCAGTACGCCCTGCTCCGGGTAGCGCAGCCCGTGGATGAAGGCCTTGTACAGCACCTCGTCCCCCACGCTGATCTCCAACGACCGGCCCACGAAGTCCAGCAGCTTCTCTCGGCCGGAGCGATCGGTGTCCGCCAGATACGCCTGCTCCAGCACCTGATACGCCTCGTCCACGTGCTGGGTCAGCTGGATGGCCAGTTCGTCCTTGCTTTTGAAGTAGTGATAGATATTGCCCACGGAGCAGCCGGCGGCCTGTGCGATCTCCTCCACGGAGACGTTTTCAAAGCCCTCCCGGTCAAACAGATCCAGCGCCGTCTCCTGGATCCGGCGGCGCATCTCCATGGCCTGCCTCTTTCGTGCGGTGATCCTCTCTGCCATCGTACCTTCCCCTGTATTGTAAATTCTGCCTGTATCATACCGTTTTGACGGCGGAAAGTCAATATCCCGTTGACGCAGCGGCCTTTGACGGCTACAATAGAGAAAAAACGCAGGAGGCAACCATGGCCCACATCATCTCCATCACCGATTTCGACACCCCGGAGCTGGACGTCTACGCCCGTCTGACGGAAAACCAGCTGGTCAACCGGGCAGACCCCGCAAACGCCCTCTTTATCGCAGAAAGCCCGCTGGTCATCGGGCGGGCGCTGGAGAGCGGCTGCGTGCCGGTGTCCTTTCTCATGGAGCCACGGCACCTGACGTCTCAGGCCCTGCCCCTGCTGGAGCGCTGCCCGGAGGACATCCCCGTCTATACCGCTGCGCCGGAGGTGCTGACCCGGCTGACGGGCTTCCATCTGACCCGTGGGATGCTGTGTGCCATGCGCCGCCCGGCCCTGCCCACGGTGGAGGAGGTGTGCGCCAACGCCCGGCGCATCGCCGTGCTGGAGAATGTCATGAATCCCACCAACATCGGGGCTATCTTCCGCTGCGCCGCCGCTCTGGGTATGGATGCGGTGCTGCTCACCGCCGCCGGGAGCGACCCCCTGTACCGGCGGGCTTCCCGTGTCAGCATGGGCAATGTGTTTCTCATCCCATGGACGTATCTGCCGGAGGAGGCTCCGTGGCCGGAGCGGCTGCGGCGGCTGGGCTTCCAGACGGTGGCCATGGCCCTGCGGGAGGACTCGCTGCTTCTAAACGACCCCCGGCTCATGGCGGCGGAGAAGCTGGCGGTGGTGCTGGGGACCGAAGGGGACGGTCTGTCCGACGGTACCATCGCCGCCTGCGACTACACGGTCCGCATCCCCATGACCCACGGAGTGGACTCCCTGAACGTGGCCGCCGCCAGCGCCGTGGCCTTTTATCAACTGGGGCTGATGAGCGGCGGCGCTCCGACGTAACGAAAATTGCTTGCTGCACTCTGCAAAAACCAGCCCCATCGTATGGATACGATGGGGCTGGTTTTTATTTCTTAATCCGCCGGGGTGATTCGCTTCGTGCGGAAGTAAACGATCATGGGGACGAGAGTCAGTACCAGACACGGCAGCCAAATCAGCAGGGTCGTGGCCGGAGGCCCACCGAAATAGTGCAGCGGCATTTCATCCCGGTAGGCGGTGAGTCCGCCGTGAGCCACCAGTTCATAGACGGAAATCAGAAGGATGATACCGTTAAAAATGCAAAGATCCCGCAGCTTTGTCCGGCGCTCCACGGCACTTTTCCACCAAACATGGATGACCATCAGCAAGGCAATGAGCGCAGCCACCATGGCAATGGTTTCGGCGATCCCCATCAGATGATCCGACAGGAAAAACTGATGGAAAAATTCCTCATTCCGTTCCATCTGCGTATTGGCCGCCTCATAATGAAGATTGCCGCCAGCGTAAGCCCCTGCACCGCAGAGATGGATGAACAGCAGCACATTGCAAATCAGGCAGATGACCGCCGACACCGTAAAACGATCCTTTTTAGAAATCTCAGACAAATCGTCATCTCCTTTCTATTCCACGGATGGATGGCTACTGACAATTTCAATATATCAATCCCCTCATCATTTGTCAATATAGTGCAATGATTTTGTGTAATATATGCAATATATCAATTAAAAATTCGTTATCTTGCCAAAATCTGAAGCAATCAGCTTGTGGGAGTTCTCTCCGTGAGAAAGCATAAAAAGGACCGCAGAGCTTTCTGCGGTCCTTTTTAACATCAGAACTTATCGCCACGGCTGAAGATCTTCAAAATCTCGTCGAAGGAACGATCCACATCGCTCTCCTCTGCCTTCTCGCCCTCGGCCTCGTCCAGAGGCTGGGGGGCGGCGGCGGGGGCAGCGGCGTCATCCTGCGTGGGCTGCTGCGTATCGGCAGCGGCGGGGGCAGCAGGGGCTTCCTGCTGGTCATTGCTCTCGAAGCCGGTGGCGATGACGGTGACACGGATCTCGTCGTCCAGCTCCTCGTCGAAGGTGGCGCCGAAGATGGTCAGGGCATCGGGATGTACCGCCTGCTGCACCAGCGTGGCGGCCTGCTCCACCTCCTCCAGACCGATGTCCATGGAGCCGGTAACGTTGATGAGGACGCCCTTGGCGCCGTTGATGGAGGTCTCCAGCAGGGGGCTGGAGATGGCCATGCGGGCGGCCTCCTCGGCCTTG
>ENA-UOJV01002849-UOJV01002849.1-human-gut-metagenome-genome-assembly--contig:-C82-NODE-2849-length-12861-cov-7.322974_pt1 | contig 12861 bp, 7 predicted proteins | sample MGYA00242356_ERZ723903 | MGnify/ENA metagenome assembly ERZ723903
CTTCATTCTTGACCTTTCACCAAATCATTTAAACTATAACTGAATTTTGCCGATGCTCCGCATTCCAGATCGGCAAAATACACTTTTCTACAGTATCGAACAGGATTTTCAGTCCAGAAAATTTCTGCCTGCAAATAGTAACTCTCCTTTTTTCTTCTTCATATACTGCAATATAGCCAATATGAAAAGGGGTATCTTTTTATGGAAACATACAACTACGATGCAGCAGCAGTGCCTGAGGGGGATGCTGACACGACTCCGGCGGCGGCACCGGAGACGGATGCGGCAGCAGCTGGAACCAGTGATACGGCACAGTCTGGATTTAGTTCTCAGCCTCCTGTTATCTTAACATATCCGGACAGCTCATCCAATGATCTTCAGGTATCTCCGGGCTTCGGACCATACGGGGATGTGATGCCCAGCCTGCCGTCCAATAATCATGGCAGCCCGAACACCGGTGGCTGCATAAACTGCGGCGGTTCCAACTGGAAGCCATCTCCAAATGGCGCGCTCTGGACCTGGGGCATTCTCTCGCCGTTCTTTTCCACCTCATCGGAGATCGCGCACCTGCGTTTCTACAATGCCGCCTCCATCCGCGAACCGATCGATATATACCTGAACGGACGTCTGGTCGTATCCGATCTGGATTACATGAATTATACGCGCTACATGCACATCATCCCCGGCATCTACCAGCTGACCGTCTACCGCCGTACCAATCCGGGATTCGCCATCGTCAACACAAATATCCGGCTTCGCAGCGGTTACAGCTACACGCTGGCGGTTCTGGGTACTTTTAATGATTTTTCGGTGCAGATGCTCAACGCCTGATCGCTTTTATTTGAGAAAAGCTTCTTCACGCGAGTGCAAACCCCGCGGAGCGTTTGTTTCATAGGACGTAATTTCCTATGAAAAAAGAGACCGCCACGTTCACGCGTGCGGTCTCTCTTCCGTGTCCTCTGCAATTATAAATTTATGATGAGAATATAACTGTCCGAATCTTAAACAGCCATCTATTTTTCCGGCTCATCTGCCCGGTTTGCTTTCTCGATCTTTGCCAGATGCGCGGCTGCAAATTCTTTGATTGCCTCAAAACTCTGCGGGCTGATCACATGTTCAATGCGGCAGGCATCTTCCACTGCCACTTCTCTTGGCACATCCAACGCTACCAAAAGCTTTGTCAGTAATGTATGACGCTCATAAATCATCTCCGCGATCTTCCGTCCCGACGGCTCCAGAGTGATATATCCCTCATGATCCATCGAAATATAACCGTTTTCACGAAGATTCTTCATCGCAACGCTGACGCTTGGTTTTGAATACCCCAGCTCATTGACTACATCGATCGAACGGATCATCGGCTTGCGATAGCTTAACATAAGAATCGTTTCCAGATAATCCTCTGCTGACTGCTGTATTTTCAAAGTGATTCCCTCCAAACTTCTAACACATAACCGGCCTGGCTTCGTGCCTTCCCGTCTCCCGCAGAATAGTCTTCCCAAACTGCCGACCAGTTACCATAATACTATATACTAGAATACCATATTTGGAAGAATATTTCAAACCATATCGAAATCAATCTATCGTTTCCAGAAACCGACGGAGTTACTGTTCACGCATACGTGTCCAGTAACGGAATTTGCCGTGGCTTCGCATTTAAATACGTCAGCAAGCTGCACAGTGTTCCTGCAAAATTTCTTCCAACGCGGTTTTGCTGCTGGTGTGGCAGCGGACAACTTCTGTCCGGCTTCCCTTTGCACCATCAACCGCCGTCCGAATCATTTTATGGGAAACGGTGCTTGTAAAAAGTACAAGCAGATCCGGCGCTCCGATCTGTTTGCCGAAATCCGCCGTCATCTGTGTAAATACCTTTGCCTTACAGTTAAATGATTTGCAGATTTTCACGTACTGGCTGACCATGCGGTCATGACCACCTACAATTACAACGCTCATATTTTATCCTCCGAAAGTTAGTTCTGTCTAACTACTGATGAAGTTAGTATACACTAACTTATCTTGTTTGTCCAGAGGAAAATTGAAATTCATAGAAAATTCATAGAAATAAACGTACCGTGCAAGACTATTTTTCACCAACCAACCTTATCTTACACGGTACGCATTTTCCCATTATCCATTTTTATCCAATACTAATTTTTATCGTATTTTACGCTTTTAACACCTCCTCTGTTACTCCCGTTTTTCCTATTCCAGCTTTATACACCTCCAATCCTGATATCGCTATATCAAACATCCAATCCGTTTCGCACAGAAATCCCATTTTCTGATACACATCCCAACGGCTCATCGACGCATGTTCTTCTAATTGATAGTTTCTTCCCAGCTGCCGGTATGCATGAAGCCCCAGTCTATGATATGGCAGAAATTCCAATTATCATAGCCGGACCAGCCGGAGAACACACATCATCTTTTAAATTCTCAAGATGCTTTTCGCTCTGTAAAAACAGCTGCACGCATGATGCTGCAGACTGCATCCGTATTGATTCCTAAATCAACGCTGCGTATCACCTGCCATATTTCCTATACCTGTGAAAGTGTTTTTTTCGTAAGAAATATACACTTTCCATAATCATATTTACATTATACCATATATTCCTTTGCAAAGAAAACATCTGTTCTGTGCTTTATTAAAATAAATGGCACACCGCATTCTCATCACTAAAGTAGCAAGAATGCGGTGTGCCATTTTTCAATTCTTTACTGCCCAATCTCCGCCGCCGGACCCACTGCCGGTTCCTGCGCCGGACCGTGTCCTGGTCCGATGTCGCTGCTCGGTCCTGCCGGCACGATCGTCGTGCTAGATTCTGCCGGATCTTCAACTGTCTCGGCAGCTGTTTCCGGCACCACCGCCGGGGCTGAATACCGTTTTCCTGCCGTACCCATCTTGTAGATCCGCTGCATCCGCTCTTTGATGGATTCGCTCTTGATCTGCTCGATCTTAGCGCTGGCGTCTTCTTTTAACTCCTTGCTGCTGCGACCGGAATCGCCGCTCTTTGCAGACTCCAGAAGCTTCGCCGCCTCATCCGAGAGCAAATGATCCCTTCTGAAATTCGCCGCGGTATATCCGCTGGTTGTGATTTCAAATGCATCCGGATGACCTGCCAGATAGGTTCCTTCTCCGCGTCCATTGTCCGTCTCCGGGGTATCAAAGGACGCCGCCGGAAGCCCCTCTACCATCTTTTCCATCGCATTTTTCCAGATCTTCGCCGGATACGTGCCGCCGTACAAGCTGGAAAGTGTCTTCTGCTGGTCGTAGCCAACCCAGACCGTCATCGTATAATATGGCGTCATGCCGCAGAACCAGCCGTCACGGCTGCCGTTGGTCGTACCGGTCTTTCCGGCCGCCTCTATATTGCCGCTCCAACCCATCGACGCCGCCGTACCTTTTGTGACAACTCCCTTTAAAATATCGGTCATCAGCACGGCGCTGCTTTCCTGGTAAACCTGAACCGATTCATAATCTTCAAAAATATCTTCGCCCTGGTTATTGATCATCTTGATAATACAGGTCGGTTCGCGGTACTGTCCTTGGTCTGACAGCGCCGCATAAGCGCCCGCCATCTCCTCGGTCGTCATACCGGTGGTAAAGCCGCCCAGGGAGGTCGCCGGATAATAGTCCGCCGCCTGCACGCTCGCGAAGCGCATCTGGGTTAAATATGCCATGCCGACATCCGGTGTGATATCATCATAGATATACCATGCCACACCATTTTTACTTCGCTCGACCGCATTTCGAAGCTCCAGCCTCTCGCCGGAAAGGGACTTCACATCCACGCCCTTCTGCTTCGCCGCGTCAATATCGATATTCGGAATCCTTGTTTCCGATGTGTAACCATTTTCCAGTGCCGGTGTATACACGATCAACGGTTTGATAGAACTTCCCGGCTGTCTCGGGCTCTGGAACGCACGGTTTAATGTGTAGGTATCCGTCTCCTGACTACGTCCACCCACAATCGCCACGACGCGGTTCGTCTTGTTGTCAATAACGGTGGACGCGCCTTGCAGCTTGTAAACGCCGTTTTCGGATGTATTGCCATCAAAGGACAGAACTCCATCTAATGCATCCTGCAGGATCGTCTGCTTGTCCGGATCCAACGAGGTATAAAGGTTATAGCCGCCCGTATAGAGCGCATCGCGCTCCTGGTTGTACACCTCGTTGTAATTGGCATTGTACTCTTTGTAAGCCTCGTCGCTGCGGAATCCATACTGGAATTCAAAGCCGTCACGGCGCATCAGATAACGAATCGCACAGTCGATCGCATACGTCGTCTCATAGTTGTGCAGCGGCACTCTCTGGCGGTTGACCGTGATCTCCTCCGCCTTTGCCTCTTTGCACGCTTTCTCCGTAATAAATCCCATACTCAGCATATCTTCCAGAATCTTATCGCGGCGTGTCAGCGCATTTTCCGGATGACGGTACGGGTTGTAATACGTCGGCGAGTTCGGAATCGCACACAAATATGCCGTCTGGCTCAAGGACAGTTCATCCGCATCCTTGCCAAAATAACCTCTTGCAGCCGCCTGAAGCCCGTAGTACGTGTTCGCGAAGCTGATATCATTGATATAGAACTCCATAATCTGCTCTTTGGTGTATTTCTTCGTCAGATCTAAGGAAATCAGCATCTCCTTGATCTTCCGCTCCATCGACACCTCGCGGGTCAGAAAACGGTTTCTCGCTAACTGCTGGGTGATCGTACTCGCGCCATGCTTTTCTGCTCCCTCAGTCAAAAAGTAATTGACTGCGACACGGAAAATACCTTTTATATCAATGCCTGGATTTTCCCAGAACGTCCGATCCTCGATCGCCACAAATGCGTTGACTGCATTCTGCGGTATCTGGTCATACGTCAAATAACTGGAATCCTCGTCTCCCGTCAGCTTCGCCAGCACATTACCGTTGGAATCATAAATATAACTTGCCTCCTGCAAACGGAACGTATCCAGCGTACTGTTTTCCACCACTCCCTCTATCTGGCTTTTATAGTCCTCATAGAGCGGAATTAGCTTATATGCGCCAAATCCGGCACCGCCAATCACCAGCAGTACCAGACACACCAGAAGCGTCTTGAACATGGTTCCAAAGATCCTTGCCATCGCATGGAACACGATCTGCCCACCGCTCCGGCTGTTATTTTTGCCCGCTTTCTTTTGCTTGCCGACATCAATTTTCCCGCTTTTCTTTGCGGTGCCCCGCCTGCCCGAAGATCGTGCGGATGAAGCTGCCGGCTTCTTTCGAACGCCGGAGGCGTCCTCTCTCGTCTGTTTCTCCCTCATCTCTTCCCTCATCTTCCTATGTATCTATGGTTGCTTCCATTCTATTTTCATGCGGCACCTTAGACTTCAAAAATGCCTGTCTGCGGACAGCAACTTTTTATACTTTTCTGACAAAATCAGCTTGGACTCCCTTTTATTATAAGTTTTTTTGTCCAAAAGAACAAGCCTGTTTTCGAAATCTGCTCAATCTCCTGCCGCGTGTTACTGTTCGCGCATACATGCCCAGTAACGGAATTTGCCGCGGCTTCAAAAATACCTATCTGTAAACTGCATTTTCGCTATATCAACGCCGTTTCCGAAAAAGAAATGCTAGAAGTTCATGCACTAACAGCGGCGTGGCGGATAACAGGAGAAGCGCCAGCCACTCTGCCGGGTTCAGCTGCACCGTGTGAAGGAGTTTCATCAAAAAAGGAATCTCCGTCACCGCAACCTGCATCAGAATCCCCACAAGGACTGCCGCAAGCATCAGCGGATTTTTTCCAAGACTGCGTGAAAATGCTGAGCCCGTAAGCGAGCGCATGCCGACCGCATGAAAGAGCTCCGACAGCCCCAGAACGGTAAATGCATACGTCTGTGCCCGCAAAAGCTCCTGTCTGCTGAAAAATGCCCCCAGCGTGACTGCTGCGATCAGAGACCCGTAAAATACCATGCAGAACCACCCGCCTCCGGCAAACAGCGACTCGCCCGTCCGGCGCGGCGGCTGACGCATCAAGTTCTCCCTGTCGTTTCCATCCATGCCGAGTGCCAGCGCCGGAAGCGAGTCCGTAATCAGATTGATCCAAAGGATGTGCTCGGCTCCCAGCGGCGCCGGTATTCCGATAGCAACGGCGGCAAACATGGTTAAAATCTCCCCCAGATTGGAGGAAAGCAGAAACAGTATAGATTTTCGTATATTTTCATAGATGCCGCGCCCTTCCTCAATCGCCCTCTCGATCGTCGCAAAATTATCATCCGTCAAAATCATATCCGCCGCCTGCCGCGCCACATCGGTGCCGCCTTTTCCCATCGCGATCCCGATATCGGCTGATTTAAGCGCCGGCGCATCATTTACGCCGTCCCCGGTCATCGCCGTCACGCACCCGGCGCGTTTTAAAGCCCGCACAATCCGGACTTTATGTTCCGGCGACACCCGTGCAAAGACTGATACAGAACCGATTCGTTCCTCCAGAGCTCCCTCATCCAGCGTTTCCAGCTGCGCCCCCGTCATGCATTCTTCCCGCCGTTTGGCAATCCCCAGCTGCCTGGCGATCGCAAGCGCCGTGTCTGCATGATCTCCAGTGATCATGACCGTCCGCACAGATGCCCTGCGAAATGCCTCAACTGCCCCGGCTGCTGCCTCCCTCGGCGGATCCATCATGCCTGCCAGCCCCAGAAATATCAGGTTCTGCTCCAGCTGTCCCACCTGTTTCTCCCGCTTTCCATCCGGCATTTTTCCTGTTTGAAGCTCCCTATACGCCCCCGCGAGTACTCGCAGGGCACGCGCGGACATACGCGTGATCTCCGCCTCAATCTCTGTCCGCCTCTCCCTGGTCAGCGGCACAATTTTGTCCTCTTCCATCTCATAACGACACCTTTTAAGAATCACATCCGGCGCCCCTTTTACACAAGAAATCCAGTTTTCTCCCTGCTCATGCACCGTCGTCATTCTCTTCCGATCCGAATCAAAGGGAATCTCCCCTTTCCGCGGATATCTCCGACGCAGATGCTCCGGAGAAACACCACAATTTTCACAAAATCCGTACAGCGCCCGCTCTGTGGCATCCCCCACCGTCTCCCCGGCATCGCTGCACAGCGCAAATACCTCCAGAAGCCGTTTTCCCACTTCTCTTTCCTTAGAGCGCGCCAATTCCTGTTCCGTATACTCCTGTCGGTTTACATAACATGTCGTCACCGTCATCTCATTTTTCGTCAGCGTCCCCGTTTTATCTGAGCAGACCACACTGACTGCCCCCAGTGTTTCCACGGACGGAAGACGGCGCACGATCGTGCCAGCCCGCGCCATTTTCGTCACTCCCAGCGCCAGCACAATCGTCACCGTCGTCGGAAGCCCCTCTGGCACGGCAGCTACCGCCAGGGAAATCGCGGTGAGCAGCATTTCCATCACGTCGCGCTTCTGCCAGACGGCGAGGGCAAATAATAAAACGCACAGCCCGATCGTAAGAATACTCAATAGTTTCCCCAGATCCGACAGCCTTTTTTGCAACGGTGTCTCCTCCTCCGGCGCCTCGCGGATCAGAGAAGCAATCCGCCCTACCTCCGTATTCATGCCGGTGGCGATGACAATCCCCTTTCCCCGCCCTGCCGTCACGTAAGAAGTCATAAATGTCTCATTTTTACGCTCTGCCACCGTAAGCGCACCGGCGGCTAAAAAATGGCTGTTTTTCTCAACCGCCCGCGATTCGCCAGTCAGTGCTGATTCTTCTGCCCGCATTTCAGCTGTCTCGGTAAGACGCAGGTCGGCTGGAACCTGCCGCCCGGCATCGAGCACGACCAGATCCCCCGGCACCAGCTCCCGCGCGGCAATCTCCCGCTCTTTTCCTTCCCGGATCACAACCGCCTCCAGCTGCGTCATCCGTTTTAAGGATTCGAGCGCTTTCTCCGCCTTCCCCTCCTGAATCACGCCCACCGTGGCATTTAATACGACAACCGCCAGAATTACCCCCGCATCGCCGTACTCGCCCAAAAGCAGGGAGATCCCGGCTGCCGCAAACAACACAAAAATCAGGGAGTCGCAAAGCTGTGCCCCGATGCGCACAATCAGACTCCGCGGTGGTGCTTCCCGCAGCTCATTTTCCCCATAATGGCGCTGCCGCACCTCCACTTCTGCTGCCGATAAGCCTGTCCGCAAATCGACCGAAAACTCCCTGCACACCTCTTCCACCGTCCGGTTCTCATACATGCGCATTTCCCCCTTTTTCTGTCCCTGTTCTGTACTTTTCACAGACTGCATTTATTCATATGCGGAAAATAGGGGGGATTAGAACTGAATGGTTGGAATAAAGAAATGGAAAGCATAGTCCTGTTTGATGCTCAAATGGCATCGGAACTCTTATTGTTTCGATGCCATTCTATAAATTCTATGATTTAATTTTATCGTTCTGTTTCTGTCACATACCTTACACCTGTGGTTCCGGCTCCTGCGTCTGCGCGGCCGGTTTGCGCTCCATCGGCATATAACCTTCTTTCTTCCGCTGTATCGGCTGTACAGTCACCGTTGCTGCCGTATCCCGGAACGCCGGGAGGCTGCCTGTCTCCATGTAAGCGCGGAACGGAAGTTCGCCCTGCACTGGGTCTTTCACGACCTCATTTTTCTCCACTTCTGGCCGTTCTCCTCTGCGCGGTGGACGGCGCTCAAACCGCTCCCGCCTTCCAGAAGCCGGGCGGTCTTCCCGTTTCTCATTTTCCGGCACCGCGCGGTTTCCGCTACGTCTGTCCGCTGCTCTCTCGGCTCCTGAAACACGAGCTGCCCTCTCTCTCTCTGAGCAAGCTTTCTCTCTGCCCTGCGTGCGCTCGGTATTCCCCTCTGCAGCACGATCCGCTGCACGGTTCCGATAGCTTCTCTCCGATCGTTCCGGTCTGTCACTGCCAGACGGACGTTCTTGTGCGCTGCGCTCTTGTTCCGGCTTTTCGGCTTTTTCCGGTGTTTCCAGACGTGTTCCCCTATTCGGACCACTTACGCCTCTTGGCGCCTGTGTCCGCTCCGAAAGAGGTCGAACCTGCATCTTATTTTTCTTTTCCTTCTCCCGGAAGCTTTTAAGTACGATCGCCGCCGAATACTGGTACGCATAGATACAGCTTTTCATCAGTTCCTGCTCTTCCTCCGTCTTGCAGGAACTCAAGAGCATCTCTTCCTCTTCTTTTTCCAGATATGCCTCTCCGTTCGTATCGCGTTCCTTTACCGGCTTGTAGATCCGGTATTTCTTGTAATACGGCGGACATGGAAACTGCTTATTCTTAACCGGTTCCGGTACAATCCGCAGTTTGTAGGTATCGGACATGCGCGCCAGAACATTATGTATTTTCTCACAATTCTCTCTCGTATTTGTCTCCCGCGCCGGGATACAAAGTAAATAATCCATCTATTTTCCCTCACATCTATCAAACGATCCTTTTCAAAATCGTTTTCTTCTCAAATTTTCTACATTTACGCCAATCTTTATTGTATCATGTCATAGAAAAACGGGCAAGTGAAAAAGAATGTGCCTCACGACAATTTCCTGTTACACAAAAAAAAGGCTGCCACACGAATGCCAAACGAACGTTTTCCGTCCGGGGCCTTCTGTTTGTGACAGCCTGTCTTCCTTTATCTAACGCAGCCATATTTACCTGCGTGTTACTGTTCACGCATACGTGTCCAGTAACACCTGCGTTCCTCAGTCTCTTACACCATCCAGTCTTTCAGCACGCCGTGATCGCGCAGCAGCTTTCCAACCACCGTCTTGTCAATCTTCCGGAGAATCGGCTTTTTGAGTGCTTCAAGCGGCATCGGCAGCTTCATTTCCAGCGGCGATCTGCCGTCCATCAGCTTGACCGTGCTGTCCAGAAGCTCGCGGATATCGTAGACACTTCCCCATACCTCCGGTACGCCGCGGTCTACGCCGCACAAGCCATACACTGCTTCCATCGCGGTGCGGACGGAATACTCGGTCGTGAAAATAGTATCACGCGGGGTCTCCGCAAACTGCCCCAGAAATGCCGCATTGACACATCCATCCGGGATAACGTCCGGGCGGTCTCCGGCACGCCGCGGCATAAAGAATGCTGTAATATACGGCATCATCGTCGGCGTACAGTTCGCATGGTTCTCAGCCAGTTCCTCGATCTGATCCTCCGGGATTCCGAGATGGTACAGCCATTCTTCGGTGATCTCCTTGCCCGTGCAGGCACGCATCGGCTTCTTCACATAATCGCCCGGTACATCCGTAAATAAGCTGTATACCCAGACGCAGATCTCGTCCTTATTCTGCGCTTTGAACTGTCCCTGACGGTTGATCGTCCAGCTGAGCAGCCAGCTTGAATCACGGCAGCTCACGATACCGCCTGTTACGACGCGTCCACTTCTCGGATCCCTGCGGCAAATCTTGCGGATCTGGGAAATGATTGTCTCATCCGAAGTCGTGACCGTCGCAGACTCCCAGTTCGTCTTCTGGATATCCGAGCAGAATTTCTCCGGATGTCCAAATGCCGGATCCTGCGCAGCAATCTGACGCCACAGACTCCAGCAGCCGCTGGTACGCACTTCCGCACCTTCTACCGGTGCCTGATTCTGGTCGCCGTAGATCGTTCCCTCAGTACAGCTTCCGTTCGTAATAAAGACAAAATCATCCTCAGTCAACGCGATTTCCTTCTTCTCGCCGCCCTTCACGTACTCGATCGCCTTCGCAACCTTTTTCTTACCCTGGATGTCAAACCGCACATTCGTAACCTCGGTGCCAAACTGGATCTGGACGCCTGCCGCCTCCAGATATTTCTGCATCGGCAGAATCAGCGACTCATACTGATTGTAACGCGTAAATTTGAGTGCCGAGAAATCCGGAAGTCCGCCGATGTGGTGGATAAAACGCTGGAAATACCGTTTCATCTCCAATGCACTGTGCCAATTTTCAAACGCAAACATTGTTCTCCAGTACAGCCAGAAATCCGAATCAAACACCTCATTATCAAACACATCCTCAATGGATTTGTCATACAGATCCTCATCCTTCGTGAAGAACAGCTTCATGATCTCCATGCTGCCTTTCTGGCTCAAGCGGAATTTGCCGTCCGTGTGTGCGTCCTCGCCTCGGTTGACCGTCGCACGACAGAGCGAGTAGTTCGGATCGTGTTTATTCAGCCAGTAATATTCATCGAGAACTGATGCCCCCGGCACCTCCAGGGACGGGATGCTGCGGAACAGATCCCACAGGCACTCAAAATGATCCTCCATCTCGCGGCCGCCGCGCATCACATATCCACGGGTCGGATCCTGAATACCGTCACATGCACCGCCCGCTACCTCCATCGCCTCCAGAATATGGATATTTTCTCCCGGCATCTGTGCGTCTCTCACAAGAAAACACGCCGCCGCCAGAGAAGCCAATCCACTTCCGACGATATAAGCCGATTTGCCCTCGATTCCCGCCGGTTTCTCCGGACGCGCAAACGCCTCATAATTTCCCTTCGAATAATAAATTCCCTTGCTGTTTTTCTCCTGGCTGCCGCGTTCCGTATTCCGGTAATCCGAAGCCGACTTAACCACTTTTCCTGCCTTTTTCCGCTTCGACGCCGCTGCCGCCAGCCCCGCTCCAACTGCCAGTGCCGATACCGCACCCGCTTTCCATGCTTTCTTATTCATGTCCTGATCGCCCCTGCCTTTCTTCAACTTTCAAACCACTTCTTTTTTACATTACCCCGATATCTAGTTTTTAATACTATCTAATAGTAGTTTGATAGTAAAACTTTTTTGGAGAAAAGTCAAGGGCATCATCTTCTGGCACTTCCCGTTTGCCTTTGGTCATTCCATTTTCTTACTACCTTTTGTACTGACTTTTCATGAGCTTTGGCTTTATACTTCTTGAGTCCATCACTCTTTGGGCAGTTTTCTGACTTATTACTTCTATGTAATGAATTGTAAAAAAGCTTTCATTTATTATTTTTTTGCCTTGTAAAAATAAAAAGCACGATTAATAAAATAACCGGGAACAATAGCCCAACTCCCATACCTACACGAATATTGTCTCCTGCACTTTGTGTAACACGTCCAACAATCCCCGGACCTATGCTTCCACCCAGGTCCCCCGCCATAGCAAGCAAAGCAAACATAGCCGTTCCACCTGCCGGAAATCTTTCTGATGAAATACTGATTGTGCCGGGCCACATAATCCCAACAGAAAAGCCACAGATAATACATCCAATCAAACCTGATATCGGATTCAACGATACAGAAGCAAGCAGGTAGCATATCACACATAAAATTCCAGATCCGATCATAAATTTCATCAGATCCATTTTATCACCATATTTTCCGAAAATTATACGACTGATCCCCATTGTAACAGCAAACATGCAGGGACCGGCCAGGTCACCAACTGTCTTTGACAGCCCCAGAGCAGCTTCCGCATAAGCAGATACCCATTGTGCCATAGCCAGTTCTGATGCACCGGAGCAAATCATCAAACATATGGAAAGCCAGAAAAGAGGTTTTCGAAACAGTTCTTTTATTCCCATTCCTTTCCCCTCATCTACCAAATGCTCGATCGGACAGGTTGCAAAATTATAGATATTTATGGCCGGAACAAGCGCCCATAAGACAGCCAGCCATTTCCAGCTGCCCATGCCAAACACCGCAAAAAACAGTGTAGAGATCACAATCGTTCCCACTGCCCCCCAACAATAAAAAGAGTGAAGCAGACTCATCGTTGCCTCTTTGTTATCAAATGGACACGCCTCCACGATCGGGCTGCAAAGCACTTCAATCAGACCACTTCCGACTGCATATACAATCACACTCAGGATAATTCCAACAAGCGGTTCCGGCAAAAGCTCCGGCAAAAAACCAAGACCAACCAATCCTGCTGCGGAACAAACCTC
>ENA-UOJV01002864-UOJV01002864.1-human-gut-metagenome-genome-assembly--contig:-C82-NODE-2864-length-12788-cov-20.676667_pt1 | contig 12788 bp, 6 predicted proteins | sample MGYA00242356_ERZ723903 | MGnify/ENA metagenome assembly ERZ723903
CTGTGGGGCACAAAAGCGATACGCTTGCACTCCCAGCTGAGCTATAGGCCCATATGTTCTTCACAACGCAAATAGTGTAACTCTTTCGGAGGCATTTGTCAAGAGCTTTTCGTCGTGCCGTGCCGCAGGAGTTTCGCTGCATCGCGTTGCAGAAGAGGGAAAGCGCTTGGCTGCGTCCGGGGGTTTTTATTACCCGACGATGCGCCAGTGGTCGGGCTTATCAGTGTCGGTGGTGACGCCGTCATCGGTGTACATCCGGTAGGGCACAGGCTGACCGTCCGGCGCAAAACACCAGAAGGTGAGGGCGGTGTCGTCCAGCAGAGAAGTGTTGGCGGCAGGCTGCGCCACCGGCACTGTGTGGCCCGGACGGAGGAACAGCAGCACTTCGTCCAGTTCGCAGGCCAGATAGTGCCGTCCGGCGGGCAAGACCTCTTCGTCGTAGTCACAGACGCTGCGCAGGCGCAGCAGCTTCATCGGCTCGGGCAGATAGACCGTCCGGCCGTGGGCGTTCTGGGTGTAGATGGGGGCGATCATCAAGCCCTCGCCCAGAAGCAGCTGGTCCTCCACCTCCCGGGCGTCGGGGTCGGCAGGATAGTCAAAGGCCAGAGGCCGGAAGTAGGGCGCATCCTCCAGCGCGGCCTTCATGAATTCACTGTAGAGGTAGGGCAGAAGGGCATAACGCAAGCCCAGCATATTCCGGATGGCGGGCAGAAGGTCGGCGAAGCGGTAGAACTCCTGCTTCCGGCTCGCAGCGTCGGCGTGATTGCGCATGAGGGGCGTAAAGAGGCCGAATTCCAGCCAGCGGAGGGCGAGGTCGGGGGTGGTGTCCTCGCTGAAGCCGCAGAGGTCGGCACCGCTGTAGAGGAAGCCACACATCTGGACGGCGGGCATCATCTGGATGTTGGCCAGCAGCTGGCTCCACGAGGAGTGGTTGTCGCCCAGCCAGATGCCGCCCCACCGGTGCGCCCCGATGATGCTGCTGCGGCAGTAGAGCAGGGTGCGCTGGCCAGGGCGGAGCGCTTGGAACGCCTCACTGGCGGCACGGGTCATGGAGCCGCCGTAGAGGTTGTGGACGCGGTCGTGGCGCACCCGCCCGGCGGTGGTGTCGTGGTAGAAGCTGCGGTAATCCTCGGGGGCGTTCATCAGGCCTATGACAGAGCGCACCAGCCCGAAGAAATCGTTCTGGTCGAGGTTGTCCTTCCGGCTCAGGGCGGCGGCGTTGTCGAAGAAGGCTTTCAGCCGCTCGGGGGAGTAGAAGAGGGCCGGCTCATTCATGTCGTTCCAGAACCCTTCAATGCCGAGGTCAGTGAGCGCCTTATACTGCTTGCCGAACCATGCCCGAGCCTCGGGGCGGAGAAAATCGGTGAAGTAGGCCTTGCCGGGCCAGACTGCCGCGACGAAGGGCGAGCCGTCCTCCTTCGTGCAGAAATAACCCTTCTCGAGGCCCTCCCGGCAGACCGGGTCGCTGTCGTCGCAGCGGATGCCTGCGTCGATAATGGGCACGAGGCGGATACCCTCGGCCTTGAGGTCAGCGGCGAGCTTTCCGAGGTCGGGGAAGCGGTCTTTGTTCACCGTGAAATCGGCATAGTCCTGCATATAATCAATGTCCATGCAGATCATATCCAGCGGCAGGCCGTTGGCCTTATACTGCGCAGCCACTTCCCGGATGTCGGCTTCGGACTTGTAGCCGAAGCGGCTCTGGGCCAGACCAAAGGCCCACTTGGGCGGGGTGTAGCTGGGGCCGATGAGCTGCCGGAACTCCCTCGCCGCCTCTGCCGCCGTGGGGGCGGTGATGAGATAGAGGGCATAGTCCGATTCTGCCGCCGCGAAGCGGAGGGTGTTGTGGCGGGTGTAGCCGATGTCATAGCTCACTTTGCCCGGGAAATCAAGGAAGATGCCGATGCACACGCTGCCATCGGGTCAGAAGACCGCCCGGACGGTGCGCAATGCTGAGGAAAACCGCTTTTTGGCCTCTACCAGTATGGTACGCCCTCCAGCCCGGCAGAGCAAGAGAGAAAACCGTCAGAACGATACAACAAAACCGGCATTTTCGCCGGAAAGAAGGGCGCGGGGCTTGTTTGGGCAGGGGGAAAAGGTATATAATAAGAATATTCTAGTGTATAAGGGGAGGATCATCATGTATCAGAAAGGAATCAAGCGGCTGCTGGCCGTGGTGCTGTCGGCCTGCGGGCTGCTGGTGCTGTCGCCGCTGCTGCTTCTGCTTTGCCTTGCCATCAAGCTGGACTCACCGGGGCCGATCTTTTTCCGGCAGAAGCGGGTGGGCATCCATAAGAGCTACTTCAACATTCTCAAGTTCCGCACCATGCGTATCGACACCCCCCACGATATGCCCACCCATCTGCTCCACGATCCGGAGCAGTATATCACCCGGGTGGGCCGCTTCCTGCGCAAGACCAGTCTGGACGAGCTGCCCCAGCTGTGGAACATCCTCGTGGGCGACATGGCCGTCATCGGCCCGCGTCCGGCGCTCTGGAATCAGTACGACCTGCTGGCCGAGCGGGATAAGTACGGGGCGAACGATGTCCGCCCCGGTCTGACCGGCTGGGCGCAGATCCATGGCCGGGACGAGCTGGAGATCACGGAAAAGGCCAAGCTCGACGGCTGGTATGTGGAGCATATGAGCTTCTGGCTGGATGTCAGATGCTTTTTCGGCACCATCAAGGCCGTGGCCGACCACGATGGCGTGGTGGAGGGCGGCACCGGGACGCTGCACGAGGAAGGAAAGTGATTCGTCCTTTCTCTTGATTTATCCCTCGAAAAGCGTATAATAAAACAGTATACAAGACACAGAAGGAGGATTTCCATGGAACGCACCTATATCAATGAGGTACAAAAGGAAATTGGCAGCACGGTCAAGGTGCAGGGCTTTATCGAAAACCTGCGCAACAGCAAGTATATGGCCTTCATCGTGCTGAAGGATATTACCGGCAAGCTTCAGATCACCGTCGAGAAAGAGGATCACCCCGAGCTGGTGGACACCATCGACAAGCTGACCCCGGACTCGGTCATCACCGTCACCGGCAAGGTGGTGGAGAACGACTATGTCAAGATGGGCGGCATCGAGATGATCCCCTCGGCCATCGAGATCGAGAGCATCGCCGACGCACTGCCCATCGTCCGCAAGGAGATCGCAGCCACCAAGAAAAAGAAGGCTGTGGAGCGTTCCAGCATCGACCAGCGCATCGACTACCGCTGGATCGACCTGCGCACCGACGAGAACCAGCTGATGTTCAAGGCACAGAGCTGCTTCGTCAACGCCATGCGCAAGTTCCTGCTGGACCGTAACTTCATCGAGATCCACACCCCCAAGCTGATCGCTGCTGCCAGCGAGAGCGGCTCTGAGGTGTTCAAGGTGGACTACTTCGACCGCAACGCCTATCTGGCCCAGAGCCCTCAGTTCTATAAGCAGATGGCCATGGCCGCCGGCTTCGAGCGCATCTTTGAGACTGGCCCCGTCTTCCGCGCGGAGAAGAGCTACACCAACAAGCACTCCACCGAGTTCTCCGGCTTCGACCTCGAGTTTAGCTACATCACCTCTTACAAGGACGTCATGAAGATGGAGGAAGAGCTTCTGACTGCCGGTCTGAAGGCCGTCAAGGAGCAGTACGGCGAGCAGATCAAGGAGCTGTTTGGTCTGGAAGTCGTCGTCCCCACCACGCCGTTCCCTGTGGTCAAGCTGGCCGACCTGTACAAGGGTCTGGAAGAGGAGTTCGGCTACACTGTCGATGAGAGCGAGAAGGGCGACCTGACCACCGAGGCCGAGCGCCTGAGCTACGACTGGGTCAAGAAGCACTACGGCCACGAGTTCCTGTTCATCACCGACTACTCCGCCGAGAAGCGTGCGTTCTACCATATGCGCGACGAGAACGGCGTGCCGCAGGGCTATGACCTCATCTGGCGCGGCGTGGAGATCACCACCGGCGCACAGCGTGAGCACCGCTATGAGGTGCTGAAGAAGCAGGCAGAGGAAAAGGGTCTGGCCGACGACGTCAAGTTCTATCTGGAGTTCTTCCAGTATGGCTGCCCCCCGCACGGCGGCTTCGGTCTGGGCATCGACCGCCTGACCATGCTGCTCTGCGGCCTGAGCATCAAGGACGCCGAGTTCCTGTTCCGCGGCCCCAACCGTCTGACTCCGTGATCTGAAACATAACAAAAAAAGCCAGTGCACAAGCCGTGCGCTGGCTTTTTTGGCGTCTTATGGCTTACTGGATGCCGGTGACTTTATAGTCCTGTGCCTCGACTGCATTCTTGAGCACATCGTCGGCCACATCCTCGGTCAGGGTGACGACGGCGGTGCCGTCGGTGTGACTTGCCACGGCTTCAGAGACGCCGGGGATGGCCTCGAGAGCCTTTTTCACACGGGCCTCACAGTGGCAGCACATCATGCCTTCAATGTTCAGGGTCTTTTTCATGGGATCGTCCTCCATTTTGCCATCGGGCGCTTCGGTGTCCGATGGTGTATTATTTTCTGCCGCAGACTGTGCAGAGACAGCTGCGGGGGAAGCTTTTTTGTGGTCGTGCTTGGTGCTGTGCAGGTCAAACAGGTTCAGCCGCAGGGCGTTGCTCACGACGCAGAAGCTGGACAGGCTCATAGCGGCAGCACCGAACATGGGGTTCAGCGTCAGGCCGAAGGGGATGAACAGACCCGCTGCCAGAGGGATGCCGATGATGTTGTAGATGAACGCCCAGAACAGGTTCTCGTGGATGTTCCGCAGGGCAGCGCGGCTGAGGCGGATGGCGGCGGGCACATCCGAGAGTCTGGAGTTCATCAGGACGACATCGGCGGCGTCGATGGCCACATCGGTGCCTGCGCCAATGGCAATGCCGGTGTCAGCACGGGTCAGGGCAGGGGCGTCGTTGATGCCGTCGCCTACCATGGCTACCTTGCCGCTGGCCTGAAGCTGGCGGATGACAGCCTCCTTGCCGTCGGGCAGGACGCCCGCGATGACCTCGTCCACGCCCGCCTGTCGGCCAATGGCGTCGGCGGTGCGCTGGTTGTCGCCGGTGAGCATCACCACCCGGATGCCCATATTCTGGAGCTGCCGGATGGCCTCGGGGCTGTCCGCCTTAATGGTGTCGGCCACGGCGATGACGCCCAGCAGACGGCCTGCGCCGCCGAAGAAGAGGGGCGTCTTGCCCTCAGCGGCCAGCTGTTCGGCCTGTTGTGTCAGTGCGGCAGGCAGGGAAAGTTTCGACTGGATAAAGGATGTGCTGCCGCCGAAGATGTCCACGCCGTCCAGCTTTGCGGTCAGACCGTTGCCCGGCAGGGCTGCGAAGTCTGTGACCGTCGGAGGCGTGATGGCCTTTGCCTCGGAGCAGGCCAGAACGGCCTTGGCCAGCGGATGCTCGCTGCGGCTTTCCAGTGCGGCGGCCAGCGTCAGCAGCTCGGTCTCAGAGACGCCCTCAGCGGGCAGCAGGTCAGTGACTCGGGGCGCACCCTCGGTGATGGTGCCGGTTTTGTCCAGCGCCACGATCTGAGTGCGGCCTGTGGCTTCCAGCGAGGCGGCGGTCTTGAAGAGGATGCCGTTCTTTGCGCCGAGGCCGTTGCCCACCATGATGGCCACGGGGGTCGCAAGACCCAGCGCGCAGGGGCAGCTGATGACCAATACAGAAATGCCCCGGGCCAGCGCATAGCCCAGCTCACGGCCCAGCAGGAGCCAGACGATGGTGGTGAGGACGGCGATGGAGATGACCGCCGGGACAAAGTAGCCCGATACGGTGTCGGCGATCTTGGCGATGGGAGCCTTGGTGGCGGCGGCATCGCTGACCATCTTGATGATCTGGGACAGGGTAGTGTCCTCGCCCACGCGGGTAGCCTCGCAGCGGAGGAAGCCCGACTGATTGGCGGTAGCGGCGCTGACCATGTCGCCTGCGGCCTTGTCCACCGGGATGCTCTCGCCGGTCAGGGCACTCTCGTTCACGGCGCTGACACCCTCCAGCACCAAGCCGTCCACAGGGATGTTCTCGCCGGGGCGGACGACGAAGATGTCGCCCTTCTGCACGTCGGCGATGGAGACGGTCACTTCCGCGCCGTCCCGTACCAGCGTGGCGGTCTTGGGGGCCAGCTTCATCAGGCTCTTGAGGGCGTCGGTGGTCTTGCCCTTGGAGCGTGCTTCCAGCATCTTGCCCACCGTGATGAGGGTCAATATCATGGCGGCCGACTCAAAGTAGAACTCCATCATATAGTGCATGACCAGCGCGTCATTGCCGTCCACCTGAGCGCGGGTCATGGCAAAGAGGGCGTAGGTGCTCCACACATAGCTTGCCATGGAGCCGAGGGCCACCAGCGTATCCATGTTGGGGGCGCCGTGGATGAGGCCCTTGAAGCCGCTGATGAAGAACTTCTGGTTGATGACCATGACGATGCCCGCCAGGATCAGCTGGACGAGGCCCATGGCGATGTGGTTGCCGTCGAACCAGTGAGGCAGGGGCCAGCCCCACATCATGTGGCCCATCGAGAAGTACATCAGCACCAGCAGGAAGCCCAGCGAGGCGATGAGGCGGCGCTTGAGCTTGGGGGTCTCGTGGTCGGCCAGTGCGTCGAGGTCGGCATTGGTGTCGGACGACTTATGGGCGGCGTCCGACTTTGGGCTTGCACCATAACCTGCCTCCTGCACCGCCGAGATGATGGCGGCAGGGGAGGCGGTGCCCTCCACGCCCATAGAGTTGGTCAGCAGGCTCACCGAGCAGCCCGTGACGCCCGGCACCTTCTTTACGGCCTTTTCCACCCGGGCAGAGCAGGCCGCGCAGCTCATGCCCGTGACATTGTATTGTTCCATTGCAGATTCCTTTCCGCTGCATAAGATGCCCGGAAGGGGGTCATTTCATGAGCTTGGGCAGCAGGGTCAGCAACTCGTCCAGCTTTTCGCTGCTGCCATTCCGCAGGTCGTCAGCCACGCAGGTGCGGACGTGCTGGCCCAGCAGCTCCTTCGAAAAGCCGTTCAGCGCGGCGTTCACCGCTGCCACCTGCACCAGAATATCGGTGCAGTAAACATCCTTTTCCACCATTGCGCGGATCCCGCGCACCTGACCCTCGATGCGGCTCAGTCGGTTGACGAGGGCACGGTACTCCTCGGGAGTGCGGTCCTTGTGGCGGCAGCAGGAGGGGGCAGTGTCCTTTTCGGCAGGCGCAGCGGCGCAGCAGGGCTTCTTTTCAGCATCAGTCATAGCAGATAGCTCCTTTCCGGGTAGTTCAATGTAGGAGGACGTACCCTGCGGGGGTAAGCCTTCCGATGATTTGATTTTACCACTTAGGGGTATCTTTTGCAAGCAGATAGGATGCACTGACTGTGAAAATTTTGTGAAATCAGGAAGCCGGAGAAACAGAAACGGGAGCCTCCCACAAAGGAAAGCTCCCGTTTCTGTTTAGGATAGGAAAGAGAATGTCAGAAGTAGGGGGGTCACAGGTTGGTGTAACCCATCAGATAGCGGTCTACCTCGGCGGCACAGTCGCAGCCCTCTCGCAGGCCCCAGACGACGAGGCTCTGGCCCCGGCGCATATCGCCGCAGACGAAGACTTTATCCACATTGGTGCGGAAGCTCTGGTCGGCCACATTGCCCCGGGCGTTCCGCGCCACGCCGAATGCCTCAGCGACATAGTCCTCACAGCCCACGAAACCGGCGGCGATGAAAGCCAGCTGGCAGTCGTAGGTGAACTCTTCGCCGGTGGGCACCATGCTGGTGCGGCCGGTGTCGGGGTCGCGCTGGGGCTTCAGATAGGAGATGACCGCGCCGGCCAGATTTCCGGCCTCGTCCTTCAGGAACTCCTTCACGGTGGTCTGGTAAACGCGGGGGTCCTTGCCGAACTTGGCAAGGCACTCGGTCTGGCCGTAGTCCACCTTCAGCACCCGGGGCCACTCGGGCCACGGGTTGTTCGCCGCACGCTCCTTCGGGGGCTGGGGCATCATCTCCAGCGCCATCAGGTCGGTGCAGCCCTGCCGCAGGGCCGTGCCCTGACAGTCGTTGCCGGTGTCGCCGCCGCCGATGACGAGGACATTCTTACCTGCGGCGCTGATGGCCTTGCCGTCGGCAAAGCTGCTGTCCAGCAGGCTCTTGGTCACGCTGGTGAGGTAGTCCACCGCGAGATGGACGCCCTTGGCATCCCGGCCGGGGACATTCAGATCACGGGCCTTCTTTGCGCCGCAGCAGAGGACGATGGCGTCGTAGCTCTTGAGCAGCTCGGCGGCATCCACGGCCCCGCCCACATCCATGTTGGTGCGGAACTCCACGCCTTCGGCCTGCATGATCTTGATGCGGCGCTCGATGACGGACTTGTCCAGCTTCATGTTGGGGATGCCGTACATCAGCAGACCGCCCACCCGGTCGGCCCGCTCAAAAACGGTGACGGCGTGGCCGCGGATGTTGAGGTACTCGGCCACCGACAGGCCCGAGGGGCCGCTGCCGATGACGGCCACGCTCTTGCCGGTGCGGGCCGGGGGCGGGGCGGCGTGGAGCCAGCCCTTGGCGTAGCCCGTCTCTACGATGGCGTGCTCGTTCTCCCGGACGGTGACGCTGCTGCCGGTCACATCGCCGCAGGTGCAGGCGGCTTCGCAGAGGGCCGGGCAGACCCGGCTCGTGAACTCCGGGAAACGATTGGTAGCCCGCAGACGGCGGAGCGCCAGCTCCCACTTGCCCTGATACACGAGGTCGTTCCACTCCGGGATGAGGTTGTTCAGGGGGCAGCCGGAGGCCATGCCGCCGATCATCATGCCTGCCTGACAGAAGGGGACGCCGCAGTCCATGCAGCGTGCCGCCTGCGTCTGCTGCTCCTCCCGGGAGAGCCAGATGTGAAATTCGTTGAAATTCTCGATGCGCTCCAGCGGCGGAACATCCGTGCTGGTCTTGCGCGCGTAATCCATAAAACCAGTGAGTTTTGCCATGATGTTCCCCTCCTTACTTCTTCTTCTGCACGGCGTAGAATGCTTCGATCTGCGCCTGCTCGCCGTCGAGACCCCGCTCCTCCATGGAGGCGATGACCCGCAGCATATGGTCGTAGTCGTAGGGGAGAACTTTCTTGAACTTGGGCAGGAACTCGCTGAAATTGTCCAGGATCTCCTTGCCGCGGGGCGAGCCGGTCAGCTCGACGTGCTCCCGGATCAGCTCCTTCAGGGTGGCGACATCGTATTTGTGCTCCACCGGCTCGAGGCTGACGGTCTCCTTGTTCACCCGCTGGTAGAAGTCCCAGTTTTCATCCAGCACATAGGCGATGCCGCCGGTCATACCGGCCGCGAAGTTCTTGCCGGTATGACCCAGAACGACGACGGTGCCGCCGGTCATATACTCGCAGCCGTGGTCGCCCACGCCCTCGACGACGGCCACAGCGCCCGAGTTGCGGACACAGAAGCGCTCACCGGCCACGCCGGAGACGAAGGTCTTGCCGCTGGTGGCACCGTAGAGGGCCACATTGCCGATGATGATGTTGTCCTCGGGCTTGAAGGTGATGCCCTCGGGCGGGCGGACGATGAGCTTGCCGCCGGACAGACCCTTGCCCATGTAGTCGTTGCAGTCGCCGGTCAGCTCAAGGGTCAGGCCCTTGGGAATGAACGCGCCGAAGCTCTGGCCGCCTGCGCCGGTGCAGTGGACGGTGTAGACGTCATCCGGCAGGTCGCTGCCATACTTGCGGGTGATCTCGCTGCCGAAGATAGCACCAAAGGCGCGGTCGGTGTTGGAGACCTCCAGCTTGACGCTCTGGGGGGTCTTGCTGGACAGCTTGAACTTCTTCATCAGCACCTTCATGTCCAGCGTGTCTTCCAGATGGAAGTCATAGGTGTCCTCTTTCTGGAAGTGGACGTTGCTGTTGACGATGGCGGGGTTGTGCAGGATGCAGTCGAGGTCCATCTTGGCCAGACGGCTTCCGGCAGGGGCGGGCTTGACGTGGAGCAGGTCGGTGCGGCCCACCAGCTCGTCGATGGTGCGGATGCCCAGCTTTGCCATGTACTCCCGCAGCTCCTGCGCCACGAAGGTCAGGTAGTTGATGATGTATTCGGGCTTGCCGCGGAAATGCTTGCGCAGCTCGGGGTTCTGGGTGCAGATGCCCATGGGGCAGGTGTCGAGGTTGCAGACACGCATCATCACGCAGCCCATGGTCATCAGCAGGGAGGTGCCGAAGCCGAATTCCTCCGCGCCCAGCATACAGCTGATGGCGACATCCCGGCCGGAGAGGAGCTTGGAGTCGCTCTCGATGCGCACGCGGGTGCGCAGGCCGTTCAGGATCAGGGTCTGGTGGGTCTCGGCGATGCCCAGCTCCCAAGGCAGACCGGCGTCCTTGATGGAGTTGCGGGGCGCAGCGCCGGTGCCGCCGTCATAGCCCGAGACGAGGATGACCTGTGCGCCGCCCTTGGCCACACCGGCTGCGATGGTGCCGACACCGGCCTCGCTCACCAGCTTGACGTTGATGTTTGCGTGACGGTTGGCGTTTTTGAGGTCATAGATCAGCTCTGCAAGGTCCTCGATGGAGTAGATGTCGTGGTGGGGCGGGGGAGAGATGAGGCCCACGCCGGTGGTGCTGTGGCGAGTCTTGGCGATCCACGGATACACCTTCGCGCCGGGCAGGTTGCCGCCCTCGCCGGGCTTTGCGCCCTGTGCCAGCTTGATCTGGATCTCCTCGGCGGAGACGAGGTATTTGCTGGTGACGCCAAAGCGGGCAGAGGCCACCTGCTTGATCTTGGAATTGCTCTCGCTGTGATAGCGCTCTTCCGGCTCGCCGCCCTCGCCGGTGTTGCTCCGGCCGCCGAGGCGGTTCAGGGCGATGGCGATGGTCTTGTGGGCCTCGCTGCTCAGTGCGCCGTAGCTCATGGCTGCAGCCTTGAACCGCTTGACGATGGAGCTGACCGGCTCCACCTCGTCCAGCGGGATGCCGCCATCGGGGGCGTAGTTGAAGTCCAGCAGGCTGCGCAGATGGATGCCGTTCCTGCCCATGTTGTCCACAGTGTGGGTGAACTGCTTGAAGGTGTCGTAGTCGCCGGTGAAGCAGGCCTTCTGGAACAGGTGGATGGTCTGAGGGTTGAACAGGTGCTCTTCCTTGCCGCTGCGGAATTTGTGGGCACCGCCGTCCTCCAGCTGCATATTGATGTCGAGGCCCAGCGGGTCGAAGGCGGCGTTGTGGAGGGCCTCCACGTCTGCCTGAATGTCCTCGAGGCCGATGCCGCCCACGCGGCTGACCGTGCCGGTGAAGTACTTGTCGATGACATCCTTGGAGATGCCGACGGCCTCAAAGATCTGGCTGCTCTGGTAGCTCTGGATGGTGGAAATGCCCATCTTGGAGGCGATCTTCACGATGCCGCCCAGCACAGCCTTGTTGTAGTCGTCCACAGCGGCGTAATAGTCCTTGTCCAGCAGGCCGTCGTCGATGAGTTGGCCGATGGTCTCATGGGCCAGATAGGGGTTGACGGCGCAGGCACCGTAGCCCAGCAGGGCGGCGAAGTGGTGCACCTCGTGCGGCTCGGCGCTCTCGAGGATGAGGGCCAGTGCGGTGCTCTTCTTGGTGCGGATGAGGTACTGGGACACAGCCGACACCGCCAGCAGGCTGGGGATGGCGACATGGTACTCGTCGATGTCCCGGTCGGACAGGATGATGATGTTCGCGCCCTCTTTGTAGGCACGGTCCACCTCGAGGAAGACGCGGTCGATGGCTTTTTCGAGGCTGGTGTTCTTGTAGTAGTTGATGGAGACGGTGGACACCTTGAAGCCCGGCACATTCATGTACTTGATGCGGAGAAGGTCGGTGGAGGTGAGGATGGGGTTGTGGACCTTGAGCACCTTGCAGTTCTCGGGCTTATCCTCCAGCAGGTTGCCGTGTGCGCCCACATAGACGCTGGTGGAGGTGACGACCTTCTCACGGATGGCGTCGATGGGCGGGTTCGTCACCTGTGCGAACCGCTGCTTGAAGTAGTTGAAGAGCGGGGGGTGCTGGCCGCTGAGGACGGCCAGAGGGGTATCGGTGCCCATTGCGCCGGAAGGCTCTGCGCCCTGACGCGCCATCGGCAGGATGAGGGTGCTGATGTCCTCGTACTTGTAGCCGAACACCTTCTGCAGACGCAGCAGGTCGTCGCCGGTATAGCTGGGGGTCTTGACATTGGGGATCTTGAGGTCTTTCAGCTGGACGAGGTTGCGGTCGATCCACTCGCCGTAAGGTTCGCGGCTGGCGTAGTACTCCTTCAGCTTTTCGTCGTCCACGACCTCGCCCTTGAGGGTGTCCACAAGCAGCATCTTGCCGGGGCGGAGACGATCCTTCACCAGAATGTTCTCCGGCTCACAGGGCAGCACGCCCACCTCGGAGGAAAGGATCATCCGACCATCCTTGGTGATGTAGTACCGGCTGGGACGCAGGCCGTTGCGGTCCAGCACCGCGCCCACCACGTCGCCGTCGGAGAAGAGGATGGCCGCCGGGCCGTCCCACGGCTCCAGCATGGTGGCGTAATACTGGTAGAAATCCCGCTTTTTCTGGCTGATGTTCTTGTTGTTCTCCCACGGCTCGGGAATCGTGATCATGACGGCCAGCGGCAGATCCATGCCGTTCATCACCATGAACTCGAGGGCGTTGTCCAGCATGGCGGAGTCCGAGCCGGAGGTGTTGATGATGGGCAGGATCTTGTTCATGTCCTCCTTCATGATGGGGGAGGAGATGGTCTCTTCACGGGCCAGCATGGCGTCGGTGTTGCCCTTGATGGTGTTGATCTCGCCGTTGTGGAGGATGAAGCGGTTGGGGTGGGCGCGCATCCAGCTGGGGTTGGTGTTGGTGGAGAAGCGGCTGTGCACCATGCCGATGG
>ENA-UOJV01002867-UOJV01002867.1-human-gut-metagenome-genome-assembly--contig:-C82-NODE-2867-length-12780-cov-12.211631_pt1 | contig 12780 bp, 15 predicted proteins | sample MGYA00242356_ERZ723903 | MGnify/ENA metagenome assembly ERZ723903
GAAAAATTTGACGACGCATCTGTCGCACAATCTTTGTGCGGTATTGCCTAAAAGCTTTAAGGAGGAGTGTTCATGAAAGAAATCGAATTCAATTTACTGGACGAACCGTGGATACGCGTGAGAGATGATTCCTGTCAGGTGCATGAAGTGTCATTGACAGACGCACTTCTTCACGCACATCAATATACCTCGCTAAGCGGTGAATTGCCAACGCAGGATATTGTCATTCTTCGTCTGATGCTTGCAGTGCTGCATACGGTTTTTTCCAGAGTCGATGCGGACGGCAATGCGGCAGAACTGGAAGACGAAGAAGAAGCGGTTGAGAGGTGGACAGATCTTTGGGAACTTGGTCAGCTTCCGGAGGAACCGATTCGCGAATATCTGGAAAAATGGCACGAACGGTTCTGGCTGTTTCATCCGGAAAGACCTTTTGGACAGGTGGCAGGGCTGGCATACGGCACGCAGTATGGTGCTTCCAAATTGAATGGTGAAATTTTGGAGAGCGGTAATAAGGTCCGATTGTTTTCCTCTTATTTTGGCGAAGAAAAGACAGCACTATCCTATGCACAGGCGGCAAGATGGCTGCTGTATCTGAATGCATTTGATGATACATCAGCAAAGCCGACAAAAGAGGGAAAAGAAAAATCCGGCGGAAAGCTTCCGTCACCTGGAGCAGGCTGGCTTGGCAAACTCGGAATTGTTTTTACCCGCGGTAAAAATTTGTTTGAAACGCTGCTGCTGAATCTCGTTATGGTAAATGGCGATCAAGTGGAAAATAAGGAAAAGCCGCTGTGGGAATCCGATACTGTACGCCGAGAGGAACGAACGGAGATCCCGTTTCCGGATAATCTTGCAGAACTTTATACACTACAGTCAAGACGTGTTTTCTTGGAACGTGAAAATGATACAGTGATCCGTTATTACTTGATTGGCGGAGATTTTTTCCAGAAGGAAAATGCATTCATGGAGCCTATGACTGTATGGAGAACACCGAAAAAAGAAAAGGATTCCTACGTGCCGAGAAGACACGATGCCAATAAGCAAATGTGGCGTGATTTTGCTTTGCTGTATGATTATAAAGAGGGAAATCATGTTGCAGGTGTAATTCAGTGGGTTCAGCGGATTGCGGAAGAAATTGACATGCAAATGGTACAAACAACAATTGTATCCGTTCAATATGGAGATAAGGATTTCTTTGTGCAAAATGTATTCTGGGATTCTCTTATGGTAAACAAGCAGTTGCTGATAGACATTGGTGCAAACTGGCGGGAAAAAATCAAAGTAGAGATCAACAGATGCGAACAGCTTGCAGATGCCATTCGCAAATTAGCTGGTAACTTATATCTCGCATCAGGCGGAACCAAGGGCGATGCCAAGAGCTGGGATAAGACTTTTCTGAAATCCAGAGAATCTGCCAGTGCACAGCTGTACTTCCGTCTGGACATGCCGTTCCGTCGCTGGCTGGCTGGGATCACTCCGGAAGAAGTGGACTCTGCTGATTATGAAACAGAGGAAAGGGTATTTTCTGCATGGCAGAAAACTGCAAAGACAATCGCATACAGCTGTGCAGAAGAACTGGCAATGCATGCGGGAGATGCTGCTATGGTAGGACATGAGATAAAAAATGAGAAAAGCGGAGACAGTGTTCGATATTCTGCCCCGAAAGCAATTCATCAATTCCGCATACAGGTGGCAGAAATCTATAAAAAGATCTAGTGAAAGGAGATGAAATCATGTCAAAGATCGACGATGTCAGAAATTATACCTATCGGCAAATTCAGTTTTTGATCCGGCAAAAGGAAACCAGTGTCGGAAAAGCGATGCTTGCCAATCTGCGTAGAGGCATTGGAAAAACACCGGGAGAGCTTCCGGAATTGTGGGGAGCATTTCTGAATGAAATGCCGTCAGAACTTTACGGAAATTCCGGTATGCCGAGCGAAGGCGAGTGGGCTGTCTATATTGCATTGACTTTGTTTGCCCTGCATCAGCAGGGGAATGCTGAACCGGTGCACTGTGAGAAAGTATCCCTCGGCACGGCTGCTGCCAGGTTGATGAATGAAAAAACAGAAGAAGAACGAGGACGAATTCTGCGAAGATTTGGTCCGGTTGTTACGGCAAAGAGCATGCAGGAACTGTCACACCATTTAAGAGGATTGATCCAGCTCTGCAAAGCAAAAGGCGTGCGGCTGGATTATGTACAGCTTGCAGGAGATATTTACCGTTTTCAGTTTCTGGAGAGCCGGAAAGAAGTACAGCTTTCGTGGGGACAAGACTTTTATTATGTTGAAAAAGGAGAAAAACAATGAGTATTTATGTTGATTTTCATGTGTTGCAGACCGTTCCGCCCAGCTGTGTCAATCGTGATGACACAGGAAGCCCCAAGACCGCTGTCTACGGCGGTTCCGTCAGAGCGAGAGTTTCGTCGCAGGCGTGGAAGCATGCCATGAGAAAGGAATTCCGGGGCATGTTTGCGGAAGATGATCTGGGAAACCGCACGAAAAATGTTGTGCAGCTGGTTGCACAGGAAATGCAGTCTATAGATGCTTCTCTCGATGAAAAGAAGTGCCTGAAGAAAGCATCAGATGCATTGAAGGCAGCAGGAATCAGCCTGAAAGCGAAAAAAGAGGAAATCGAAAAGGCAGATGCGTTGTTTTTTATGAGCAACCGACAGGCAAAGGAAATTGCCCGACTTGCATGCGGGGACACAGCAGACAAAAATGATTTCAAAAAGGCTTTGAAGGAATATCCGTCTGTAGACATTGCCCTGTTTGGACGAATGGCTGCGAGCGACCCGACATTGAATTACGATGCTGCCTCTCAGGTTGCCCATGCGATCTCCACGCATGCTGTCCAGAACGAGTACGATTATTTTACTGCGGTAGATGATATTTCAGAGGACGACAATGCCGGAGCAGGCCACCTCGGAACCGTAGAATTCAACTCGTCCACGTTGTATCGCTATGCCAATGTGAATGTGTCTGAACTGCGGAAGACACTGGACGATGCTGCTGATGTGGCTGTGGTCGTGCGTAAATTTGCAGAAGCATTTATCCGTTCTATGCCGACCGGTAAGGAAAATACCTTCGCAAACCGCACATTTCCGGACGCTGTTTATGTGACGATCCGAATGGATCAGCCTGTCAACCTGTGCGGTGCATTTGAAAAGCCTGTTCGTGCATCGGAAGACGGTTATGCCACAGAATCGGAAAAGCGGCTGGCAGCGTATGCAAAGAAAATATACAGTCGGTATGCGGCAGAGCCGAAGGCAGCTTTTTGCATTGGCGATGCACTTTCGGATATTGCACAGCAGATGTCTTTGCCGGAGCTTCTGGACACACTGGAATCCGATTTGCGGGAACAAGTCAGTGAGGCATAACAAAAATGGCAGTATTATTGTTGCGGTTGGCTGCCCCGTTACAGGCGTGGGGCAGTAACTCGAAATTTATCATTCGGAACACAGAACGGGAGCCGACGAAAAGCGGTGTGGTCGGAATGCTTGCTGCCGCACTGGGCATACAGAGAAATGATGATCCGAAAAAGCTGGAGCCGCTTACAGCACTGCGTTTTGGCGTTCGTGCGGAAAAAGAGGGCAGGCTTTTGAAAGACTTTCATATGGTGCATTCTCCCAAAACAACAGATGTTACAGAACGGCACTATCTTTCTGATGCAGTTTTTCTGGTAGCACTGGAATCGGAGGACACTGCCTTTTTGCAGAAAATTGCAGAGGCATTGCAGCATCCGGTCTATCCGTTGTATCTCGGCAGAAAATCGTGCCCGCCGACACTTCCGATCGTATGGGGTGTACGGGAAAAAAGTCTGGAAGCAGTTTTGAAAGAAGAACCGCCTCTTTGCAACGAGAAAGCCGGCACATTCCGCATCGCCTATGAAGTGCCGTTTGGCGGTATTCCGGTGCAGGACGTTCCGCAGTCGTTTTCTCAGCTGCACAGACAGCATGGCTGGCGTATGAAGTGCGAAGAGATCATCACCGGCAAAGAACATGACCCGTTTTCGGAATTGTGAGGTGTCGTATGTATCTGACAAGAATTCAATTAGATCTGACAAAGACGAAAACCATGCAGGCGTTGGTGGCACCAAAATTGTTTCACGGTGCCATTGAATGTGCAGAGCCGGAGGGAAGAACGCGGAAACTCTGGAGATTGGATACCCTCAATGGAAATCAGTATCTTCTGATTTTGACGGAATCTCCGCTGGACTTTTCGGAAGTTGTAAGGCAATTTGGCACAGGGACATGTGCAGAAACCAAAAAATATGATGTTCTGCTTGACAGGATCACAAACGGAAGCAAGTGGCAGTTCCGGTTGAAAGCCAATCCGGTTGTTTATAAGAAGATCGCACAGTCCAAAAGAGGAAAACCAGTTGCACATATTACGACTGCGTATCAGGAAGAATGGCTGGAAAAACAGGCGGCGAAACATGGCTTTGCACTGGAAGAAGACCAGTGGCTTGTAACAGAATCTAAATGGTATCGTTTCCGAAAAGGGGACAGCAGGCAGTATGTGCGGATACTGGCAGTTACATATGAAGGGATTCTGACTGTGACAGATGCCGAATGCTTTCAGTTGTCCCTTATGCAGGGGATCGGCAGAGGAAAGGCATATGGACTTGGAATGCTGACCGTGGCAGGGGAGCACTGATGGCAGAACAAAACGGTATGGAAAAGCCGGATTTGCAGGCACTTCCGACGATCAACGACCGTATGACGTTTCTCTATCTGGAACACTGCAAGATCCATCGGGAAGACGGTGCGATCACAGCACGTGATCTGGAAGGCACGCTGTACATTCCGGCGGCAGCAATTACTGTGCTGCTGCTTGGACCGGGGACAGACATTTCTCATCGAGCCATGGAACTGATCGGTGATACGGGGATCAGTGTGATCTGGGTCGGAGAACATGGGGTGCGATATTATGCACATGGGCGAGCTCTGAATTCTCACAGCACGTTGCTGGAAAAACAGGCAAAATTGGTTTCTAACACCAGAAAGCACCTTGATGTTGTCCGCAAAATGTACGAGATGCGGTTTGCAGATGCAGATGTGTCAGGCATGACATTGCAGCAGCTGCGGGGACGTGAAGGTGCACGAATGCGAAAAATCTATCGGGAGCAAGCAAAAAAATGGGACGTTTCGTGGGACGGGAGAAAGTATGATGCAGAAGACTTTTCTGCAAGCGATCCGGTGAATCAGGCTCTTTCTGCCGGAAATGTCTGCCTTTATGGGCTTGCTTCTGCGGTAATCACTGCACTGGGCTGTGCACCGAGTCTGGGATTTATCCATGTCGGGCATGAATTTTCATTTGCCTATGACATTGCAGACTTGTATAAAGCAGAGGTCACGATTCCGCTTGCCTTTGAACTGGCAGCAGAGGAGCCGCCTGATCTTCCCAATATCATGCGTAGAAGGGTTCGGAATGTGTTTTCGGAAACCAAGCTGTTGGAGCGAATGGTGAAAGATGTCAAATATCTTTTGCAGGAATCCCAGCCGCAGGAGCAGCAGGAAGTTGTTTATTTGTGGGACAATTTGAAAGAACATGTGGAGTACGGCATTTCTTATGGTAAATATGAGGCTGGAATATGATTGTACTTACGATAGCAAATTGTCCGCCGAAACTGCGTGGAGATCTTTCAAAATGGCTGCTTGAGATCAATACAGGTGTTTATGTGGGGCGTGTGAGTGCCAGAGTTCGTGAGGCACTCTGGCAAAGAGTTTGCGAGAATATCCGTGACGGACAAGCTACGATGGTGTTTACTGCGAACAATGAGCAGCATATGGATTTCTATGTGCATAACACGGCATGGGAGCCGGTCGATCTGGACGGCATAAAACTAATGAAGCATCCGCATCGTCATAACGCCGCGGAGAGTGGTTTAAAAGCAGGCTTTAGTAATGCTGCAAAACAGCGAATGGGAGCAAAGAAACGCAGAAGATCTGGTTCCCGTTCAGATGCCGACAGTGTGGAAGAATCTTTTGTAATTATCGACATAGAAACAACAGGCCTTGCAGCTGAAAAAGATGAAATTCTGGAACTTGGAGCAATACGGGTTCGGAATGGAAAGTGTGTGGACGAATATCAGCAGCTGATACTGGTTCATAATGAAATTCCTGAAACGATCACTGCATTGACGGGAATTGAGAATGCATCTGTCAAAGCAAATGGAATCCCTATTCAAGATGCCTTAGCTGCATTTTATGATTTTATAGGAAGCAGTATGGTGTTGGGGTATTGTATTGATTTTGATAAAAAATTTCTCGAAACTGAAAGCCAAAGAAATGGCATGGATTTTCCAGAAATGGATACCTATGATGTAATGCAGGCTGCAAAAAGCAAAATAAAGGGGTTGAGAAGTTATAAACTCGAAACAATAGCAAACGTATTGGAAATTCCGGCAAAGCAGGAGCATCGTGCACTGGCAGACTGTCAGCTTTTGTATCAGGTGTATTGCAAACTAAATGAAAATGAAGCAGGCTGATGGAAAAAGTAACGCTGTTTTGGGATCTTTTTAGTCTTTTCCCCGCATAGGCGGGGGTGATCCTAAAATGGAACCCTGACCAAGGGGCATTTAAGCCTTTTCCCCGCATAGGCGGGGGTGATCCCACGGGGCGGTAATTTGCAGCTTCTGCGGCATAACTTTTCCCCGCATAGGCGGGGGTGATCCCTCGTTCGTTGCGTCTGAGGTATCTTCGGTACTCTTTTCCCCGCATAGGCGGGGGTGATCCCTTCTGCGTCATGTTCCGCCATGATTTCGGCAGACTTTTCCCCGCATAGGCGGGGGTGATCCTGATGCAACAACGTTTGCACCCTCCGGAATTCTCTTTTCCCCGCATAGGCGGGGGTGATCCTTTTATTTAAGATAATCAAGCTGGGATCGAAGGCTTTTCCCCGCATAGGCGGGGGTGATCCTAGACGGGGAAGATGCTGGAAGTGTCGTTGATACTTTTCCCCGCATAGGCGGGGGTGATCCTTCAAGGTCGAGCGTGTCAAAGGCGGTGTTTAACTTTTCCCCGCATAGGCGGGGGTGATCCTATTTCGATGTAGATGTATCTGTTATCAGCAAACTTTTCCCCGCATAGGCGGGGGTGATCCTTAGTTTCAATCCGTTCACATATACGTTGAGAACTTTTCCCCGCATAGGCGGGGGTGATCCTTGACGCGTGGTGTCTGGGAAATGCTGCAATGGCTTTTCCCCGCATAGGCGGGGGTGATCCTGATCCGCAAATGCTGAGAATCAAAGAAAAAGAACTTTTCCCCGCATAGGCGGGGGTGATCCCAACTCTTGACAATTCTGTATAAAGTGTTTCTACTTTTCCCCGCATAGGCGGGGGTGATCCCAACTCTTGACAATTCTGTATAAAGTGTTTCTACTTTTCCCCGCATAGGCGGGGGTGATCCCAACGCAGTGTGTTGGCAACTGCTTATTGATTTCTTTTCCCCGCATAGGCGGGGGTGATCCCTGGGATCAACTGCAATCAAATTCCGGTAACAGCTTTTCCCCGCATAGGCGGGGGTGATCCCAGAATACGAACACTTTGCCTTTTTGCTACATACTTTTCCCCGCATAGGCGGGGGTGATCCCTACGTCACAGCAGGATCCTCATGGTTCCGGCTCTTTTCCCCGCATAGGCGGGGGTGATCCTTTCAATCATTTGCCCGCGTCCATTTTTCGAAGCTTTTCCCCGCATAGGCGGGGGTGATCCCTTTGAATAGTTTTTCAGATCGAACGGATTTTCCTTTTCCCCGCATAGGCGGGGGTGATCCCTGAATGGGGCTTCCGATCTGATCGTTGCAAAACTTTTCCCCGCATAGGCGGGGGTGATCCTGTATCAATTGCTCGAATGTGTCGGGTGGGCTTCTTTTCCCCGCATAGGCGGGGGTGATCCCCATGATCAATTCATCAGACACCCGCTTGAACACTTTTCCCCGCATAGGCGGGGGTGATCCTAGTATTATACACAAAATGCGTCTATTTGTCAACTTTTCCCCGCATAGGCGGGGGTGATCCTCATTCTGCTGTCCGTTGCACTATATCCCGTAACTTTTCCCCGCATAGGCGGGGGTGATCCCAACGGGGGGACTTCAATTTTTGCAACCCTACTTACTTTTCCCCGCATAGGCGGGGGTGATCCTATTGGAAGAAATTGCACCGCCCAAAACGAGAACTTTTCCCCGCATAGGCGGGGGTGATCCCAGGGTTCAGGCCATCAATATCGTACAAACAAAACTTTTCCCCGCATAGGCGGGGGTGATCCTTGGTAAAGGTGCGATTGCTGGAATTGGCACCGCTTTTCCCCGCATAGGCGGGGGTGATCCTAACATTCCAAAAGGTGACATCAAAAAGCTAAACTTTTCCCCGCATAGGCGGGGGTGATCCCTTGACAAGCGTATAAATTTGGTTGTCTGCCAGCTTTTCCCCGCATAGGCGGGGGTGATCCTTTGCTTGTTCGCAGTGTCGATTGTAAATTCAGCTTTTCCCCGCATAGGCGGGGGTGATCCTAATAACCAGACTCATTCCAAACATAAAATATACTTTTCCCCGCATAGGCGGGGGTGATCCTATAGTAAAGAGTTCCTCAAGTTTCTGTACAGCCTTTTCCCCGCATAGGCGGGGGTGATCCTAAGGGAGAGACTATAGATGAAATTGGGTCAGGCTTTTCCCCGCATAGGCGGGGGTGATCCCGACATTCCGGAAATGTCGCCACGTTTAACGGCCTTTTCCCCGCATAGGCGGGGGTGATCCTACAAGTATTATATGTGCCCGTGCTGCGGGGTGCTTTTCCCCGCATAGGCGGGGGTGATCCTGATTGGGGGATCAAAAACCAAAGCCGGAAAAACTTTTCCCCGCATAGGCGGGGGTGATCCTTCTTTCAGTTGCCCCAATTCTGGACGGCGAAACTTTTCCCCGCATAGGCGGGGGTGATCCTTCGGGCATGATCAAAATTTTTGGAACCTTGCTCTTTTCCCCGCATAGGCGGGGGTGATCCTGGTGCAAGTCCTTGAATGATTGCTGCGATGATCTTTTCCCCGCATAGGCGGGGGTGATCCTGTAAAAACGCACTCGGTAATCGTCAACACGTACTTTTCCCCGCATAGGCGGGGGTGATCCTTCGATCTGATGTGGGGAACCGTCGAGGATTTGCTTTTCCCCGCATAGGCGGGGGTGATCCTTTTGGTATAGCCTGCCGCGGTACCTTTGGTAGCTTTTCCCCGCATAGGCGGGGGTGATCCTAGTGGCGATTATCGGCTACGTGTTGACGATTACTTTTCCCCGCATAGGCGGGGGTGATCCTTGATTACAAACGATTATTAGAACGGCTGGACACTTTTCCCCGCATAGGCGGGGGTGATCCCGGAACGGGCGGAAAAATATCTTGCGAAAATGGCTTTTCCCCGCATAGGCGGGGGTGATCCTGTCTTGTTATCAATAGCAACTCGACCACCGCACTTTTCCCCGCATAGGCGGGGGTGATCCTATTTGAGTTATACTTCCGATGCTGAGAAAAAACTTTTCCCCGCATAGGCGGGGGTGATCCCTGGAAACCGTCTGGAAGTTTTAAGCGTAGAAGCTTTTCCCCGCATAGGCGGGGGTGATCCTAGCTGGCAAATTTTTCGTTGCTTTTATAACCTCTTTTCCCCGCATAGGCGGGGGTGATCCCTGGACTACGTGCATTTTCTTGTTGGCTCTATCCTTTTCCCCGCATAGGCGGGGGTGATCCCGCACCAGAGGATACTTGCATATAAGACCGGTCCTTTTCCCCGCATAGGCGGGGGTGATCCTATAGGCGTTTTGCCACTTGCCACGCCGCACACCTTTTCCCCGCATAGGCGGGGGTGATCCTTTGGGAAAACATCAAAGGCGTGTTCACTGGTACTTTTCCCCGCATAGGCGGGGGTGATCCCTGAGGGCTGGGCGGCTGGAACGTATTTCGACGCTTTTCCCCGCATAGGCGGGGGTGATCCTGCTACACCAAATAGCCTGCTTGGTTATGATGTCTTTTCCCCGCATAGGCGGGGGTGATCCCCGTGTCAATTGCCCGAATGTGTCGGGTGGGTTTCTTTTCCCCGCATAGGCGGGGGTGATCCCAAATATTGCAATCAGTGCCGCGATTCCTGCAACTTTTCCCCGCATAGGCGGGGGTGATCCTCAGCCCGCCTTTTTCAGCTTTGCGATTGTGTCCTTTTCCCCGCATAGGCGGGGGTGATCCTGCTCGGGGGGACACCCGGAGTGGCATGTGGTACTTTTCCCCGCATAGGCGGGGGTGATCCTGAGAAGATCAGCAACCGCGAAAGCTTCCGCGTACTTTTCCCCGCATAGGCGGGGGTGATCCTGATTTCCGCATCTGCCGGACTGGTAACCCGCGCTTTTCCCCGCATAGGCGGGGGTGATCCTACAGTGCCTTTGCTTCGGCATTGTTTTCAACGCTTTTCCCCGCATAGGCGGGGGTGATCCCAGGTTATACGCAAACAGGATCCATGAAATTTTCCTTTTCCCCGCATAGGCGGGGGTGATCCTTGATCATGCTCCAGAAGCCAAAATAGCCGCTTCTTTTCCCCGCATAGGCGGGGGTGATCCCAGACGATGAAAACGGCGACTATCTCACGATCTCTTTTCCCCGCATAGGCGGGGGTGATCCTGGTACAGAAGCCGTGATTCCGTTGGAAAAAAACTTTTCCCCGCATAGGCGGGGGTGATCCTGTCTTGAAATGTCTGCGGTGGAAGATCGAAAACTTTTCCCCGCATAGGCGGGGGTGATCCTGAATACAATAACACGAAGCTGCGAATGTATGACTTTTCCCCGCATAGGCGGGGGTGATCCTCGATCATAATTCAACTTCCTTTCTGCTTCTTTCTTTTCCCCGCATAGGCGGGGGTGATCCCAGCATAGCTTTTCCGGCAGCTGTGAGGGCTGGCTTTTCCCCGCATAGGCGGGGGTGATCCTGACGGTTGTTGAAACCTTGGACAAGGCTTTGGCTTTTCCCCGCATAGGCGGGGGTGATCCTCAACACATGCAACTATGACACATTTCACATTGCCTTTTCCCCGCATAGGCGGGGGTGATCCCAAACTGCGTCAGGAAAATGGACAGATGATTTTCTTTTCCCCGCATAGGCGGGGGTGATCCCTGGAAAAGACCGCAAGCAAGCCACATACTATACTTTTCCCCGCATAGGCGGGGGTGATCCCCACGGGCGGGGGCAGAACGGAGAGAGCGAAGCCTTTTCCCCGCATAGGCGGGGGTGATCCCGCCATCGGTCTGGCTCTGGACTGCGACCAGTACTTTTCCCCGCATAGGCGGGGGTGATCCTGCCTTCCTCTGCCCCGTCCGCACCGGTGACCACTTTTCCCCGCATAGGCGGGGGTGATCCTGGGACGTGGGGAGCATGAATCCGGACGGCTCGCTTTTCCCCGCATAGGCGGGGGTGATCCTGACACATGTAGACGGTATCAAGAATTTGTCTGCTTTTCCCCGCATAGGCGGGGGTGATCCTGTCCAGAAATTAGATTGGCTATAACCATCAAGCTTTTCCCCGCATAGGCGGGGGTGATCCCTCTTGGTTTGTGATAACATATGTTTGATATGCCTTTTCCCCGCATAGGCGGGGGTGATCCTGAGAAAGTATGATCTGGCAAGCATTATGAAAACTTTTCCCCGCATAGGCGGGGGTGATCCCTGCAATCCAGACAGCCCTGAACACTGGTTTTACTTTTCCCCGCATAGGCGGGGGTGATCCCTATTTCCCCAGTGTCAACATCCGTCAACACATCTTTTCCCCGCATAGGCGGGGGTGATCCTCCAGTTCAGAATTTATATTATCATCGCTATCCCTTTTCCCCGCATAGGCGGGGGTGATCCTAACGAAACAGAACACAAACAACGCAACAGAATCTTTTCCCCGCATAGGCGGGGGTGATCCTACAATAGAATAAGTCTACAGTAGATTTGAAATCTTTTCCCCGCATAGGCGGGGGTGATCCCGTTTATCAGAACCGGAACATTCTCCTTTGAAACTTTTCCCCGCATAGGCGGGGGTGATCCCTGCATCACACTGTACAACGGTGCGTAGTGTGGTCTTTTCCCCGCATAGGCGGGGGTGATCCTTCTGATTGTTCATATTTAAACCAGAAACAAAACTTTTCCCCGCATAGGCGGGGGTGATCCTACCCAGTCATCGATTAGACCGTGATAATGCTTCTTTTCCCCGCATAGGCGGGGGTGATCCTAAATAATCCGTCATCTAATATTCTAACAAAGACTTTTCCCCGCATAGGCGGGGGTGATCCCGATTTTGACAATTTTTAAGGTGGTGAAATCATCTTTTCCCCGCATAGGCGGGGGTGATCCTTATGAGTATTATAATAGGCTGGGCTGGGATAGCTTTTCCCCGCATAGGCGGGGGTGATCCCACCTCCTGCCAGCATGCCAACCAGTTCTGTATCTTTTCCCCGCATAGGCGGGGGTGATCCTGTCCAAAAATTACCTTGACCGCCGCCGGCGAGCTTTTCCCCGCATAGGCGGGGGTGATCCTGCGTCGTCGTTGCTGCTGAGGGCTTCCCGATACTTTTCCCCGCATAGGCGGGGGTGATCCTGCTGCCGTCTGCATTGACCTCGAACTCTACGTCTTTTCCCCGCATAGGCGGGGGTGATCCTATAAACAATTTGTGAAAAATAAAATTGTGGAACTTTTCCCCGCATAGGCGGGGGATCCCATCTTTAAGGCAATACCGCACAAAGAGCGTCTGGCGACTTTGCACGCCATCTGCTTG
>ENA-UOJV01002872-UOJV01002872.1-human-gut-metagenome-genome-assembly--contig:-C82-NODE-2872-length-12745-cov-4.997872_pt1 | contig 12745 bp, 9 predicted proteins | sample MGYA00242356_ERZ723903 | MGnify/ENA metagenome assembly ERZ723903
ACCCACGTGATCAGCTTGGAAGGCTGGAGTTCTACCATTGAACTACACCCGCATACAATGCCCAGAGCCGGAATCGAACCAGCGACACGAGGATTTTCAGTCCTCTGCTCTACCGACTGAGCTATCTGGGCAGTTAAGTTGTTGTCTCATTTCTGCGACTTCTATACTTTATCATATTCCTCGACTCTTGGCAAGCTTTTTTTTCAAAAAATTTTATTTATCAGCCAGATTCCTGTTTTTGTCTTAAAAATCTTGCCTTTTACGGACTCAATTGTCTCTCTAGAACTTTGTTCTTCTGCAAGATTTACTAAAAAATCTGCTTCTACAAGAATCTGATAATCAATACCGTCAATCTGATCATATGTATGGTGATGTCCGATCAAATAGCAGACTCTGTCTGTTTTTGCTTTGTCATATTGTAAGTCTTCCAGCATCTGCTGTGCAACTGCCGGTCCTTCAACCTCTTGGTATTTTCCTGCACTACTGTTGTATTTTTCTTCGCTTATTTTGATACCGATATCATGTGTTAATGCAGCCACTTCCAGGATGTCTAAAATTTCCTTATCTAATCCTTCCTGTTCTCCGATCAGCTTTGCATACGCGTGTACTTTCAAGAAATGCTGGATTCTCTTTGGCTGACCTTGATAGTAATCGATCATTGCTGTTGTCACCTTATTTATATCCATCTGTTAACTCTCCTTTAGTATTTTTTGAAAAAGCTGAATAATCTTTTCTTATTTAAGATCTTAATTGCTTTGTCTGCATCTTCTTCTCTTAATCCACCTGTACAAAAATCTGTCTTAACCAGATGTTTGTCAAATCCGTGTCTATGCCATTCATATGCACCATCATCTAATATGACAAAACCTTCAATCTTCTCTTCACACTTATCCAGCCAATCTTTGATCTCATCTTCTCTTCTTCCACTGCTTAGGTATTCTGTCTTATCTATGATCTTTAGGTCGTATTTCGCTAAGATGTCAACTAGAATCTGACACCAGTCCTGCACAGCATCACTGTGTTCTGCCCATCCGTATCTCCAGGATGATGATAATACGATCTTTGCTCCTGTTGCATCTACGATTGTTTTTAAATTCTTAATGTTATCCTCATCTACAGAAATCAGCTGATCATCTTCGCATTTCTCGAATAATTGCTGTGAATTCAATACTCCGTCTACGTCTAAAAAAATAACTTTCATGCCTTTGTTCCTCCTTTACCTTCACGGTAGTCAGACATGGTCTTTGATGAGTATTATACTCTCTTTTTTTTTAAACGTAAATGTATTTTAAGGTTTTTAATACCTTGTACATAAAATCCTTTTTTTTGTAAATACTATACTGGAATTCTTTACATTTCACATCAAGGAGGTTTGATTTTATTATGGGAAATAAATGTTTGGATTGTACAGCTTTAACGCTTACGATCATTGGTGCTATAAATTGGGGATTGATCGGATTCTTCCGATTTGATCTTGTTGCATTTTTGTTTGGAGATATGAGCTGGCTGTCACGAGTTGTGTATGCACTTGTTGGATTATGTGGATTGTATATGCTGGCATTTTACCGGCATTGTGGACGTGATATATAAAAGTTTCTTCTTATTAATTATACACGGAAAGAAAGGCCAGGCTATGGCATACGCCATAATCTGACCTTTTATAAATGGTGAATATACATTAAGTATAGAAACAAGCTATTTTAAAAATAGATATTTATTTACTGTGCATCCTTGATCTTCTTGATCTCTTCGATCATAACAGGAAGCACTTTCATAACGTCTCCAACGATTCCTACATTGGCTACGTCAAAGATTGGTGCATCTTCATCTTTGTTGATTGCTACAATGTATCCAGAATTCATGATTCCTGATACGTGCTGTGTAGCTCCAGAGATTCCGCATGCAATATATAATTTTGGTGCAACGATCTTTCCAGACTGTCCAACCTGATGAATCTTTGATACCCATCCGTCTTCAATGGCTGGTCTTGTTGCTCCTACAACTCCTCCTAAGAGTTTTGCAAGATCGTCAACTAATGCGAAGTTTTCTTTGCTTCCCATTCCACGTCCACCAGATACGATAACTTCTGCTTCTTCCAGGTTGATCGTCTCTGCGATTTCTTTTACACTTTCTGTGATCTTTGCTTTGATCACATCATCAGCTACTTTTACTTCTTTGACTACAACTTCACCCTCAGTTGGATCTTCCACTTTCTGGAATGCTCCGGAACGTAATGTTGCTATCTGTGGTGTTGTCTTGATCTTTACATCTTCCAATACAGTTCCACCATAAAGTGGGCATGTATAGATAACTTCTCCATCTTCTGCTTTGATATCTAATACATCGGATGCGCATCCTGTGTTACATTTTGCTGCAACAACTGGTGCGATATCTTTTCCATCCTGTGTTCCACCTACAAATACAGCTTCTGGATTTTCTTCTTTTACTAATTCTACTAAAACCTGAGCATATGCATCGAGATTAAACTCTTTGTAATCTTCGCTGTCGACACAGATGACCTGATCGGCTCCGGCCTTTGCTACTTCTTTTGCTGCATCTGCTACTCCACCTCCAATAACAACTGCCGTAACTTTATCGGCAAGTTTCTTGGCTGGAGATAACATTTCCAATCCAACTTTGACTGGATTTCCTTCTGCAGTTTCTACATATACCATGATATTCTTACATTCTGCCATGTCCTTTGTTCTCCCTTCCTAGAATACTTTGGCATCTGCCATCATAGCGACTGCTTTTATTGCTGAATCTTCTGGTGTTTCTTCCTGAATCTTGATTCCGGCTTCTTTCTTCGCTGGTTCATATAATTTAACAATCTGAACCTTTGCATTAGATTCTCCGACTTTTTCTTTTTCAAGATCAGCAAGATCAGCTTCTTTAATATCGCCGATTGGTTTCTTTCTTGCTGCCATTTTATTCTTGATCGTTGGGTAACGTGGGTCATATTCTGGTTTTGTGACTGTTACAACACATGGTGCAGAAGCTTCTACTGTACGGTATCCTTCTTCTGTTTCCTGTTTTGCTGTCACTTTATCGCCATCTAAAGCGATTTCTGTAATATTTGTGATCACACTTGTTCCAAGTTCTTCAGCTAACATTAAGCCACCCTGTCCAAGTGCGGCATCTGTTGCTTCTTTTCCACAGAATACAAGATCAAATTTCTGACCATTGTCCGCTTCTAATTTTGCGATCACATTTTTTAGGATATTTGCGATTCCTGTTGTGTCAGATCCTTTGAATGCATCATCACTTACTAAAAATGCATGATCTGCACCAACTGCAAGACAGTTTTTCAGAGAGTTCTTTGCACTATCTTCTCCGACACATACAACTGTTACTTCTCCTTCAGAGGATTCTTTTAATCGTGCTGCCATTTCGAGAGCATAGGTGTCAAATGCATTTACAACAGGTGTTACGTTTGCTAAATCCGGTGTTCCTTCTGCATTTAAATGGATTTCTACAGAATCATCCGGAACCTGTTTGATACATACTAAAATGTTCATAGTCTTACTCCTTCTTATGTTCTATCTTCCGATTGTGTTATTTGCTACGACGATTCTCTGAATTTCGTTACTTCCTTCGAAAATCTGGAAGATCTTAGCATCTCTTAATAATTTCTCAACTGGATATTCTCTGCTGTATCCATATCCACCGAACATCTGGATTGCTTCAGAAGCTACTTCCATTGCGATATCAGATGCATAGCATTTTGCGATCGCTGCTTCTTTGGAATGTGGTAATCCCATATCCATCTTTGTTAAAGCATGTGCAACCATCTGACGAGCTGTTTCTGTTTTGATTTCCATATCAGCTACTTTAAACTGCATTGCCTGATTTTTGATGACTGGTTTACCAAACTGAACTCTTTCTTTGGCATATGCAATGCCTTCATTGATACCACGCTGTGCGATACCTGTTGCAACACATCCCATCCAAGCTCTTGCCTGGTCTAATGTCTTCATTGCGATTGAGAATCCTCTTCCTTCTTCTCCAACTAAGTTTGCAGCTGGAATACGACAGTCTTCTAATACAACATCACATGTGTTTGATGTACGGATACCCATTTTATTTTCTTCATTACCTGTGCTTAATCCTGGTGTTCCAGCATCAACTAAGAACATAGAGATTCCTTTAACACCTTTTGTTTTATCTGTCATAGCTGTGATACAGTAGAAAGAAGCGATTCCTCCATTTGTAATGAAGCATTTTCTTCCATTTAATACCCACTCATCTCCGTCTTTGACCGCTGTTGTTGTTCCTGCACTAGCATCAGATCCTGCTCCTGGTTCTGTTAAACAGAAAGCTCCAAATCCACCATCAATGATCTTCTGGCATACATGTTTTTTCTGTTCTTCATTTCCTGCGATCAGTACTGGTTTTGTTCCTAATCCACTGGCAGAAATTGTTGTTGCAAATCCTGCATCTGCGATAGCCATTTCTTCGATCAGTGCCGCAACGTCTACTCTTGATAATCCTGGTCCACCGTATTCTTCTGGTACTTCTAATGAATGTAACTGCATTTCAATGGCTTTGTCATAAATTTCTTTTGGCCATTCTCCACTGACGTCGTATGCTTTACACTGTTCTTTTACTTCGTTTTCACAGAACTCGTGTACATCCTGTAATAAGTCTTTTGCTTCCTCTGAAATTAAATATGCCATCTTGATATCCTCCTAAAATAACCTTAAAAAAGCTTTGTATATGTTTTATGTTACTTGTTTATGTTTGATTGATCGTTTCCTATTAAAATTATAATTTGTAGCAGATCTTACCTGGATTTAAGATCATATTTGGATCAAAGACTTCTTTGACACCTTCCATGATCCTCATCTGAACTGGTCCGAGAGACTCTGCTAGGTAGTCCATCTTTCCATGTCCGATTCCATGTTCTCCAGAGATCATTCCACCGAATTCTGTTGCTTTTGCATATACTTTATCCATAAAGACTGCAACCTGTTTCTTAAACTCTCCTTCTTCCATGTCATTACTGCATGTATAGATATGTAAGTTACCGTCTCCAGCATGTCCAAAGCTCTTCACTCTGAAATCAGCTTCTGCTTCTAATGATTTTGTATATGTCAGGAATTCTGCAATCTTATTTGTTGGAACTACAACATCACATTCATCTAACAGTACAGTATCTGCTTCAATTGCCTCAAGTAATGCTCCGCGGACAGCCCATGCATCTTTCTTTAAGGCTGGTGTATCAGCAACTAATACATCAATTGCTCCTGCTTCTAATACTACTTCAGATGCCTGTTCAATGATATCTTCCAGTTGTTCTTCAGAATTTCCATCAAATGTTGCTAATAAATATGCTCCAATCTCTGTTCCTTCTAATTCTTTTGGATATACCTGTTTTCCTAAGAACTTCTCAGTATCCATAACAACTTCTTTTTCCATAAATTCCAGAGCCTGTGGTGCCAGATGATGCATAAAGAACTGTGGTACTGTTGCAATACAATCCTCTAAGTTTTCATAAGGAATGATCAGACTGATCACTGATTTTGGTGCTGGAATTACTTTTAATGTAAGTTCTGTGATAATACCCAAAGTACCTTCAGAACCGATCATTAAGTTTAATAAGCTGTATCCTGAACTTGTCTTTGATACAGTAGCTCCAAGTTTTACAATCTCACCTGTTGGTAATACAACTGTCATGGCACGTACATAATCTCTTGTACATCCGTACTTAACAGCTCTCATACCACCAGCGTTGGTTGCTACGTTTCCACCGACTGTTGCGAATTTCTCACCTGGATCTGGTGGATATAATAATCCTTGTTTTTCTGCATCCTGTGCAAGATCATTTAAAAGGACTCCTGATTGAATCTTCACTACAAAGTTTTCTTTGTCATATCCAAGGATCTTGTTCATCTTTGTAAGAGAGATCATAACACCGCCACCGATACTTACGGCTCCTCCTACTAATCCTGTTCTTGCACCACTTGGTGTTACAGGAACCTTGTTTTCATTACAAAGTTTAACGACAGCTGCAACTTCTTCTGTTGATGTTGCTTCTACTAAAACTTCTGGTCTAGCTTTTCCGTAGATTGCCATCTCATCATGGGTGAAATCCTCATTGATTTCATCACCCACTAAGACACGTTTTGGAGCGATCTCTTTGAATTTCTCGATCATCTCTGGTGTCACTTTGTTATACTGATACTCACTCATTTATCTTCCTCCTTAAAAGTTTATAGCTTTTTAATATCTTTTATCTTTATCATTTTCAGATCAATTTGACTCCAAAGTAGCAAACTAATCCATAGATGATAACGAATAATACGAAATATTTGATAACCTTTGTTAAGATTTCACTTTCTTTTCCTACCGTTGCTGTTGCCGCTGTCGCTACTGCGATACTCTGTGGAGAAATAATCTTTCCTGCGGTACTACCAACTGTATTTGCAGCTACCAGCCAGATCTGGTTGATATTTAATTCTGCTCCTGTACTTGCCTGTAACTTGGAGAATAGTACGCTGCTTGATGTAGAACTTCCTGTTACGAATGTTCCGATAGATCCGATCAGTGGTGCAACTAATGGATAAAAGCTTCCTGTTACACGTACGATAAAATCTGCGATAGACTGTGTCATTCCGCTGTATCCCATGATCTTAGCTGTCGCAAGCACTGCCATGATCGTAATGATCGTCTTAAACATCTGAATCACTGTCTTGCCTAAAACAACAAAGATCTCACCAACTGGACATCCCTGAATCAGTCCTCCAATAAATGCTGCGATCAAGATCAGCACTCCTGGTGTTGATACCCATGTAAATGTATATGGGCTTGCTCCCTCTCCACTATAAATTGGTACATTTGATTTGATCGCTGATAATGGATCATGAATCGCTGGTACTAATGTAGAAGTCAGAAGTAAGAACAGTAATACAAGAATGAATGGGCTCCATGCAACAAATGCATCTTTTACTGTCATCGTAGTATCATCATTATCTTCGATTTCTACATCAAATTTACTTGCCTTACCTTTCAGCATTACTTTTGCAAGGATGATCGTTACTGCCATACTGCATACAGATCCGATAACTGCTGGAAGTTCAGCTCCTACAAATTTCGCTGTCAGATATTGTGGTACTAAGAATGAAAGACCTGACATCAATGTAATAAATAAAATTTCTTTATAATCACCGATTCCTTTAGCTCCTTCATGTTTTCCTGTGATGAAAACAACAAGGAAAGGAACGAGAATTACCATGATCGCAAGTTGTAATACAACATAAGATGCTGTCATATGTGGACTAAATCCTGTTACATTTGCTGCTGTAACCGTTGGAATTCCGATGGATCCAAATGCTACTGGTGTCGTATTGGCCACCAGGCAAACAGTTGCTGCAAAGATTGGTTCAAATCCTAATCCGCAAAGGATTCCTGCTGGAATCGCTACAGCTGTTCCGAATCCTGCCATACCTTCCATAAATCCTCCAAATCCCCATGCGATGATCAGCACAAGAACTCGTTTATCTCTTGATACAGAAGTAAGCATTTTTTTAATAAGTTCCATGTTTTTCGTATGTACGACCAAGTTGTAAGTAAACACTGCTGCCACGATAACCAGACAGATTGGCCAGATTGCCATTGCAAATCCTTCTAACCCTCCTGTGAGGACATCAATAATTTTCTGCTTCCATAAAAAAAGTGCTTCAATGACTGTAATGATCAAAGCGATCGGACAGGCTACATGTCCTGCCATCTTTAATCCGCTTAATGCAATGATCAGCCAGATGATAGGAAGCATCGCTAATAAAAAGTGAATGAACATCTTAAGTTCTCTCCTTTCTTTTCAAATATGAGCGGGTTCCGATATCCTATTTTTCAGCGTATACGCGACATAGTAAGATTGGTCCTACCAGTTACTGTACTTATATGGTAGAACCAATTTGACAAAAAGTCAAGGGATTTTTTTGCAAAACGATTTATTCTTTTTCTATTTTCTTTTCTTTTTTGTAGAAATTGCACAAAAAAAGCAGCATTTTTACAAACATACTATTTTCAATCCAACCATTTTAAGCCATTTGTATAAATACTGTTTTTTATTTATTTGTTAATTTTTCATCAATTTCCACAAATTTCGTATTTCGAACTATTTTACGGAGTCTTTTTCTTTCGTTATACTATTTTGATATTGCTTCCATATGATCGTGGACAATATCACTGCAATATAGTCTGTCAATGCCTGCCCATATATGACTCCGTCAACCGCATTTAAAAGATACAATAACGGGATCAGCTGAACTTCATTGGCTAGTCCCATTTGTAAAAATGTAATAAACATATTTGCTTTGAATACAATTCCGATTGCTGCAACTGGTGCATTCCCATAGACTACGAGAATCTAGTTTAATACGATGGTTGATACACTAGATATGTGTTATATTATCTATATACTTTATAAAACGCAAAAGAAATTATCACGAGGTGAATAAATAATCATGAAAGCTTACGAACGTTTATTAAATTACGTCAAAATTTTAACTCCAAGCAATGAAAACAGCCAAATTGTCCCTTCTTCTGATTGTCAGTTTGATCTTGCCCGAGTCTTAGAAAATGAAATGAAGGAACTTGGTCTCAGTGATGTCTACTTAGATGACAAATGTTACCTATATGGCAAATTACCTGCCACAAAGGGCTATGAAAACTGTCCTGCGATCGGATTTATTGCTCATATGGATACTGTTTCTGATTTCTGTGATCACCCAATCCGTCCGATCCTTACGAAGAATTATAATGGAGAAGCTCTTCCTCTTGGAGATAGTAGTCTGGTTCTTGATCCGAAAGTTTTCCCTCATCTTTCTTCTCTCAAGGGCCGTACTTTGATCACATCGGATGGTACAACGATCCTTGGTGCGGATGATAAAGCTGGGATTGCCGAGATTCTTACGATGACAGAACGTCTGATCCATGAAGAGATTCCTCATGGTCCGATCAGCATTGCATTTACTCCAGATGAAGAAATCGGAAGTGGTGCCGAGTATTTCGATATCAAGCGGTTTGATGCTGATTTTGCTTATACTTTGGATGGCGATACCGAAGGTGAGATCCAGTTTGAGAATTTTAATGCCTGCAAAGCTGAGTTTGAGATTACTGGTTTTAATGTACATCCTGGTTCTTCAAAGGATACGATGATCAATGCCTCACTTGTAGCTATGGAGATCAACTCTTGTCTACCTTCTATGGAAACTCCTAGAAACACGGAAGATTATGAGGGATTCTATCATCTGATCAATATGAATGGTGATGTGAGTCATGCAACATTGCATTATATTGTCAGGGATCATGATCAGGGACTATTTGAAGCAAAGAAACAGACGTTACGTTTGATTGAGAAAAATATGAATGAAAAATGGGGTGATGGTTGCGTCACTTTAACCATTACAGATCAGTATCAAAATATGGCTGAAGTTATTAAGGATTGTCCTCATTTGATTGAAAATGCAAAGAAGGCTTGTGAAAATGCTGGCGTGGATCCGTTGGTTCTGCCAATTCGTGGAGGTACAGATGGATGTCAGTTAAGTTTCCGAGGACTTCCTTGTCCGAATCTTGGAACTAGTGGACATGCTTATCATGGACCTTATGAACATATTAGCGTTGAAGGAATGGATATATGTGTTGATGTTATTGTGGAATTGATTAAATTGTATACTGAAGGTTGTTGATGTATAAATAGAGAAAGAACAATGTATTAGGGTCAGAAAAACGAATTTCATTGACGGCTTTTTTGCAAAACGCTGATTCGCCAATACTCCTGGCACAACTCGCTTCGCTTAAACAGTGCCCCGTATTGGCTGCGATTTTGCAAAAAATCCTATGAAATTCTATCATTTCTGACCCTAATACATTGTTCTTTCTCTATTTATACACTCAAATCTTTCAGTATACACTACTTACAGACAAGATACTTCATTCTTCACTTTTCACTTCTTCACGAAACTCTTCCTGCATCCATATGATACACGTCGTCTGCGATTCCCATGGTAGATTCTCTATGGGATACTAGTACTACGGTTCTTCCTTTACTTTCTTCTTTGAGTGATTTCAAGATAATTCCTTCATTTAAAGAATCTAAGTTACTTGTTGGTTCGTCTAGTAATAACATTGGGCTGTCGTGCAGAAAGGCTCTGGCGATTCCGATTCTTTGTTTTTCTCCACCAGACAGGGTGTCTCCGAGTTCTCCGACTTCGGTGTCATAGCCATTTGGCAGGGACATGATCATGTCATGGATAGAGGCTTTTTGGGCGGCTTTTATGATTTCTTCTCTTGCTGCGCCTGGTTTTCCGATCGCTATGTTGTTGGCGATGGAGTCGTGGAAGAGTTCGGTTTCCTGAGTTACGTAGGATTGTGTGTTTCTTAGTGTCTTAGTTGGGATTTCTTTCACGTTTTCTTCTGAAATCTTTATGTTTCCTTTGTTTACATCCCAGAAGCGCATCAGAAGTTTCAACAGTGTGGACTTTCCGCAACCACTTTTTCCACAGATTCCGATGACTTTTCCTTGGCTCATGTTGATATTGCAGTCTTTCAGGATGATTTCTTCATCATACGCAAAGGTTACATTTTCTACAGAAGCTCCTTCAAAAGCTAGATCAGCTTCTCCTTCTAATTCTTCTACCATTGGTTCTTCTTCAAGTAAGGATAACACTCTTTCTCCACTTGCTAATGTCTGGTTTAGATTATTTGACAGGCTTGACAATGCAGTTACTGGACCAAAAGATCCCATCATAGCGATCGTTGCAAGCAGCATAGCATCAAATGTAACATTTCCTGCCTGATATAAATGATACATTAAAAATAACATTCCAAACGAACAACAAAGAATCACAAGATCTGTGACAGCTCTTTGCATCGCTTCCATGCAATTCAGGTCTTTTTGCATTTTTCCTAATTCAATGGATTTTTCACTTATTTGTGCTTTTCTTTTTTTACCTTGTCCATACTGGATCGTTTCGTCTATTCCACGAAGCGATTCTAAGACAAAACTGTTTAGATTTCCGAATCCACTTCGAAATTCCATTCCTTTTTGTCCGCCTTTGCTTCCATTCCATAGAGGGATCACACATCCTACCAAAAGATAAGAACAGACTGCAAAGATTCCTGCATAAACATGAAATTTTCCGATAAATACGACCATGATCAATGAAGTTAAAATCGCGATCATGATCGGAGAGATCGTGTGTGCATAGAATACTTCTAATAATTCAATATCGGTTGTGATGATCGAGATCAGATTTCCCTTTTCCCTGCCGTCTAATTTAGCTGGGCAAAGCTTCCGAAGTACCGCAAATACCTGATGTCTGATGATTGCTAACAGTTTAAATGCAATAAAATGGTTACAATACTGTTCTGCATAATGGAGGATTCCACGCATCACTGCAAGAACCACCAAAATAATCAGATATTTCGTCACACGCTGCCCTTTCATAGCAAGAAGTACACCATGTCCGGCTGTGATCGTCAGGAAAATGGCACACAGATACCCTAATGTTCCAAGAAGCACTGCCGCTGTCATAATGTGTGCCAGTGGTTTTACAAGACCGATCATTTTCCCCATAATCTTTATGGAACTTCTTCTTTGTTTTGTTGTATTTTCCATCTTACACCACCTTCTTCTTTAAAGACTCATTCCATGACATATTGGCAGCATAAGATTCCAGTTCCTTCTGCTTATCAAATAAATGCTGGTATGCACCTTTTTTACGCATTAAATGTTCGTGTGTTCCCTCTTCTGCAACAATTCCGTCTTTCATCATATAAATGCAGTCAGAATCTACAACATTGGATAATCTGTGGGAAATAAACAAGATCATCTTTGTCTTTGATAATTCCCGAATGACATTCATGATCATTTCTTCACTTTCCATATCAATATTGGATGTCGCTTCGTCAAATATGTAGATCGGTGTATCAAACAGCAGCGCTCTTGCAAGTGCCAGACGCTGTCTCTGACCACCTGAGAAGTTTTCCCCGCGTTCTGACAAGACAGTCTGTAATCCATCCTGTTCTTTTAAAAATGCCAGAAGATTTACTTTCTCTAACACTTCTTCCATCTCTTCTTTGCTTGCATCTGGTTTTGCCATACGAAGATTTTCTTTGACTGTTCCTGCAAATAAATAACTGTTATGTGTGATCTTCGTCATATGGGACATCAATTCATTTTCCATAATATCGGAGATATCCACACCACCGATCTTGACACTTCCAGTATATCCACGATTTCTCGCTGTTAAGATCCCTGCCAGTGTACTTTTTCCGCAGCCAGATTCCCCAACAAAAGAAATAAAGCTGTTTGCAGGGAAGTTCATTGTGATTCCTTTTAAGATTTCACGATCTTTTTCATAAGCAAAATGAACATCATCAAGTGAAATCTCTAACTCTCCCTGTGGAAACTTGGATTCTCCGCTCTCTCCTTCTTCCAGATCAAGCAGTCCAAAAATCTTATCACTCGCTGCCATTCCATTCATCGCAATGTGGAAAAATGATCCTAACAATCTTAACGGAATAAAAAATTCTGAAGCCAACAATAAAATGATCAATGCTCCGCCAATCGTGATATTTCCAGCAATATACTGATGAATCGCTGTGATCATTCCGACAGCAGCGCCACCGTAGGCTATGATGTCCATGACACTGGTTGAATTTAACTGCATTGTCAAAACTTTCATTGTGATCTTACGAAAATTCTGCGCTTCCTCATCCATCTCGACCGCTTTCATTT
>ENA-UOJV01002894-UOJV01002894.1-human-gut-metagenome-genome-assembly--contig:-C82-NODE-2894-length-12653-cov-40.255993_pt1 | contig 12653 bp, 12 predicted proteins | sample MGYA00242356_ERZ723903 | MGnify/ENA metagenome assembly ERZ723903
TCGGCTGCACGGTGCGCAAAAAGGGCGAGAACCAGTGCATCGGCTTTGCCGCGAGTTTCATCGACGAGGCCTTTGTTCCCGGCGGGGAGAAGCTTCTTGAGCCGATGTGCGACCTTCTGGGCGAGCTGCTGCTCGACCCCGTGACGCGCAACGGCCGCTTCTTGAGCGACTATGTCGAAAGTGAGAAGCAGAATCTTATCGACGCAATCCGCGGCATCATCAACGACAAGCGCGACTACGCAGACCTGCGCTTACTTCAGGAGATGTGCCGCGGCGAGCGCTACGGGGTGGACAAATTCGGCTCCATCGCGCGCGTGGAGAAGATCACGAATCAAACCCTGTTCCGCTACTATCAGGAGCTTTTATCCACGGCGCATCTGGAGCTTTTCTACTGCGGCAGCGCGGAGCTTGCGCGCGTGGAGGGGGCACTTTTCCGTGCGTTTGCACCGCTTCAGCGCGGGCAGGTCGTGCCGCCGGCCGTCGCGGAAAAGTGTCCCGCGCCCCAAACGCCGCGCGAGATCACCGAGCGCATGGACGTGACGCAGGGCAAGCTCTCGATGGGCTGGCGCGCATCGACTGCCGACGCGCCCGCGATGATGCTCGCAAACCTCATCTTCGGCGGGTACAGCAACTCCAAGCTCTTTCTGAATGTGCGCGAAAAGCTCTCCCTTTGCTACTATGCCTCGTCCTCGTACCACCGCTCCAAGGGCATCGTGACGGTGTCCTCCGGCATTGAGAGTAAGGACGTTGAAACGGCCAGGCGTGAGATCCTCGCCCAGCTCGAAAGCGTGCAGCGCGGGGAATTCGAGCCCTGGGAGGTCGAGGGGGCGAGAGCCTGCCTGATCGCGTCGCTCGAATCGCGCGGCGACAGCGCCGGGCGCATGGAGGAAAACGCCCTCGGACAGGCGGCCACAGGCATCCGCGAGACGGCGGACGAGCTCATCGCGGCGCTCCGGGGCGTGACGGATGAGCGCATCGCCGAGGCTGCGCAGAGCATGGCGCTCGATACGATCTATTTCCTCACAGGGGAGGACAGCACAAATGAATAAAAGAGAAGTGTTATACCCCCGCATCGGCGAGACGGTCATCGAAGCGACGCTTGACAACGGGCTGAAGCTTTTTATCGTCCCCAAGCCGAAGCACCGCAAGAAATACGCCTTTTTTGCCACTCGCTACGGCGGCATGGATATGCAGTTCATCCGAAACGGCGAAAAGTGCGATACGCCCGCGGGCATCGCGCATTATTTAGAGCATAAGATGTTCGACACGAAGGACGGCAACGCCCTCCAGCAGCTCTCGCAGAACGGCGCGGAGCCGAACGCCTTCACCTCCAACGCCATGACGGGCTATTACTTTGACTGCACCGAGCATTTTGAAGAAAACCTGCGCATTCTGCTCTCGTTTGTCTCCATCCCGTATTTTACGGACGAGAGCGTGGAAAAGGAGCGCGGCATCATCGCTCAGGAGATCCGCATGGTCGAGGATTCACCCGACTGGCAGGTCTATGAAAGGCTGCTTGCCTGCCTGTACCGCACCTCGCCCGCGCGCGTGCCCATCGCCGGCACGGTCGAGAGCATCGCGGGCATCACCGCGCAGACGCTCTACGACTGCCACCATGCGTTTTACTGCCCGTCCAATATGGCGCTGTGCGTCGTCGGCAATGTCGACGCGGACAAAGTCATCGCCCTTGCGGAAGAGGTCCTCCCGCGCGAGCGCGGCGAGGAGATCGCGCGCTGCTACGGCGAGGAAGAGGACGATGCTGCCGCGCAGCACGAGACGATCTCGCAGATGGAGGTCGCCCTGCCGCAGTTTCTCGTGGGCTTTAAGTGCGCGGTGGATGAAAAAGACCTCATGCGCCAGTCGCTCATCGGCGAGATGGCCTGTGATGTGCTGCTCGGCGACTCCTCGCCGCTTTATCAGCGCCTTTATGACGAGGGGCTCATCAATGCGAGCTTTGGCGGCGGCTTCGACCAGCTGCCGGGCGTTGCGGTCCTCTGCGCGGGCGGTGAGAGTGAGCAGCCGCAAAAGGTCAGCGATGCGATCCTCTCCGAGGCGCAGCGCCTTGCGCGCGAGGGCATCGATCCTGCGTTTTTCGAGCAGATCCGCCGCGCGAGCTTCGGCGCGACGCTGCGCGCGCTCAACTCGTTTGAAAATATCGCCGTCTCGCTCATCGACGGCTATTTCCGCCATTTCGACGCGCTCCGGTTCCCCGAGGCCTATGAGAGCATCGAAAAGGCTGACGTCGAGCGCTTCCTGCGAGAGAATTTTACCGCTGAGCGACGCGCGCTCTCCATCATCGAATCGAAAAAAGAGGATTGATCTTCCTATGAAATTTACCGACGTACCCATCAGCTTTCCCGGTCTTTTCGGCGACTGGCAGTTCACCGCGCCGTCCAAGGCCATCGACATTGGCAACGGCATCTACTGGTACGGCATCATCATCGCCGCCGGTATGCTGCTGGGGCTTTACTTCTGCATGAAGCAGGCACCGAAATACGGCCTGACCGAGGACAACGTCATCGACATGGTGCTGTGGGCCATTCCGTTTTCCATCATCGGCGCGCGGCTCTACTATGTGCTCTTTTACCTCGACCTGTTCCGCAGCAGCGACGGGTCGATCAACTGGTCCTCGACTTACCGCATCTGGGATGGCGGCCTTGCCATCTACGGCGGCGTCATCGCGGGCTTTTTGACGGCCTTCCTCTTCAGCCGATGCAAAAAGTTCTCGTTCTGGGCGCTGGCGGACTGCTGCGTGCAGGGCCTTTTCATCGGGCAGGCCATCGGCCGCTGGGGGAATTTTATGAATCGCGAGGCCTTCGGCGGCCTGACCGACCTTCCCTGGCGGATGCGGCTGTGGGTCACGTCCACGACCTATGTGGACGTGCACCCGACGTTCCTCTACGAAAGCCTCTGGAATCTGATCGGCCTGCTGCTGCTCTACTTTGTCGTCTCCCGTGCCCGTCGTTTTGACGGAGAAAATACCTGCTTCTACTTCCTCTGGTACGGCATTGGCCGCTTCTGGATCGAGGGCCTGCGAACCGACAGCCTGTATCTGTTCGACTGGACGCTCTTCGGCGAGCGCATCCGCGTGTCGCAGGCGCTGTCTTTTGTGATGGTGCTCGTGAGCGCGGGAGTGCTTATCTATCAGCTCGGGATCCGAAAGGCCGATGGCTCGGGGCTCTATGTGAAAACGCACGCCGCCGCTCCCGCTGCCGAGGCCGCGGAGGGGGAGACGGACCCGCCTGCGGATGACCGCCCGACGCTTCCGGAGGAAGCTGCGCCGGAGGCGCAGCCGTCCGCCGACGGGCTCCCGAAGGACGATACGTGATGCGCTACCATATCGACAGAGACGCCGCGCAGAGCGCCTATTTGCAGCTCTATCATCAACTGCGGCGCGATATCGTGGGCGGCGTTTACCCGCTGGGGACAAAGATGCCAAGCAAGCGCCTCATCGCGAGCGAGACGGGCGTGAGCGTCATCACGGTCGAGCACGCGCTGGCCATCCTGTGCGATGAAGGGTACCTGGAATCGCGCGAGCGCAGCGGCTTTTTTGTGAGCTTTGCCGCGGCGGACTGCTTTCCCGTCTCCGAAACGGAGACCGAGCGCCGCGTGACCGTTTCCCACGGCGCAGAGGATGAGTTCCCGTTCCCCTCGCTTGCCAGAACGATGAGAAGAGTGCTCAGCGAGTACGGCGAGAGCATTCTGACCAAATCCCCGAACAACGGCTGCGCCGAGCTGCGCGGGGCTATCGCGGCCTATTTATCCCGCTCGCGCGGCATCAGCGTCCAGCCGGGGCAGATCGTCATCGGCTCGGGTGCGGAGTATCTCTACGGGCTCATTGTGCAGCTTCTGGGCAGGGACCGCGTGTTTGCGCTTGAGGACCCGTCCTACGACAAGATCCGCAGGGTGTATCAGGCACACGGCGTCACGTGCGAGATGCTGCGCCTCGGCAGCGACGGCATCCGCTCGGACGAGCTTTCCCGTGCCACAGCGACGGTGCTGCACGTCACGCCCTTCCACAGCTTCCCGAGCCTTGTCACCGCGAGCGCGGGCAAGCGCCTTGAGTATCTCCGCTGGGCGAAGGAACGGGAGGGCTACATCGTTGAGGACGACTTCGACTCGGAGTTCAGCGTGTCCAGTAAGAGCGAGGATACACTCTTCTCCCTTGAGAGCGAGCAGTCCGTCATTTATATGAACACCTTTTCCAAAACCATCGCCCCGTCGATGCGCGTGGGCTATATGGTCCTGCCGCCCGCGCTTTCCGAGCATTTTCGCCGCGAGGTGGGCTTTTACTCCTGCACCGTGCCGGTCTTCGAGCAGTATGTGCTCGCCGAGCTCATCGGCAGCGGCGACTTCGAGCGCCATATCAACCGCATCCGCCGCAGACGGCGCCGGCAGTAGGGCAGCGAAATAAAAACTTTTCAAAACCGCTTGACGCGAGACGGCGGCTGTGCTATAATTCCATTTGCATTTGATGAATGCGCTGGTGTAGCTCAGTCGGTAGAGCAGCTGATTCGTAATCAGCAGGTCATGTGTTCGAGTCACACCACCAGCTCCATGAAAAAACCTGAAATCTCAGTGGTTTCAGGTTTTTTCATTCTTGAAGCGATCGCTGACAACCTATCCCGACGGCAAGCGGGACAGCAGGATAAATTGAAAAGCTGCCTTGCGGCGGCTTTTCAAAAGGGCTTTGGTTAGATGCAACTAACTGTAGGTGCGGTATCGGCAGGACACGCCCCCTCTGAATGGAGAGCGGCGTCGGAGCTCGCCAATCCTGCGGCGAAGAGAGTGAAGAGATGCGACGATGACCTATTTGCAGACCTATTCTTCCCCGCTCGGGGAGCTTTTGCTGGCGGCCGATGAAACGGGACTGACCGGCGCATGGTTTGAAGGGCAGAAGTATTTCGCCCGCACGCTGACAGGGGAGCGCATCGAGTGCGAAACATCGGTGCTGGCCGAGGCGAAGCGCTGGCTCGACCGCTATTTCAGCGGCGAAGCGCCTGATCGCCTGCCGCCGCTCCACCCACAGGGCTCGGAATTTCAGAAAGCTGTGTGGGAGCTGCTGGTGCGCATCCCCTATGGCAGGACCATGACCTACGGCGAGCTTGCCGCTGCCCTTGCCGTGCAGCAGGGGAGGGGACGGATGTCTGCGCAGGCCGTGGGCGGCGCGGTGGGGCACAACCCCATCTCCGTCATCGTGCCGTGCCACCGCGTGGTCGGTGCGAACGGCAGCTTGACCGGCTATGCCGGCGGCGTCGGGCGCAAGATGAAACTCCTGGCGCTCGAAGGGGCAGACATGAGCCGTCTTTTCGTCCCGAAAAAGGGGACTGCCCTGTGAAAAACAGCATTATGACCGCGCCGTGCAGGAGAAAGGCTCCCGCATGGCGCGGTTAATATTTTATTCCGAACCGGATGTTTTCCCTCTCTTTTTTATGTCCTTTGCGCGGGGAAAAACGACGCAAAACCGGTAAAAAACGATCTTAGCGCGAACTTTGCGGCGAAAATGAAGGATATATTGCACTTCTCTCATAGAAGTGAAGGAAATTGCTCATTTCCTTGTCGATTCTGACGGTTGAAAAAAGCAAAAAAGAAGATAGAATAGAGCCTCGCGAAATGAGTTGGAATTTGAGAGAGTTTGTGGAGGAAATGCTATGTCTTATCATTTTTTGCTGGATCTTGCGCTGATCCTGCTGAGCACCAAGGTCCTGGGCCTCGTTGCGCAGAAGCTCCAGATGCCGCAGGTCGTGGGCGCGCTGATCGCGGGCCTCATCCTCAGCCCTGCGGGGCTTGGCCTTCTGTCGGAAACGGAATTTACCGCGCAGCTCAGCGAGCTTGGTGTCATCGTGCTGATGTTCTCGGCCGGTATGGGAACGGACATCAACGAGCTCAAGCACAGCGGCAAGGCGGGCTTCATGGTCGCGGTCCTCGGCGTGGTTGTGCCGTTTCTCATGGGCACGGCGCTTGCCTGGGGCGCGGACGAGCTCGGGCTCATCGAGAGCACCGGCTTCATTGAAAATATCTTCATCGGCACCATCCTGACGGCCACGTCCGTGAGCATCACGGTCGAAACGCTCAAGGAGATGAAAAAGCTCGAGACCAAGGTCGGCAATACGATCCTGGCCGCCGCGCTCATCGACGATGTGCTCGGCCTCATCGCCTTAACGCTCGTTTGCAGCTTGGCCGGCGGCGATGAGAGCATCGGCATGGTGCTCCTCAAGATCGTGGGCTTCTTTATCTTTGCCTTTGCTGTCGGCTTTGGCGCAAATCGTCTCTTCTGCTGGATGCTCAAGCGCCAGCACGGCTGGGCCAGCCACCGCAACTCCGTTTTTGCCTTTGTCCTGTGCCTTGTGATGGCCTATTGCGCGGAGGAGTTCTTTGGCGTTGCCGATATCACGGGCGCTTACGCCGCGGGCCTTGCCGTCGCGTGCACGCCCAAGGGCACCTACATCCAGACGAAGTACAACCCCCTCGGGTATCTTCTGCTCACGCCGGTCTTTTTCGCGAGCATCGGTATCAATGTGCAGATCACGGGTCTGACGGGCGGCATGGTCGTCTTCTCGATTTTGCTGCTGCTTGTTTCGATCATCTCGAAGCTCCTCGGCTGCGGCCTTGGCGCCAAGGCGTGCCAGTTCACCACGCGCGAGAGCATCCAGGTCGGCGTGGGCATGGCCTGCCGCGGCGAAGTCGCGCTGATCGTCGCCAACCGCGGCCTTTCGATGGGTGTGCTGTCGCCCGCGATGATGACGCCGGTCGTCATCACGGTCGTATGCGGCACGATCCTGACGCCGATTCTGCTCAAGCTGTCCTTCCGCGGCCATCAGGAGACGGAGCTGGTGCAGAACAACATCGCCGACCGCATGGCCAAGCACCGTCAGCTCGATATTATCACCCAGCAGCTTTTGCAGCAGGATGAACAGATGATGAAAAAGAACTGAGTCCGGCATCCCGATATTAAGACAAAAAAGAGCTTTCTCCAAAAGGAGAAAGCTCTTTTTGATATCCGGCTTCAGGACGCGGCTTTTGCCTGTGCGGCGCAGTCGCGCAGGACGCGGCACAGGGTGCGCACATCCTCGTCTTTTGTCGCCCAGCTCGTGGCGAAGCGGATGATGGTGTGGGTCTCGTCGTAGATCTCCCATGGGGAAAAGTCCACGCGCTCGCGCAGCCTTGCCAATTGCTCATTATCCACAAGGCAGAAAAGCTGATTGGTGGGCGAGGCGAAGCACAGTTGATAGCCGTTTGCGTGCAGGGCGTCGCGGATGGTGTTTGCATCGCGGATGGCCGTTTCACCGATACGCGCATAAAGCCCGTCGGTAAACAGGGTGTCAAATTGCAGCCCGAGCAGCCGACCCTTGGCAAGCAGCGCGCCGTGCTGCTTGATGATGGTGAAAAAGTGCGGGATGAGACCCGGCTGCGGGATGACGACCGCCTCGCCGAGCAGCGCGCCGCATTTGGTGCCGCCGATGTAGAAGATATCGCACAGCTCGGCCATGTCTTCGAGCGTTACGTCGTTCTCGGGGCAGGCGAGCGCATAGGCAAGGCGAGCGCCGTCGACATACAGCGGCAGGTGCTTTTCGCGGCACAGCGCGCTGATGGCGGCGAGCTCCTCGCGGGAGTAAAGCGTGCCGTACTCCGTCGGCTGGGAGAGGTAGACCATCCCGGGCATGACCGTGTGGTCGCGGTTCGCGTCGTCCTCGTACTGATCAAGCAGTGCGCGGATTTGGGATGCGGTGATCTTGCCGTTCTCCTGCGGCAGCGTGAGCACCTTGTGCCCGCCGAACTCGATGGCGCCGGCCTCGTGCACGCTGATGTGCCCCGTGTCAGCGGCGATCACACCCTCGTAAGAGCGCAGCAGCGCGTCGATGACGGTCGCGTTCGTCTGTGTGCCGCCGACAAGAAAGTGGATCTCCGCGTTCGGCGCGCCGCAGGCGGCGCGGATTTTGGCGCGGGCCGATCCGCAGCAGTCGTCTGCGCCGTAGCCCGGCATCTGAGTGAAATTCGTCTCGATGAGACGCTGTAAAATGGCGGGGTGCGCCCCCTCCATGTAGTCGCAGGAAAAGGAAATGCGCTGTTCCATGTTTTTTCTCCTTACCAAAACGGGATTGACGGTTTCTACGGCGTATTGTATGATAAAATCATACATGACGCAAACGGCGATTTGAAATGGAAACTATGATATAATATCATGAATGGAGGGCGCGATGGAAGCTGTCAAATGCGAGGCTTTTCTGGCCGCGGCTGAGCAGGGGAGCCTGACCGCAGCGGCGGGGCTTTTGGGCTACACGCAGTCGGGCGTCACGCGTATGATCGGCACGCTGGAGGAGGAGCTTGGATTCCCGCTCTTTCTGCGCAGCAAGAAGGGCGTGCAGCTCACGGAAAACGGCAAGCTCATGCTGCCGCTGCTGCGCGAGATCGTGCGTGCGCACCGCAACGCCGAGCAGCTCGGCGCGGAGATCGGCGGCGCGGTCACAGGCACGCTGAGCATCGGCTGCTACTACAGCATTTCCGCGCTATGGATGCCGAAGATCCTGACGGCCTTTCGCGCCCGCTATCCGGGCGTGACGGTGCGGATGCAGGAGGGCGGCAACCTGGAGATGGCCCGCTGGCTGAGCGAGCGGTCGGTCGACTGCTGCTTTGGCGCAAAACCGAGCACCGACGCGTATGACTGGCTGCCCGTCTTTCGCGATGAGCTGGTCGTCTGGCTGCCGCGGGAGCATCCGCTCGCGGCGGGGCCGTCGTTCCCGCTCCTGCGTTTGCAGGACGAGCCGTTCATCCACACCTCGCCGGACCACGACACCGATCAGGACCGCCTGCTCGCGGCCTACGGGCTGCACCCGAACACCTGCTTTACGACACGCGACGGCTTCACGACCTACAACATGGTCGAGGCGGGACTCGGCGTCAGCTTCAACCAGCGGCTCATCTCGCGCAAGTGGAGCGGCACGGTGGCCGAGCTGCCCTTTGACCCGCCGCAGTTCGTCATGCTCGGCGTCTCCGTGCCGTCGCTCAAAGAGGCGTCTCCGGCGGCAAAAAAATTCATCTCCTGCGCGATCGAGACCGTCTCCGCAGAAGAAAGAACGCTTTGATGAAAAACACATCGCAGGGGGATACTGCGATGTGTTTTTTGATTTATCTGAGCTCGGCGACGAATTCGATGCGCTCGCCGTCGAACTGCGCGCGGATGCTGCCCTTGTGCCCTTCGGCGATCGAGCGCGCGATGGAAAGCCCGATGCCAAAGCCGCTGCCGGAGGAGCGCGATGCGTCCGCGCGATAAAAGCGGTCGAAGAGCTTGCCGGTATCCAGCCCGTCCTGACCCGCGCAGCCGTTGGATGTGCGCAGTACGACGCCGTGCCGCGCCTTTTCCAGCGAGACGGAGATGCCGGAGCCCTCTGCGGCGTATTTGACCGCATTGTCGAGCAGAATGGAGACGAGCTGGCGCACCGCGTATTCGTCGCCGCGGTAGGTGAGGCCGGGCGCAATGGCGAGCGTGAGCGCATGGCCCTTCGATTCGACCAGCTCGCGGAACGACTCCGCCGTTTCGCGCACCGCGTCGCTCACGGGAAAGTCCTCCATCTTAAGCGGCGAATCCTCCTCGTCCATGCGCGAGAGCGTGACAAGGGAGTTGACGAGCGAGGTGAGCTTTTCCGTCTGTGCCATCGCCTTGTCGATCCACTTCTGCCTGCCGGTCTCCATTTCAAGGACCTTCAGGCTCGTGGTGATGACGGTGATGGGCGTTTTCAGCTCATGGCTCGCGTCGGTGATGAACTGCTTCTGCTGCTCGGCGCTGCGCACCACGGGGTCGATGGCCCGGCGCGAGAGCAGCACGACGAGAAGGAACACGAGCAGGATGCACGCTGCGTCGGCCACGAGTGACCAGACGAGCACCGTGCGCATCGAGCGCAGCTCCTGATAGCTGTCGAGAAAGATGGCGATATTTTCGCCGTCATCCGTCTGCGCGACAAAGAAACGGTAGCTGCCAAGGTAACCGTAGCCTTCACCGTGCGCGAGCGCGGCCGAGAGGTATTCCTGCGTGTCGTCCGCCGTGACAGAGGCGATGTGATCAAGGTTTGCCGTTGTCAGCGTGCCGCTTGCTGTGTAGCGCAGGACGAAAAAACGCGTGGAAAACGGCGTTTCCGCGGTGAATGGCCCCTCGCGCCGCGCGATTTTGTCGTCGGGCGGCTCCTGAATTTCCTGCTGATCGGGCGGGGTGCTGGAACTGCTTGCGTCGCCGCCGCTGTCCGGCGGTGACGCCGCATCGGAGCTTTTCGCCGGCAGAAAGCGAGAGTGGGGAATGGTGCCCTCGTTTTCATAGATGAGCGAGAGCGTCTGCTTTAAGTCGGAATCGGTCGAGATGTAGTTCGCGGTGTTCAGGATGATCGTCAGCAGCAGCATGACGGCCGTGACGGAGAGCATCGCGATACGGATGAAGCGGTTTCGCAGGCGCTTGATCATACGCTCTCCTCCAGCGCATAGCCGAGGCCGCGGTTGGCCTGCAGCGTCACGTGCGAGCCGATGGCGCGCAGCTTTTTGCGCAGGTTTGAGATGTTCACCCACACGACGTTGATCTCCGCGTCGTTGTCCCAGCCCCATACGCGCTCCATGATGCGCTCGGCAGAAAAGACCTGACGCGGCGAGCGCAGAAAAAGCTCCATGATCTGGAATTCACGCCCGTTCAGGCGGATGATCTCCCTGCCGCAGCGCAGATTGCCGCTGCCGGGATCGAGCGTCAGGTCGCCGTAGGCAAGCACTGTCGGCTGGTAGGACTCGCTGCGGCGCAGGATGCCCGCACGCGGCTCAAAAGCTCGTCGGGGTCGAAGGGCTTGGGCAGATAATCGTCCGCACCCGCGTTGAAGCCGGTGATGCGGTCGTTTTTCTCGCCCTTGGCCGTGAGCATCATGATGGGCGTTTTCACGCCCTCCTGCCGCAGGCGCTCCAGCACCTGAATGCCGTCCAGCTTGGGCATCATTACATCTAAAATGACGGCGTCGTATTCGCCCGTTGAGGCGTATTCGTAGGCGTCGAAGCCGTTGTGCACCGCATCGACAGAGAAGTGATTTTTCTCAAAAAACACCGTCAGCGCCTCGGCGAGGTCCAGTTCATCCTCAGCGATCAAAAGCCGCATGAAATATCCCTCCGTTTGTGTTTGCGATCAGGAAAAGTATAAAGAAAAGCCGCGAAAAAATCAATATGTCTCAAAGTGTGTCCTTTGCCGCTTCGCGCCCGCAGGTGATGTTCAGATTACCGTTGCGGCAGCGCAGATCGTCCAGAAACGCCTTGGGAACGGTCTCGCCGGGCAGCGTGACGCGGTAGGTGAGCTCATAGAGCGTGCCCATATTGCTGGTCCTTACGTGCTCGAGCGTGTGAGACGACGTATACTGCTCGAAAAGATCGTCGAAAAGGCCTTCATAGTCGAGCCCCTCGGGAATGGTGACCTTCAGCACGCGCTCGGATGCCCTGGGCGCGCCGAAATTTACTGCCGTGAGCAGCAGCATTACTGCGCCGAGCACGACGAACGCGAGCGCCGCGAGCCATACATAGCCCATGCCGGTCGCAAGACCGAGCGCCATCGCCAGAAACAGCGTGCCGATCTCGCGCGCCGTTCCCGGCGCGGAGCGGAAGCGCACAAGGCTGAACGCGCCCGCGACCGCGACGCCTGCGCCGAGGTTGCCGTTCACCAGCATGATGACAAGCTGCACCACGGCGGGCAGAATGGCGAGCGTAACGGCGAAGCTCTGCGTCGTGTGCGCGCGGTACATGGCGACAAGAGCTGTCCCCACGCCCAGCAGCAGCGAGACGGCGGTACAGATAAAAAATGAGGATACGGTCAGCTCCGTTCCGATGATCGAGTTAAGCACAGCAGGTGGCCTCCTTTAAGATAGTGGGACCGGCACGCAGAATGCTGCCGGAGTAGCACGCGCCGTATTTGGAAAATGAAGTGGGGAAGGCTCCGGCCTCGGAGAGCAGACGGCTGAGCCACAGCGGGCACGCGCCGGGCATCTTTACTTCCATCAGCACCTCGCCGCCCGGCAGCGCGATGGGTGCGCCCCGGTCGCCGAGACGCAGGTCCGCATCCGTATCGCGCCAACGCAGATTAGTGTCGAAGGTGATGCGGAGCCTTGGGTCGTCGATGCCCGCGAACGCAAGGCGGTCGTAGCCGATGAAGACCTTCGGCGCCGTGCGGTAAAACGACTGGAAATAACGAATTTCGCGTCCAATCTGGCCAAAGTCATCTCCGCTCCTGCCGCTCAGAAATCCGTCGATCGCACAGACGGGCATTGTGATGCGGCGCTTGTAAACGATGCCGTCGAACTTCTTTTTCAACTCAACGAACACCCTGTCGCCCTCCTCCGGTACGCCGTAGCTGCGCACGCGCAGCTTTTCCTTATAAACAGGCTTGTCGATCGACGAGCGGATGAGCCGCCAGTCGTCGGTGTCGTAATAAATGTTGCAGATGGCGTATTTACCGTATTCGTCCTTTTTCATGTAGGGCCTCATCCGCTCGATAAGAAAGCGCTGCTGTCGGATGCTCAGGCAATATTTCTTTTCATATCGTTCAAAACAGCTTTGTATTGTCATAGTGCAAGACCTCCTATGCGCCTATCCTATGCGCGCAACCTAAAGTGTGGCTAAAGCGCCCCCGCCGAGCGGCTTTAGGT
>ENA-UOJV01002904-UOJV01002904.1-human-gut-metagenome-genome-assembly--contig:-C82-NODE-2904-length-12587-cov-10.490026_pt1 | contig 12587 bp, 11 predicted proteins | sample MGYA00242356_ERZ723903 | MGnify/ENA metagenome assembly ERZ723903
CCCCGCAAATCCGCTCTTGGAGCGGGGTTGCGGGGGTTTAGCTCCTAAAGACGGGAAAGATATGAAAAACGTGCTTATTCTCGCGGGAAGCCCCCGCAAAAAGGGCAACTCTGCGGCTCTCTGCCGCATGTTTGCCCAGGGCGCGGAGGAGGCCGGCAGCAAAGTTGAGACCATTTTCCTGCGCGATAAAAAGATAGGTTTCTGCCTGGCCTGCTACCACTGCCGCGATCACGGAGGCGTGTGCGCCATAAAGGACGACATGGCGGAAATCCTTGACAAAATGAACGCAGCCGATGTCATTGTCATGGCTTCGCCCGTGTATTTTTACTCTGTGGACGCGCAGATGAAAGCGCTCATCGACCGCTGCGTCGCCCGCTGGCGCACAATAAAAAACAAGACTTTCTACTACATCATGACCTCAGCCGAGGATTCGGATACCGTTATGGACACTACGCTCCAGTGTCTGCGCGGCCTCGCCATGTGCCTGGACGGTTCAGTGGAGGGCGGCGTCATTTACGGCAAAGGCGTGTATGAGGCCAGCGCCATTGCGGGCAGACCTGTCATGCAGGAAGCCTATGAGATGGGACGCCGCGTCTGAGGAGAGTTCTGTCATGAAAACCCGCGCTATAGGCCGGATTGCAGCTTCCGAAATCGGGCTTGGCTGCATGGGCATGGATCACGCCTATGGGAAGCCCGCGCCCCGCTCCGAAATGGTTTCCCTTCTGCACGAGGCTCTGGATCTCGGATGCACCCTCTTTGACACGGCGCCTGTCTACGGCACGGCCAACGAGGAGCTTCTGGGCGAAGCCTTTGCGGACAGGCGGGATCGGGTCGTCCTCTGCACGAAGTTTGGCATTACGGGACAGAAGGTGGAAAACGGGAAGCCCGTCAACCTGCTCGACAGCCGTCCCGAATCCATTCGCGCACAGGTTGAAGGATCGCTCAGGCGTCTCAGAACCGATCACATCGACCTCCTCTATCAGCACCGCGTGGATCCTCATGTGGAGCCTGAAGTTGTGGCCGGCGTCATGGCGGATCTGAAAAAAGAAGGAAAAATCACCGAATGGGGCCTTTCCAACGCTCCGGAGGACTATCTCCTGCGCGCTCACGCTGTCTGCCCCGTCACGGCCGTCGAGAACCAGTACAGTATGATCTGGCGTGAGCCGGAAAAACGCGTTTTCGGCCTGTGCCGTCAGCTCGGTATGGCTTTCGTGGCCTACAGCCCGCTTGGCAACGGCTTCCTGAGCGGCCGCTCCACAAAAGCAGACACATACCGGGAAGGCGATTTCAGGGGCTTTATGAACCGCTTTAAGCCTGAGGCCATGGATCACAATCAGCCCGTTCTGAATCTCCTCCATGACATCGCGTCAGCCCGCGGTGCCACGCCGGCCCAGATAGTTCTCGCCTGGGAGCTCGCCCGCGGGCCCTTCATCCTGCCTATCCCGGGGACAACCAGCCCGAAACGCCTGAAGGAAAATCTCGGCGCTGCCGGACTTTCTCTCTCCGCGGACGAAATGGCGGACATCACCGCCGCCCTTGACAGGATGGACATCGATAACGCGTACTTCTAGTGCGGGATGAAAAATCTCCTTCTGAAAGGTGCCTCTCCGGAGAAGCGCGTACGCGCCTCTGGGGGGGGGCTTTTTTGTCTCGCCAGATAGGAGGAAAAGCCTGACATGGCGGAACACAGAGCCGGGCTTGTTAAGCCCGGAGGGCGGCTGAACGCCGGAGCCACTCCCCTTCTCACTGCGCCGCGGGGCGTTTCCTGTCCCTGCGGCCTGCTTCATTCCCTGCTTCTCTGCCGCTGGCGTCTCCTGATGTCCGCGGCCCTTCTTTCCGGGCTTCTTTTGTCCGGCACGCCCGTTTCCGCGTCCGGCGGCAGCGCCCGGAGTATGGAGAACATTATGGAAAACCGTCCCCTGAAAGCGGATGACACGCTTCAGGATATGCTTGAACATCCTGCCCTCAGATCCTTCGCGAAGCATCTTCTGCCGCGGCCTGAGGACGCGTACGCCCTCTGCACCCTGGGCACTGTCGGCCGGCTTATGCCTTGGCACCATTCGGTGCAGTCCGATGACGTGGTGGCTTCACTGAACCGGCTTATCCGCGATGTCAGCGCGGGAAAGCAGGTCTTTTACAGCTTTTATGATGAAAAGTCCCTCAGGGAGAAAACAGGCCTCTTCTTCCTGAGAGGGAAACCCGGGGCGCCCTTTGCCCTTATCTGTCCCGGCGGGGGCTTCGTCTACGTCGGCACCCTCCATGAAGGCCTGCCTCCGGGGGAAATCATCAGCGCCAGAGGATACAACGTCTTTATCCTGCAGTACCGCACAGGCGGCGAGGAGACGGCCTGCGCCGACATGGCGGCCGCCGTGTCCTGGATTTTCCGCAACGCGGCAAATCTCGGTGTGGGCACGGACGGATGGTCTGTCTGGGGCGGCTCAGCGGGGGCGCGCATGGCAGCCGATATGGGGACGTACGGATCGGCCGCTCTTGGCGGGGATCCCCTGCCCCGTCCCTCTGCCGTTATCATGGCCTATACCAGCCACAGCCTCTACTCGCGCAGCGACCCGCCGACCTTCGCCGTCGTGAGCGCGGATGATCCCATAGCGAGCCCGGCTGTCATGCGGAAACGGACGGACGCCCTGATCGCGGCAGGCATTCCCGCCGAATTTCACCTCTACCGCCATGCCAGCCACGGCTTCGGCACGGGACGCGGCACGGACGCATGGGGCTGGATGGACGACGCTGTCCGCTTCTGGGAAGAACACATGTCCGGAAACCGCTAGGAAACGTCTCTCCCGCATGAACAGCAGAACGCCGCGAAGGACTGAAAGCCCTCCGCGGCGTTCTGCTGTTCTGGGAAAGGGATGCTGTTTTACGCAAAGTCCGTGGCCGAAGCCAGACTCTCGTAGCTTTCGATATCCGCGATCTGTTCTCTGAGATCGGCTTTGACCTGCCTGCAGCAGTCAGCGCCGATGAGGATGCGCAGGGGAAGTTCCTTTCTTTCCACCATGCTCACGATAAAGCGGGCCGCTTTTCCGGGATCGCCCTTCTGACTGTCAGGGTTTTCGGCGAGGAACCGGGACGCCCGGCGCACGGCTGTTCCGTCGTAGGCGTCCAGCGCTTTGGCCGGATGGCGCATGGAGCCTTTTTTGCGGAAATCGGTTCTGAAGGATCCGGGGCAGAGGACAGAAACGCGGATGCCGAATTCCTGCAGTTCCATGCGCAGGGCCGCGCTCAGTCCCACGACAGCGAATTTTGCGGAGCAGTAGGCGCTGCTCCCGGTGAAACCCATGAGGCCGCCCTGCGAGGCAACGTTCAGAATCGTGCCGCTGCGCCGGCCGCGCATGGAAGGCAGTATGGCGCGCGTGACGTTCACGACGCCGTAATAATCGGCTTCCATGAGGCCGCGAAGCTCTTCATCGGACATTTCCTCGAACGCGCCGCTCATGCCGAAGCCCGCGTTATTAATAAGTACGTCGATGTGCCCGGCTTCGCCGAGTGCCTTTTCCACGGCCGCGTTCACCTCACCGGGCTTTGTAACGTCAAAAATGAGCGGGTGCACGCGCGGGCTGTGGAACAGGGGATCGCCTTCAGGCACGTGCCTGACGCCCGCGTACACTTCCGCACCGCTTTCTGCGGCCGCGCTGACGAAGGCGCGGCCAAAACCGCGCCCCGCTCCCGTGATAAGCCAGTTCTGGGACATATTTCCTCCCGGCGGCCCTCAGGCCGCCGCGTTCATTCGTTGTTCCGCCTAAAAAACCTCGCGGAAAAGATCGTAAATTTCTTCGTGGGAAAGCCTGCGGTAGCAGCCGGGCGTGACCGTGACCGAGTCCGCTATGGCCCTGAGATCCGTATCCGCGGTCACATTCACTTCCCCTGAGCGTGGTGGGCAGGCCGATGTCCCTGATGAAGGAAGCCAGGGCATCGATGCCCCTGAGGGCAAGGGCGTCATCGTCCATGTCCCCGCGCTCAATGCCCCAGACGCTGACAGCGAAGCGGACGAATTTCGCGAGACCGTCCTTATAAATGCACCGGTAATAGGCAGGATGGAGCACTGCGAGGCCGGCGCCGTGATTGCAGTTCACGTACGCGCCTATCTGATGCTCCATCATGTGACACATGAAGTCCGTCTTCTTGCCGAGCTTTACTACGCGGTTCTCGGCCATGGTGGCGTCCCACATGAGGTTGCTTCTGGCCGTGTAATCCTTTTCGTCACGGAGGGCCGCCCGCAGATTGCGGATGACGCTGCGCATGAGCGCCTCGCTGATGTCGTCGGACACGTTGTCCGCGCCAAGCGCGCTGAAGTAGATTTCCATCAGGTGGGAGAGCGTGTCAAAAGCGCCGGACACCATCTGGAAGCGCGGCACGCTGAAGGTGTACGACGGATCGAGGAGCGAGAAGCGGGCGTTGCATTCGGGATAATCGCGGCCGGTCTTCATATGAAGGTCCTCATTGGTGATGACGGCGCCGCCGTTGCACTCGCTGCCTGTTCCCGAGACGGTGACCACAATGCCGAGCGGCAGGGGTTCAAAGCCCCTGAAGGAGCCCTTCTTCACCCAGAAATCGTTCCAGACATCGCCGTCGTATCGCGCGGCTATGGAAATGGCCTTGCAGCAGTCCATGACCGATCCGCCGCCCACAGCGATAATGAGCCCCACATTTTCTTTCCTGGCCAGAGCCGCGCCTTCGAGTACCTTCTTATAGGTGGGGTTGGACATGATGCCGGAGAATTCAACGATTTTCCTGCCTGTCGCGCGGAGAGCGGCGCAGACTTCATCGTAGACGCCGTTGCGCCTGATGGAACCGCCGCCCCAAGCGAGCATGATGCTGCCCTGGTATGGGGCGGCCAGTCCGGAGAGATATTCCCTGACGCATCCTTTGCCGAAAAACACTTTTGTCGGATTTTCAAAGACGAAATTTTCCATGACGTTCCTTCTTCTGACGCCCTGACGGCGTCCCCGCCGCGGGAGCCCTTTCTGAGGCTTCCCTGCGTGGCGGAGTTCTTTTTTTTTCTTCCTCCTTTTATCCCGCGCCTGGCTGCTTCCGCTATGCACAAAGGGCGTCCTTGTTTGCCTGATCCGCTCAGGGCGAAAACACCATGGAAAACGCCCTGCCGGCGCTCCGGAAGCAGAAAATCCGCTTTCCCCCTTATGAAGGAAGCCGGGGCGCCAGCCTGGGGGCAGAAGCATTAACGTCCCCGGCCCCGTGCTTTCTTTTCCCTCAGAGGGCCGGATAACGTTTTAACGCCTTCTTTTCCTTCAAGGAGTACCTTAATTTTTGTCCAGCCTTCCGCGAAGACAGAATCGCGGATGAAGGCCCCTCCGGAAGAAAAACGCCGGCGGTCCGTTCTCCGTCATAAGAGCAGATGTCCGCGGACGAAGAAGGAGACCGCAGTGCTGGGAGCACCCTCCCCCCCCGGATGATGTCCGCGCCGAAGATGATGTACGCGATAAAGCGGGGGCCGGCATGGCCTCCATGACAATGCGTTTGCCCGCAGGGCCGCAGGATATCAGGCCGCCCGCGGTGGGCGCGGCTCCGCGCGCCGCATGTCACTCTGCCACAGGTTAGCTGCGTGCCCGGGAAGGCAGAAGATTATCCCTGAACCTCCCCCTGCCCGGCCGCGGCGTCAGAACACTGGGCGGCAGGTACGAGACACAGCAGTCCCGTGAGAAAAAGATGATTTTTTATTCTGGCCCTATTTCCCTGTGCCGCGTGAGGTGGCTGGCTGTGTGCCGTCCGGGAAACCGGATGGCCGGCCTTTCCGTCACCCGGTCCCAATCCGGACAGACTGCGCACCATAATATCAGGGCGGTCCGGCGCATCTGCCCAGGCGTGTCTGATTCTTTCCGCCCTGTACGCGGGGGAAAACCTCATCGCTGAGATGATTTTTTCAGTAAAAGCGTTCTTTACCGTGCAGGGTGATTGTCCTGGCGGCATCCATCATATATTTTTCAGGGGAATGTAAACCGCCGGCCATGCGCCGTCTCCGGGAAACGGTTTCCCCCTGCGCGCCGTCTGCGGAGAGCACCATCAAACCATCAGGAGGCCTCCATGCGCGTTCTCTTTTTTTTCCTCGCTCTGTCTCTCCTCTTGCCCGCGGCAGCCGGGGCCGACGACAATCCTCTGCCCGGATATGAAAGCCAGGCACGCGCCATTCAGAAAGAATGCTTTGCGGGGTGGGAAGTTCTTTCGCCTATGGAGGCGCGCGAGCGCCTCGAAAAGGGCTTGGCTGAGGTGGATCGTCTCCTCAACGCTGCCTATAAGGAAACGATGAAAAACTGCCGGGCGAAGGAGCCTGCGCTGGAGAAACTTCTGAGGCAGGATCAGCGGGCCTGGCTGAAATTTGTCAGCGAATACGTTCAGGAAGCTGCCCTGGGATTCGGGGAAGGGGGAACCGTGTACCTCAATATGGCTTCCAGCCTGAAGCTGAGCCTCTGGACGGAGCGTATAGCGTATCTGCGCATCGTGAACCGCGGCCTGGCAGAGGAAACGGTGCAGTAAACGCTCCGGCGTTTGCGGCTGTGCTTTCTTTTTCAGGACTTTCCCTCTTTCCTTTTCCGGGACAGAGCGGGGGCCGTGTTTGAGCGCCGCTTCATAATTTCTTCACCGGAAGCAGAAGTTTTGTTTTACTGATGCCGTCTTCTGCTCCGATAGTTATCGGCACCGGATGCTGCCTTTTGCCCGGCGCCTCAGAATTTCCACCTCTATTTGAACGTTACTGGTGCCCCGGCCCTGCACCTGTCTGCAACGCCCCGGCACCAGTTTTTCTACGTCAGCGGCCTGTACGCCCGCGGTATTTCAGCGTGTGAAACGGAGTCCGCTTTGGCCTCCTCACAGCTGACGCGCATACGGCTGCCGGGGCGCGCGGAGGAAAGGGAATGGCTGCGGAGCAGCGCGTCCGGATTTCACCACTACCGTCTGCCGGCGCTCCGTTTCAGCGATTCCGCGCGCCGTCAGTTTCTTCCAGCAGCCCGTTGAGATACCGGCAGAGCTCATTCGTCCGTTTCCCGTAGTCCTTTGGAAACGCGTTGTGACCGGACGCGGAGATAGACCTTCCATCGGGGTAGCTCACGGAAAGACCGAATCCATAGCCATCCAGAGCGTTCCGGTTATTTCCGTGGAACCCGTTCCAGGAGGCGAGGCCGAGCTCACGGATGAGGTCCGCAAACCCTTCCAGAGACTTCCTGTCCATGATGACTTCCGTGATGGGGTCCCTCCCTTTTTTGAAGCTCAGGATCATATGCGGCAGACCATCGTCAACGCGGCGGTAAATTTTGTAAACGACATGGGAATCCAGGGACGTGCCGCTTTTCGCATAGGAAAACCCGGACAGGGGGGATCCGGAGACATCATCCCCCGCTGCGGGACCGAGCGCGGAATCAAGAATCCGTCTGAGCTCGGCTTCCGCCCCGGCAAAGTGCGGCGGCGTGCCGCCGGGAATGCCTGAGCGCCCCTGAGCGCTGACCGTCTGCTGTGTATCAAAGCTCAGGCTGAAGGTGAAGGCGTCTTCCGCGTTCCGCGTATACCCCGCTCCTGTAAAGCCGTTCCATCTGTCGATCCCGTATTCCGAGATCCAGGCGTTCAGACGCCCGAGGATTTTCGGGGAGACGTATTCTGTTACATTCCTGTCCTTCCCTCTGGCGGAAAGCCGGACCATGCCATCATCGGCGTCAAGCGTGTACCAGAAATTCTTCCCGTCCGTTTTCACGCTGTACAGGAGCGATACCGGTGTGCGCGGCGCCGTGGCGCGGGCCTGCCCGGCTTTGTCTGCGAAGAAGCGCAGGAGTTCGGCCTCGGCCCTGAGACGTTTTTCTCCGGTTCCGTCGTCAGAACCTGAAATCCGGATTTTTCCGGGCGCGTTTCCCCTGCCGTTTTCCGCGAAGATAATGGTCAACGACCAGACGCAGCTCTTTTCCCTTTCCTTCTCAGGCAGGGAGAAGGGATCCTTTCCGGATTCGCCGGCCCAGTCCGTGAGATCAAGACCCGCCGCGAGGACGGAGAAATCCCTGATCACGGAGCTGTCAGCCGGGCCGCAGAAATTGCCTGCAGGCTCCGGGGCGAAGACGTTCATGTGGTTCTTCTCCAGCTCGAAGGAGAGACTGCCATACCCTCCGGGACGCACCGCCTTTTCACCATATCTGACCCAGTACTGGAAATATCGGATTGGGGGATCCCCGCCGCTGTCGTCCGCGGCATGGGCGGATGCGGGAACGGTCAGTGTCAGAAGCCCGAGCAGGAGCAGAATGTTCATGCTGTCCTCCTATCTGAAGGAACGGTTGCAGGGTGATGTCGGCAGTCTGTTCTGCCTTTAACGGACAGATTCATTTATCCGCCGGACCGTTTTTTGGGGAAGGACTTTCAGGTGCCTTTAAAGCCCGTGGAGCTGCAATGCTGGCCGGATGGTGGAATCCGATCCTGAATACGCCCGCCTCCACGATCACTTCTTTTCCGCCCGCCTGAAATGCCGCGGCTGTCATGGCTGCCTCTCCGGCGTCCGCGAAATCAGGCATCAGGAAAGAACCTGTTTCTTCCGGCAGGGGAAAGCGTCTTCCGTGGACGTCCACTGAAAAGAACAGTGTCCTGTATCCTGTTATGCGGGAAAAGGAGCGGACAGGCGTCATCCGCGGGATGATTTTGCCTGAAATCGTCCCGGAAATGATGTCCCTGGAAGATTGTCCGGCTATGCGGGAAACAGGCAGTACTCTCCTGTGCCCAGTCCTTCCCCTCCATGCCCGCCGCTCCGCGTGCCTGTTTTTTATGCCCTGGCCGCCCCGCGGCAGTACGGGGATGCCGGTGTTCCCCGCCCCGCCTTCCGCAGCGGGGAGCCCCGTCCCCGGAACCAGAAGGAGTCTCCATGACAAAACGTGTTCTGCTCTCTCTTGCCGTGTGCTGCTTTTTCGTTCTCTCCCCGATCCGGGCCGTCTCAGCCGGTGAGCCCGCGGGCGCCGTGCGTGACGCCGGGGCTGACGGGCTCATTGACTGTGGCCCCGGCTCGGAAGGCACGGTATGGCGCATCGGGGATGTGACAGCCCGTGTCGCCTGCCCTGACTCCGCAGCCGGAATTTTTGCGTCCGCCAGCCTGTGCCTCTCTTCCGGAGATCAGGATCCGTCCTGTGTGCGCGTTTATCCCGGCCCATGCCGTATCGTTCGAGGGCTTGCCGGCGGCATCCCGTTTTATAGTGTGGAATCTTCGTCTGCGTCAGGGCCGGAGCGGCGCTCTCTCTCCCTTGTTTTCCCCGGCGGCACGGTTATGCCGGTTTTCGATGAGCTGAAGGCTTCCCATGGCAGCCCGGGCAGTCTGGGAGACAAAGTCCGCCTGGAATGGTCCTGCGAATACGCTGAAGCTCCCGGGAACGTGTTCCGGCATGAGACCACTGTCAGTAAGGATACCTTCGTTCTCCGCGAACTGCAGGAGGAGGGATCGGTTTTTTCCTGGAGCGGGCTCAGGGCCGTTACGGCCCGCTATACGGGCGGGGAAGCGGCGGACTCGCATGCCTTCGCCGTGCGTTTCGTGACGAGGGACGGCCAGCCTCTCGAACTCCTTACCCTGAACAGGTGTCTGTTCAGATATCTCGAAAAAAAGAAGAAGCGGTTTTTCAGCCTGACCTTCGGTGAGTGTTCCTATGACATGCCTATGGAATCCGGCAGCGGTTCCCTGCTTCTGGATGCCGTTTTCCTTCCGGGGGACAAATAAAAGCCTGAGTACGCCGTCCCGCAGGACGGGAACTGTGGAATCCACGGCTGCAACCGTCACCGGGATGCCCGCTTAAAGGCGTTCCCCCCCCCGCTCGTCCGCTGTACCCCCGTTCTGCAGCGGCGGAACGCAAAATGCCTGAAAATGCCTGTCCGATACCGGGACCGGGCATGCGGAGGCCCCGTGATGTGGCCGTCCCCACGGAAAGCACATTCCGGATCAGAAGAGTGAGGGGTGAGCCGGTACGATGCTCCCATCAGGAGTCACATCTTCTGAGGGCATCCCCGGAATCCGGCCTTCCCCGGGGAACCCTGGGTACCGGACGGAGCAGGCATCCTTTCTGAAGGAATGGGCATGGAGCGCGGGCTGTCCCCGGCTAAGTCCTCCTTCATAGTGAAATAACCGCAGACTGAGGACAAAAATGGAGGAAAGCGTCTTCCTGCCGAGCAGGAAGCGTGTTTCAGAAAAATTCACCGCCGCGCCGACAGATTGCGCGCGGCAGGAGCCCAACGCGGAGGAACTATGCGCATGACACGTCTTTTTTGTGGTATCTTGGCATTCTGCACCGCCGTCTTCGCGACCCCGTTTCCCGTGAATGCTGAGGAACAGGCCGGACCGTCCCCGTATGAAGATGTCATAACCCGGGCCAGGAACTTCTGCGGAGGTGGGGCTGCGGAGGATGACAATGACGAGGGGATGACAGGCATTATGGAGGCTGCAGCAAAACTGACGCCCACCGAATGTCTCGAAAGGACCGGCTACACAGTCAGGGATATCAATGGCGACGGGACGCCTGAATGTCTTATTGGAAAAATTGACGGGCAAAACGGAGTATCCCGCTCAGGGAAACGGATTTACGCCATCTTCACGATCAGAGACGGCAGGCCAGCGCTCGTCAGAGAGGGCACATTCCGAAACAGGTTTTTCCTGCTTGATGATGGCAGCCTGCTCAACGAGGGATCAGCAGGCGCCAGAGCTTTTATTTTCGGCGTATACCGTCTTCCCCGGGGGCAGAACAGGCTCGCGTGCCTAGAATTTTTCTTCACCCCTGCGGAGGGAGAAGCCCGCTATTACCGCAATGCGTCAGAGGGACTGGATCCCGCCACCGCGGAAGCCATAACACAGCAGAATTATGAGGAGAAGGAAAAGGCCCTCACCGTGCGCGTTGTCAGCCTCAGTCTCATTCCTCTTGCCGCAGTCCAGTCAGACTCTTCCACGCAGAAAGGCATGCCCGTGCGGGCCTCGCGCGCCGAAAGCGTTATTCCGGATGGCAGCGCGTGCGACACGTTTATAGCCGATTCCCCGGAATCCCGGGTCTGGATCGCCTTTTCCGCTTCCGAACCCGTGAAGGACTTCCGTTTTCTGCGGGTGAGCCTTGTGGAGGACAGGGACGGAAATCTGACGTTTTCCGCGAAGGAGATACACAGGCTTCCCGTACTCGTCCCGGGGCGGCCTTTTGCAGCGGGCATGTCGTTTTACGGCAGCATTCCCTCGTACGGCATTTCCTACACGGACGGGAGCGGGCAGATCAGACGTTTTACAGTGGGGCTGAGTGGTGAAGACGGTTCTGTCCTGCTGACGGCTTTTTAACGTTTTGTTTTTTCAGGAGCCCGCGCAGGGCCGCGCAGGCTCTCCTTTTTCCCCTGTCCGGCTTTTTCTCAGATCATTCCGCAGAAGCGGGTTCAAATGTCTGAGAGCCCTGCCTTCTCCCTTTTTTGGGAAATTGACGAGGCAAAGGGGGCAGAAATCCCATATTACATTTTTTCTCCTGGCCCAGAAAGATCCCATGGGAGAGTGTATGCGGCAGACTGGCTGCGACATACGGGGCTGTTTCTGACAAACACGCTGCCTCTTCTTCCCCCCATGGATGCCGCCTGGACGCCCCCGGGCCTTCCGGGGATCCGGCAACCCGGGGCATCTGGACTGACTGGGGACTGCTGTATCCCCGCAGGCAGTATCACTGCCCTTTTTCCCTGCCTGCAGCCTCGGGATGTCTTTTTCACTGAACGGATTGTTTTTTTTGATAAAAATTTGACTAAATAACGCCGTTTGGAATATAAAACAATTGATCAGGCATAAGCGGAGTAACTCTGCTCCTGATGCGACCCTGTCCTGTTTTTCAGAGTGTGGAGGAATGACCTTGAAACATCCCGTGCAGACAGTTTTCGTTTCGCGGCCGGGCTGCCCGGTGTCAGCATAAGCCCGTCCTGAACGTCCAAGGGAGGAGGACCGGAAGGCAGACTGACTCTGTTTTTCCGGCCCGGAGCGAGCACGGCAGGAAAGAAACTGACCCATCGGTGGCTGGCTGACGTATGAACGTCCGTTCCGTTTAACGTGGAAACGCAGGCGTATTTTTCAGCCCGCAAGAATCATGTTTTTCAAATTTTCAACTTCTCAGAAATTTATTCTTATCCTGGCAGAATTGCGTGGATAAAGCCCCCCCCAGTAAGGAGACCGAGATGACAAAAGGAGCTATGGGAAATCTCATAAACCGATACCAGGCGGTCCTCTGGAAATGCCGTGTGAAGAATGCGATGAGCCGGATGGTGCTTGCCGGGGCACTGCTTGCCGCTCCGCTTTTCGCGGAAGGACTTTCTTCCATCATCGGGGAGGCGGGAACAGCCCGGGCGGAAAAATTTTCTCTCGATAATCTGGCGAACGATTTCGAGTCCAATGGGAAAACTCTGGACGACGATGCGAAAGTGGAAAGTTCTAATCCCCCAGGCTTTGTCGACATTGATGAACTCAGGAAGTATGATGAAATCTATGGCGGACTGGCCACGACGCCAGAGTCCCAGACAAGTCATCATTCAATTGCCTCGGTTAACAATCTCACCCAGGGCTGACGCACCAAAAAAATCTGATAGTATCAAGGCATGAAAAACACGCA
>ENA-UOJV01002920-UOJV01002920.1-human-gut-metagenome-genome-assembly--contig:-C82-NODE-2920-length-12499-cov-16.188123_pt1 | contig 12499 bp, 10 predicted proteins | sample MGYA00242356_ERZ723903 | MGnify/ENA metagenome assembly ERZ723903
AAGAGCTGTGTGGGTTTAATAAGAATCAAACCTATTATATCCTGCACCAGATGTGCAAGGACGGAATCTTGCAGCCTGATGGCGTAGGCCGAGGAACGAAGTACAAAAGCGTGAAGTGAAAATTTACGCTGACTTTTACGCTGAAAGTTTGATTTACGCTGAATTTGCGCTGAAAAACGCGCGCCGCGCGATTAGCATTTTTGCCGCGCGTTTTCTGCGGCTCAATTCTCCGGCCTGCCGTGGTCGCAGCCGAGAGAAAGATAACGCTCCATCTCCCCTCTCAGCACCATCTGGGCATACTCCAAGGGCTTATTATACAGCAGCCAGTCCAGCTCTGCCCGCTGTGCCGGGGTATTGCCGTATTCGTCCTCCACGGCGATGCAGTCGATGGCAAGGGTGGTGCCATCCTCGAACCGGGCTTCCATCCGGTTGGTGTCCATGCTGTAGCGGCAGGTATGCAATTTCGTCATAATAGTATCCTCCAAGACTTGATTTGATGACAAGGAGGGAGTAACATGAAAAAAACGGTTCTGGGCATTCTGCTGCTGTGTACCTTGCTGCTTATACGCCCTGCCACGGCGCTGGCATCGGGTCCGTGCTGCAATTTTTGCGGGAGAGATGTGACATTTGTCAAATTGAAACCGTATCCACGCTATCATGAGCTTATTTATTGGTGTGATGCTTGCGAAATGAATACGCGTCTGGATGTTTCTCACACGGGCGGTACGGCTACGTGCACAGAACGCGCCGTCTGCGAAGTCTGCAATGAGCCATACGGGGAACTGGCCGCACATACGGGCGGCAAAGCTACGTGCACAGAACGCGCCGTCTGCGAGGTCTGCAATCAGCCATATGGGGAACCGCCCGCACATACCGGCGGCACCGAATTTCCCACCTGCACCACAGGCAAAATCTGTGAAAAATGCGGCGCGGAATACGGCATTCTCGGTCATATGTGGACAACGCGGATGTCCCTTGGCAACGGCACGCACACCCGCAGATGCACGCGCTGCAACACAGTTGAGACCGCAGACTGTATCGGTGGCACAGCAACCTGCACCGCCAAAGCGGTCTGTGTGAAGTGTGGTAAGCCATACGGCGATCTGGCTCCGCACCAGCTTAAAACATTTAAACGACCGGCTACCTGTCAGCAGGAAGGTCTTGAATACACGCGCTGTACTGCAGAAGGATGCAGCTACAGGACGCCCGATATAATAACCCCCAAGCAGCACAATTTAAAAAAGGCGCGAGAATTTACACGGGAACCAACCTGTACGAAACCAGGATGGAATAGTCATTATTTATGCAGAAACTGTGCCTATTCGGAGACTGACTGGGTCGAGAAGCTCGGTCATGATCCGATATTGCATGAAGCAAAAGCCCCTACCTGCACGGAAAAGGGCTGGAACGCCTACGAAACCTGCTCCCGCTGCAACCATACCACCCGCACAGAGCTGCCCGCGCTGAATCATGATTTGGAGCAGCACGCAGCAAAAGCCCCTACCTGTACGGAAATCGGCTGGGACGCCTACGAAACCTGTTCCCGCTGCGATTATACCACCTATGCGGAGCTGCCTGCACTGAACCATGACTATCAGGCTGTTACCGTAGACCCCACCTGTGAAGCAGACGGCTACACCGTTTTTACCTGCTCCCGCTGCAAAGACAGCTACACCGCAGACCCGACCGATAAGCTGGGACACAAGTTTGGTGCATGGTCCCCGAACGGGACCGGCTCTCAGAGCGCCGGTTGCCTGCGGCAGGGCTGCGCGCACATCGGCATCACCGATTGCCGGAAGTTTACCTTCCGCACTGCGGAAGGCGAAACTCTGACCTTCTGCCCCGTGTGCGGGCAGGCAGAAAACGCCGCGCAGCTGGAAAAGCTCGAAGCCGCAACGGCGTGGGCTATCAGCGGCAGTCTTTCTGCGGAGGATGTGACCGCACGGACGAACGGGGAATACCTGAGTGTGGCCTTTGAAACCGCAGGCAGCCTGACGCAGCCCACCGGCCGGGTAAGGCTCGCGCTGCCCGCCGGACTGCTGGAAGGCAAAAAGATTGTGCGCATTGCCCCGGACGGCACACAGACGGAGCTGCCGTTTGAAGCAAAGAACGGAAGGCTTATCTTTACGCTGGATTTTGCAAACAGCGAGCTTCCTGTAATGCTCTTCCGGCTGGTACCCCAGACCACTGTCCTCTGAGCGCTTTTGCAGCGCACGGACAATAAACCGCAAAATGCCCGCCCATCTATGGAAAACCACGGTGGGCGGGCATTTTTTGAAGGAGGTAAAGGGTAAATAAGGATGGAGAACTATTTTGACGCTTGCCCCGGGCGCACTCCCCCTACAACTGCGGCATCGCATCGGTGGGCGATACCCTGAGCCTGACCATCACCCGGCGGGGAAAGGAAGCCGGGGTGGAGAAACGATTCGTGACCGGTCTGGTGCGGCGGGGCATCGTCCCGGCAGTCGTGAAAGACGAAACCCTTACAGCCGGCCTTCCTCCAGCATCCGGCGCACCTCGTGCAGGCTGGCGCACTCGGCGGTGTACAGGCGGCGCATCTCGTCGTCCGGCTGGGCAAGGTCCGGCACCATCACGGTCACAAAACCGCCGGCGGCCCCGGCGCGCACGCCGTTGTAGCTGTCCTCCAGCACCAGGGTGTGTTCCGGTGCGGTGCCCAGCATCTCGGCGGCCCGGTAGAAGATCTCCGGGTCCGGCTTGGAGCTGATGAACTGCTCCCCGCTGATGACGGCCTTGAAGTAGTGGGTCAGGCCCCAGCCGTCCAGATGATGCCGGATGGAGGCCATGCGGCTGGAAGAGGCCACCACCATGGGGATGTGCCGCTGCTCCAGCCAAGCCAGGATCTCGTCCAGGCCGGGCTTTTTGGGCGGCGGTGCCTGGAATGCGATGACACCCTGCTCATGCAGGGCCTCGATGATGCGGTCGGGGTCGCAGTCCGGCCCATAGAACCGGCGCAGCACCGCCCGCATGGAGTCGCCTGCGGTGCCGCGGGCGGCTTCGTCCAGCCCCTCCTTATAAGAAAGGCCCAGCCCGGCCAGTGCGGGTTCCCACAGGGTGGCCCAGATGCGCTCGGTGTCGAACATCAGGCCATCCATATCAAAAATGACGCCCTGGATCATAAAACAAAACTCCTTTCCGGGTCAAAAACACGGTTTGTACCCCTATTGTATCATTTTTTTAGCAGTTTGCACACACATCTGCTCATAATTTGGCGCAACTTACCCGGCCCAAAGATGAAAGATTTTGCGATTCCTTGCAAAAGCTGGTCATCCTATTATAATAGAAAGCAATATTCGGCGTTTCGGGCGCAGAAACTGTGCGGCGCCCGTGATCAGGAAAGAGGGAAATTTATCATGTTGGATATCAAGATCACCCGTACCACTTCTCCCAAGGAGAAGCCGGACGAGAACAACCTGGGCTTTGGCAAGAAGTTCACCGACCATATGTTTGTGATGGACTACACCGAGGGCGAGGGCTGGCACGATGCCCGCATCGTCCCCTACGGCCCCTTTGAGCTGGACCCGGCTACCGTCGTGTTCCACTATGCTCAGGAGATCTTCGAGGGCATGAAGGCTTACCGGACTGCGGATGACACCGTCCAGCTGTTCCGCCCGGACTGCAACGCAAAGCGTTTCCAGGATTCTGCCGACCGTCTGTGCATCCCCAAGATCCCCGTGGAAGATTACATCCAGGCTGTGGAAACTCTGGTGGATGTGGACCGTGACTGGGTGCCCCACTCTGACGGCGCTTCCCTGTACATCCGTCCCTTCGTGTTCGCAAACGATGTGGGCCTGGGCGTGCACGCTTCCAAGCACTATATCTTCTGCATCATCTGCGCTCCCTCCGGTGCCTACTACGCCGAGGGCATCAACCCCGTGCGCATCTACGTGGAAGACGAGTACATCCGTGCCGCTCCCGGCCTGACCGGCTTCACCAAGTGCGGCGGCAACTACGCTGCTTCCATCAAGGCCGGTGAGCTGGCCGAGGAGCAGGGCTACGCACAGGTGCTGTGGCTGGACGGCGTCGAGAAGAAGTACGTCGAGGAAGTCGGCAGCATGAACATCATGTTCAAGATCGACGGCAAGGTCTACACTGCCGCCACCGTGGGCACCGTTCTGCCCGGCGTCACCCGCCGCAGCTGCATCGAGCTGCTGAAGGACTGGGGCTATGAGGTCATCGAGGGCAAGCTGGCCATCGCCGACATCATGCAGGCTGCCCGCGACGGCAAGCTGGAAGAGGTCTTCGGCACCGGCACCGCCGCTGTCGTCTCCCCCGTCAAGGAGCTGGTCTGGAAAGGCGAGCACGCTTACATCGGCGACGGCAAGATCGGCCCTGTCACCCAGAAGCTGTATGACACCATGACCGGGATGCAGTGGGGCAAGATCCCCGACACAAAGGGCTGGATCGTTCCGGTCGAGAAGAAGTATTGATATCCTCAATTCTCCATTCAGAATTTAGCAAGCGCCGCCAGGCATCCGCTCGGCGGCGTTTGCTGTATCATGGCGGCAGCCCTTCCGTCAAATTTCCGAAATTTTCCGGCACAATTGCTTTCTTTCCTGCACAGTGTTAAACTGATTCCAGACAAAGGGCAGCCCTGCATAGCGGCGGGGTGCCTGTGCAGGAAAGATTGAGAGGGAAAAGCACCATGATCAAAAAATGGAGCGTGAGCTACCCGGCCGTCAACGGCACCGAGCAGCGCAGAGCGTACGTTTATCTGCCCACCATGTACGAGGCCGAGCCGGACCGCCGGTTCCCGGTGCTGTACATGTTCGACGGCCAGAACGTGTTTTTTGACGAAGATGCCACCTACGGCAAAAGCTGGGGCGTGGCCGACTATCTGGACTACACCGACACGCCGCTGATCGTGGCGGCGGTGGAGTGCAACGCAGGCCCCAACAATGAGCGTCTGGTGGAGTATTCGCCCTACCGCTTCGACGACCCCACCTACGGCCACTTCGACGGCAAGGGTCAGGACACCATGAGCTGGTACATCCACCGGTTCAAACCCTTCATCGACCGCAACTTCCGCACCCTGCCCGACCGGGAGCACACCTTCATCGGCGGCAGCAGCATGGGCGGCCTGATGAGCCTGTATGCCCTGCTGCAGTACAACGACACCTTCAGCCGGGCGGCGGCCCTGTCGCCCTCCATCTGGGTGGCCCCGGATAAGCTGGCGGGCCTTGTGAGCCGGGCAAAGCTGGAGCCGGGCACCGTGCTGTACATGGATTACGGCTCCCGCGAGATGGGCAACCACGACGGCATGCGCTGCGGCTTTGCGGAGATGTGCAGCAAGGTGCTCACCCGCGGCATCCACCTCACCAGCCGTATCGTGCCCGGCGGCACCCACAGCGAAGCCAGCTGGGAAAAGCAGCTGCCCTTCGTGTTCCATACGCTGATGTACGAGCTGGAGGAAGCGTAAAAGCCTTCCCCCAAGGGGGAAGCCTGAATCAAGAAGGAGGAACCACTATGGAAATGCAGTATTTCAAGGATTACAGCCCCGCCCTTGGCCGGGATATGGAGTGCAAGATCTACGGCCATGCAGGCCGGCCCATGCTGTACATCCCCTGTCAGGACGGCCGGTTCTTTGACTTTGAGGACTTCCACATGGCCGACACCCTGGCCCCGTGGATCGAGTCCGGCCAGATCATGGTGCTTTCCATCGACACGCTGGACAAGGAGACCTGGTCCGACACCAACGGCGACCCCTACTGGCGCATCCGCCGCTATGAGCAGTGGCTGCACTACATCGTGGACGAGGCCGTGCCCAAACTCCGCTGCCTGTCCAAGGAGCGCAACGGCTGGGACGACCTACCCGGCGTCATCGCCTTTGGCTGCAGCCTGGGTGCCACCCATGCGGTCAACCTGTACCTGCGTCGGCCGGACATCTTCTGCGGCTGTCTGGCGCTCAGCGGCATCTACACCGCCCACTATGGCTTCGGCGACTACATGGACGAGCTGGTGTACCAGAACTCTCCCGTGGACTATATGCGGAACTTCCCCACCGACCACCCCTATATGGAGCTGTACCGGAACCAGAAGGCGGTCATCTGCTGCGGTCAGGGCGCCTGGGAGCAGCCGGACACCACCTGGTACCTCAAGCGCATCTTCGAGGCCAAGGGCATCCCCGTGTGGGTGGACCTGTGGGGCCACGACGTCAAGCACGACTGGGACTGGTGGTATAAACAGGTCGTGTATTACATGCCGTATGTTTTAGGTGAGTAAAATGGCTCGCCCTCTCAGTCACCTTCGGTGACAGCTCCCCCAAAGGGGGAGCCTTTGGCAGAACCAAAAGGCCTTGCCGTACTGCCAAGGCCTCTCCCTTTGGGAGAGGTGGACGCGAGCTTTGCGAGCGGACGGAGAGGGCGAGGCTGCTTTTATAGAGGAAAGAGGAAAATCATGAAGAATTTTATTTTTATCTCGCCGAACTTCCCCACCAACTACTGGCAGTTCTGCCGGGAGCTGAAGAACGATGGCATGAACGTGCTGGGCATCGGCGACCAGCCCTATGATGAGCTGAAGCCGGAGCTGAAGGACAGCCTGAACGAATACTACAAGGTGGGCAGTCTGGAAAATTACGATGAGGTCTACCGCGCCGTGGCCTTCCTCACCTTCAAGCATGGCCGCATCGACTGGCTGGAGTCCAACAATGAATACTGGCTGGAGCGGGACGCTGCCCTGCGCACCGATTTCCACATCACTTCCGGCTTCCAGACCTCGGATATGCCCCGCATCAAGTACAAGAGCAAGATGAAGGAGTGTTACCAGAAGGCTGGCATCGCCACCGCCCGCTATCACATGGTGGACGATCTGGCAGGCTGCAAGAAGTTCGTGGAGGAAGTGGGCTACCCGGTGGTGGTCAAGCCGGACAACGGTGTGGGCGCTTCCGATACCCACAAGCTGGCCAGCGACGCCGAGCTGGAAGCCTTTCTGGCCTACAAGGCCAAGGAGCACCCGGATGTTTCCTACATCATGGAAGAGTTCGTCCGGGCCGAGGTGAACAGCTACGACGCCATCATCGACGGCAGCGGCAACCCCATCTTTGAGGCGGGCAACGTCAGCCCCATGTCCATTATGGACATCGTGAACAACGACGACAACTCCATCTACTACATCATCAAGGATCTGCCGGAGGACACCCGCGCCGCAGGCCGTGCCGCCGTCAAGAGCTTTGGGGTGAAGAGCCGCTTTGTCCACTTTGAGTTCTTCCGCATGACCGAGGATCAGGCCAGCATGGGCAAAAAGGGCCAGATCGTGGCACTGGAAGTCAACATGCGCCCCTGCGGCGGCTTTACCCCGGATATGATCAACTTTGCCCGCTCCACCAACGTGTACAAGATCTGGGCCGATATGATCGCCTTTGGTGGCACCGATCTGCCGGTGGGCGAGCACTTCTACTGTGCCTTTGCCGGCCGCCGCGACGGCAAACACTTTGTGTACAGCCACGAGCAGATCATGCAGAAGTATCAGGACAACATGCGCATGGTGGACCGCATCCCCGACGCACTGTCCGGTGCCATGGGCAACCAGATGTATGTGGCGAACTTCTCCACCCGCGAGGGGATGGAGCAGTTCTACTCGGACGTGCTGGCCGTGACCGACGACACCAACGCCGCCGCACAGGCCGAGCTGGCACAGGTGCTGGCTCTGGGTGAGCCCGACGCCGCCCCGGCTGCTCCTGCCGCAAAGCCCACCGCCGCCAAGCCCGCCCGCAAGGCACGCAAGTAATTCCCGCATAAACGACAAAAAGCAGCCCGCCTCCGGAGTTTCCCCGGAGACGGGTTGCTTTTTGTCAGAAACTATGGTATTTTAAGGCTGCCCGTTGGGATAACACGACGGGCAGAGCACTGCATTGCAACGGCAGGCGGTTGGCTCACACTTCCGAAAGGAGGTGAGAGCTATGCCGATTACTTTGACCTTCCATTTGTTTGGATTTACATTTACGATCAGAGTAAAACGCTGAAACCGCCACCGGCCAGGGTGACGGTTTCATTTGAAATCTAAACCACGGAGCCAACCGCTTGTCTGCGGTGCTCTTCTATAGATATTATAGCAACCTTTCGCAGGGGTGTCAAGCCTGCGAAAGGTTGCTTTTTTTCGTGTTACCGTTTTGTTGTCCCCTGCGCCAAAGTGTGGTATACTGGACCGGAAAAAACAAAAAATGAGGTATCATCTATGAAAATTCCTGCAAACGGCTTTACCCATGCCGGCAAGTTCCACGCCGACGATGTGTTTGCCACTGCCCTGCTGCAAATTTTGCGCCCGGATATCAAGATCACCCGCGGCTTTGTGGTGCCGGACGGTTTTGACGGCATCGTGTACGATGTGGGCTTTGGGATGTTCGACCACCATCAGGAGCCGCGGGAGTGCCGCCCCAATGGCGTGCCCTATGCGGCCTTCGGCCTGCTGTGGCGGGTGCTCGGCCCCGGCCTCGTGGGCGAGCGTCAGGCCCGGCTCATCGATGAAAACTTCATCCAGCCCCTCGACCTGAACGACAACACCGGCGAACAGAACAGCCTCTGCGACGCCATCGGCTTCTTCAACCCCGTCTGGGACTCCAAGGAGGATCAGGACGCCTGCTTCTTCAAGGCGGTGGCCGTGGCAAAGCAGATCCTCGAGAACCAGATCGAGAGCGCCAACGCCGTCAACCGCGCCGACGAGAAGGTCCAGCAGGCCTACAAAAACTCCCGCGACGGCATCGTGGTGCTGCCCTGCTATCTGCCGTGGAAGAATGGCCTGTACAAGACGGACGCCCTCTTCGTCATCTATCCCAGCCAGCGGGGCGGCTGGAGCGCCCAGTGCGTCACCGACCACAAGACCAAAAAGCCCAAGCTCCCCTTCCCCCAGAGCTGGGCCGGCCAGCCGCAGGAGGTCATCGAGCAGAAGAGCGGCATCCCCGGCATCAGCTTCTGCCACGCAAGCCGCTTCCTCATCACGGCCCAGGACAAGGATACCGCCATTGCCGCCTGCCGTCAGGTGCTGCGCAACAATGGCCGCATCTGACCGCACGGCGCGGCCCAAGGCCGCCTTTGTGTATATGGTGCGCTGTACCGGCGGCCAGCTGTACACCGGCTGGACCAACGACCCCGCCGCCCGCCTGCGGGCCCACCGCAGCGGCAGGGGCGCCCGGTATACCCGGGCCCACGGGGCCGAGGGCTTTGCCTATCTGGAACGCTGCGCCGACCGCTGTGCCGCCCTGCGCCGGGAAGCCGCCCTCAAAAAGCTGCCCAAGGCGCAAAAGGAGCTTTTGTGCACGGCGTGGCAGGCCGCCGGACGCCCCTTTGCGGAGCACGGCGCGGGCAGTGCCGGTTAAATCCCGTCCAAAATTGTAAATTCTGGATGCAATATTGCCTTTTGGCTTGATTTGTGTTGCAATTTTGTTAGAATTGTGATAGACATAAAGTGTGAACGTGTCTGTTTTCAGGGGCGGCAGGCAAAGCCTGACACCCTGCAACAATTAAAGGAGGATGGAACGTGAGAAAAATCAACAAACTGGGCAAGCGTGCGGCCGCTCTGGTGCTGGCCGTTGGCCTTACCCTGTCTACGGCGGCTCCCGTGCTGGCGGCGGACGCCGACGAGGTAGAGACCCCTGCAGCCCAGACCGAGCAGCAGGAAACCGACACGGAGGCTGACAAAGCCGATGTCGATACCGAGGCTGACGAAGCTGCTGCACTGCCGGAACTGTCCGAGGACCGGGAAGTGGCAGAAGAGGATGAAGCCGCTGCCCTGCCGGAACTGTCTGAGGACCGGGAAGTGGCAGAGGAGGACGAGGCCGTTGCCCTGCCGGAACTGTCCGAGGACCGGGAAGCCGCCGGGGCCGACGCAGAGCTCTATGCATGGAAGCCTCACAGCGGTCCCTGCGAAAGGAGTGTGCTGCTGGAGACCCAGGCGGCTACCTGCACCACCCCGGAGCGCAAAAAGTGGAAGTGCACAAAGAATTTCCACTTTAACAACTGGTGGGAGGATACCGCCCCTGCCCTGGGCCACGACATGAGCGATTGGATCGTGGTGGAGGCTACCTGCACTACTGCCGGAGAAAAGTACCAGGCCTGCAAGCGCAGCGGCTGCAACCACAAGGTAGTAGAGGAGGGCTATGCAGAAGCCCATCCTGCCCTGGGCCACGATTTTGAGGGCGCAGAGTGGGTCGTTGAAGCCCCCACCTGCACCACCCCCGGCAAGCGCTATCAGGTGTGCAAGCGGGATGGCTGCAATGCAGAGAACGTTGATGAAACCTATGCAAAAGAGCATCCGGCTCTGGGCCACGCTTGGGGCAAGTATGTAGACGATGACAAGCCCGGCTGCCAGCAGCAGACCGAGACGGCCCACTGCACCCGGGAGGGCTGCACCGCTACGGACACGGAAGACCGGGCCAACTTTGGCCCCGGCGGCAACCCCCTGCCCCACAAGTACACCACTTATAAGGGCCTCGATGAGATTCTGGGCGTTCCCACCAAGTACAAGAGCACCTGCGACTATGGCTGCGGCACTACCAAGGAATTTGGCGCACTCGACAAGGACGTGGTGGTAGATAAGACTACCCAGGGGGCCATGGACACTGTGAAGGTGGACGACATGACCGCTGACGAGCGTGCCAACCAGATCATCGACGACGCCCTGAAGGCTGCCCAGGAGGCAGTAAAGCAGGCCAAGACCAAGAAAGAAGCCATTGCGGCCCTGGACCAGATCTCTGCTACGGTAAAGAGCGAGCTGTCCAGTATGAAGATCAGTGTAGGCAAGCTGAACAAGGATGTGAGTATCGACCCGAAGGACCTGGAAAACATCCTGAAGCCTCTGGATACTACCATTGACAGCCTGAAGGGTAGCCTGGACGACAGCTTCCTGTCCCAGGAGACCATTACCAGCCTGGTGAACAAGCTGGCTACCGATGTGCCTGCCAGCACCGCACCGGAGACCGGCATCAAAAAGCTGATCTACAATACGGTGTACGATGCCATTTATAACCTCACCGCAAAGGACGACGAGAAAAAGACCACCGACAGTATGCCGGATGTAAAGAACATGGTGCTGCAGCTGGTCAGCGACGTGGCGAAAAGTGACGAGGGCTGGAATACCATGACCGACGCCCTGGTGGACGACGCTGTGGAGCTGGCCCTGGACGAGGTCATGAAGGATAAGACCTACGCCATGCTGCTGAAGACCAAGCTGGGTGCCTCCACTGTGGAGGAGGTCCGGGCCGAGGTCAAAAAGCAGCTGGTCAACGACCCCACCTTTATGAACAGCGTCCGTGCCCAGGTCCAGAAAGCTGCCGACGAGGCCTCTAAGGGGGTCAGCCAGGGCTGGTCCGACCAGAAGGTGCTGGACCGTCTGCAGGCCAACCTGCTGCCCATCAGCGGCCTGGTGGCCAATAAGATCGACGAGCTGGGCAGCAGTGCCGGCAATATCGCCGATAACAAGGTGGACGATACCGTCCACAAGTTCCTGCCCGGCAAGCTGGGAGACTGGGTCAGTGATAAGGTGGGCAACAAGGTCAACAACATTGTCCAGAACAAGGTCAATGATCTGGGCGGCCAGGTCACCGACCTCATTGATTCCTTTATCAAGCAGTTCACCTGCGGTAAGCACGAGTATGGTGATTTCGAGATCCTGAAGAACCCCACCTGCACCGAGAAGGGCCAGAAGGGCAAGATCTGCAAGAAGTGCGGTAAGATCACCGAAAAGACGGACATCGACGCAGCCGGCCATACCCCGGTGACCGACCCCGCTGTGGCTCCCACCGAGACCAGCGACGGCCTGACCGAGGGCAGCCACTGCAGCGTCTGCGGTGCTGTGCTCCAGGCTCAGGAAGTCATCCCCATGCTGGATCCCACCATTGACCCCTGGTTCAGCCGTGCCGCCACCACCGAGGCCGACGCCAAGGCTGCTGGTTTTGACAGCGTGGACGCTGCCAATGCCGCTCTGGACGCAGCCCTCACCGCTGCAGGCTTTGACCCGGCCAACGCCGAGCACTTCACCGTGCAGGTCAACAGCAGCATCGGCGTGCTGCCCAACGACCGCTTCTCCGAAAGCGGCGTGACCGGCAAGCTCACCCTGCCGGAGGGCACCCGCGGCAAGACCGCACAGACCTACTATGCCGTGCAGATGTTCACCGCCGACACCCGGTTCCACAAGGCCGGTGACGTGGTGGTGACCCCCGTCAGCATCGACACTTACGCCAAGACGGGCCTGCAGTTCACCGTGTACAGCGAGGCTGTCATGGCCATTGCATGGAAGGCCCAGTAACCCCTTACATACCCCATAAAACCGCAGGGAGCGGCTCCTGAGACCGGGAGCCGCTCCCTTTTTGCGTGTTGGTCGGCGTGCTCGCCCTCTCAGCTTCGCATCCGCTCAGCAGCTCCCCCAAAGGGGGAGCCAAGGGCCTGACCGTAACGCCGACGGCGGCACCGACCCCTGAAACGGAACTTACCCTGAGCGCCGCCCGGCACACTGCCCGGCGGCGCTCGTCTGCGTTTTGGGCGGGCTGCCC
>ENA-UOJV01002926-UOJV01002926.1-human-gut-metagenome-genome-assembly--contig:-C82-NODE-2926-length-12477-cov-43.482289_pt1 | contig 12477 bp, 9 predicted proteins | sample MGYA00242356_ERZ723903 | MGnify/ENA metagenome assembly ERZ723903
GCCATCGGCGGCGGCATCCACTATAAGATGAGTCTCCCCGTGCAGAAGAAGTATTCCATCGCGCTCACGGTCTACGTCATCATCTCGCTGTGTGAGGGCTTTTACCTTTATTGTCCGCTGCCGGTGATGATGGCCTCGTGCTTCCTCACGGGCATTCTGGGCGTGACAAGCTACACCATCCGCATCTCCGCCACGCAGAGCTACGTGCCCGATGAGAAAAAGGGCCGCTTCAATGGCGCGTTCAATATGCTCAACACCGTCGGCAGCTTTGCAGGCAACCTGATCGCGGGCGCGCTGGTGGCGTTTCTCCCCGCACGCGGCGTGCTGACGGGCTTCATGCTCGTCACCGCGGCAGCGGCGGTCGTTGTCATCGGCGGCGGACGCAAGGCCGTCTCCGCCATTTACAACCGCCAGCAGTAACGCCCGATCACAGCAATAAAAATTTGATGGAGGAAACAACATGAAATTTTCCGAAATGACCTACACCCGTCCCGATCCCGAGAAAGCCAAGCAGCACCTCAGGGAACTGACCGAGCGGCTCAAGGCCGCAAAGAGCTACGAGGAGGCCCGCAAGGTGTTCCTGGCCCAGCAGGAGCAGGCCAAGCACATCTCCACCGCCTCGACGCTTGCGAGCATCCGCCACTCGATCGACACACGCGACGAATTCTACGACGGCGAAGAAAAATTCTGGAACAACTTCAACCCTGAGCTGGAGGAATACAATCAGGCGTGGACAGCGGCGATGCTCGAAAGTGCCTTCCGCGCGGACTTTGAGAAGGAATACGGCGATCTGATGTTCGTCAACGCCGAGATCGCGCTCAAGACCTTCTCCCCCGCCATCATTCCTGAATTGCAGCAGGAAAACGACCTGACGCAGGAGTATGAAAAGCTGCTTGCCTCGGCGCAGATCCCGTTTGAGGGCAAGGTCTACACCCTCTCGCAGCTCTCCCCGTTCAAGACCTGCGCGGACGATGAAAAGCGCCTTGCCGCATGGAAGGCCGAGGGCCAGTGGTACAAGGACAATCAGACGAAATTCGACGAGCTCTACGACAAGCTCGTAAAACTCCGCGACGCGATGGGCAAAAAGCTCGGCTACGAGGGCTATACCACGCTCGGCTACTACCGCATGGGCCGCAACTGCTATACGAAAGACGATGTCGAGAAGTTCCGCGAGGCGGTCGTCAAGTATCTCGTCCCCGTGGCGGACAAGGTGTACCGCGAGCAGGCCAGGCGCCTGGGCAAGCAGTATCCGATGAGCTTTGCCGACAACGCGCTCGAATTCCGTTCCGGCAATCCCCGCCCCGCGGGCACGCCGGATGACATTCTCGCCCAGGGTATGAAGTTCTACAGCGAGCTTTCGCCCGAGACGAAGGAGTTCTTCGAAACGATGCTGCGCGACGAGCTGCTCGACGTGCTCTCGACCGAGGGCAAGCAGGCGGGCGGCTACTGCACGAGCATCATGGACTATCAGGTGCCGTTCATCTTCGCCAACTTCAACGGCACGCAGCACGACGTCGAGGTCGTGACGCACGAGGCCGGTCACGCTTTCGAAGCCTGGACGAACCGCAAGCGCATCCCCATCGACTACATCTGGCCGAGCATGGAGGCCTGCGAGGTCCACTCGATGTCCATGGAGTTCTTCGCCGAGCCATGGGCAGACGGCTTTTTTGGCCCCGACGCGAAAAAGTTCCTCTACAGCCACCTCTCCGGCGCGCTGACGTTCATCCCCTACGGCACGATGGTCGACCACTTCCAGCACATCGTCTACGAAAAGCCGGAGATGACGCCCGCGGAGCGCCACGCCGTGTGGAAGGAGCTGCTCGGCGTCTATATGCCGTGGATGAAGCTCGACGGCGAGATTCCGTTCTACTCCGAGGGCATGGGCTGGCAGCGCCAGCACCACATTTATTCGAGTCCCTTCTATTATATTGATTACTGTCTTGCCCAGACCGTGTCGCTCGAATTCTGGGCGATGATCCGCAAGGATATGAAAAACGCCTGGCAGCACTACATGGCCTACACCGTGCAGGGCGGCAGCCGGACGTTCACCGACCTTCTCAAAAACGCCGGTCTCGAAAGCCCGTTTGACGAAAGCTGTCTGCGCGGCGTATGCGCCGAGGCGGAAAAGGCGCTCAACGACTTTGACCTCGCGGGCATCGAGTGATGGCAAAGAAACGCGGAAAACGCGGCGAAAACTCGTATCTCAACGATTTTCACCCCAACCTTGCAGGCGAATATATCTACGACGGCGCGCTCTATGCCTGTCAGTCGGACCCCGACACGCAGAAAAAAAGCCGGCGCAGGCTCTGGGGCTGTACGGCCCTGCTGCTCCTTGCGGCGCTTCTGAGCGGCAGTATCCCCGCACCGGGGATGCAGAACTGCTTTTACGTCATCCTGCCGTTTCTCGGCGAGCTGATCGCGGCGGTCAGCGTTGTGTGGGCCGTCGTCAAGCTCGGACGCGACTGGAGCGCCGTGCGCGAATATGTTTACGAGCGCACGGTCCCGGCCCTTCCGGGGCGCGCACTGTGCGCCGCCGTCTTCGCCGCGGCCGGCATTTTGTGCGAGCTGCTCTATCTTGCACTGTCCGGCCACGGCGGGCAGCTTTTCTCCGCCTTACTTTTTGTTATGTTAAAAGTACTGTCTCTCATTTGCGCACTGACCATACGGCGCGAGCTGAATGAGCAAAATTGGGCAAAAGTACCAAAATGTGAAGATCGGTAAATTTTTACTCTGTACATCGCTGCGTATTTCATGCTATAATTGAAAAAATTCTGTGCGCTGTTTTTCCGTGTACAGGTGTCCATAAAGGGCGTACGCCCTTTTCCGCGCGATCTCGCGCGGGCGCTGTGTTGTGCTGTACGGGCCACGGCCCGTTTTAGCAAAATAATAAAAAGGAGTAGATTCAATGAAAAGAGCACTTGCACTGATCCTTTCTCTGGTCATGTGCCTCGGTCTTCTCGCCGGCTGCGGCGACAAGAACACGGGCGATCAGACGAAGGACGAAACCACGCCGTTGGTCGTCGGCTATGCCCCGTTCAACGAAAAGTTCTCCCCCTTCTTCTCTGAGACCGAGTATGACCAGGATGTCTGGCTCATGACCTCTGTCGCCCTGCTGAACAACGGTCGTCAGGGTGAAATGATCATGAACGGCATCGAGGGCGAGACCTACAGCTACAACGGTACCGACTATACTTACTATGGCCCCGCCGACTGCGAGATCGTTGAGAACGCTGACGGCACCGTCGACTACAACTTCAAGCTGCGCGAGGACATCACCTTCTCCGACGGCGAAAAGATGACCATCGACGACGTCATCTTCTCCATGTACGTCCTCTGCGACCCCACCTATGACGGCAACTCCACGCTGTATGCTGTGCCCATTCAGGGCATGGAGGCCTACCGCTCCGGTATGACCACGCTGTCCAAGGCGCTCGCCGCGGCCGGCCGCGACAACACCGACTTCACCTACTGGACCGAAGAGCAGCAGACCAAGTTCTGGGATAACTTCGACAAGGGTCTCGTTCCCTTCGCCCAGGGCATTGTTGACGCCTGCGTTGAGGCCGGTGCCGCCGCTGAGGGCGACGTCGCTGCCGCCGGTGCCGCCTGGGGCTTCTCCGGTGAATCCACCACCGTGGAGGAGTTCGCCATGGAGATCGGCAACCAGTACGCCTGGTCCTTCTCCGCTATGGAAAAGGAAGTCGGCAACTCCGAAAAGCTGGTCGATCTGATGGATGAGGACGTCTACAATGACTATCCCACCACCGGCGTCAAGACCGGCGAGTCCGCCGCCAACATCTCCGGCATCAAGAAGACCGGCGACTACAGCATGACCGTCACCCTCGACAAGGTCGATGCCACCGCCATCTATCAGCTCGGCGTGACCATCGCCCCGATGCACTACTACGGCGATCCCTCCCTCTATGACTACGACAACAACAGCTTCGGCTTCACCAAGGGCGATCTGAGCTCCGTCCGCGCCAAGACCACCCAGCCCATGGGCGCCGGCCCCTATAAGTTCCTCAAGTTCGAGGACGGCGTTGTCTACTTCGAGGCCAACGACAGCTACTATCTCGGCGCGCCCAAGACCAAGTACCTCAACTTCCAGCAGTGCCTGAGCGATGACGACAAGCTCAACGGCGTCATCACCGGCACCATCGACATTGCCGACCCCACCTTCTCCAACGACACCGTTGACGCCATCACCAAGGCCAACGGCGGCGCTGGCGTGGACGGCGACAAGATCACGACCGATACCGTCGATAACCTCGGTTACGGTTACCTCGGCATGAGCGCTGCCTGCGTGAACGTCGGCGGCGAGCCGGGCAGTGAGGCTTCCAAGGACCTGCGCAAGGCCTTTGCCACCGTCTTCTCCGTTTACCGCAACGTCGCCATCGAGTCCTACTATGGCGAGCGTGCAAGCGTCATCAACTACCCCATCTCCAACACCTCCTGGGCCGCTCCCCAGCCCACGGACGACGGCTACAAGGTCGCCTTCTCCGTTGACGTGAACGGCAACGACATCTACACCTCCGACATGACCGCTGAGCAGCGCTACGACGCCGCTCTGCAGGCTGCCCTCGGCTACTTCGAGGCTGCGGGCTACACCGTCACCGACGGCAAGCTGACCGCTGCTCCCGAGGGCGCTAAGCTTGAGTACGAGATCCAGATCCCCGCCAGCGGTGCCGGCGACCACCCCTCCTTCATGATGATCTCCGAGGCCTCCAAGGCTCTCGCCACAATCGGCATGAATCTCATCGTCACCGACCTGAGCGACTCCTCCGGTCTGTGGGATGACATCGACGCCCGCCAGGTCGATATGTGGTGCGCCGCCTGGGGTGCTACCATCGACCCGGATATGTATCAGATCTATTACTCCGACGTTGCTGACTACAACGGCGACCTCGGCACCGGCAAGAACCCGTACGGCGGTCCCCTCCAGGGCGGCTCCAACAAGATGTACTGCATCGCCGACGCTAAGCTCGACGACCTGATCATGGACGCCCGCGAGTCCCTCGACCAGAGCTACCGCAAGACCATGTATAAGGCCTGCCTCGACATCGTTGTCGACTGGGCTGTTGAGGTTCCCGTCTATCAGCGCCAGAACGCGATCATCTTCTCCACCGAGCGCGTCAACATGAGCACCGTGACCCCCGATATCACCACCTTCTACAAGTGGCACAGCGAGATCGAGAAGGTCGAGCTCAACTGATTTCCCACCGGCCTTCTTTCGGGTCCATGACCTGAACCACACGAGCAGCCCGGCGGTCTTCACCGGCCGTCGGGCTGCCCCGACTGCACGGCAAGGAGCGCTTCTGACCGCAGGAGCGCCGCTTGATGTGCAGCAGGATATGAGAGAGATAGCAAATGAGAGCAGCACATCAGAACGGAGGTAATTTGCTTGCGAAAATACATAGTAAAACGAATTTTGATTTCCATTGTGATCCTCTTCTTTGTGGGATTCATTATCTATGCGCTGATGCGCTGCCTGCCCTCCTCGTTCATCGAGAACATGGCGCGCCAGAAGTCCATGCAGCCGGGCTCGAAGAGCTTTGACGAGTGGATGGCGCAGCTCAACGCCATGTACAACATGGACAAGAGCATCATTCCCGGTTACTTCTCCTGGCTCGGCACCGCCATCCGCGGCGAGTTCGGCGACAGCTGGCTCTACACCGTGCCGGTGCTTGAAAAGTTCAACGACTGCGTGTGGCTCTCCTTCGTGATGGGCGGCATCGCCTTCATCCTCGAGATCCTCATCGCCGTCCCCCTCGGCGTCATCGCCGCGACGAAGCAGTACAGCAAGGCCGACTACACGATCTCTATCATCGCGCTGGCCGGTATCTCGCTGCCGACGTTCTTCTTCGCATCGCTCTTAAAGCTCGTCTTCTCCGTCAAGCTCGGCTGGTTTGACCTGTTCGGCCTCGTGGGGCGCAACTACAACCAGCTCAGCGCGTGGGGCCAGGTCCTCGACAAGGCAAACCATCTGGTGCTGCCCATTGTCACGCTGGTCGTCATCAGCACGGGTTCTCTCATGCGCTACACCCGCACGAATATGCTCGAGGTGCTCAACGCAGACTATATCCGCACCGCACGCGCCAAGGGTCTTTCCGAAAAGAAGGTCGTCTATCACCACGCCTTCCGCAACACCCTCATCCCGCTGGTCACCATCATCGGCGGCAGCCTGCCGGGTCTGTTCTCCGGCGCGCTGATCACGGAGACCCTCTTCGCCATCCCCGGCATCGGCTACACCTCTTATCAGGCGATGGTCGGCGGCGATATCCCGTTCTCCATGTTTTATCTCGTGTTCCTGTCGGTGCTGACGCTGCTCGGTAACCTCATCTCCGACATTCTGTACGCCGTGGTCGACCCGCGCGTGCGCATCGCTTAAGAAAGGGGGAAGATCATGAGCGTTTTTGATTACGATAAAAACCGGGATAACCGGAAGCCTTTCCACGCTTCCGGTATGGCGGAGAACGCCGCCAAGCGCGCGACGGAAGACAATCAGGACAAGTACGCCAAGCAGGACAATACCCCCTCCGGCAGCAATGGGGAACACTATTCCCTCAACGATGACCGCCGCGTCAAGGTCCTCTCTCCGGGTGCGCTCGTCGCCAAGCGTTTTTTCCGCAACCGCCTCGCGGTCGTCGGCCTGAGCATCCTCATTTTCATGTTCGTCTTTTCGTTCATCGGCGGTCTCCTCTCCCCTTACGGCGAGGATGAATTCTTCTACCGCAACGATCAGATCAACAAGGAGTTCGCCGTTGTGACGGAAAACAGCGATTTCCGCTACATGGCCAAGGACTCCGCCCTGTTCGGCTCGCCCGTGCAGGCGCAGACCATGCTCGCCATCCAGAAGAGCAGCGAGACCTTCTCCTATGGCGGCAACAGCTACACCCTCACGCCCGAGGGCACGGATTTCTACTCCGTCTCCTCCGGCGGCAAGGTCGTCGGCATCGCGTACAAGGACGTCGTCAGCTCCTCGACCGAGGGGCAGGCGCTGAGCTTTGAGTTCGTCTATACCGCGCTCAAGTCCTACGCCGCGCTCGAGCAGGAGCTCGAGAACGAGGCCGCGCAGGAGACTGCCGGCGCCTCCGAAGCGACTGGCGCCACCGACGATGCGCCCGCCGATACCGCAGAGCCTGTCGAGCCCGACGCTCCCGCCGTCAAGTCCTTCACGGTCGACGGCATTGCGTACACCATCGACGAAGACGGCGGCGTGCTGCAGGGCGACAAGGAGGTCGCCTACATCAGCCGCTACATCGTGCAGGCCATTATGCCCGATATCTTCCTCTCCCGCGACTTTAAGGAAAAGCTGATCGACACCATCGCCGCCGGTGAGACCAAGTTCACCTACACCGACGAGTCTCTCATCCTTGACGATGAGACCGACGCTGTCACGGACGGCGAGGAGGCCGGGATCGGTGCCATGGACGACGGCCTGCCCGAAGAGGACGACACCACCGCGAGCGCAACGGCGGAGTATACCATCGAGCGCAGCCAGAACCACGCCAACTGGATCATCCGCCAGCAGCAGTCCTCCCGCCAGTACGACACCTACCGTTCCCCCTGCGCCAAGCACTGGCTCGGTACGGATAAGTACGGCATGGATATGCTCACGCGCCTGATGTACGGCGGCCGCGTGTCCCTGATGATCGGCTTCATCGTCATCATCATCGAGACCGTGCTCGGCGTTATCCTCGGCGGTATCGCCGGTTACTTCGGCGGCTGGGTCGACAACCTCATCATGCGTCTTGTCGATATCTTCTACTGCATTCCCTCCATGCCCATCATCCTGATCCTCGGCGCAGCCATGGACCAGCAGCGCGTGGAGCCCGGCAGACGACTCATATATTTGATGCTCATTCTCGGTATCCTCGGCTGGGCGGGTATTGCCCGTCTCGTCCGCGGCCAGATCCTCTCACTGCGCGAGCAGGAATTCATGACCGCTACCGAGGCCTGCGGCATCAGCGTCAAGAGCCGCATCTTCAAGCACCTGATCCCCAACGTCATTCCGCAGCTGATCGTCAACTGCACGATGGGTCTCGGTTCCGTCATCATCACGGAGGCCACGCTCAGCTTCCTGGGCCTCGGCGTCAAGTTCCCGTTCGCTTCCTGGGGTAATATCATCAACGACGTCAACAACACCCACGTGCTGACGACTTACTGGTTCATCTGGATCCCCGCGGGCCTGCTGCTCCTGCTCACCGTTCTCGCCTTCAACCTCGTCGGCGACGGTCTGCGCGATGCGTTCGACCCGAAGATGAAGCGCTAAAGGAAGGAGGGCATCAGAAATGGCTAAAAAGAACAATGACGGCTATCTTTCCGCAAAGGAATCGCGCCGCATCTCCAAAGCAAACCGCAAGATCACCAATGCGCTCGAAAAGCAGCACAAGCGCAAGAATGTGCCCGAGAGCGAGTATCTGACGCAGATGAAGGATAACGCAAACGTCCTTGAGATCGACAATCTGCACACCTATTTCTTCACCGACGTCGGCACGGTACACTCCGTGGACGGCATCTCCTTCAACATCCCCATTGGCAAGACGGTGGGCGTTGTGGGTGAGTCCGGCTGCGGCAAATCCGTGACGAGCCTTTCGATCATGCAGCTTTTGCAGCGTCCGCAGGGTCAGGTCGTGGAAGGCGAGATCCGCCTGAATCTCGGCGACAAGGCTTACGACGTGACGAAGGCCCCGGACAGTGTCATGCAGCATCTGCGCGGCAACTTCATCTCCATGATCTTCCAGGAGCCGATGACCGCGCTGAACCCCGTCTTCCGCATCGGCGACCAGGTCGACGAGGTCATCGCCCTGCACAACGAAGAGGGCCACGACAAGGAGCAGATCAAGGAGCGCACCATCAAGCTGCTCGAAATGGTCGGCATTGCCAACAGCGAGGGCGTCTACAAGATGTTCCCGCATGAGCTCTCCGGCGGTATGCGCCAGCGCGTCATGATCGCCATGGCGCTCGCGTGCAGCCCCAAGCTCATCATCGCCGACGAGCCCACCACGGCGCTCGACGTGACCATCCAGGCGCAGATCCTCGACCTGCTGCGCAACCTGAAGGACCGCATCAACTCCTCCATCATGTTCATCACGCATGACCTCGGCGTCATTGCGGAGATGGCGGACTACGTGGTCGTCATGTATGCCGGCCGCATCGTCGAACAGGGCACGGCGGAGGAAATCTTCGCCCACCCCGCACACCCCTATACCATTGGCCTGATGGCCTCCAAGCCGGTCGTCGGCAAGCAGGTCGACAAGCTCTACTCCATCCCCGGCAAGGTCCCCAACCCCATCAATATGCCGAACTACTGCTACTTTAAGGACCGCTGCGAGATGTGCGTGAACGGCTGCGAGGGCGCTTATCCGCATGAGATCTCCCTCTCCCCGACGCACAAGGTCAGCTGCTACCGTTACTATCCCGAAAACATGAAGAAGGAGGGTGAATAAAGATGGCTGAACACAAGGACAATCCGTTCCAGGACCCCAATTTCACCCCCGTGGAGTATGACCCGCAGTACATTCTTCAGGTCAACCACCTGAAGAAGTACTTCCCCATCAAGAGCGGCATGATCGCTCACACGGTCGGCTATGTCAAGGCCGTCGACGGCGTCACCTTCAACTTAAAGCGCGGCACGACGATGGGTCTCGTCGGCGAGTCGGGCTGCGGCAAGACCACCACGGGCCGCACCATTCTCCGCCTGTACGACTCCAAGACCGCCGGTCAGGTCCTCTTCAACGGGCAGGAGGTCTACGATCTCTCCCACAAGGATCTGCGCGCCCTGCGCACAAAGATGCAGATCATCTTCCAGGACCCGTTCTCCTCGCTCTCCCCGCGTATGCCGGTCGGCGAGATCATCGGTGAAGCCGTGCGCGAGCACAACCTTGTGCCGAAGGATGAATTCAACGACTACATCGATCAGGTCATGGACAACTGCGGTCTCCAGCCCTTCCACAAGGACCGCTATCCGCACGAGTTCTCCGGCGGTCAGCGCCAGCGTATCTGCATTGCGCGTGCGCTCGCACTCAATCCCGAGTTCATCGTCTGCGACGAGCCGGTCTCCGCGCTCGACGTGTCCATTCAGGCGCAGATCATCAACCTGCTGAATGAGCTGCAGGACCAGTACAAGCTGACTTACCTCTTCATCAGCCACGATTTGTCCGTTGTGGAACACATCTCCGACACTGTCGGCGTCATGTACCTCGGCAACCTTGTCGAATACGGCGCGAAGGAAGATATCTTCCGCAATCCGCTCCACCCCTACACGAAGGCGCTCTTCTCCGCTATCCCCGTCCCCGACCCGACGGTGAAGATGAAGCGTATCGTGCTCGAAGGCTCCATCCCCTCCCCTGCCAACCCGCCCAAGGGCTGCAAGTTCCACACCCGCTGTGCGAACTGCATGAAGTGCTGTGAGGAAGAAGCCCCCGTCCAGCGCGAGATCGAGCCGGGCCACTTCGTGTGCTGCCACCTCTACGATAAATGAGGCGAAACGAGCGTATCTACGAGGATGATGACGGCCGCACCGTTGCCGACATGAGCGGCATTGAGCCGCAGCCGATGCTCATCCCCCGCATCCGCAAGCGCCGCGACCGCGCGGACTTCCGTGAGCCCGATGCTCCCGCGGCGAATGACCGCCCGTGGGACACGAGCGGCGAGCTGAGCCGCGAGGAGCGCAATGCCGCCATCGGCGGCGCGCTGAAGGCCGGCCTTTTGATCGGCGGTGTTTTTCTCATCGCCGGCGCGCTGGCCATCCTTGCGATGCAGGCACTATGGTCTTAACACAGAAAAAGGAAGACTCTTACGAGAGTCTTCCTTTTTGTTTCGCAGCGCAGTGCGCCGTCAACGACAAATTGCATCCTTTTCTCCGGATTTAGGATTGTTTTCATTCTCCTTCTATGATATAGTAAATAATTGTACGCTGCATAAAGAGAGGAGATTCTTCATGGATCACAAAAGAGGTTCCTTTTCCGGTAAGATCGGCTTTGTCCTATCGGCTGCGGGCGCATCCGTAGGCCTCGGAAACATCTGGCGCTTTCCCTATCTGGCCGCTAAATATGGCGGTGCCATTTTCCTTTTGATTTACATCATTCTGGCAATGACCTTCGGCTATACGATGATCATTGCCGAAACCTCCATTGGCCGCATGACCGGCAAGAGTCCGGTTGGCGCTTATAAATCCTTCAGCAATAAACCCGCGCTGCGTGCGGGCGGCTGGATCAATGCCATCATTCCCATTTTGATCGTCCCCTATTACTCCGTGATCGGCGGCTGGGTCATCAAATACCTGGCAGAGTACCTGATTGGCAAGGCTCATCTGGTCGCTGAGGATGGCTATTTCTCCGCTTTCATTTCCAACGGTGTTTCCTCGGAGCTCTGCTTCTTGATTTTCACAGCCATGACGCTGGCTATCATCTTCGCCGGCGTGGAAAACGGGATCGAGCGCGTGTCCAAGATCATGATGCCCATTCTCGTGGTGCTGTCGCTGATCATCGCTGTCTACTCCGTGACGCGTCCCGGTGCGATGGAGGGCGTCAAGTACTTCCTCGTGCCCAATCTTGAGAATTTCTCCTGGATGACGGTCGTCTCCGCCATGGGGCAGATGTTCTATTCTCTGTCTATCGCCATGGGCATTCTCATCACCTTTGGCTCCTACATGAAAAAAGACGTCTCGATCGAGAGCTCTACCCGCAATGTGGAAATTTTTGACACAGCGATCGCCATCATGGCCGGCCTGATGATCATCCCTGCGGTGTTTGCTTTTTCCGGCGGAGATCCCAGCGCGCTGAAGGCCGGCCCCTCGCTGATGTTCATCACCATTCCAAAGGTTTTCGACTCCATGGGACTTGGTACTGTGATTGGCATTGCCTTTTTCCTGCTGGTGCTGTTTGCTGCGCTGACAAGTTCCATCGCGCTGACGGAAAGCGCCGTTTCCACCCTGCAGGATGAGCTGCATTGGAGCCGCAGGAAGTCTACGAGCATCATGGGTGTCTCCATGGTCCTCCTCGGCAGTCTGTCGAGCCTCGGCTATGGCCCGCTGGCCAATGTCACGGTTCTTGGGATGCAGTTTTTGGACTTTTTCGACTTCCTGACCAATTCCGTGATGATGCCCATTGCAGCAATCGCAAGCTGCATCCTCGTCTCCCGCGTGATCGGTGTCGACCGCATTGCAGACGAGGTCATGCTGAACGGTGCACCCTTCCGCAGAAGAAAGATTTTCAACGCTATGATCCGCTTCATGTGCCCGTTCTTCGCCGCGATCATCCTCATCAGTTCTATCGCCAACGCATTTGGCTGGATCTCGATGTAACTCACACTTCGCAGTCACGGACGCTGCATCCTGTTTGCTGTGTCCCATAGGAATACAGATCAGGGCGGGATATCTCTTTTGCAAAAGAGATATCCCGCCCTTGCTGCACCCGGCGTTTCATGCAGGCAAGCAATACTTCAACGCGGCAGTCTATTGGAAGCTCAGAAGCGCGC
>ENA-UOJV01002933-UOJV01002933.1-human-gut-metagenome-genome-assembly--contig:-C82-NODE-2933-length-12419-cov-34.025154_pt1 | contig 12419 bp, 11 predicted proteins | sample MGYA00242356_ERZ723903 | MGnify/ENA metagenome assembly ERZ723903
TCTGACAAATCCGCTAGACACAAGGCGGTTCGTATGTTGACGGAAAAATTAGGAAAGCCCACGATAAAGCCACCGACGTGTACCAATGCGGTTGAAAAGAACGGCAAAAAGAATGGTGAGCGATGGCCAGAGGTAGTTCACCATTCCCTCCTCCATGGTTTGAGCGCCCCCGTGGAAGTAAATACCGCCAAACAAAAAGCAACTGAACAAAGGTTCGCAGTCGGAATTCCGATAAAAAGATAGCGTTTGTCGATCTTTTTGAAATCGGGCAATCCCACGGTAAAAAGTACGCACAGGGTGGAGACGCAGTTGAGCAAAAAAAACTGCCCCTGTGCAAGACCAAACCCCTCGGCAATGCCTCGAACCAAACTCACCGACATACCCCAGCAAATTGGGGCGATCAAGCCGATGAGCGTAGCCTGACTAGTTGACAGATTACGGGAGCTGAGCATATTGGGGATTGTTCCTCAAAAATGACGGTTTCGGATGTCTTCGATATTACGCAGTATCATTGTCTCGTCAGAGCCTGAATTCTCTGTTCTTCTACAGGAAATTGACTTCACCCGAATCTCCTTGCCGATTCAACCGAAAGGCAGGCCGCGTTGCCGCCAACTCAACAGCTACAATCATTGGGAACCCGTCGATCTTGAAGGACACTCGCATGCGCACCCTGACGTTTGCTTTTGCCGCCGCAAGCTCTCTTCTCATTCTCGTCGGCTGCTCGACCACCGTAACGTTCACGAGCGACATTGAAGGCGCGACCGTCACCACCAAGGAGGGGCGCGTCTACGGCATCACGCCCGTTTCGTTGCAGTTTTCCGACTCCGCTTTGGACGACTCGCGCGACCTTCAGGGGTGCGCGCGCATCATGGGCGTCACCTACAAGTGGCCCTCGGGCGCAACGGTCTCCTCGCCCGACCCGATTCTTCTCTGCGGGGGATCTTCAAGCTACGTCGTACAGTACGACCGCCCGAGCGACGCGCCCGACATCGAAAAGGATCTGCAAAACGCCCTCACGCGCGCAAAGATCCGCGAGGAGCAGTTGAGAACCGAGCTTGAGCTTGAGCGCATGGATCATGACATGTTCTGGATGATGAACCCGGGCTTTTACTACGGGCCAATGCTGATGGTTCCACCGCCGCGCCCAATGCCTCCGAGGCCTCCCGTGCACCGTCCTCCGATGCCGCCGAGACGCTGACGGCGCCGCACCTGGATCAGGCACCTGTACTTTTATCAAGTGCAAAGGGCTGGCAAGCATTTCGACGCTTGCCAGCCCTTTTTCCGTTTCTTTTTGTTGGTCAAGGCCCCATCAGAGCGGCCTTCGTCTAGCCCGCATGGAAGTCCTTGATGAGCCCGAAAAGGATCTGCCGCTGCATCACGAGCGCATCGTGACAGGCAAAAAAGACAAGCCCGTCGGCCGGCGCACGCACTTCGCGCAGCACGTTTCCTTCGCAGGGATCGATGATTTCGCCCAGAAGCTCGCCCTTGTGCGCCTGCTTGCCCGGGCCCGCCACGCGGCGAAAGATGCCGGCGGCTAGAGCATGCACGGAAAGAACCGAGGATTCCTTCAACATCTCGGGCACACGGCCGCCGTCGATGCGGTAGTCGATGAGATTGCGCCGCACGAGAAAGCGCAGCACGGCATTGACGGCCACGCTGGCCGAGGCCGGATCGATGCGGCTCGTTTCGCTCGTAAAGATCGTGTAGGCGCGGGTGTCCCAGATCTGCCAGTTGTAGTTTAAGGTCGTCGTATCAATCGGCAGGGGTTTTCTGACGAGCACGAAGGGAAGCCCGAAGTCGCGCGCCCCTTGCGGGTCGCCGAAATCGGTCTGCATCATGCGCACGTGCGGCACGAAATCGCCCCGCAGGTAGAAGGAGGCAAAGTGAATGCCCCACTTCCAGCCCTGCAGGTGCTCAAAGACGCCTGCGGCGATGCGCTGCGTCGTCTCGCCCTGGTTGTAGCCCGGAAACATGCGGTTGATGTCGGTGTCGTCCATCGCCCAGAAGCGCTTGCCGATGTTGAGCGAATAGGGATTGACGCAGGGGATGACCTCGATGCACACGTTCTCGCGCAGGCCGCCCGCTGCCTCGATCGCCTTGAGTTTTCTCACGAGCTGCGAGCAGATGTAAAGCTGCTGGATTTCGTTGCCGCGCATCGCGCCCACGATGGCCGCGCTCTTTTCCCCACGCCCGAAGCGGTAGCCTGTAATCTCAAGCGGCTCCCTGTAAAGCGAGGGCATTTCAAATACACGCACCTTCTTCATCACCTGTCCTCCCCGGCACGGCTGATCGTCTGCGCATCAGAAAACTTCACCACCTCTCCGGTTTCCTCGTGCTCGACGTCAAGCACGCGCGCCACCAGAGAGCCGGGATTGACGACGGGATACTCGCGAAGCGTAAAGACAAGCCCGTTGCAGGGGCTCTTGACCTCCTCAAGCACGCGCCCGTCGGTGGGGTCCGTGATGAGACCCAAAATCTCGCCCTCGTGGATGTTCATCCAGTGCTCGACCAGGGGAATGAAGATGCCGGGCGCATTGGCGTTGACAAATCCCACGCGGCCGTCGGTGGAGACGATGGGCTCGGTCACCTTCTCAACCGGTCCCGACCAAATCCCGAGGCGCTTCATGAGGCGCAGAAGACCCGCGGCAAGCTTCTTGCCATAGGCCTGGGTGATGCGCATGCCCACGCCCGCCTCAACGACAAGGCAGGGCGTGCCGATGCTGTTGAGCGACCAGGCAAGCGTGCTTTCCAAGACGGTCGCCGCCGCATGCACCCAGATGAAGTCGCAGTTGAGTTCCTTTGCAAGCGGCAGCAGCCGCTCGGCCGTGTTGACGTTGACGCGCACCTGCGGGATCTCGCGCAGGAAGATGTTCGAGGCGTGAATGTCCACTACGCACGTCGCCCCCTTCATGTCGGCCACGATGCGCGAGGCGATCGCCTCCTCGGTCGTGCCGCGGGAATTGCCCGGGAAGATGCGGTTCATGTCGAGATCAAAGCCGGGAATGCCGCGCGTGATCGAGTCAATTCCGAGGGGATTGATCGCCGGATAGATGTCGACGATGCCGGTGAGAAACTCGCTTTGCTCCGACAGAATCCGGTTTAAGCGCCAGCAGACGTACTGGCCCTCGAGCTCGTCGCCGTGCGTGCCCGTCGTCACGCAGATGCGGGGCAGCCCCTTGTCGAGCGCCTCCTTTTCCGTCATTCCCGGCGGCAGCAGGCGGTTTTTGCGAATCACCATCCGCTCGGCCACCGGCATGCGGATGGAAACAACGTTCTTGATCATTTTTCTTGTTCAGTCTTGATCGGCGCCCCGCAGAGAGATGCTTGAGCATCACCGCGAGGGGCCTTTACACATAAAAATCAGTCCGTTTCATCCCCCAGCGGCACCACCTCGGCGCGCGTGACGATCGACTGCGAAGCACGACCGCGGAAGATGCCGCGCTCAAGCGCCGCATCGGCAAAGTCGCATCCGCGGGCAAGCACCACGTAGGCGCCGCAGGCCTCAACGTCGTGCGTTGGATCGAGCGCAAGCACCTGGTGGGTCCCGCAACCGCGCGAATCTCCCGAGTCCGACGGCACCCAGGCCTCAACCCAGGCGTGCGTTGCGCCCACGCCTTCGACGAGTCCGGCCGCATAAAGCGCAGGGATTCCGGCAAGGCGCAGCAGTGCGATCAGCACGTGCGAATAGTCCTGACAGACGCCCGAACCGATTTCAAGCGCCCTCTCAGCCGTCGTCTGCGTCGTGGTGGAGCCCGGCTGATAGCACAGTGTCCGGTGCACGGCATGCATCAGAAAAAGAGCCTTTTCCCGAACATCCGCCAGAGCATCGACATCGGCTCTCAACGACTCCCAGAGCGCGAGCAGACGTTGTCCCGGCATCGTCAATGCCGTCGGCCGCACAAAATAAGGCGCAGGCCTTGCGACACTCCCGTCACGGCCTGACGCGGCACTTTCATCCGGCGCAAGTACGTTCAGGGCGTTTGTGGCGGGCAACGATGAGGACAACGCGACCACGCCTTCGCAGCAAATCTCAAAGGCCTCGTGCGGCGCATCAATGCGCCCCGTCCAAGTCAGATTGTCGAGGACGGGCTCGGTGAGCGGGCTGAGCTTCACCTCCGGGTTCGTGCGCAGCACAAACGATTCGACATGCTGACGGGAAAGCTCCGGCGGCACGGGCCGCAGCCTGAACACATGGCCGGTGACAGGCTCGGAAAAGCAGAACTTTGTGCTGAGCGCAAAGCGAACTCTCAAAGGCGTCTCCAAAGGAAGCAATGCACGAACTGACCAGGACGCGGCAGGCCGTCTTCGACCCCGATTTCCGGCACCTCGCGTCGGAGATTGAATACGCTGTCAACCTGACAGCGTTTGTCCGACGCACCAATTGTGTCAGACAGGACCCCCGGCGCGAAAGCGGGCTTATACCGCCTCGGACAGCGGCCCGCGGCCTTCGTCGAAACTTGGGGAAGACCCGTCGGCACGTTCTGCCGGAGATCCCTGCCCTTCTTTTGATTCCCGACGTCGGCCGGCAGATCCTTGTGCTTCAGTGCAAAAGGTTCACAAGTTTAAGAAGACGCGTGCGGTTTTGGGGCAGGCCCGGCTCCGTCATCTGACGCAATTCCTCCAGCACGGGCTTCTCAAGCAGCGCCTCCACGCGCCTGGTGTGCGACAGCAGGCGCGGCAGGAGCGCCTCCACCGCGTACTCGGGAAAGTCCAGGCGAATGAGAAGATCCAAACGTTCGGAGTACTTTCCGACTTTCAGGAGGTCGCGCCGCTCGACATCGGCCACGCGATCGTCGACCGATCCCCAGAACGCAAGAAGCCAGTCGGCCACGCGCTGGGTTTCAAGAAAGGCCGAGTCCTCGCGAGCGCCATGCTGCAGCTGATCGAGCGCAAGCTGGATGTAGGCCATCGTCTCGGTCGTGATGAAGTTTCTCAAGACGATCGCATTGTCATAGGCGCGCGACAGGTTGGAATAGATCGAGTCGGGATTGGCCGGATCAAAGAGGTAGCGCGTCTCGAAGTCCTCGGGCCCGGCGTAGATCTCCGAGGGAATCGACAGCCGGCGGCAAAAATCCACGTAATCGTCGCCGTTTTGATCGATCATCCGATCAAGCGAGCGGTTAAAGAGCCGCAGGGTGGAAAAGACCCGCTCGACGTAGCGGCCGAGCCAATAGAGGCGGTCGGCCTGCTCGGCCGAGATGGTATTGATGACTTGTTCAATCGGTGTCATTGCTGCAGTTTCGTCTTTGTTGGAGTGCTTTCGAAAAAGGTTCCGAGGCCCGTGCCGCCCACTTTGCCTTCACCCACGTGTCCTTGAATCCGCCGCCCTGGGAAGAGTTGACGACGAAGCTGTCGGGGACGCGCGAAAACCGCGTCAGGCCGCTCGGCCAAACCTTGGTGCCGTTGGCACCGGTCAGAACGAAGGCGCGCAGGTCGGCCTTGCGATAGACGGTCTCGCCGTTTTCGTAGACGGGCAGATCGATGAAGTCGATCACCTCCTGCACGATGAAGCGCCGCGGCTCAGCGATGATCTTGCGCCGCCACTCGGCCAAGGTCTCCTCATCCATGTCGCGCCCGAAGACGACGCCGTAGCCGCCGGCTTCGGCCACATCCTTGATGACGAGCTTATGAAGGTTCTCAAGGACGTATTCCCGATCCTTTTCGTAAAAGGGCAGGTACGTGGGGGCGTTCTTCAGAATCGGGTTTTCGCCCAGGTAGTACTCGACCATCTTCGGCACGAAGTAGTAGATCCCCTTGTCGTCGGCCACGCCGTTGCCCGGGGCATTGATGATCGCCACATTGCCCGCACGGTAGGCATCCATGATGCCGGGAACGCCGATCAGGCTCTCCGGGAGGAACGTGAGCGGATCAAGATAGTCGTCGGAAATGCGGCGGTACACCGCGCCCACCTTGACGCGTCCCTTGGCGCAGTCGCGGAAGTAGAGCTTGTTGTCCTCAACAAAGAGGTCTTCATTGGTGGCAAGCGCAAAGCCCGTGCGCTCGGAAAGATAGCTGTGCTCAAAGAAAGCGGCGTTGTAGCGGCCCGGCGTCATCACCACGCAGATGCCGTCGCAGGCGACGCTTTTCATCATGTCGGCCAAAAGCTCAGGATAGGTGCGGTTGTCGATGATCCCCGCAGCGCGGAAAGTCTGCGGCGACGCACGCCGGCAGATTTCACGGGCAATCAGAGGGTACGACGCACCGGAGGGAATGCGCAGGTTGTCTTCGAGCACGTACCAGGTCTTGTCGACGGCCTGCACAAGGTCGATGCCAGCGATGTGCGCATAGACCCCGCCCGGGGGCGTAACGCCGTCGCAGGCCTTCAGAAAGCCGCTTGAGGAAAAGACGAAGTCCGACGGGATCACGCCGTCGGCGATGATTTTCTTTGCGCCGTAGATGTCGGCAAGAAAGGCGTTGAGAGCGCGCACGCGCTGCGCGAGTCCCGCCGAGAGCTCGGCCCACTCGTCGGCTTCGATCACTCGCGGCATCGGATCAAAGGGAAAGAGCTGCTCGTGAAACGTCCCGTTCTTGTAAATGCCGAATTTCACCCCGTAGCGGGCAAGCAGTTCGTTGATCGATGCACAGTTGCGAATGAGGGAATTCATGACGCGTTTCTTCCTTGTGACTGAAAGCCTTCCGATTGCCGCTGCCGTCGTTTCCGCCTTCTGCCCTCTCCTGCCGGCAATTTCAAGCCGGCGGTAGTGGGAGGGGGCGGCCTAGGACAAAACAGACATCTATCGATTATTCACGAAAACCCGAACAAGCGTTCGATGACAAGTCCACCGCGTGGGATTTGTTTGGCACGAGTCAGAAGAAATAGGGATTTTGCTTTAGCGACCGAGCCGAACCTCGCACCGTCTTCCTTTCCGACTTCGCTGAGCATCCCCGGGGCTTTATCTGCATTTGAAAACAAAATCAGGGGCCGAAAGGATCCGACGCCTTCCGACCCCTGATTCCGGGCTCAGTTCTTTTTCCTGTCTTTTTTCAGAAATTCCCTTGAAGGGTTCTCATCGCACTACCCCGCCCGCACGGCAATTCGAATGATGCGGGGACCCTTGCCGCGGTTCTTGCTGACCCAGCCGCGCATGAAGGCGATGAGTCCGGCAAGAAGCGCGACCGAGATGCCGATGGCGGTCACCGCGTAGGCAGGGTCTTCAGCAAACGTCCCCACGCGGTAGACGATGGTGGCGGCCGAGTAGCCGAGCACCGTGGTCCAGGTCGCAAGAAAGAGCGTCCAGGCCGCACCCGCCTCACGATAGACCGCAGCAATTGCGGCCACGCACGGCATGTAGAGAAGCACCATCATGAGGTAGGCGAAGGCGGCAAGCTGCGAGCCGAAGAGCTTTTGCATGACGGCAATCGAGTCCACGGCCACGCCCTGCTCTTCAGCTGCAGTCGCGGTATCCGACAGATCACCCACGCTCACGCCCAGGGGATCAGTGAAGGCACCGGCCATGCCCTTGAGATTGTCAACGATGCTCGTACCGGCCTCGGAAAGAATTGCGGCAAGCGACCAGCCGGAATCCTCCTCTTCCTGCGCAGCGGCCGCACCCTCGTCGGCACTGCCGGCAGCCTTGGCATTTTCGGTGCGGGCCATCGCGTCATAAAGCGAATTCATCGTGCCCACGACGGACTCCTTGGCAAGGATGCCCGTGAAGATGCCAACGGCTGCTGGCCAGTTTTCCTGCGTCACGCCCATCGGCGCAAACACCGGCGCAATGGTCTGGCCGATTTCGGAAAGCACCGAGTGATCCGTATCTTCATTGCCGAAGCTGCCGTCCGTCCCCCAGGAGTTGAGGAACGAGAGCACCGCCACGATAACCACGATGACGCGTCCGGCGCGGTTGATGAAGGCCTTCAGGCGATCCCAGGTGCGCAGCATCACGCCCTTCACCGTTGGGAGATGGTACGGAGGAATCTCCATCACGAACGCGGCGGCCTCACCGGGAAGCACGAAGCGCTTGATGAGAAAGCCCGTGAAAATCGCGGCAAGAATGCCGACAAGATAGATTCCGAAAACGAGGTTCTGACCATTGGTCGGGAAGAATGCCGTTGCAAAGAGCACGTACACCGGCAGACGTGCGCCGCACGACATGAAGGGGGCCATCAGGATCGTGACGATGCGGTCGACCGCGCGATCCATCGTACGCGTTGCCATGATCGCCGGCACGCCGCAGCCAAAGCCCACCAGAAGCGGCACAAAGGCCTTGCCCGGCAGACCGAGAGCCCGCATCATGCGGTCCATCACGAACGCGGCGCGCGCCATGTAGCCCGAGTCTTCCAGAATGGCCAGGAAGAAAAAGAGAAAGAAGATGGGCGGGATAAAGGTCGAGACGGTCTGAATACCGCCGCCGATGCCGTCGGCAAGAATGACCTTAAGCCACTCGGGCGCCCCCAGATTCGTGAGAAGCGTCCCGAAGCCCTCGACAAAGATTCCGCCGAAGAGAATGTCGAAGAAGTCATTGAACGCGCTGCCGAAGTTCTGCGTGAAGAGAAACATCACGTACATGACCGCCAGAAAGATCGGCAGTCCAAGCCAGCGGTTCAAGACCACGCGATCGATTTTGTCGGTGAGCGTCATACCGGCCTTGCCTTCACGCAGCACGGCCTTTTCCGCCGCTTCCGACGCAAAGCGATAGCGCGCTTCGGCAATGGCGATGTCAGCCTCGCCATCAAAACCGGTGCGGAAACGCTCGATCATGGGAGCGACGCGCTCACCGGCACCCGCAGGCAGCATCGCATCCATCCCCGGAGCCTCCTCAAGAAGCTCAACGGCGCACCACGCGGGATGGCGGGTGCCGGCCGCGGCAAGCTCTCGGGCGACGTCGGCCGCCGCCTTGTCGATTTCAGCACCGTAGGCGAGCTTCATGGGCGGCACCGCCGGGTGCTTCAAAAACTCACTGATGCTGCGGCGCAGGTTGCGCACACCCTGTCCGCGGGAGGCGACGACACCTACGACCGGGCAGCCCAACTCGCGCTCAAGCGCATTCAGATCGACCTGCATCCCGTGGTTTTGCGCGATGTCGAGCATATTCACCACGACCATCATGGGAACGCGCATTTCAAGCAACTGTGCCGTGAGGTAGAGATTGCGCTCAAGGTTTGAGGCATCAACGATGTTGATCACGGCCTGGGCTTCGCCCGAGAGGATGTAGTCGCGCGCAACGCGCTCATCCTCGCCCGAGTTTGACGCAGGCGTCACCGAATAGATGCCCGGGAGGTCGACGATCTCGACCTCCTCACCCTCAAAGCTGTAGCGGCCCGTCTTCTTGTCGACGGTCACGCCCGGCCAGTTGCCGACTTCCTGACGCGAGCCGGTCAGAGCATTGAAAAGCGTCGTTTTCCCGCAGTTGGGATTGCCGACGATGCAGATGATGTTGCGTTTCATGGCTTTTCTGTCTGGGTTTGATTGACTTTTTTCTTAAAAAGCTGCCTGAAGGATCAGTTCGCTCGTACCTCAAGCACGGCCGCCTCGTCCTTGCGCACGCTGATGAAGCTGCCGCGCACGCGGATTTCAACAGGGTCGCCCAAGGGAGCAACGCGCACGACTTCAAACGCCGTTCCCGGCGTCGCGCCAAGCGTCAGAAGCCTTCTGCGGTATTCGGCCGGGGCATTGCTGTAACCGACGATGACGCCCCGGTTACCGGGTTTGAGTTCCTTTAAAACCATGGTTTGAATCCTTCCTTGATCAGTGTTTGTCCGTTCGCACAGTGACAATCCGTTTGCCCGGTGAGCTGACTCACCCGGCGTGCCGGTCTCAGTAGACATAGATCTGCCGCGCGACGTCGTAGTTCACGCCGATGCGGCCGTCGCCCACGGCAATGAGGACGCTTTCCTTTTCAGTTCCTGCAAGCACCCGAACGGCAGCGCCGACATGCAGTCCCAGATCGCCCAGGCGCTGCGACTCGTCTCTTTCGAGCTTCATGCGTACGACGACCCCGGGCTGTGTTCTCTCGAGGTCGGTGAGTCTGCGGATGCGGCGGGCACTTTCCGTTGTCATTGCGTCGTGGTTCCTCTGTTTCTGTTGATGCGTACCGAAGGAAGTCCGATCGACTTCCTCAATGAACGCAATATAACGAGACTTATTCTCATTTACAAGAACCAAAAAACGCTGAATATTGGCATCACCTGCCGATGATGCGTTGATTTTCAAAGGTTTTTCTGCAAAAAACTTGTTGCGACTCATTCTTATTATCATTTGATCCAGGACAAACTTGCGCAGAAGCGACTTGTGTCGTTCCCTGCGTCGGGGCTTCACGGGGCACCCTCTTTTTTCCTTGAAGCGCAGCAAAGCCGATCGTCAACGGCAGCACCCCAACAAAGCACCCGTTCGTCCCGGCATCGAGCCCTACAGGAGAACCTTCATGATGTCTCGTGCTATTCCTCCGCCCTCAGCCATACCCCCTGCCACCCCCTCTGCCGCACCTGTACGCCCCTTGTCACGCGACCGCGATATGGCACGTTCGGCGCGATCGTCTCGCTCAACTCCCTCAGCTTTTCAACTCGCCGCTGCTGCGGCAATCGCCGCAGCCGTGCTTGAATCCTCCGCCCTTGCCGCGCAGCCTGTCGCTGATTGGGACGAATTCACGTCGGCCGTCAACGTCGAGGCCGAAACCCTCGAAACCATTGTTGTTGGAAACGACATGCGAGCTTCAACGCAGCTTTCCGCCTCGGGAGCGTTGACAATTGACTGGGGCAGCACGAGCCTTACGGGGATGAAGCCGCCCGGCAACCTCTTTACGGCTCTGACGACAAAAAAGAGCCTTGCCATGGCCAATGCCGGAACGATCCTTTTGGCTGAAGCAACAGGCGCAATCGCCTCGTTTTCCGGCGGCATTCAGACGCGAATTGCTGTTTTGGGGCCCGCCCAGGATGCAGCAGATCCGACTCTCGTCAAACTAGAGCGCATGGTCTTTCAGAAGGCGCAGAACTTGTCGGATTTCGGCGGAGCTTTTTCCTACGCAGAGAGCACGTCTGGGCTCGGCAAGACCCCCTACAACGAGATCTCCATCTCGGAATCCGTCTTTGCCGACAATTTCGCGCGTGCCTACGGAGGTGCGGCATTCATTGATCGCGCCGTGAGCACCACCATCGAGGGCAGCCTCTTTCAGAACAACTCGACCAACAACAACGGCGGCGCCCTGCTGATCACGAGAAGCTGGAAGACCACGCTCATCGACACGGACTTCATCGGAAATCAGGCCGGAATCTCGGGCGGGGCCATTTTCGTATCGCACTTGTACCCCTCGGCAATCGGCTTGTCGCTTCGCTCGGCCATTCCCCGCATTGAGATCAACGGTTACAAGAGACATGCTCCCATCAGTCTGACAATTGCCGCACGCGAAAAGGACGTTCTTTTTGACGGAAACAGCGCGCAGTCCGGATCAGACATCTATTTGGATTTGGGAGACTTTTACAGCTACAACCCACACTTTTACACGTGGGCCGCAGTCTCGGCCGACCTCAATCTTTCCGCCTCCGCCAACCGCACCATCACATTCAACGGCAACATCGAAGGCGAGGGCAGCTACTACGATCTTGGTGAAAGCGGCATTTTTGAGACCGCCGTCAACATCAACATCAACCAGGACCCGTCTTCGACCGGAAGCGTTACGTTCAACGGCAACCTGCATTTCATCGATCAAGCGTATGGCAATCCGGACAATGAGCCGCTGCATGCCAACGTCAATTTCTACCGCGGCACGCTCAACATCGGGCAGGCGAGCACGCTTGAGAGCAGCAACCTTGTGCTTGCCGGCGGCAGCTCGGCCGAACGCAACCTGTCCTTCGTTGATCAAAAAACGCAGCGGCATGCCATCTACTCCATCGGAGCGACTGAAGCCGGCGAACACCACGTGAATCTCTTTGTTGATGTTGATCTTGCGACCGGCACATCCGATGAACTGTTCCTCTCCCAATCCGACCTCACCGGATCCGGCACCGTCAGTCTCGACGTCGCACGGTGGAACGTCTTGAGCGACATGGCCGACGGACAGGAAACGGCAACAGTCACGCTTCTGCCTGAAAATGCCGTCGAGCATCTCTCCTTTGGCCTCACCGAAGAAGCCCGGACCGTCAACGGAAAGCTTTACGCCTACGACGTCTCGCTTGTCGAACCATCAAACGGTACCTACACCTTCACGTCAAAGGCGTTGTCCCCCGAGACCCCGGGAACGCCGCCGTCGGCCGTCGCACCACGCCCCACGGACTTCAACCCCGAGGTTTACGCCGGACTTCTCATTCAAAAGTCCGCAATGCTGCTGCAGCATGAGATCTCGCACCGGCTCTTTGAGTCGGATCTGCTTCTGAACGGCAGCTATGCCCAAAGCAGTCGGGTCGCCGGCTCATTGCAAGGCGGCCGGATAAATGTCCTCGCACGTTGCCAGTCAACAGTTGTTTTCTGAAATAGAGTCATTTGA
>ENA-UOJV01002935-UOJV01002935.1-human-gut-metagenome-genome-assembly--contig:-C82-NODE-2935-length-12417-cov-5.466510_pt1 | contig 12417 bp, 10 predicted proteins | sample MGYA00242356_ERZ723903 | MGnify/ENA metagenome assembly ERZ723903
TTATCAGAAATACTACGAGATGATGTACAAATAAGTCGAAGATGAAATAAAACGCGATTTCCCGGTCCGAACGACCGGGAATTTTTTTTAGTGAATAAAAGCCGGGTGAATATTTTGACCCGGTAATTTCAAGGTGTCAAAGACCAGCGTAGATTCGGCAGAATCGGTTTTTAGCAGGTTGTATACTTCTTTGGCGCGTTTGATTTCTTTCATCAGGTCGTTTTCGTTCAGTGCGTGTGCTGCGTCGCGTTGCAGTTGGTATTTATAGGCTTCCATGAATGTGTTGAAGGAAATTTTGTCTACATCGACACTGGATTTAACGGCGGTAAATGCCAATACGGATTCTATTTTTTGAGTGATACCTACTACAGTAACCTTGCGGATCCAGGATTTGACATCTATACGTACCAGTGCCAGACCATCGACCATGATGAAGTAGTCCGAATGTTCGGCTTGTACTCCTTCACCCGATCCCATCAGCATATTGATACCGGCTCCGATCAGTGCTCCGACTCCGGAGATTACGTTTTCACTACCTCCGGTGACGAAGCTTTTTATTGCATTAGTCGCTTCTCCGACGATTTTGGTGGAATCGTCTTTACAATAGGCCCTCATTTCCGAGGTGTCGGCAATGATATGGGTAATCGGAATGGTAGGGTTTTCGATAGTCCCGGCTGTGCGGATATTGTCTGCAATCTGCGTCTTGAAGTGATCACATTTGCTGGTTGCCAGTTCGAAAAGCAGGTTCAGGTTCAGCATGATTTCTTCTTTCTTTTCAGGTGCCGGATCGGCTTTTTTAATGGAATTTCTTAAACTAGACATGGCTTTTAAATTTAAAAATAAACTGTTGTTTTGTAAGCTTACCCGGCAAAAGTAGTCGGGATTAAAACGGAGGAGTAAATAATTTTTTAAGAGGTAGGTCATTGTTTGTAGATTGTTGGTTAGGTTATTTAAAAAGAAAAGCGGATGGTTGATAAACTCCAATTGACAGTTTAAGAAAGGAAAGAGGATTTAAAAACAGGAGCTGTTATTTTTGGTACCGTAAGCTTACAGCAGTGTTATTCATTAAAAATTTTAAATCATGGAAAATCAAGAATTTGATATAGAACTTTTGGAAAAAAAGTTGGAAGAATATGAGCAGGCTGATTCGAATGTGCGAAGCGAAGAAGTACTCGAATTTGTGAAAAAAGTACTGGATATCACTTTACTCCAGCTCAGTAAAGGGAATGTATCGGATCGGGATATAGAAGAGGATATTCGGTTTGTCCGGGATGAAATCGGGAAACCGGACTTTTTGAAACAGTTGGTTCAGCATGTACAACAGGCTGCTGATAGGTGGGCCTCTGCATCAAAAGAGGAAAATGGACAAGATTACCTTTTCTCTGAATTGTGTCTTTTAATAAAGTTGGGAAGGAATGCCGTTTGTACGTTGGGCTTTTTATGTTGCAGAGAAGGAAAATTCGGGGTTTTATACGATTTTATGACGGCAGGAAATCAAGTGTTGGGTGGGTATTATGATTGGAAGACCCGGCTTAGATCGTATTTTATGAATCTGATCACCCCTTCTATGCTGGCAGAGGCTTTCGATTCTTTACGTCTGGGGAAAGTGGCTGTTCAGACAGCCGGTTGGCGGACGGACAATACCATGGCGGTCCCACAGCTGGTGTCCGATTATTTTCTTTATGTCGATAAAGCTTATGGAGACCGGTTGGATGTACATCTGCGGGGAGAAACCTTGGCTACGCCTGCTAGGCTGGGATTCCCCGCTGTAAAGTTCGACCTTTTTTATGACGGGAGCACCGGACTTTTTAAGTTGCCTTTCGGGTTTCAGGGCTGGTTCGGGCTGTGTGGTGAGAGAACTATCGTTGCCTTTGCTGGAACACGTCTTTTGCAGCTGGGGACGGTATTTACCGATGCAGAGCAAATTTTCGGTCCGAGTCTGATCTATGCCTGTGCTGTGGGGATGGTCGCTCTTGTGGCTCAGCATATGGGGCAAGGGAATTTGTTCGTGCTGGGACATTCTTTAGGAGGAGGGTTGACTCAATTCGCTGTTGCAGCCAATCGTTCGAATCATATTGAAGGGTGGGGATTCAATTCCGCCGGTTTATCGGAAACTTCTGTCAGAGCTTTGCTTACTGCTGCTGATGTAGCAGGTGGCATGGAAAATGTCGTTCTTCATCATTATGTTACCGGAGCCGATCCTGTTTCTAAACTTGGAGGATTGGTCGGAACGGTGACGACAATTCCGGGATCGGCTGACCTGGGGCATACGCGTGATGACTTGCGTCAGGTAATTTAAGACCGATTACCTGGGGGAGGTATCTTGATAAGGACTTGTCGGATACTTCCTTATTCAATTGAAAATTAAATACAATCATATGGAAACATCAGGAAAACGCCGTCTCCGGATGGGGAAGAAGGGCCAATCGACCCGTTCAGGTAAGACATTGGTAGAGAATCGATCTGTTCGTACCCGTAGTTGTTTGGATACCGAAGCTATAAAAACCCTTCAAATTGCTTATGAATTTCATGGTTATTGGGAAGAGACCCTGGTTTGTCAGGGAGAAAAATATTGTAAAATAGAGATAGAAGGAGGAGGGCATTTACAAACTGTGGGGGCTCCTAACCTGCCTCAGGAAGGTATTTATGTGAACATACCTGAGAATGCAAAGTTTCTGAATTTGCAAGTCGGGGAATGTCACGAAAAAACAATAGAAGTGGAATATCCGATAGCTCCGAATCCATTGCCTGCTTTAGAAGGGGAAGAATTACTATACCGCAAAGACAGTACAATTTATGATTCCGGGTCTTTGTTTCCGGCAGAAGTGGCTGTATTCTCAGCCGTTCGTCGTATCGGGGGAGTAAAGGTTGTACATATATTAGTGAATCCTGTTCGTTATTATCCGGTACAACGGCAACTTCAGGTGGTGGAAACGATGATTTTGAAAATAACGTATGAACTATTGGAAGAGACGGACACTATCGGGGAGCCGCGGCATCATCGGTTCGGAGGCCCTGCGGTGGATATTTTGGGGATGCCGGAGATGGATGGGGTGACTACCAAGGGAGGGGGCAGAGGAGGTAGGGAAGATATACGAATGTTAAAGAATCCCGCTAATTGTGCCGAATTGCTGATCGTGACTAAACCGGACTTGAGACCGGCGTTCGATGATTTCCTCGAATTTAAAAGCCGGGATTTCAAAGTAGCTTTGGCCGATACCGGGCAGATCATATCGGAATTCGGCGGACAATCGGGGATGGATGAGCAGATCCGGGAGTTTTTGTGTTATGCTGCTGAAAATTGGCGTATTTCTCCCCGCTATATTCTGTTAGGTGGAAATGTTACGGATATACCGACACATTGGGAATACTTTTTGGGGGCCAGAATTTCGTCCGATCATTTCTATGCCGACTTAAAGGGCGATTTGTCGCCCGATGTCGTCGTATCCCGTTTTCCTGCATCGGAGCCGGAAGAAATGAAGAACATGTGTGATTATTTTATTCGTTATGCTCAAACGCGTAAGGAGTGGGGAAAATCTGTACTGCTGACTTCCTATAACCGGGAAGATTATAACGAATGTACAGAAGAAGTAGCCGGTATTATCGCTTCCGATTTCCAGGTTTATAAGCGTTATGACGGTCAGGCGACAAAAGAAGAAATTATCGAAACGATCAATCAGGGAGTCGGATTTATCAATTATCGGGGACACGGGCTTCCGACGGGCTGGCAGGCAGGGAATGGGTTGACTTCTGACGATCTGGTGCAATTGAAGAATGTAGATAAAATACGTCATGTATTTAGTATCGCATGTTCGAATAATGCCCTGGAAAAAGAGCATTGTTTTGGTTGTGAATGGATCCGGCAAGGCAAAGCTGTCTCTTTCCTGGGAGCTGCCGTACCTTCTTATACCGTTGTCAATCATGAATTCGATAAATGGCTTTGGGAAGGAATCGCTCTGAAAAAACTGAAACGTGCCGGCGAAATATTCAATTACGGTATTCAAAAATTGTATATGAATAATCCCGAAAACGATTTGGTAAAACATACGATTTATGCTTATTTGTTGGTTGGAGATGCTACGGCAGAATGTGATTTTTACCGTTCGGAATGATAAACTATTTTATCGCATTGGCAAACATATGTTTTGTGTTTGTGAAATTTATTTTTGTATCTTATGGTTTGAATTTATTTTTCCTTCTGTATGTTATTAATATTATATGTGGATGGAAAAATATTTTATGATTAAAACAGAAGGGCATGTATTGGTGATCACAATCATGCAATGTCCGGAGAGTAATGTAGTCTGTCTGGAATGTGATACGGAAGAGGAAGTGTATCGGTTGATACGGAAAATGGATTGTGAGATTACTTTTGCACAACCTTTTCATTGGAGACATTCCGGACAGTCTGTTTGGAGAGGGAGAAAAGCTGATTTTTTTTTTGTAAAAGAAGGGGCTTATTTCCGGCGTATCGATTTTAAATTCATCCGTTGGATCAAGGCGGAGGGAAGCTATTGCAAGCTGTTTATGGATAATGCCCGGGAATTGTTGTTGTCGTTCAATCTCACGGAGATTACTTCCTATTTACCGGTTCAGGATTTTGTTCGGGTACATCGTTCTTATATCGTCAATATAAATAGCGTGGATTCGTTTATCGGTAATATGTTGTTTATCGGCAATTGCCGGATACCGATCAGTAAATCCCATAAAAATGAAGTGTTGGAGCGTTTGAATTTAATCGGGGAGGTCTGATTAAACTCTGGTTCCGTTTGTAAACAAAGAAATAAAAATCTATCTTTGCGGACGTTTTGTGGGGATGGGGAAAACATTGATTATCAGTAAAAATAAGATATAAACATGATTACAGTTTCAGATTTAGAGATTCAGTTTGGAAAGCGGACGTTGTTTCAGGACGTTAATTTGAAGTTTACGCCGGGGAATTGTTACGGTGTGATCGGGGCGAACGGAGCCGGGAAATCGACTTTTTTGAGAATTTTGAGCGGAGATTTAGAGCCGACCCGGGGGACTGTGATGTTCGGACCGGGAGAGCGTTTGTCTGTCTTGAAACAGGATCACTTTGCTTACGATGAGTGTACGGTATTGGACACCGTGTTACAGGGACATATGAAGCTGTGGGAGGTGATGCAGGAAAAAAATGCGATCTATCTGAAGGAAGATTTTTCGGATGAAGACGGTATCCGGGCTGCTGAGTTGGAAGAACAATTTGCAGGAATGGACGGTTGGAATGCCGAGAGCGATGCAGCCAATCTGTTAAGTGGATTGGGAATATCCGAAGATTTGCATTATTCTTTAATGAAGGATTTAAGTGGTAAGCAAAAAGTGAGGGTATTGCTGGCACAAGCCTTGTTCGGAAAACCGGATAACCTGCTTTTGGACGAACCGACCAATGATCTGGACCTCGAGACTGTCATGTGGCTGGAAAATTATCTGGCGAATTATGAAAATACGGTGTTGGTGGTTTCACATGACCGTCACTTTTTGGATTCTGTATGTACCCATTCGGTAGATATCGATTACGGTAAGATTACTCTTTTTGCCGGGAACTATAGTTTCTGGTATGAGTCCAGTCAGTTGGCTTTACGTCAGGCTCAGGCTAAGAATAAAAAGGCTGAAGAAAAGCGGAAAGAATTGCAGGAATTTATTTCCCGGTTTAGTGCGAACGTGGCCAAGTCCAAACAAACTACGAGTCGTAAAAAGATGCTGGAAAAGCTCAATATCGAAGAGATTATGCCTTCTACACGGAAATATCCCGGTATTATTTTTACTCCGGAACGGGAAGTGGGCAACAAGATTCTGGAAGTCCGGAATCTGAGCAAGAGTATAGATGGAAAATGCCTGTTCAAAGAGGTTGAGTTTGCGGTAGAGAAAGACGATAAGATCGTTTTCCTGTCCCGGGATCCGCGTGCCATGACCGCTTTGTTGGAAATTATTGCCGGTAATGAAAAACCGGATAGCGGTGACTATACGTGGGGTGTGACTATAACGACCGCTTATCTGCCTTTGGATAATTCGGCATTTTTCGATACCGAAATGCGTCTGATCGATTGGTTAGGGCAATATTCTGCCGATACGAGCGAGACTTTCCTGCGTGGTTTCCTGGGGAAGATGCTGTTTTCCGGGGAAGACATATACAAGAATGTGAAAGTGTTGTCGGGAGGAGAGAAAATGCGTTGTATGATCGCCCGGATGATGTTGAATAATGCGAATGTACTGCTGCTCGATTCTCCGGCTATTCATCTCGATTTGGAATCGATACAGGCTTTTAACAATACTTTGGTATCCTTCAAGGGAGTGGTTTTGATGAATTCGCATGACCATGAGTTTATCCAAACGGTTTGTAATCGGGTGATCGAACTGACTCCGAATGGGATTATCGACAAACGAATGGATTTTGACGATTATATCGTCAACGAAAATATCAAAGAACAATTGGATAAGATGTATCGGGAGTAACGTTTTTAGGTAATCTTATAAAATAAAAGGGTTATGGGAGATCTCCTGTAGCCCTTTTTTATAAGAGTTGGAAGAGTTGTAAAAGTTGTAAGAGTTAAAAGAGTTGTAAGAGTTATAAGGGGGGCAGAGGTTATGGGGAGGAGTATAGTTAAAAAGGGGGAAGTAGGAAATTGGTTTATTTTTTCGTGGATATTCTAATAATGTTGTATATTTGAAAAAATAAAACTATTCGTGCAAATAAAGTATTAATATGAAAGTGAGAACTTATTTTTTTGGGTGTTTGTTGAGTGTGCTGATGTGGCAGTGTGCTCCGAAAGAGAATGAATATGTAGTTATTGCCGGTAAGGGTGTTGCTGAGGATACGGCTTGGATGAAAGTGGCGGAGGCCTTACAGAATAAGCATCGGGCGGCTTTGTTGTCCTATCGGGAAGATCCGGCGGAATTATTGCCCCAATTACAACAGATACATCCCAGATATGTGGCTATTGTAGAAAAACCGGAGACTCTGGGGAGGGATTATGTAATGGAAATGCATCGGTTGAGCCGGAAAGTAGATAACGATATCTACGCTGATTTTTTATGGGGAATTATCACCGGATATGATGCTGCCGGGGCGATGAAAATGGTAAATAATTCAACGGAACCTTTGATTATCAAGGATGCTGTCGCTTCGATTTGGGAGTTACATTCGGCCAAATGGTTCGATCGGTATGGTTGGGTGGACGATCATACGCAGGGAATGTGGGGAGAAAAAAAATCTGCACAGGATACGGTAGTGACCTATCAGTTACCTCAGGTACCGACGAAGATGTTAAGTCGTAACCGGAAAGGCGGGTTCGATACGGTAATGATGCCGAGGGTAAATCCGGTGGATGAAATGCAGACTTTCTATAATTTATATGCTACTTATAATCCTGATTTGGTCGTGACAGCTGCACATGCTACCGAGCGAAATCTGGAGATGCCTTTTTCTTTGGGAAATATCAAAGCGAAAGACGGACAGTTGTATATGGATTTTCCGAATGATCCGCAAAATATGAAGGAAAGCGGAAAAAGAAAAGTATATTTTGCCGTTGGGAATTGCCTGATCGGTAATGTCAATAATACCAAAGAGAGTATGGCGATCGCCTGGATGAACAGTGGTAATGCGGCGACGATGATCGGATATGTCGTGACTACCTGGCATGGTCGTAACGGTTGGGGAGGATTGAAGTATTGGCTGACCAATCCGGGACGTTATTCCCTGGCAGAGGCTATATATATGAATCAGCAGGATTTAATGTATCAACTGAATGAATGGGATCCTAAATTAGTTACTTTGGCCTATCCTTATACGGAAGAGGAATTCCAGGAAGCTCCCCGTTTAATTCAGGAGACGATCGGAGTAGAACCTACACATGATCAGATCGGTTTTGTGCATGACCGGGATGTTTTGGCTTATTACGGAGATCCTAAATGGAATGTGCGGTTACAGGAAATAGCCGAAGAGAACGATTATACAGTGAATACTTCTGTACAGGGGAACAAGTGTACTGTGACGATACAAACCAAGGAAAATTTCAGTTTGGAGAGAATGAAAGGAGACCGGTTCAAACAAGAACATGTACTCGATCTGCCATTCAGTTATTTCTTTCCTCAGCGTCTGAATAATCCGCGTCTGTCTGCCGGTCAGGATTGGAAAGCTGCTGTAGATGAGAATTTTCTGTTGATTTACAATGCAGATTTCAAACCGGGTCAAACTTATACGGTAGAATTGGATATAAACTGAAATAATCGCTAACATGCTGAAATATTGGTTAGGAATCGTCGGGTTGTTTGTTTGGGTGGGATGCAGTACGAGCTTTACCCCTCAGGAGGTGAAGGTGATAAAGGAAGGCGGGGGGATAATGCGGGTATGGAAGACCGATAACCGGGAAGATTCTTTATTTTTACGTCAGCAGGCCATAGAATTGACTCCCGGGGAGATCCGGACGGAACTTTTTCAGGTATTGAAGCAACGGATGCTGGCGACAGTAAACGATTCGGCGGACCCGGGTGTCGGTATTGCTGCTCCCCAGGTGGGAATAAGCCGGCGATTGATCGCTGTACAGCGGTACGATAAACCGGGAGCTCCTTTTGAGTTTTACATCAACCCGGGTATTGTGTCGGCTTCTGAAGAGCAGTCTTTGGGAAAAGAGGGGTGTCTGTCTGTTCCGGATGTCGTTGGCGAGGTATGGCGTTCGAATGAAATCGTGGTTCGTTATATCCCTGAACTGACCTCGATTAAACGGATGTTGAGTCGTGAAAAAACGGATTCAACTTTTAAATTCGAGGTGAAGGTGGAGTATCGGAATACGTGGGAACCGGTATGCGATACTATCCGGGGATTTACGGCTGTGATCTTTCAGCATGAAATCGATCATTTGAACGGCATCCTTTTTACAGATAGAATGATAAAAGAATAAATTTATCAGGACAATGAATTTTAGTTTATAAAGTTTAATGGCTAGTTTTATAAACTGAATTGAATAAGCTATGAGAACCTTTGTCGAAAAAATACTTAATGCGCCTGCCGGAAGTATAGTTATACGGCGGCCGGATATCGTGATGAGTCATGATAATTCTGCCCGTATCCGGAAAATTTTTGAAGAAATGGGTGGGGAAAAGCTGAAAGATGCCGGAAAGTTGCTGGTTGTACTGGATCGTAAAATGACCGGGACAACCGATGAGTTGATCCGGGATTATAATTCGATCCATCGTTTTATGGACGAACAGAAAGTAGAGCATTTCTTCGATTGTGACAAAGGGATCTGTCATGAAATATTGGCCGGGCAGCTGAAACCGGGAGGATTGATTGTAGGAAACGACAGCCATACCTGTACGGCAGGCGCTTTCAATTGTATGGCTGTGGGGTTGAATAAGACGGAAACGGCGGTACTTTGGAAAGAAGGCGAAATGTGGTTCAGGGTACCTGAAACGATTAAGATTAGTTTGAAAAATCGTTTGCCGGAGGGAGTATATGCCAAGGATTTGGCTTTGTGGATAATGGGGATGCTCCGGGAAGAAAATGTCGCCTATAAATCGTTGGAGTTTCATGGAGAGGGGGTGCCTGCCTTGTCTATCGCCGACCGGATGACCCTGGCTAATGTTACTGCTGAGATGGGGTTGAAGAGCGCAGCTTTCCCGCCCGACGATAAGTTGGCGGATTATTTCGGTGATTATGCCGTACAGGGTGTTTGGGCGGATCGGGATGCTATGTATTACAAGGAATTCGAGGTCGATTTGGCGCAGGTGATCCCGTTGGTGATGGAAGTCGGAGAAATAAACGAGATAAAAGCACCTGGAGAATGGGGTAGGCTGGAAATTCAGCAGGGATTGATCGGAGCTTGTGCCAGTGGGCGGTTGGAAGATTTAAGAGTGGTTGCCCGGATTTTGGATGGAAAAAAGATTGCTTCGGGGTTCCAGCTTTCTATTGTCCCGGCTTCCCGGGAGATTTATTTGCAGGCCATTCAGGAGGGGATTATCGATCGGTTAGTGAAGTCAGGAGCCTCTATATTAGGGTCCAGTTGTGGTCCTTGCTTGGGTAGCAGCCATATGATAATGGCGGATACCCGTCGTTTTATTACTACAGTAAACAGCAATTCGATGCGAAGGCTGTCGGCTATCGGTGTAGAGAAATACGTAGCGTCCCCGGCGACTGTGGCGATGACTGCTTTGACCGGAGTTTTGACAGTAGAAGTTGAACGGACCGATGCAAAATATCCTTATTGGGAAATGCCTAAAGTGTGGGTAACTGTGAATGAGTTCGAGCGTCGTTATCATAATCGGGTTTGGAATTATGGGGATTTGAACAGCATTGCCTGTGAACAATTGTTCGATGAAGCATGTACTTACCGGATTGCACCGGATAATTTTAAAGCGATACAACCTTATTTGTTGGCAGGTTTGGATGCCTCTTTTGCAAAAAACGTCCAGGTGGGCGACTTGATGCTCGGAGGAGAAAATTTCGGCTGTGGAAAGTTATTACAACATGCGGTTGTCGGTTTAAGGGAGGCCGGTATCAAAGCGATTATCGTGAAATCGGTGGATCGCCGTTTTTTTAGAATGGCTGCCAATAATGGATTATGGATTATTGTTGCACCTGCCTTAGTGGAGAAATACCGGAGCGGTGACCAGATAGAAATAGATGTCGAAGATGAACGGATTTTTCTGAATCGGGAAGAATTTAAATTACCTTTTATCGATACCGCTTTTACCGAAATGATCCGGAACGGAGGTATCTATTAAGTAACATTCTCCCAATTTATGATACAACTATTTAGCTACTTGTTCGTCCCCAAAGATGGACATCTTTGTCTGACCTTATTCCTTCTATAAGACTTTTCTTAAAATTAAGCATTTAGACGTAAAGTATTATCGCAAAAAATAACTTTCTTCGCATTCCAAAATTTTAAAATTTAATTAAAATATATATGAAAAAATGGTTTGAACAATTTAAGACAGAAGATTGGGTGGTTGTGGCTGTCAGTATTCTTTTACTGGCTTTTGCCATCATTACTCCCAATTATCTTCCCCGTATACCCAAACATCTGGCCGATACGGAATCCTGGGGAAATGCAATATTTCTTTTCGTCATTGTATTAGTCATACTTTATATCGGCTGGCTTTTACTCGGCAGACCCTTAAAATGTTTATTCCTTTCCCTGATCGCTGTATTTTCTGTCTCTTTATTGGCACAGATTACGGCAGCTCTGCCTCAAGTAAGCTATTATGGATTCGAATCTGTCTTTTTCTCTGTTATCTTCGGTTTGATTATTCGCAATGTTTTTCGCGTACCTGCCTGGATGAAACCTGCTATTCAAAGTGAGTTTTTCATTAAAATCGGGGTGGTTTGTTTAGGAGCGACTATTCTTTTCAGTGATGTCATGAAATCCGGTGCAGTTGGTCTTGTACAGGCTGTCCTGGTTGTGAGTATCGTATGGTTTTTCGCCTATTTTATCTCCCGGCGGTTGGGAGTTGACCAGCGTTCTGCCATGATCCTGTCCAGCGGGGTCTCTATTTGCGGAGTTTCTGCTTGTATTACAGCTGCACGTGTTGCAGGAGGCGATGACAAAAAATTATCTTATATTGTTTCTTTGGTGTTAATCATTGTCGTTCCTATGATCTATATGATGCCCTGGCTGGCCCATCTGCTTCTTCCTGTCCTATTCGACGACCCTCAGGTAATACAGGAAGTGGCCGGAGCCTGGATTGGCGGAACCATCGATACGACAAGTGGTGTTGCCGCTTCCAGTGCTATCGTCAGCGAATTATCGAACCAGCATGCTGTTATTATCAAAGGGGCCCAAAATGTTTTAATCGGTTTTGTAGCTTTTTTTATAGCCTTATACCTTTCTACCCGGGGAGAGAAAGGTAGTAATTCTCCTTCTCTGGGGATTGTCTGGGAAAAATTCCCGAAGTTTATTATCGGCTTTGTTGCAGCTTCACTCGTATTCAGTATTTTTCAGGCAAATGACCTTTTCCTGGTAAATGAAAAAGGGAAACTCATCGAACCGGGAATCGCTAAAATGTTCAGTACTGTTTTTTTCAGTTTGGCATTTGTCTGTGTAGGACTGGAAACCCAGATAAAAGATATTGTCTCCCGTGAAAACCGTAATGTCATGTGGTCTTTTCTTACTGCACAGACTTTTAATATTTTGGTTACTTTTATTATTGCCTGCCTGTTGTTCGGTATCGTTAAACCGATGCTGGGATAAATTAAGCTGAGAGATGAGATAATTCACTGGAAATGTCTCATCTCTTAGCATATACTCATCCGGTTCTCGCCCAATCAGACCTAGGTTTATTTTTTCTTTCTATTCCGATTCCGGGTTTTATACCGTCAGACCGGTTCGCCTGGACCGGTCCGTTAAGGCTTTCCTTCACTGACCGGCGGAACTCCTCACTGCGTTCGTCAGACACCAC
>ENA-UOJV01002944-UOJV01002944.1-human-gut-metagenome-genome-assembly--contig:-C82-NODE-2944-length-12353-cov-28.486339_pt1 | contig 12353 bp, 20 predicted proteins | sample MGYA00242356_ERZ723903 | MGnify/ENA metagenome assembly ERZ723903
GGATGAGCTCATCCATGGCACGGTAGATGTCATAGGTGCGGCAGAAAGCGCCCACAACACCGTTTTTGGCCTCTGGGTCACCCTGCTTGACTGCCAGCTTAGTGGGCAGGTTTTGGGAGCCGGGCACCTGGGGCCAGAGGGTGCAGTCACGCCAGTCCTCATACTGGCCCAGCAGGCCCTTGACGGACAGCAGGGGCTTGTCTTTCCACACATAGATGTATTGGCTGTCTGAGCAGCAGCTTGGCCAGTACATCAGACGGGACACCTCAAAAGTGGTGGGGTCACAGAGCTCCAGGCCTATGTACTCCGCCATCTTGCGGGCGATGGGCTCATATTCATCCGCTGAGGCCGTGCGGTCCAGCGGCAGCAGAACACGCAGGCGGGGTGCCGCCGGGCTGTGCTTACGGGTGGAATAGATGCAATAGCCGCAGCTCAGCCCCTCAACACGGCGCAGGACATCCTCCGTGCCGCCCGGTGGGATGTTGTCCAGGTCCAGCGTGATGACATCACGCCCGGTCACATTGTTGGCCTTTCGGCGGGGGCCTGACAGTGTGCCTGCCATAAAGCCGCCCACATCCTTGAGGTCATCCTGCTGGGCCTTTTTCATATTCAGATATTCTGCCAGGGGCTCAGTGCCTCTGGCGGGGGTCTGGAGCTTTGCCCACAGCTCAGAAATGAGCAGGGTTTGCGCCTGCCAGACCATGGCCCTCCGGCTGCTACCGGCGGAGATGGTTATTTTGCGGTCAAATTGCATGGGTCACACCTCACGGTTTCGGATGTATCAGGGATTGAGAAATGCGGTTGTCAAGCCGCTGGAGCTTGACGGTGCGCTGCTGGGTCACCTCATCACGGATGCTAAACATGAGCTTGAGCTGTTCCAGCATGATCTCAACATCAGCGATCTCCTCAGCGATGTGGGCGGCGTTGTCCTGGCCACGGAGGTTTTTGGAGAGCTCCTTGGTGAGCTCCGCCATCTCCTCCATGCAGACCGTGCACTGGCTGGTCTTGCCATAGACATTCACCGCAAGCTGGCAGATTGCCGTTTCACATTTGGTCATCGTCCCAGCACCTCCTCATGCAGCCACCAGACGGGCCAAGTCACCACAAGCAGCGTTGCCCGGAGCAGGTCCCAGACCAGCGCCAGGATGAGGCGCAGGGGCACCACCACGCAGTAAAACGGGGCCCATCTGTGAGCTTTCGGGGACAGTGTGCCCCAGTGACGGGTGATGCCGTGGAAAAATCCGCAAGCGCTGGACCACATATCTGCGGTGGAGTAAAAGGTGTCCACACATTTAGTGACACGGGTGCGCCCGCAGCGCTTGCAAATCGTTGTGATGGTTGTCATCTAAAAAACCTCCCTGTCTTGCGATCCCGGAGCTCAATGCGGGCCGCCAGCTCAAAGCCGCTTTCCGCAATGATAAACTTGAGGACCTTGATGAGAGTGTTGACCTTGGCATCCAGCGCCTCATGCCCCTCTGCGGACACTTTCTTGATGGCGTTGTATGCCGTTGGGTCTGCGTAGCCCTCAGCGTTTTCCCAGGGTTTTGGGCTCATTGGCCAGCACCTCCTTTTGCCATTGTTCGACATCTGCACCCAGCTCTTTGAGCTTGAGCCGTTCCGGGTACAGGTCATCCATTTCATAAAATTCACGCATCCGGCGGTGCTCTGCGGCCATCGCCAGATAGAAGTCATGGAGCCGCTTGACCCCAAAGCCCAGGTGCCGGTGCAGTGTCCAGAGCACCATGCAGTCCACATCCAGAGCCAGCAAGTCATCTTTCTCAAGGCATTGCTGGTTGATTTCGTGCATCATGGCCATCTGCATCTCCGGGGTCATTATGGACTTGCCCAGAGCGGAGAGCTTGATGTTGAGTGTGGGGTCTTTGGGCACCTGCACACCTTGGCGTTGCAGGTTTCGCCGCTCTTTTCTGTTCATCGCTTTGTGCCCCTCCGGCAGCGCCCGGCGTTCTCATTGGGCTGCCAGTCCTCAACCACAAGGACCGGCTGGCCGGGGCCTTTGTCACAGATGAAGTCACCCTCACCAATGTACTGGCAGCAGTCACACATGCCGGGGTCACACATCCGGGGCTTTTCACTCCTGGGTCTGGGTTTCCGCTTTTTCATAGGGGCGGCTCCTTTCTGTCACGATTTCACCGGCGCAGGCCGCATAGCCCGCCAGATCAATAAAGCTGTCAGCTTTGTCCCCAGCCTTGATGCGTGCTACCTTGAGCAGCGCCATCATCATGGCTACATCCTTAGAGGTGAACAGCGTGCCCATGTAGGCGGTCCACAGTTGCCCAATAAGGCCAAAGCTGTCCTCCGGCGTGCCATAGTCCTGCTCACGCTCACCGCAGACACAGCAGCGGGCGGCCTCTAAAATCTCAGAGCGTTTCACGGTCGGGTTTCCTCCTCTCAAAAGGTGCTTTCAAAAAAGCCAGCGTGCGCTCATAGCTCATTGCGTGAGAATTGCTAAAACACAGGAAAGCGGCCAGGTCCTCATAACTGAGGGCCGGGAACGCCTCCGCATTGGTGGGCACCAGCGTGGGGTCCACCTCTTTGCGGGCGTGTTCGCAGGCCTTACCCAGATAGTCCAGGCAACAGCCGGGAACGGGGCAGCGGTCACACAGTTTCATGGGCTGCCTCCTCAATGTCATCAAAGATGACCGGCACCTGGGAGCGCATCTGGTGGAGCAGCGGGATGGCTACCTCACGCATCTGCGGGTGTGCCGCCGGGGCGGTCCGCAGCTTGAAGAAATGCCGCCATTCCCGCAGATTGGCCGTCATCACTACCTCAGTCTTGAGGCTGGTGGGCAGGACAGCACGGGCCTCTTGCGGGGTGCAGCCCCAATTAAGCAGCTCGAAGTAGCGGCGCTCTGCGGTCCAGCAAGCCTCTTTCCAATACTGCCAGCCCTCAGTGCCCTCCACCAGGTAAAAGGGGCGGATGACGGTGATTTCACCGCCAAAGCCCTCCTTGGAATAGTTGCAGTAGCGGGTGCTCTCCTGGCAGTAGGAGGCCATGCGGTGCCGGACAATTTCATGGGACACGCCCCGGTCGCACACAAACTTGACCGTGATGTCAAAGTGTTCCAGGACGGCCTCATGGCCACGCTTGATGATGCCCGCCACAAACTTGGCGGCGCTGGTGTCGGTGATTTTGTCCTCAGACTTGTAGCAGACCCGCCCGCACAGCTCAATGTGCTGGAGGATAGCCTGGCCATCCAGCGGGGTGAGGATTTCGGTATAGGGGTTAATGATTTTCATGTGTCACGGTCCTCTCTTGCAAAGCGTTCATCCAGTTCAAACACGCCACGGGGCTGGCCTTTGTAAAAGCCTTTCATGGGGCGCTCTAACTGGGCTTGTAGGTGTTTCAGCTTTTCCCAATACTCCGGGAGATACTGGCGGATGTTTCTGAGCTCCTTGAGGTTTTTGTTGCAACAGCACCAGCAGGAAACACGGTCCAGAATGTCATAGAGCCGGATGGAGCCCTCCAGCCAGAAATATCCGGCGGAGTAGCAATATTGCAGGCAGTCCGCCTCAGTCATGCCAAACTCCGCAAGCGGAAAGAGCTTGTAGGGCTTGCGCTCTTTTTGGAGCCTGGGCGTTTCATCTGCGGCGATGCCCACATAGACCTTTGCGCCCTGGCGCTCTGCATACTGGTCAATGGTCCGCAGCTTGCAGGTGGTGCCCCAGCGGCACAGGCCGCCACACCAGCCATACCCACGCCGCTCACGCCCCTTGACGGGACGCTCCAGCATGTCATAGAGAAAAGGGTTGTCCGGGTATAGTGTTGTGTATTTGATGCCGTGCTGCTGGAATATCGGGAGCATATCATCCCGCAGGTCATAGATGACTTGAAACTCCATCCCGGTGTCATAAAAGACCACCTCATCCAGCGGCAGGCCACGCTCTATGAGCATGAGCACCATGGCCAGGCTGTCCTTGCCAAAGGAGCACGATGCAATGTATTTCATGTGTGCCTCCCACGCCCCGCCTCCGCAAACAGCGGGGGGGGGCTGATTATTAAGTAGTCACGGGCCCGGCCCATTGTTCCGCCATTGCGGCGGCTATGCCGGGGAAAGTTTTGGCCCTGTTGATGGGGTCCCGTTCTCTGCGGCCTTGAAAGCGCCGGTAGTTCCCATGTGCGTCTTTGCACCCGCCATTTACCCATGGGGTGACACCCTCCGTGATGATTTCGGTGGGGACCAGCGGGGGCAGCTCTTTGAGCCACAGGCATGTCCGCTTTGTGTACGGATGCCCAAACTGCCACGGTTGTATTGCTTGGGTGTAGGGCGGCAGCTCCACGATTTTCAAAGGGGTGGGGTTTTCCACGGCGATCTTTGCACAGTCAGCGCTCAGAAAGCTCATAAAGAAAGCCTTGGCCTCCATTGCTTTGGCGTATCGCTCCGCCACAATCTCACCCTTTACCCTCATGCGGACGGCGCTGGCGTTGGTCAGATAGGTGCACGGTGGGAAAGCAATGAGCATGTCCCACCGCCCCAGCACATAATGTGCGGAGCCGTCACAGGTCTTGAAAAAGCAGTAGCCATTGAGCAGAGGGAGCACATCTTGCTGGATATGCCACTCAGGGTGGCCGCCGGAGCATGGGATGAGGTCACAACTATACGCCTCATGGCCCAGCTTTCGCAAAGCTATGGTGACCGCCTGGCTTTCCTCGCAGGCAACAAGGATTTGCATAAAAGCCTCCCTCAGCCCACCACCGCATTGGTAGCGGGGGGGGGCTCGTCAGTTATTTAGTCTTTCTTGAAAAATGTGCCCACCCAGCCATCAGCGTTGAGCGGCAGATCAGCAGCCCACGGGATGGGCTGGCGCATGATGTTGACCACCGTGTCCAGCATGGTGTCATCATCGCTCCAGGGGGCCGTATCAATGACCACCTCGTCATGGATGTGGAACACTACCGGCAGGCCAGCGGCCTCAAGGCGCTCAATGGTGTCCGCCAGGCAGTCACGGGCAATGGCCTGGACGCAGTTTTCCACCAGCTTGCCGCCGTAGGTTTCGATGCGTTTCCACCGCTTGGTTTTCTGGTCCATACCCATGTAGGAGATGGAGGGATTGCCCCATTGGTTTTCACCAATACCGGGGCTCACATAGTAGAGCTTGCGGCCAGAGGGGAGCTGAATGGTGAAACAGTCGGTGCTCTGGTTGTAGTCATACTCACGGGCCAGCAGCAGTCCATTGATGCCCACACTGCCACCCTGGGTGATGACCTGCACGGCGGCATTGTCCATGGAATACCACAGGTCACGGATGCGCTTGTTGGCCTCACGCCAGCGGCTCACGATGTCCGGCAGGTCCTCCTCCGGGATGCCCATGTCCAAGGCTCCCATGTTGATGAGTGCGCCGGTGCTGCCCTGGTAGCCCAGGGCCAGCTCTGCCACCTTGCCCTTTTGCCGGAGTGCATACTCTGGATTGCCCTTTTTGATGAGCTCAATGGGCACGCCGAACATCTGAGAGGCGGAGGCCTCATAGATTTTTCCGTGGGTGCGGAACACCTCCAGCCGCCATTGCTCACCGGCCAGCCAGGAGATGACACGGGCCTCAATGGCCGAAAAGTCAGCGTCAATGAGGACATGCCCCTCCGGGGCCACAAAGGCGGTGCGGATGAGCTGGCTGAGGGTGTCAGGCACGGAGCCATAGATCAGCCGGAGGGCATCCAGCTTGCGGTGCTCCACCAGCTCACGGGCCAACGGCAGCGGCTCTGTGTAGGTGCGGGGCAAGTTCTGGACCTGCACCAGGCGGCCTGCCCAGCGCCCCGTCCTGTTCGCTCCATAGAATTGGAGCAGCCCACGGACACGGCCATCCGGGCACACAGCGGCCTCAATAGCGTCATACTTTTTGGTGCTGGTCTTGCCCAGCTCTTGGCGTATCTCAAGCATCCGCTGGACCTGGGGGCTGTTGTCCTCCTTGCCCAGCAGGCGGGCCACGGTGTCCTTGCGGAGGTCCGCAAGCTCCTCTCCCATGGCATCCTGGAGCCATTGCGTGAGCTGTGCCACGCTGTTGGGGTTGTCCAGCTTGGAGATTTTCATGGCCTCCTGGGTGAGGTTTTGGCGGGTCACATTGCCCAGATAGAGGGCACCGCTCACCAGGTCCATGTCCACGGCCACGCCACGGGCATTGATGATGAGGTCCGTTTCCCATTGCTTTTGCACGAAGTCCGGCACGGGGAAAGCGGAGAGCCGCCGCTCAATCTCCATCTCAGTCACAACATCCTGGCGGCAGTATTCTTTGAACAGCTCCCACTTGTCGGTGTCATGCTGAGGCAGGTTGCGGGTGCGGCCACCATTGGCCTTTGTAGGGGCGCAGGGGACGCAGAAATAACGGATGAGTGCCTTGCCGGTGTTGAGCTTGCGCTTGTCCTCAGCAAGCCCCAGGGCCTTACCAGTGGCATCCAGGCCTGCTGTGTAGCCACAATAGAGGCCGTGGAACATGGTGCAGCGCCATTGGTCCGGCGGCAGGGTGCCCAAAAACTTGGACAGGCAGCCCCACTCAAAGGGGGCGTTGTATGCGTGCTTGATGTACTCCGGGGAGGTGATGGCCTGGACCAGCCACGGGGGGAGGCGTTCCCCCCGTGCCAGGTCAATGATCTCAACAGGCGCACCATCCACACTGTACGCAAAGAGCAGGATTTCAAAGTCCGGGCTGGAGATGTACTTTTGCGCCCCGGCCTTAGCAATCGGCACGCTTGAATAGGTTTCAAGGTCAATGCTGAGATGGTGCATGGTGTCATCCTTTCTTAATTGCGGAAAGCCTCATCCGTGGTGTAGAGCTGCATGATGTTCTCCGTGTTCACGCCACGGGCCTCCAGCTCCTCCAGCATGGTGTTGAAAAGCGTGGTGCCCTTGACATACTCCACCAGCTCCTCAGCGGAGAGGCTGGTGATGTTGTGGACGGACACCTTGCGGATGTCCTCACGGCGGTTGGCGGTCCACGCCTGGGGCTCCGCAAAGGTGGCGCTCTCAATGTCAGCCACAAGCATGGCCTGCACACGGGCGGGTTTCTGCAAAAGCATCTTGACCGTGTTGAGCAGGTGGCCGGTTTCCATCTCTTTGACCTCAAGGGTCACGCCAAAGGCTCCAATCCAGAGCTGGCCGTCAAATCTGGTGTTCATCAGTCACTCCTCCTTATCACATGGGCTGGCCGGTGATGGGATTGATGCCGCCGGTGGTGGCCCAAGGCACCTGAGCGGCAGGGGCAGCGGGAGCCGCAGGCTGGACACCGTAGGCACCGGGGGTTGCGGGCATCGCCGCACCGTAGGCGGGAGTGGCCGCAGGAGTGCCGCCCAGCCCGGCGAAGTCAGAGGCAGCGGAGGCCTGGCCGCTCAGGGGCTCCCCGTCACGGGTCTTGAGAACATTGCCCAGACCGCAGCCAATGCCCTTGTTGCCGCTGTTGGAGTAGCCGAAGAAACGGACGGTGACATGGCCATACATGCCGCTGTAAATGTCCGCCGGGGACAGTTCGCAGTTGATGTTGTCGATGCCCACCACCTGGGGCTTGTTCTTGGTGGAGGCGGTCATCACCCAATGGCCCTTGCACTCATCGCCAAAGGGAACACCGGAGGGGCGCACGCCGTCACCATCGTAGATGGGCACCTTGAGCATGGGCGGGCGGGCACCGTTCCACACCTTGGCCAGGGCCTCATTGGCGGCGGCCTGGATGGCAGCGTCAATGTCAGCCTTGGTGGCGGCATCGCTCTTGGGGATGAGCAGGGTGACGGAATACTTGGGCTCACCGCCCTGCTGGGCAGCTCTGGGGGTGGTCAGGTTGGCATAGGAGAGGCGGACCTCACCTGTCAGGACTTTCATGGCATCATTCTGATACATAATCTTTTGATCTCCTTTACAGTTAAATTACACTCTGGTGTTTGCATCAGGCTGGGCCTCAGCCCAGCAGGTTTGAAGTTTCACCCAGCGCTCATGCTGGGCTTTGCTCCGCTTTACGGCAGCGGTCAGCCGGTTGTTTTCCCGGAGCTTTTGGCGGTCCTCTTTGAGGCGGCTTCTCTTATTGAACACATTGCGCCAGCCGTTCTGATACTCAATGCTGGCCTGTTTCCAAGCCTCTTTGCTTTCAATCACGGCGGCATCCAAGTAGAGGGTCATCTGGCGGATGGCTCCCTCGTTGCTCCACGGGTCAGCCAGGAGCAGCTTGAAAACCTTGCGGATGTTGGAGATGGGCATGTCCTCCAGCCGGTCAAAATAGATGTCTGCGTGGTAGTCCCCGGTGTTGATGGTGATGAGCTTGGCAGGGTCTGTGTACTGCGTGCAGCTCTCGCAGACCTCCGGGTCACGGATGACAGCCATACTGCCGCAAGCGTGCTTGCAAAAACGGCCCACGGGGTAGCCCGTTTCCTCATCATCCAGCGGGATGGGAGGTTGCCAAGGGGCAGAATGGGCGCAGGTCTGATACTTACTCACTGGCGGTCACCCCGGCAAAGTCAGCAGCGGCGGGGTTGTAGGCCTCACGCTTGTCCGTGCTGAGGGCCAGCGTGGGCTTGCCCAGGGGCTTGGTCACATAGCCGCCGATTTTTTCAGCAAACTCCGCCTTGCCCATCAGTTTCTCCATCTCAGAGAGCGTCTTGGGCTTGCGGTCATAGAGCAGGGCCTCATCATATCCGGCGGCAATGGCAGCTTGGATGGCGGCATCCTGGTCCGTAAAGGTGCGGATGCTCCGGCCAGCCACCAGTTTCCAGCCCTCAATGGGCTTGCCGTCCAGTAGGGCCTTGGTGGCGTATTCCTCCAGGTCCTTGTACCAGGCCACCAGCTCCTTGCCACGGATGAGGAGGTCACCGATCTCCGCATCAGAGAGGAGCGGGTGCACCTCATTCCCATGCGGGCCGATGTGGGAAAACTCCTGGGGGGCCATAGCGTCAGGCGGGACGGAGGCGGCGGGCACGCAGTCTTTGAAGTCCTCCAGCGCCGTGTTGGTGTTGGCACGGGCACGGCACTGAGCCTTGCCACGGCAAAAACGGCAGTGGTCGCCGGGGACAAACTCACCCAGCCCGGAGAAAGCCTTTTGTGCAATGGGCTTGATGTTCTCGCCCCAGGCCATCAGCTCCTCCACGGTGATAGTGTCGGTGGTGTAGCTGTCAAGGCGGGGCTGGTCAATGGACATGCGGACTTTCTTGATGGCATCGCCGAACACGGGGGCATAGCGCTTGAGAGCACCCAGAGCGTAGAGCCGCATCTGCGGGTTGCCCACGGCGGACACCGGGACACCCTTGCCGTGCTTGTAGTCCGTGATGCTGAGGGTGTCCCCGCCAATCATCACATTGTCACAGGTGCCAAAGCCCTCCGGGACATACTCCCCAAAGTCCACTTGCACCTCCGCTACCACAGTGGGCGTGCTGTCATAGAGCATGGCCTGCTCAATCAGGTGTTCAATGTAGAGGTCACTGGTCTTGTCCATTTCCTCAGAGTAGAGCGGGTCCTTTTTGAGCTTGTTGAGGCGGGTGGTGTAGGTGCGGGAGGTCATCACAGTAAATTTCTTGAGGGTCTTGAGCTCACAGATTGAATGGGCCAGGCGGCCCTCCTCCGCATATTCGCTGGTGCGCTCCGGCAGGTGCTCCTCAAAGCGGGGGGCAGCCGTGCATTTCAGCCAGCGGGATGCCGATGAGGCAGAAAGCAGGGCGTGCTTTTCGGGAGGCATAGGGCACCTCCTTAGAGTTGTGCGCCCAGCGTCCGCAGTTCGGTGGCAAAGACACCGTACTGGTCCGGCTGGAGCTGGGTGACGGCCTGCACGCCATATTTGGCCAGCAGAGCCAGCAGTTGCTCCATCTTGCCCGCATCCACCAGGCTGGCACCGGCCTTGGCGATCTGGTCAAGGGTGTAGGTGGGGGCCGTGGTCACGGGAACAGTGGGAGCGGGGTTAGTAGGGGCCACAGTCTGGGCAGGTGCCGCAGGAGCCGGTGCAGGGGTAGGGGTTGCCACAGGCGCAGGGGTGGGCTGGGTAGGGACCACGGTAGCGGGCGGCATGGCGACCGGCGGCACCGGGGCGTGGGTGACAGGGGTGGCCACAGGAGCCACGGGGGCGGGAGTGTCCTGGGGCATGGAGATGTTGACGGCGTTCTTTTCCAGCGCCGTGGTCAGCTTGTCAATGGCCTTGAGGACGGCAGCATCCGCCTCAATCTTGATTTTCATTTCCAACATTGGTACAATCCTCCTTGGTATCATCTTTACAGTCGCAGCGCTCACCGGGGTCAAGGTGGGCTCCGCAGTCAGGGCAGGTCTTATAGTAGGGCATTTCAGTCAACCTCCAGCACGCTTGTCCAGTATTCAAAAGCGGTCATAACCTTGCGGGAGTAGTCGGTCTGGTATGTACCTGCATCCCACAGCTTTCTTGCGCCGCCGGGCCCGCAGTTGTAGGCCATCAGCGCAAGTTCTGGCTCTCCGTAGCTCTGGAGATACTGGGAGATGATATAGATACCGGCCTCAATGTTCCCGGCATGGGTCATGGGGTCAAGGCCTTTTTCCAAAAGCCACTCGTGATTGACAGAGTTGATCTGCATGAGGCCATAGTCACCAGTGGCGCTGACGGCATCGGGGTCAAAGTGGGTTTCAACCTCTGCGATGGCAAGGGCCAGAGCATAGGGCACCTCATAGTGCTCACAGCAGTCCTGCATGACTTCCTGGAGTTCGTAGCTGAGGAGCCGCCCCTCACTCACGATGTCATCACGGTGGCGGGCAGGCTCCGTGGTTTCCTCTGGTGGCGCAGAGGGCTCCACGGGGCTCTGTTCCGGGGCTGGAGGGGTGACGGTTTCCGCTGTCACCACAGGCTCAGGGGTCTTGACCTCATCGTCCGTCTGGTGGGCGCTGCATCCGCTGGCATAGCCAAGGGCAAACACAGTGGCAAGGACGGCCAGAATGGCCATGATGACCATGGCGTTGCGCCTCCGGGCCATGCGGCGCTGGCGGCACCGCCGGGAATACCGGCGGGCATTGGGCTCACTGGTGGTCATGGCGCTCACCTTAACCGTTCATGCGGCGGTTGATTTCCGCAATCAGCTCATTGGTGGTGTACTGGTCCAGGCCGCCATCAACCTCCACGGCATACTGGGAGGGGATGAGGAAAGCGGGGCGGGACCCGCCGGTGCAGGCGCAGTCGATGCGGTAGACATTGCCATTGGTGTGCAAGCCCATGACCCAAGTATCATCCTCATCCACGCAGGGGGTGCTCCAGGGTGTGGCGCTCCACTCCCAGCTCTCAGGCTTGGGTAGCAGACCGTGGAAACGGCGGATTTCATCAAAGGTCAGCGGGGCCACCTTGCACTCACAGCTCCCGTACTCCTTGGAGCCGTTGAGGGCGGTGAGGTCAACCTCACGGGTGATGAGCTCATCAGCGTGGCCCTCAGTCAGGGCATCCGCAAAGGCACCATTGAGGTGCTCACGGAAAGAGCTGGCAGCAAAGTTGTTGGTGGAGCCAAAAGAGCTCTTAATCTGGGTGGCGGTCACCAGCAGGGTGCCAGCCGTGCGGTGCTCCAGCACAATGCAGGGCTCCCCATGAAACTTGACCACCTGGCCGGGGGCCACATTAGAAATAGCGGTTTTCATTGGTCAATCCTCCTCAGTGTCCTCCGGCCCCTCAATGTCGATGAGGTTTTCGGCCTGGACGATAATTTCAGATACAATCTGCCGGATGGGCAGAGCGGTCTTTGCCCTCAGACGGCGGACCACTTTCTCCGCCTCCGGGGTCAGCCGGACAGTTCCGATGCACTCATCAGAAAGCCGGTTGCTTTTCAGCACAATGGGGTTGTTGCTCACGGTTTTGTCCTCCTTGGTTTTAATAGGTGCGGGATGTCATGCCCCGGCAGTTCGGCGGCCTCTCCGCTCAAGGCCCTGCTGGACACTGAGCTGGGCAAGTTCGGCGTTGTAGCCCAGGCGCTTGTCAGGGAGCCTTGTGCCGTCCCGGCCACGCCTCAGCTCCGCATAGACTGCGGAGGGAGAGATGCCAAGAGAGGCGGCAATGTCTTTGGCGCTCAGGCCTGCCTCAACCATCTCCTGGATTTTCTGCCGCTCCTCATAAGAGCGGAAAGCGTAGTCTGCCAATGCGTTCACCTCCTTACCGGCATAAAAAAATTGAGCTACACGACCAATCTCTTGGTGTGTAACTCAATTATCGGGGCTGCCGAGCAAAAAGTCAAGAATAAATTACAATAAACTTGTAAAGTTGTATGAACGCACAAAATGAGCCGTGCTATTTGCGGCTTGTTTTGTGCGTTCATACAACTTTACAAGTTTATTGTAATTTATTCTTGACTTTTTGCTTTATTGATAATGACATACCAAATGTGCAAACTATAATGGAGAAAAGTCAAGAATAAACAGAAAAGGACGGTGAGCTGG
>ENA-UOJV01002949-UOJV01002949.1-human-gut-metagenome-genome-assembly--contig:-C82-NODE-2949-length-12325-cov-7.311165_pt1 | contig 12325 bp, 12 predicted proteins | sample MGYA00242356_ERZ723903 | MGnify/ENA metagenome assembly ERZ723903
GTGAAGGTACAGCGGATTTCTGCGAGAAATATTGTGAGACATGAGAAGAACGAATCTCGTGAATAATTGTACGGAGGTAACAAAATGACAGAATTTCTTGGGAATATGTATTCCTGGTTTACATTTATTCCGAAGATCACATTGTCGAATCTTTTTGAAATTCTGATCCTCACAGTTCTGATCTATGAAGTCCTTTTATGGGTGAAGTCGACGAGAGCGGGAGTGCTTCTCCGCGGTGGTATGATCATTGTTGGTTTTTACCTGCTGGCGGCGATGCTCCATTTAAATACGATCACCTGGATCATCAACCATATGGGCCAGCTCGTATTGACAGCCCTCATCATTATCTTCCAGCCGGAGCTTCGAAAAGCGCTGGAGCAGCTCGGAAGCAAAAATATCATCACAGACCTTTTTATTTCTGAGAATTCCAGACAGCAGGAAGGATATACAGAGAAGACCGTAAATGAGATTACCCGTGCGGCCTTTGAAATGGGAAAAGTAAAGACAGGAGCCCTGATCGTCATCGAGCGCGACACTCCGCTTCCGGAGATCGAACGCACGGGAATCCCGGTGGACGGAATCGTCACGAGCCAGCTTCTGATCAATATTTTTGAACACAATACGCCTCTTCACGACGGCGCGATCATTATCCGTGGAAACCGCGTGACCTCTGCGACCTGTTATCTGCCGCTTTCTGATAACCTGAGCATCAGCAAAGACCTGGGAACAAGACACCGTGCGGCTCTTGGAATCAGTGAGAGCACGGACAGCCTGACCGTTGTAGTCTCCGAGGAGACTGGACGGGTATCCCTGGCGGCGGGCGGAAGTCTCAGAAGGATCAACAGTCCGGAAGAGTTAAAGCTTGCGATCGCTGCAAAGCCGGAGGAGGAGACGGTATCCGGCCCGTTCAAACTCTTGAAGGGATGGCATAAAAATGAAAGAAAAGCAGAATAGACGATGGGGACTTTTGCTGATTTCCTTCCTGTGTGCCTTTTTAGTCTGGCTGGGGGTCGTCAATGTGGCGGATCCGGTCATGACGGATACTGTGGAGGTGCCGGTAGAGATCATTAACAGCGACGTCCTCACGAAGAACAACCTGACATATGCGGTTGTCGGAAAATCGACAACCACAGTTCAGTATGAGGTAAAGACGACAAATGCGTATCGGATCCGTTCCTCAGATTTCCGGGCGTACGCGGATATGACAGACATGTGGTCCGTGACAGGCGCGATCCCGATCAAGGTCGAGGTCCTAAACCACTCCGAATACCTGGTCTCCATGCCGGTGAGCCGGACGGGAACGATCAAGATCGAGACGGAACCGCTTCAGAGGAAGACATTTACCATCGGCGTCATGACGACGGGAATGCTTGAGGACGGCTACCAGACTGGCAAGGTGACACTGTCACCGGAGACACTTACGGTCGAAGGTCCGGAATCCCTGATCGGACAGATCAGCAGCGTCGGAATCGAGATCAACTTAGACGGAAAGAACGCGGATTGGAGCGATTCGGAGGAACCGAAGTTCTATGACGCGAACAAAAACAGCATTACGATCAGCGATCGTCTGATCAGTAACTGCAAGAGTGTCGATTATACCATGGAGATCCTGAAAGTGAAGAATCTGAGCCTGGATTTCGATGTCACCGGTGAGGTGGCGGGCGGTTATCGCTACACAGGTGTGGAGTGCGGACTTAAGAGTGTCCCGGTGGTCGGATTAAAGAGCGCTCTGGCATCCTTAAATACGATCACGATCCCGAAGGAAGAGCTTGATGTTTCCGGCGCGAGGGCAAATATCGTGAAGACTATTGATCTGAATGATTATCTGCCGGAGGGAGTTTCCCTGGCTGGGAAGGACAGTTCCGAGATCACGGTGACACTTACGGTGGAGCAGTTGAAGGAACGGGAATATACGGTCCGCATCAGCGCTGCCAGTTATGTTGGGGCTGACAGTTCCTACAGCTATCGGGCAGACCCGGGAACGGTCACAGTCCGGATCCGTGCGCTTCAGGAAGAACTTGACAGCCTGCAGCTTACGGCTGAGGACCTGAGTCTGAATGTCTCTGGAATGGGAGAGGGAAGCCATCAGATTCAGCCGACGCTTAACAGGGAGCTTGATTCTGCCTATGATCTGCTGGGAATTTCCAGCTGTACGGTAACTATCGCAAAGGAACAGGAGTCTGCGACGGAGACAGAGCCTGAGACAACTGAGAAAGAGACAACTGAGAAAGAGACAACAAAAGCGTCGGAAACTGCCGCTGAGAGCAGCAGCGAGGCGGAGACAGAGGGGGAGACCGCTGCGTCTGCAACAAGACACGCGGTGATCGTCCCGCCGGAGACAACGGAAGCCCATCAGGCAACCGGTCTTCAGACGTTATTTCGAAATTAGGAGTAAAAATTACTTATGGTAAAGCAAAAAGTTACGATTGAAAACCCCACCGGTCTTCATTTAAGGCCGGCAGGGCTTCTGTGCAAGGAGGCATTGCGGTTCCAGAGTTCGATCAAATTTGAATATGGAAACACGACAGCAAATGCGAAAAGTGTACTGAGTGTGCTGGGGGCATGCGTAAAGTGCGGAGATGAGATCGAGCTGATCTGTGAGGGAGCGGACGAAAAGGAAGCTCTGGAAGCAATCACAGAACTGATCAATGGCGGTCTCGGAGAGTAGGCTGATATGCTGGTTTATGTGATCTGTTACGGCGCTGCCATGCTTTTTGCATTCAGCGCCCATTTTACCTTATCAGGAATGTCGCTGATGTTTGCAGCACTATATCTTTATCTGTGGGAATATGGGAAAAGCGGCAATCCGCTTCATCTCCGCGGATTGTTTTCCCTGTTTTATGTGGGAGGAGAAGGAATCTCCTGCCTGAAGCTGTCAAACCTTCAGAAGGACTGGAGTTTAGAGACCTGGGCGTGCTTTTTTGTAGCTTTTGCGGCATTCTGGAATGTGTACGCACTGGCAGAAAAGAAATTTGGATATGGGAAAGAAAAAAAGACTGTGGCTGGTTTTTCTCAGAAGTTTACAGAGAAGGCTGCAGAGAGATACGGGACAAGAATTTTCATTGCACTTACCGGGCTGACAATCCTGTCCCTGACTGCCTTTCTGTTTGAGGCATTCCGGTTGGGATATGTGCCGTTTCTCCTTCGGGGAGTGCCGCATGCCTACTCATATTTCCATATTTCCGGGGTCCATTATGTGACGGTGTCATGTGTACTGGTCCCGTCCATGGAAGTTCTGCTGTGGTTTTACGACAGGAACATGGGGAATGCGAAAAAAGCCGTGTCCCTCATTATGACAGGGATCGCGATCCTGATCCCGGTGCTTTGTGTATCGAGATTTCAGCTGATCTTTGCGGTGATTCTCGCAGTGCTGACATTTATGATCGTCAGCGGACACAGGAAAATCAGGTATCTTTTCATGGCAGCGGCGGGACTTGTTCCACTCTATGTGATCTTAACGATTGCCAGAAGCCATGATGTGACGTATCTGAATGGAATCTTTGAGATGAAGAATGCGGCTACGCCGATCTTTATCACGCAGCCTTACATGTATATTGCAAACAATTACGACAATTTTGACTGTCTGGTACGGGAGCTTCCGGCCCATTCTATGGGACTAAAGGGAATGTTTCCGCTCTGGGCATTATCGGGGCTTAAGTTTATAAAGCCTGCATTAGTGGACTGGCCGATCTACGTGAATAAGGAGGAGCTGACTACGGTTACACTCTTCTATGACGCGTATTATGATTTTGGAATTGCCGGTGTATTTCTGTTTTCATCAGTATTGGGAGCGGCTGCCGCATGGCTTTCTGCAAGGACATACCCGGGAAGAAATCCGGCGTGGTACCTATTCTATTCTCAGGGAGCGCTCTATTTTATGCTCTCGTTTTTTACAACCTGGTATTCCAATCCTACGACCTGGTTTTACTTTGTGGTGACCGGTGCCTTTGGAATTTTTTTAGAGATTAAACACAACAGACGGAGGAGACAGCTATGATATCAGAAAAAATGAAACCATTTATGGCTAATAATTCCGCGATCCGCGCAATGTTCGAGGAAGGGAAAAGAATGGCTGCTGTTTACGGCAGGGAGAATGTATATGACTTCAGCCTTGGAAACCCGAATGTTCCGGTTACGCAGGTGACAGAGGCGATCCTCGACGTGGTGAAGAATGAGGATTTCATGACACTCCATGGATATATGAGCAATGCAGGCTATGAAGATGTCCGTCAGACCATCGCAGAGTCCTTAAATAAACGGTTCGGAACGAATTTTTCCTTTAAGAACCTGATCATGACAGTGGGTGCGGCGAGCGGATTAAATATCATTTTAAAGAGCATTTTAAATCCGGGCGATGAGGTTATCGTGTTTGCACCGTATTTTGTGGAATATAATGCGTATGTGAGAAACTATGACGGAAATGTTGTGGTCATTTCTCCGGATACTGAGACGTTTATGCCGAAGCTTGATGAGTTTGAGGCGAAGATCACTGCTAAGACGAAGGCTGTTATCATCAACAACCCGAACAACCCGACGGGTGTTGTGTATGATGAGGCGACGATCAAGGCTATGGCTGCGATCCTGGAGAAGAAGGAAAAGGAGTTTGGCACATCGATCGTGCTGATCTCTGATGAGCCGTACCGTGAGCTGGCTTACGGCGGGGTTGAGGTTCCGTTTGTGACGAAGTATTATCACAATGCGGTTGTGGGATATTCTTACAGTAAGTCCCTCTCTGTTCCGGGTGAGCGTATCGGCTATGTCGTGATTCCGGATGAGGTGGATGATTCTGCGGCCCTGATCGGGGCAGCTACGATCGCGAACAGGGTGATCGGATGTGTGAATGCACCGTCACTGGTTCAGAAGGTGATCAAGTATTGCATTGAGCATGAGGTTACGGTGGATCTGGAGACTTATGAGAAAAACAGGAATCTGATCTATGGTGCGCTGACGGAGTATGGATTTACTTGTGCGAAGCCGGACGGAGCGTTTTACTTGTTTGTGAAGTCTCCGGTGGAGAACGAGAAGGAATTTTGCGAGGTGGCGAAGAAACATCACGTGCTGGTAGTTCCGGGCAGTTCGTTTGCTTGTCCGGGGTACGTGAGACTGGCTTACTGTGTGTCCTATGAGCAGATCGAGAGGTCTCTGCCGGCATTTAAGAAGATTGCAGAGGAGTACGGGCTTTGTAAGTAGTGATGGCGGGAAAACCGGTGAAAGGAGTACAGATCATTAGCCGGACTTTGTTTGAAAGCATATAAAGCCGTATGAGATCATGTGGAGTACTGAAAAAGGGGGATCGACTGAGTAGAATACTGCGGATGGAATGCAGCAGGATTTTTACAGGATTAGGAGGTCCATGGAATGAATTTCAGAAAGTATGCAGGGATTATTTTAAATATTCTGGTTCCTTTGCTCACAGTTTATCTCGTCTGTGTCTGGGGACTGAGGCTGGTGGTGTTTTTTCTTCCATTTGTGATCGGATGGATCGTGGCAGCGATCGCGAATCCGGTGGTGCGTTTTTTTGAAAAGCGGCTGAAGATCGTCCGCAGGCACGGCTCGATGGTTCTGATCGCAGGTGTGCTGGCACTGGTGATCTTTGGCATCTATGCGCTGTTTTCCTGGGTGTTCCGGGAAATGACGGAGTTTGGGCAGGCACTGCCCGGAATTTATGCGTCGATCCGGGAGGAAGTCGATCTGGCCTGCGAGCGGATCGGGGGACTTTTGAAGTATCTTCCTGCAGACACGGAGACGACGATCATTTCCGAGCTGGAGAATGTGGGTGGATATATCGGCGATTTTGTTCAGAAGATTGCAGCTTCCGCAGGCAGCCGCGTAGTGCGGACGCTGCCGGAGGTCTTTGTGAATACGATTATTGTATTTCTTTCTTCTTATCTGTTTCTGGCAGATCATGATAAGCTTGTGGAGACGGTACGGAAGGTTATGCCGGGGCCTGTGATCAAGTATGGACGGATGATGAAGAACGATATCAGGACGTTGATTGGCGGGTATTTTCTGGCGCAGTTTAAGATCATGTTCGTGGTCGCAGTGGTGTTGGTGATCGGAATGTTATTCCTCAGGGTTCCATATGGAATTTTTCTTGGAATCGCGATCGCGATTCTGGATTTTCTGCCGATGTTCGGCACAGGAACGGCATTGATTCCCTGGGCAGTGGTGAGACTCTTTACCGGGGAGTACGGTTATGCGCTCAGCCTTGTCATTCTCTATGTTTTAACACAGGGCATCCGTCAGGTGATCCAGCCGAAGATCGTCGGTGACAGCATGGGACTTCCGCCGCTTGCAACACTATTCTTCCTCTATCTTGGTTTCAAGTTCCGCGGTATTGCGGGAATGATCATCGCTGTACCGGTCGGCATCCTGTTTATCCGGTTTTACGGATATGGGGCATTTGACGGCCTGATCAGGAATGTGAAGCTTCTTGCAGAGGAGATCAGGAAGCTGATGGAAGGATAGAAAATAAGAAAAAGAGACAGGCATTCAGAAGCTTATCTAAGTTTCCGGATGCCTGTTTTGGTATAAGAAAACAAAATTTATTCAGCAGATGAGCCATCGGCGGGGACAATAACGATATTGACGTCCGAGATATTACAGGACGCCGTGATGCTGGCATTGGATATCCGGAGGAAGATCTTCTGAAAAACTTTGCTGGTTTTAAACTCTGCATTTAAAGGTCGAAAATAAGTGTAGGAATGCATCATACGTGCATCCGCTACATAAAATAGAACGATATTCAATTGAGCGAGGAAATTATGGCACAGGGATATTTGCAGGTGGATGTTGTGTCGGACGCGAACAGTTTTCCGGTACAGGATGCGGATATTGTGATTGCAAGGACGGAGGAACCAGATGAAATTATTGAGGAGACGAGAACGAACAGTTCCGGACAGACGGAGAATCTTCCATTAGATGCACCACCGTTAGAGCTTTCATTGTCACCGGAGGAGACGGAGCGTCCATATGCAGAATACACGATCCGAATCACAGCACCGGGATTTGAGCCATTTGTCGTTTCAGGAACGGAGGTTCTGGCGGACGTGACGGCGATCCAGGGGATTCGTTTGCGGCCTCTTTCGAATGCCCCGGACGGTGAGCAGACAGAGACCGTGACGATTCCGGATCACACACTTTATGGTGATTACCTTCCAAAAATCGCGGAGAGCGAGATCAAGCCGGTTATAGAGACAGGAGAGATCGTTCTATCCAGAGTGGTCGTCCCACAGACGGTCGTGGTACATGACGGAGTTCCAACGAACTCGTCCGCAGCCAACTATTATGTCCCATATCGGGATTATATCAAAAACGTAGCCTCCAGTGAGATATACGCGACCTGGCCCCGCTCCACGATCGTTGCGAATGTGCTGGCGATCATGTCCTTTACGTTAAATCGTGTCTATACGGAATGGTATCGCAATCAGGGATATGATTTTACGATCACATCATCAACCGCGTATGATCATAAATGGATTTATGGGCGGAATATTTTTGAGCCCATCTCTGTCGTGGTGGATGATATTTTTGATAATTATCTTTCGCGCCCGGGAGTGAAACAGCCGATCCTGACACAATACTGCGACGGGCGGAAGGTTCGGTGTCCGGGGTGGATGACGCAATGGGGCAGCTGTGAGCTCGGAGAAGCGGGGGATAGTCCCATCGAGATCCTGCGGAATTTTTATGGAGATGATATGTATATCAATACGGCAGAACAGATCTCCGGCATCCCGGCATCGTGGCCGGGATATGATCTGAAGATTGGTGCCACCGGTGATAAGGTGCGGCAGCTGCAGGAGCAGTTAGACGCAATCTCCAGCGTGTATACCGCAATTCCGGATATTTCCCCTGACGGGATCTATGGTCCGGCTACCGCGGAAGCTGTCCGGAAATTCCAGTCGATCTTTGGACTGCCCCAGACCGGAGTGGTAGATTTTGCTACATGGTATAAGATTTCCCACATATATGTGGGGATTACAAGGATTGCGGAATTATCGTAAATGAAATATGGATAGAAAGTGATATGTTGCCGGACATGGTGACAGGAGATACCTGCCGATCCTGTCACCATGAATTCAGGAGCAGGCTATCGCGGGACGGAGAAGTGAGGATTAACGGATACTGTGAATGAAACGCGATCAAAAGTTAAGAGACAGATATGGATATGGGGGGAACGGTTGTCGGAAAAAGGAGAACGATTTTCGCGGATTTACCAGAAAAATCCTTGTAGAATCCACAGAAATGTGCTATGATACGAGTGTCGGAAAAATTCATGCGCAGATATGGTTCATCGGTAGAACGCTAGCTTCCCAAGCTGGAAAGGCGGGTTCGATTCCCGTTATCTGCTTCCTTCAGGGAATCCTTAGAAATTAAGGATTCCCTTATTTTACTTTATAGGAAAGACCGCCTGCGGCGCTCTCTTGAATTGAAAAGGGCCCGCACAGAGGCGGGCACAACAAGCAGACGAATGTTGGTTTAGAAGATATAAAAACCTTCTTCACCAAAATCGTCATCAAGTTCATCATCATTTAAGAAATAATCCATATCCAGAAGTTCATCCTCGCTCATAAGGCGAATGTCCTTGGAAGTTATACCTTCTGGGGGATTATCCATATATTTTTTGCGTAATTCCTCGATGTTTTGTTTCATGGTAGTTTATCCTCCTTTCAGAGGATTATATCATAAAATCTGAGGAATTTATGCAGAAGAACGCTTTCCACGAGATTTGGACATTGCTTTCTCGTAAAGTTCCTCGAGAGATACGCGTTTGTGATTGTAATAAAGTTCAAGAAACATCATCTTGTGTTTACAGTCTGGACATTCCAGAGGGTCATAACCGAAAGAGGAAAGAATAGCAGTTCTCCACTGATTGAAGCTGCGATAAATAGGATGTTTACTTTTTGAAATGGCACGATGGAGCTTGGAATCAATCTTCCGATGGCGGGCATAGAGACCTCCATAACGGATCATTTTGAAATGCTTTTCTGGTATGTGCCGGATCAATCGTTGAATGAATTCCATGGCAGGAACCGTTTCTTCTATGTATTGTTCGTCTTCATGTCGGTTGTAATGGAAAGTAACCATTTCGCCATCGTATTTATCAATTCTGGATGTAGCGATGACAGGACGCCCCAGATATCGACCGATATATTTGACAACTGTTTTGGGGTCACATTTGTTCGGTTTGGCATAAACGTAAAAACCGTGCTTATGCTCCGTATAGCAATCCGCTTTCACTTTTTTGAAAGAAGGACCGATTTTGGACTCCATTTCATTAAGCAGAGCAGTGCGGAAAGCATTACGTAAATAAGTGTAATTAAAGTGTTTGACATGGCGCCAAAAACCATCGTCACTGTATCCGCCTTCAGATAAGAGGCAGTGGATGTGCGGATTCCATTTCAGGTCTCTGCCAAAAGTATGTAAAACCATAATGAAACCGGGCGTGAAGTTTTTGGACTTATTCATTTTGTAGAACATACGAGAGATCACGCTGTTTACAGAGTGGAACAGACAATCGAGCAGAGAACGATCCTTGAGAAAGGATTCGCGAAGATTTTCATCGATTGTGAAAACGCAATGGCGATGTGTGACATTTACCAGCTTAAAGGACATACTGGTGGTGCGTTCTATGGCATATTTGCTGCCACAGGTAGGGCAGAAACGACTGTGACAGCGGAAAGGAACGAATTTGAGTTTTCCGCAGTGAGGACAGCCATACATTGCGCCGCCGAATGATGAATCGCCACAGTTAATCATCTTGTCGATATTTTCTATCTCAGTTTTTCTGGGATGAAGAGTATATTTAATTTCTTCGTAATGGTCTGTAAAAATTTTCTGCAAGATATTCATAAGACTATTATGAGGTATATTTTAGAAAAAAGAAACCCCTAATCCCCTCAAGATTGAGGGGTAGGGGAGTTGAATAGGCGAAGCCTATTTTTGATGCGGGTTTGCGGGATTTCCGGAATAAGCTTATCCTTTCGAATAAGAGGGTAAAAGCGCATATTTCCGGGGAAAGTATCACACGAAATATCACACGGGAAAACTGATTTCGTGTAATCCTACTGATAGCGATAGAGTGAGGCGGTTATAATGAAGGAAATGAAAAGAAAATTTGAACTGACCTTTTTAAAAATGTAGTTATGCTGTCGGAGCAATCATATTATAATTTGATGGAAAATATTTATATTATAGGCAGCAAGAATCGTTATGATTGGCCAATGGAATTCAAGACGCAGTTAGAACGGGGAAAACGTGTACTGCACGATTTTATATAGGATGAAATTGCTGGGCAAAGTAAACATTGAAACTGCCGGATTCTTCGAAAAAAAGAAGATCCGGCAATTTCAATGTTTACAGACCGATTTTATTAAATGATGTCATGGAGAACAATAGAAAATGGCCTATCGTGCACTGATAAAACTTCCGCATGACGCTCCTGGAATCATGGAAACATTCCCGGATGTCAGGCAGTTCCCGCCAGTGCAGGAATTTAAACCGCAGTTTGTTCCGGAAGAGCAGCTGCCTCCATTGAAGCCGTTTGCGCAGCTGGTGCCGCAATTATTTCCAGTCCCCCAACTTGGATATCCTTTCCCAGATAACGTATAAAGACCAATAGCATTAACATTGGAAATCACGCATCCGCCTTGCGTCCGAACCATAGAAATAGCGTTGGTGCCAGTTGTGTATCCACAGTTGTTTCCTAGACGGAAGCCGGTCTGGCAAGAGCGGGATGCAGCGAAGGACGCGAAAGGCATTGCGAGTGTCATCATGGCGGAAACTGCGAGAGCAGTCATTATCTGTTTTTTCATGGTAAAACCTCCTGTTATGTAAAAATATTACAAAAATGTTACAAGAAGGATTCTACCATAAAATTCCGCGCATAGAACTGGGAATGAATGGCAATATATTTTGCGATAAGAGCCGTATGATGAGAGGCAAAGCGCTTATTTCGCAGCAAGCTCCGCCCGATCTTTTCTGATCAGCTTCCTCATTGCCTCCACCGCTGTAACAACAGCGGCTTCCGTATCATAGACCTGCGGATCCTCTAGCCCAAGTTCCCGTCTGGTCTGGTTCGCGATCACGAGCATGACGGAACCGGTGCGGACTCTGCGGACGCTGCCGACGATGAAGAGGGCAGCGGACTCCATCTCGGAGGCGAGGGCACCGCATGCAATCCAGGCCTTCCATTTGGAGTTTAATTCATCTGCCACAGGCATGGAATCCGGGGAGTGCTGTCCGTAGAAGTTGTCCTTGCACTGGACGACGCCGAGGTGATGGCGGTAGCCGAGTTCCTCAGAAGCTTCCTTTAACGCAGTAGTGACATCGAAATCCGGAACCGCCGGATACTCGATGGGTGCATATTCTTTTGTGGTCCCCTCAAAGCGGATCGCACCGGTAGCGATCACGAGATCTCCGCCGAGCACTTCTTTCTGCATGCCGCCGGAGGTGCCCACACGGATGAAGGTGTCCGCACCGCAGTGGATAAGCTCTTCGACCGCAATGGAGGCGGACGGTCCGCCGATCCCGGTGGAGACAACGCTGACTTTTTCTCCGTCGAGATAGCCGGTGTAGGTGGTGTATTCCCGGTTCTGGGCGATCTTTACCGGGTTATCGAAATGTTTCGCAATCTTCTCACAGCGCCCCGGATCGCCCGGCAGGATCACATAGCGTCCCACATCCCCGGCGCCGACGCCGATGTGATATTCTTTTCCTTTTGTATAGACAAGTTTACTCATAAGCTGCCTCCTCGCATAAGAAGTTTATAAGCAGGAAAAAGCATTTACAGCCGATTTTCGGAATAAGAAAGGTACCTTCCGTCTGTATCAGGGCTGTTTTCAAATCTTTCCTTTATCAATATTCATTTTACCATTTTTCCGCAATAGAGACAACTCTTTATAACATCTGAAAAGATACTTCCAACGTAACTGTTCAGTAGGTCTGCGCACTTGCTGCGCTGACCGTAAGAAAACATAGGCTGGAAGGCAAAAATCCCATCAGCGAAGCTGATCTGGAATGGATTTTTGCACGTAACTATGAAGGTACTGAATAGTTACCTTCCAACAAAAAATAAATCCAATATCAGAAGTCAGAAAAGTACCAGATACCGGTCGCTGATATTTATCTGGAAGAAAGATATCACGAAAAAATACAGAATATATTTTTGCTTCGCAGCAGGAAATATACCCATCAGTCGAGTTAACATAATTCAAAATTTCACTCCCGGACAACACTGGTTAGTCCGTCATAACTTTCACAAACAATTTCTGTTACAGTTCAGCCATGCGCTGGTTTGAATGAGAAAGTGTGTTGCAAGCTTGCT
>ENA-UOJV01002960-UOJV01002960.1-human-gut-metagenome-genome-assembly--contig:-C82-NODE-2960-length-12266-cov-15.461961_pt1 | contig 12266 bp, 13 predicted proteins | sample MGYA00242356_ERZ723903 | MGnify/ENA metagenome assembly ERZ723903
CTTTATCCGGCATTTCTACCGGCTCTTTGAACAGCATCTGAATGAGATAGGGGCCTCCGGGCTGGGGACCTTTTTTGTCGTCCAGATTTTGCCGGAAAGCTTGATTACTCATTTAGTTTCCTCCTTAATAATCAAGCAGGATGGGCACCTGCTGTTCCTCGGCAAACCGCATGGCCCGCCAGAACATGGAGAAGGCGAACTTGGCAAGGGATTGGGTGTCATACTGGGTGTGTTCTGGGATGTCTGCCTTGCTGTACTGTCCATCTGAGTCTATGGTTCCGTCTACCGGGTATCCTTCGGTGTCTGCCCAGCCAAGGATGGTGTCCTCATCGGCCTGCCATGCCAGATGGTTCAGCTTTTCCAGCTCCTTCCGCAGACCGCCCAAAGTGGCGATCATCGTCTGATCATCGGTGGGCAAAGTGCCTTGGAATAGAAAGCTGTCGGTGAGGGGAAGCCACCAAGTCGCGCCCCGAAGCAGGGACCACACCCGATCCTCGTCTGATGCAAGGCGAGCGACCAGAGGATGCTCCATGAAGTTCCAGTCTTTTTCCACGGTGGGAGGCACTGGTTCCTCGTATGTACGACAGGCAGCTACCAGCAGCATAGCACTGAAGGCATCCCAATCCGGCTTGTCGGTGTAATAGGGCTTCTCGTTGTTCTCAAGCCATGGAGTATAGGGCGGCTGGTTCGGCTGGGAAATAGCGGCCAGGATTTGATCCCGCCACTCCTCCACCGCCGCCTGAACCTCAGCCGGGGACAGTTCTTCTTCGTTGTCAGCAGGTTCCCTATCCGGGGTGATCCGGTTGAAGGTATATCCGTTTTTCTCCGCCCACTGCTGAACGACATTTTTCCAGTTGTGAGAATAGTACCGGGTCAATGTTCCGGCGTAGATGTCAAGTCCCATAGTAATGCCTCCTTTTCTGTCTATATCTTATCGCAGAAATATCATTCATCAAATGATATTCCGACGATCCGTGCGCACCACAAAGCTGATATCCGCCATTCTGTCCAGCAGAACGTCTGCGCCATGCTGCAGCTTATACTCCAATTCATTCCGATAGAGGGGAAGCACCTGATAGAAGTTGACCTCGTCGCCATCCGGCAGTGTGCAGACCTGACAGCCTTCCACCGGGCTTTGCGCTCCTGTCAGAATGAAGGCACAGAGCTCCGTGTTCTCCGCAAAAGGTTTTGTGTTGTCCATTGTATGGCCCCAGGCCAGCCAGGTATCATTGACAATGGGCAGACGGGCCAAAGCCTTCAGCAGACGGATGGGCCAGTACCACCGCTCCTCCTGTATGGATTCCTGATTCAGCTTCCAGTCTGCTGGAAGGGCGATGGCCAACTCCGCCCGCTCCAGTTTGTATTCCGCCAGCTCCTTTGGGACATTCATTCGGTGGGCTCCCATACCCATAGTGAGCAGGGTATAGTAATTCCGTTCCTCGGAAGGCGCAACCACATAGATATCCACATGAATATCAGGGGAGACCAACTCATGAAGCACAGTTTCGACCGGACCGAAACATTTCTCAATGTGCTCCTCAACTGCCTCCCATTCCTCATCTGTGTAGACTTCCGGCTGACAGCCGGATTCCTGCTGCCCCTGTTCCGGCGCTACCATGCTGGTTTCTTCGTTTCGGGGCGGATCATTCAGCAGCCGCTTAAGCCGCTCCCGGTAATTGGGACAGCCGTTGCGGCGGTCAAAGCGTGCGCCGATCTCCTCCGCCCGGCTCCAGAACCACTGGGTCAGAGCGGCGCAGTCATACAGGCCGTTTTCGGAGCAGTCTGTGAAACCGGGAACAGGGGGGGAGCTTGATTTCCGTATGTTCTGCGCTGTATGCCTGACAGAAGCTGGCCGCCCCCAGATAGAAATAGAACAGCAGATCCTGATCCCAGAAATTGTTCGTCCAGGGCAGGGCCTTTTTCAGCAGCTTCAATCCGTCCTTCCAATCGCCGGAGGCCCCCTTCATCCGCAGCAGAGTGCCCACCCGGCGCAGGTCGGAAGGATTCTTGATGGACTGGATCAGCATGGCGGCGGAAAAATGCTCCGCCTCCTGGAGATCGTTCCGTGCCAGCGCGTCATCGGTGAGGATGGACAGAAGCTTCCAGGGCTGTTCCTCGCAGAACTCCTGTTTTTGCAGAAGGTCCTCCACCAGGGTGACAGCCTCAGTCCTACGGCCCAAGGCCATCAGGTATTCCGCCATCGCACCTGTCTCGCACACCGCGCAGTCGGACACATCATCCCGCTCCGCCGCCCGGAACCGCTCCAGATGCTCCTCCAGCGCGGCCAGATTCCCAGTCATCATGGCAAATTCCCCGGCATGGCACTGCCACAGCCGCTCCCCCAGGCCATATGTACGGACCTGATCCCGGAACTCCGTCAGCAGACTTTTGCACTGCTCCAACGGAATCTGGGGCAGGCGGCGGGCGATGGAACTGGCCAGCATGGCCACCGAGATCACGACGTCTCCCTCGGCCTCTCCCAGTTCGCCGGGATTTTCCTGATGGAGCCTCATAAACTCCGCGCACACCGGCAGCGCCTTGGCCGGATCGTCTCCAAATATGCAGGCATAGGCCAGGTCAAAGCGGCCCGCCAGCTGCTCCGAGGGCTCCTCCAGCCGGTCCGCCACGGCCACAGCCTCCCGGCAGAGCTCCACCCGCTGGGGCGAATGGGGGAGTTCCCGGTACTGCTCCTGCAATTTTTCCAGCTTCTCATAATCCGCCATCATCTCCAGAAAGCCTTCCTCGCTCAGCTCGTCTTCGTCTTGATAACCCATATTTGCTTCCTCCCTTTTCATGATAATTTATATCTGCTATGACAAATAAAAAGCTGCTCCTTGTATTTTTATAACTTGCCGCACGGAATGATCGCGTTTTCATAACAGGTAATGAGTTTATCCAACCACATATCCGAGTAGTTTAGCAATTTGCTGTCCGCAATGAGTCCAAAATCATCTGAAATATATCCTGCTAACTCGCCGCAGCCTGATTGCTGGTAAACTATCATAAATGCTTTTTCCCGGACATCTTTGGTATCATCAGTGTTTTTGTCTCTCTTTTGATCTTCAACGGCTTGATAAACCCGCACCCATTCACTGTCAAATGAATCCATTTCTCTTTTGTCTAAGATCTCATCTACATCTAATTCTGCGTAATGAATGGTACTCAATTTGCTTAGTAAATCGAACATGAAACCTCCTCCTTCCCCCTCAGCTCCCCCGCACCGCCCGCAGTTGATTCCTTATATAGGAACACCTATTGTAGCAGTTAAAGTTTAGTGATTGCTTTGGGAGCTCCTGTATATCCATAAAATTCCAGAAGATTATGAATGATCATCAGGATGTTCACAACATTCCAGGTAGTCAGACAGCAGCGAGGATTTTGGATTTAACCGTAATGCGCTGTAATACCCACTGGTATCCGGAGGGACGACCTCTACATTGACTACAACGCTTTTTCGAGCATCACCAGTACCAAAAAATCCAGTTTGGTCAAGCCTTTTTAATGACTCTTCCATAGAGGCGACTCGTATCTTCCATTCAGCATCAAAGAGATCGTCCTCAGATAGTTCCCTCCCTCTTTCATCCAAAAGGGTTTTTACTTGGCTAAAAAATTCATCATATCCATAAGCAACATATGGAGAATCACAGCAGTCCCATTTCCACCATGCACGATCCTGATCGTTGATATTATTTTCAATAATCGATTTTTCCAATGCTTCATAAGACCATGCAGAAATATAAGGGTACAGGCCAGAGTCAAAAATAAACGCATAATAATAAAATTGCTCATTGTAGGTTGTCCTCAAAGAGGAAAATGAGTTCTTTAAGGCTGTTTCAAAAGCCGCCACAAGGCTATCATCGTATGCTTCCATAGAAGCTCTCCACTCCTGTCCAATCTGATTTCTCATTACCATCTGGGCTGAAAGAACTCCAGACCGTCCTCTCAGTCCCTTCGTACCGCCCGCAGCTGCCTCCCATAATTGGGACAGCCGTTGCGGCGGTCAAACCGCCCCCCGATCTCCTCCGCCTGGTCCCAGAACCACCGTGCCAGGGCGGCGCAGTCATACAGGCCGTTTTCGGGGCGGTCCGTGAAGCCGGGAACAGGGGGAAGCTTAAGCTTGGCGTGCTGTGCGCTGTAGGCCTGGCAGAAATCCGCCGCCCCCAGATAGAAATAGAACCGAAGCCGCTGGTCCCAGAGGTTCTCCGTCCAGGGAAGGCACCTTGCCAGCAGTTTGATCCCATCCTCTCCCGCGCCGAAGGCCGCCTCCATCCGCAGCAGCGTGCCTGCCCGGCGCAGGTCTGCGGGCCGCTTGACAGGCTGGATGAGCATGGCGGTGGCATAGCGCTCGGCGACGTCCAGATCCCGGCGGTTCAAGGCGTCTTCTGTCAGGATTGCAAGGAGCGTCCATGGCTCCTCACCGCAGTATTTGCCCTGCTTCAACAGCTCCACGGCAATATCGACGGCCTCATCCTCCCGGCCCAGGGCCAGCATAAATCTTGCCGTCAGTCCGGCCTCGCACACCTCGCAGTCGGAGGTGTCATCCCGGGGAGCCGCCTGGAAGCGGCTGAGGTGGTCCGCCAGTCCCCGCAGGTCCCCAGTCATAGCCGCCACCTTCCCCGCATAGGACTGCCACAGGCGCTCCCCCATGCCGTAGGTCCGCACCTGCCGGCGGAACTCCGTAAGCAGGGCGTCGCACTGCTCCAGTGGGATCTGAGGCAGATCGCAGGCCAGGTCGCAGGCCAAACATGCGATATTGACCGCCAGCACTGCCTCTAAGTGGGGCTTCCCGCTGGTGTTGGGCGTCTCCTCCTGCATCTGAAGAAACTCCGCACACACCGGCAGCGCCTTGGCCGGATCGCCTGCGGTCGCATAAGCCCAGGCCAGATCGTACCGGCCGCTGATCTGCTGGGCCCGGGCCTTCTCCCGATCGGCCAGAGCTACAAACTCCTGGCAGAGTTCCAAGCGCTGGGGGGAGGACGGCATTTCACGAAGTTCCTTTTGCATCCGGTCCAAAGTGATCTGTTTCTCTGTCATATTGATTCCTTCTTTCTGTCCGGCAAGGCACACTGTCTCAGGGCTGCCATCGGATCATCTTCAAAAATTATCACTTTTGCCCAGTCGGTCCAAACGGCGGCCCGGCTGGGAGCAGGTTTTGTGTTGCGGCATGGAAGCCGTATTACTTCCGCTTGAAGCGCCTCGTGCGCTTTGCGCTCTGCACCTGCTGCAGCTCGTATGGGATATTGTGTTCTTTCGCTAACGTCAGTGCGAAATCCACAAAATCGCCCCATCCATCGGTCAGTGTATCAGAGCGGAGGGTGATCCTCTTCTCCGCTGTCTCCAGGATCATCCGGGTCCTCCTTTTCTCCTGAATGAGGTGGAGGGAGCGTATCTGTGTCCAAGGGGTGTCGCGGGCCAGCCCAAAGCTGACCACCCGAAGCAGATGCTGGGAGTAAAACACCTTCCGCCAGCTGGAGTGCAGAAAACAGCCAATGAACAGAAGGTCAAGGCCGGCCAGCATCAAAAGATACTTCTTCAGCCCGCCGCTGCTCCAAAAGTCCCACAGCTCATGCGGGTCATCAACCGCACACTGACAGAGGAGCACGCCGACGACCACCGTCAGCGCGGCAGGGAGGATGAGAAGCTGATAGGCGGCGGGCGCACACTTCAGCACCTGGAACTCCGTGTCCCAATCGTCCCTCCGCTGCTTTTGCTTCCAGCGCCGTCTGGAGAGAAGATCCCATCCGGTGACCGCAAAAAGCATGGGGATATTGATGGCCGCAAGGATCAGGGAATGACGCAGAAGCGCGGATATATTGTCTCTCCACCCCATAGCCAGACAGACCGCGATATTGATTAGATTGGCGATCAGCAGGATGCCGAGGATCACAGTGAGAGCCTCAATGGTTGTGGAATGTCTGCGGCGGCCGGAGGTGGGCGGCTCCAGAACGTCGCCTATTCGGATCTGCTTCGCTCCGTGGCCCCGGAGCATCAGCCCCACGGCCTTCCCCGGCTGGGCGGTGCGAAGCTCCAGACCGGACGCGGCCATGATCCCTTCTACCCGCGCCTTGATCGTCTTTCCGCCGTGGGTGTTCCAGCACACATAATCATTCACCGAGATGATGCCGCCCTCCACAACTCCCATCACGGCAGCGCATGGGCCCTTCAGCACCTTGACATTCTGCACCACCAGCCGAAACCTCGTTTCGTCCATATCGTCACTACCTTTCATTCCAAAACTTGCCGCTTATGTATTGCCTGCGCTTGAATGTGACAGGGCGCACTGTCTCAGGGCTGCTGCCAGGTCATCTTCAAAATAGTGGCTGCGGTTGCGCCGGTCAAAACGGCGGCCGATGGTTTCCGACTGGGTCAGAAACCAGTCCGCCAGCTCCTGTACTGGGTATCGCCCGTCCTCCCGCCACAGAGGGAAGGCTTTGGGCAGTTCCAGCTTCACCGTCTGCCGCACTCCGGCCAGCCGCCGGAAGAGGATACAGGCTCCCTTATCAAAGTCATAGATCTTCTTCTGGTCCCACATCCCAATGGACCACTCCAGCCGCCGGGCAAACAGTGAGAGTCCCCGGTCAACATTGGTCATCCCCCAGCAGCGCAGGACGGGGCCGAGAAAGCGCAGGTCGGTCCGGTTGCGGTTGCCTTTCTTATACAGCTTCTGGGCCAGAGGGACGGCAGTCTCCAGGTCGCCCCGGTCCAGAGCGTATTCCAGAGAGGCGGCCCAAATATTCTGAAACGAGTTCTCGCACGGGGAGAAGCGATAGGTCTCCAGTGGGTGGATATACCGCTGAGCCTCCTCCAGCCTGCCGAGACGGATATACTGCTCAGCGGCCCAAGAATGCTCGCAGGCATTGCAGTTGCCAAAGTGGTCATCCGGCGGCATCTGCATGGCAAGTTCTATGTACTCCAGCGCCCGTTCCGGATCGGCGTACTCCCAGCGGCCCATCATCTGCCAGTAATAGGTGCGTCGGCCGATGCCATAGCGCTTGGTGAGCTGGTCGTACTGCTCCAAAAGCGCTTCGTACTGGGCCATGGGGATCTGGGGCAGGTTCTGCATCACATCCACGCCCAGCTGGGTGATCATGAGATAGGCGTCAATCATCACAGGATCTTTTTGGATCTTAGGGGGCGCCGCTTCAAAGATGGGGCCGAATTCCGCCGCCGCGCCGATGCACTTGGGCGGATCGTCCTGAAAATACACCTCGCTGGCATAGTGGAACCGAAAGCCCAGCCGCCAATAGGCGTCCTGAGCCTGATCCGCCAGCCGGATGGCCTCCTCATAGGCGTCGATCCGGGGCTTCCCTTTTGGGAGCTTTTCCATGAGCCGGCTCAGCTTGTCGCCGTCAAACACTTCCTGCTGCATCCTTTTTCACCTCATACCATCCATCATCACAAAACCTTACCGCTTTGCCAAAGCTATTGCAAGATCATGTCCAAAACAGTGACTTCTGTTGCGTTCGTCGAAGCGCCTGCTGATGGTCTCTGCCTGCTCACGGAACCAGTTGGCCAGCTCCTTGGTGCTGTACGCTCCGTCCTCACGCCAGAGAGGAAACGCATGGGGCAGGTCCAGATGTACCGACTGCTGATGCTTGGACAGCCGCCGGAAGCACACACAGGCGCCCTTGTCAAAATCATAGACCTTTTTCTGGTCCCACAATCCAAAGCTCCACTCCAACCGTTTGGCAAACAGCTCCAAAGCTCGTTCTGGATCGGTATATGCCCAGCAGCGCAGAATCGCCCCAATGTAGCTCAGGTCGCGCTTATCTCGGTTTCCCTTGCGGTAGAGGGAATTGGCGCGCTTCTCCGCCTCTCTCAAATCTCCGCGGTCCAGCGCATCCTCTAAGTAGGCCAGCCAGTAAAGATGGGGCGTGTCCGGGCAGAAGCGCATACGCCCCTGTTCCATGGGCTTGGCATACTCGTCCGCCGCCGCCCGGTTTCCCATCAGCAGCTCCATCTGTACAGCGTAGCTGCGCTCGCAGGTCCGGCAGTCGGAGAGCCCGTCTCGGCCAGTCTTCCAGAACTTTTGGAAATACTCATACGCCTTTTTTCGGTCCACATACCGCCAGAAGCGGGCCATCTGCCACCAGTAGGTGCGCAGGCCGATATGGTAAATACTTGACCCAGCGATAAAATTCGGCCATCATCGTCTCCCACTGCTTCATGGGGATCTGGGGCAGGAATACGATGGGGTCAATGCCCATCTGCATGATCATCAGGTGCATCTCAGACGCTCCGTCCGGGGAACGCTCAATAAATGCCTCTGAGTTTTCTTCAAAGAGGGCGCAGAACCCCGCCGCCACCGGGATGGCCTTGGGCGGATCGTCCCGGAAGGTGGCCTCATAGCAGTAATCGCACCGGAACATCAGCCGCCAGTAGGGATCTCCGGCCTCGTCCGCCTGCCGGATGGCGTTCAAATAAGCGTCCATCTGGGGCTTTCCCCGGGGAAGGCGCTTGATGGACGTCTCCAGCTCCTCGCCGCGAAACTTTGTCTTTCCCATACGGTCCTCCTTTGTTTATTGCACGGAAGCGACCTGGAGGCCGCCGTCCCGCATCATCTTCACCACGTCATCCCGCAGCTCCTCCTGGAAGAAGCCCATGGCGCTGTCCGGGAGGCCGTCTTCCTCCAGCCCCCGCTCAAAGCGATCCTTCTGGTAAAAGCCGATGGAATAGAGGGTGAAATAGTGGTGAGTCTTGCTGCTGCCGCCGTGTGTGGTGGCGATCTTGCGCTCGGAGCCTGTCCGGATCTCTGCGATGTCGCTCAGCCGGATCAGCACGGCATAGGGCGTGCTGCCCTCCTGCAAGATATAGTGGGGCGTCAGGATCACCCGGGCCGGGGTCTCCTTGGATTTAGGCCCTACCATCTGATAGGAGACCACTCCCTTGCCGCTCTCCAGTGCCGCCAGCATCTCTTTCCCCAGCTGCTCCCGTTCCGTCTCGTCCATGGAAAGCTCCTGTACGCTCTGTTCCAGCTTCCGCGTATACCGGGCGGGGGTGAGGCTGGGCATCAAAATGGCCAGGTAAATGCCGCAGACGACCAGACCGAACACCAGTCCCCCAATGACTCCTGTCACCAGCCCCAGCACACCACCGCCGTTCAGAAGCCCCATGCCGCCGAGCACAAGAGCGGTGAGCAGCAGGGTCAGGGGCACGACCTTTGTAAGGCTGCTTTTTCGGGTGCGGCTGCAATAGTCGCCGATCCATTCCCTGTCTTTGTTCAGCCAAGCTTGATAAGTAGATTCTTTCATATTGATTCCTCTCTTTCTGTATTTGCCGCCGGGTATCTCCCCAGGGCTGTCATTATTCCGCAAAGTCGCTGGTGTCGCACACCGCGCTCTCCATGCGGCGGGGCGTCTGCGCCGTGCGGTCTCCGGGCCGTTGGAACAGCAGCCCGGCAAGCTCCTGATACTCATAGAGATATGTGCCCTCCAGCGTCTCGTCCTGCCGCACCCGCAGGAAGTCTTGAACAAACAGGCGCTGTGTGCCGCACACGGGGCACCGGATCCTCCAAACGCGGCAGGCCCGGCGGGCGGTGGGGATCTCCTCCTCCCGCTGGATGGGGACGCAGTTTTCTATAAAGTAGTCCGCGCTGGCGGGATACCGTCCGTCGCTGTAAACCGGCAGCAGGAACAGCCGGGGCGGCCCCATCTGCTCCATCCGCTTCTTGCAGGTCCTGCACCTGGGCATTTTCTGTTCCTGCTTTGTCAAAAGAGGCCCAAGCAAAAGCTCCAAAAGGTCATACAGCATCCCTCACACACCTCTCTGCGCCTGCACGGCCCGCAGGGTTTCGCCCAGCTGGTCCGCCTTGGCGATGGCCTCCATGACCCGGGGGTGCTTCATGGAGAGCTGTCCCCCTGAGATGCGCAGGGTATAGATCTTCACCTTTTTGCCGTCCAGCCGGAACTGGCAGCTCACCAGGGAGGTGCCCCGCAACTGCTGGCCGTTGTTGGTGCGGATGTCGGTGATCTGGGCCGGATCGACCATTTGCAGACAGGAGGGGTTGTTCTTCCACACCACACCGACATGGCCGCCCTCGGTATCCAGATAGAATACACAGTTGTGGGATGTAAATTTGTAGTTGATGTTGGGGAAGTCCTTCTCCAATACCGCCGCCCGTTTTTCCATTCTTTTTTTCATCAGGATGGGCACACAGAGGGGGATGGCCACGATCAGAAGCACAAGCAGCAGACACAGGAGATCCAGAATCCGTTCACTCGCATCCACGCGGACAAGGAACATAAACAGAGCCGGGAGCAGCAGGATGGGAGGGACATACCAGGACAGGACATAGAGCGGATTTGTCTTCTTCATATCCGCTGTTTCCCGATTCGTTTGGCTGCCGGAACGAACAGCGGACGATGCCTCCTCCACGCTGTTCCGCACATCCTGTACGATGTTTTGAAAATCAGCGGTCGCATCATACCACCCGTTAAAATCCCTGTGCAGGCACCCCTGTTCATAACAGTCGAGAAGCATGGACACGCCCAGCTCTGTGGGGAATGCCTTTGTCAGCGCCTTCCACTGCCCATGGTGCTTCAGGATGATCGTGACCGCGCACTTTCCTTCCGGTGCATACAAGGTGCGGATGCTGATCCTGCATTGCTCTGTTTCGAGCAGTAAAAACGGCCAGTCACCGGCCCGAAACCGGTCGATCATCCGCTGGAGGTCGGTATCACTTGCCGCCTCGTTGATAAAGGCGGTCTTTTGGTCTGGTCCCGTTGCCCCGACCTTCCGGATCTGCGGGTTTGTTTTCTTCATCACATTCATCCTCCTGTTGGAAACAGTTATTTTGAAAGCCCCAGGCTGTCCGCGGCGTTTTGCGGGACCGGGCGCAGCTGTCCGTCCTGAAACAGCAGATAGGGGGGCCCGGTCTGGGGATGGCAGTAGCCGCGCAGAACTTGGACAGGCCAGCTGTCCTCCTCCGGACGGTAGAGATCAATGCGGAACTCCAGCGCTTCCGGGGACTGGTCTGCTGAAAAAGTGTGCAGGAATTCATCCCAGGAAAGCCCCTCCGTTTGGGACATTGGGTACAGCGTGTCCAGCAAAGACTTGAGCCGGGGATCATCCTCCGTCACAGAAAGGATCTGCGGCAGGGCCGGCGAGAGGGCCAGAGCGCCGGTCAGCTCTGTGGGACAAGGCCGGAGCGCCCCATCCAGGCACCTTAGATAAGGAGCTCCCGTTCGGGCACTGAAATAGAAGCCGATATAGGCGGTCAGCCCCGGGATCTCCTGGTGGGGCAGCTCCAGCCAGCGCCACAGCCGGTGGCTTTCCAGTTCCAGCGCCCGGGCCTCCGCCTGGGCGTCCTCATAGGAGAGGGAGTCTTCCTGCTCGGTACTCTCATACAGAGCCAGAAGCTGGGTGAGCTGCGCGTCCGTGAGGGTCCCGCAGGAGACCTTTTCCTCCGTCAGAGGGCCGGACAGCTCGTCCAGCAGATCCTCCCGGAACCATACCTCATAGGACAGCGGGCCGAAGGAAAAGCCATCCTCGCGCCCATAGAGAAGCCGCCGCTCCGTCCCGTTGGCAAAGACCAGATAGGTCTCCTGACCGCCGCGCTCCTTGACGCTGGCGATCTGCTCTGTGACAGACTGCTCATATCTCCATCGGTGGAGCCCATCCCCAACGGATACCAGCGCCTCGTCCTTTCGGTAGCGCACGCCGTCCACGGTTAGGATACCGGCCTCCCGGTCCCATTCGCCCAGGGGCTGCTCCTGCCCGCTGTCCCGGCAGCCTCCCAATAGGAGCAGAAAGACCAGAAGGACGGAACAAATAAAAATCGTTTGTTTTTTCATATCATTCTATCATTTCTTGAGAAATCTTTCGTTTTCCGTTCCGGCCTGTCCCTTGACGCGGCGCTCCGGTCTGCCAAAGGCAGCCGGAAACAACAGATCCCGGACCAGCAGGGCACCGCCAATGACCATCACCAGAATGCCGCCATACATCACCACATAGAACAGGAGTGCGCCATAGGCGTCCGCCGGGAATTGGAGCGCTTCCAGCAGCTCCGCCTTCTCCCGGAAATGCTCCGCCATAACGATGGAGGCCAGGACGCCCAGGACCGCGGCGAGGCTGCAAAAGAAGGCGGGAAGGCCGCTCAGAGTCTTTTTCAGCGCCTGCCTGGCGGCGCGGTCCCGCCGGGACTGTTCCCCGGCGGTATCTCTGACCGTCTGCATCCTGGATTTCAGAGACAGGATCTTCCGCCCGATCTCCGGGTAGGGGATACAGGCAAAGCCCTGCTTGCTTCGGACCTGGAGCTGATAGACCAG
>ENA-UOJV01002966-UOJV01002966.1-human-gut-metagenome-genome-assembly--contig:-C82-NODE-2966-length-12254-cov-11.656775_pt1 | contig 12254 bp, 7 predicted proteins | sample MGYA00242356_ERZ723903 | MGnify/ENA metagenome assembly ERZ723903
TTTGTTACCCCCTTGCAGAGCTATGCGCGCTGTAAAGGGGGTATTTTATTTGGAGGTTGAAACTGCACTGCATTCTGAGATTATCGCAAATCCACAAACACATGATCTGTGCGGCTCGTTGAGGAGCAAGTTGTACAGACAAAGGCACCATCGGTGAAAGCCGGTCTCGCAAAGCCAAGGGCCTAAACGGAAAGTCTCTTTCCGCATGGCAGCCGGTTGCCAGAAATACATTTGCAATCCCTCTCGATCAGCATGCACGCTGACCAAGGAGGTATTCCTATGTTAAAAAAGAATATGCGCAAACGTCTGCTCGCAGGAGCACTTGCGACTATCATGGCGCTGACCATGTGCCCAACCTGGGCGCTGGCCGTCGATGGAGGCATCACCACCCTTCCGGCACCGGAAGACCAGATGCCGGTTGTTGACAGTATTCCCGCAGAAGACACCATTCAAAAAACTCCCGATGCTGAGACCCAAGGACAGCCTGAGGCTCAGGATCCTGCACAGGCACCGTCCGGCGGTACGGACATCGAGGAGACTGGCAATAATAGCAGTTCCAATGAAAATGATTCTCAGAATAATGATGCAGTAAGCAATTCTCCGGCAAATGAAATTGCACCGACGAGCGGTAATAGCACAAACGAAGTTGATGTTTATGCTATGAACCAGCAGATCACGGCTGAGTGCTGGATCACTAACCAGCCTGTAACAAACAGCGAGGGTACTTGGCAGCGGCAGACCATCAGCGCAAGAGATGTTGCTCACAATGATGAGGGTACTGCTGTTACTGAACTTGCAACTGCCACGATCACCAAGAATTCCAAGGAAGCCTATGTTTTCTGGCAGGCTCGTGTACTCAATGGACGGGATAAGCAGACCACAGGTCTTGATGTGGACAGCACCGCCAAGGGTGACGAAATTGACAGCATCCGTTATAGCAATAATGAACTTCAGTATCATGTGAAGAAGGGTGATTGGGCGTCGTTTGACAACAATCAGCTTGTTTTTTACTACCTGAATCGCACTGCTTATACCGAGATGGTTCAGATCGACGTATCTGACTGGACTGTTGATACGGAACCGATTTACTCTGATCGCCGCAGCGTAACCTATCAGATTGTTAAGCGCGAAGACGGTAAAGACGAGGTTCTGGAGTCCAAGAAATTCTGGTATAACAAGACTTTCAAGGTTTCTTCTGTTCGTGTCCGTCAGACCGAATCTGAGAACTATATCATCGACAATGTAGTACTCGACCCGACTGAACTTGGTAATCCCGAGCCGGTAAATGGTGAGTATCAGTTTAGTCTTGATCTTGCTCAGGTTACAAATGAAGCGCGTAATGCTACCGTTAAGATCTATGTTACTCCGAAGGTAAAGCCGCATACACTGAAGTATGTTCTGAACGGCGGCGACATCACAAGCACTGATGGTTACACCAAGGCTGGCGATGTTTATCCCAATGTTACGATCACTACGCCGACCGTTAAGAAGGCAAACAGCACTTTAGAGGGTTGGTATACTGATAAAGCATGCACCAAGAAGTGGAATGGCGGCACGATGCCGGATGCAGACCTGACTCTGTACGCAAAGTGGAAGGAAAATAAGGTTGACCCGGTTGACCCGGAACCCGAAAAATATCCGGCAATGTACTTCATCCTTATGCCGACGCTTGGCACTCCGACGAGCAGTGCAAGCCAGGGCAAGGCTAATTATCTGCCGAATAATTCTTCGGATGGCGGCGTACTGAATGCGAACGGTACTACCGGTTACAAAGGCTATCTGACCGCAGAAGGTAAGAAGGTTGCGGATGAAGGCGGCACGTTTAATGTCAACGGCGTTAATGACAGCTATCTGATCAAGCCGGAAGACCTTGGTTTCTTCACCAAGAAAAACTGGAACGGCACGACTTATCCCGCAGACAAGACCAATACCGCGGCAGACGACATTACCAAGCTGTTCGCTGGTTTTGACCCGCAAAAGATTCAGGTTATTTGGTACACTGTAAAGTATGACAGCACGGACGGCTATCATGTTGATGGCTACGTAGCGGGTGCTCCGGTTAAGGTAACTTACCATTCTAACTATGGTACGATTCCGAACACGACTGAGGGCTCTCACGTAGTTAATGCGTTGAGCGGCGATAAGTATACTGTGCAGGATAACATGTTTGCCGTTCCGACGGGATACACCTTTGGTGGCTGGTATGCTGATTCGACCAAGTATGAAGTCAAGTCTGAGCATACTCTGATCAGTGACTTGCACCTGTATGCAAAGTGGAATCCGAAGCCGTACACGGTAACTTGGAAGAACTCGGATGATGCTGTAGATTCTCTCGATACTCAGGCAGTAAACTACAATGGTTATCCGACTAAGGATCCGAGAGATCAGGCAAGCAAGGCTTCTGACGCACAGTACACTTACGAGTTCAAGGGCTGGAAGCTGAAAGACGATAAGACCGATACAATCGTTGAGCCGAAGGAACGCGCCGTTACTGAGAACGTAACTTACGTTGCAGTATTTACGCCGATCACTCGCCAGTACACGGTAACTTGGAAGAACGCTGATGACGCTGTAGATTCTCTCGATACTCAGGCAGTAAACTACAATGGTTATCCGACTAAGGATCCGAGAGATCAGGCAAGCAAGGCTTCTGACGCACAGTACACTTACGAGTTCAAGGGCTGGAAGCTGAAAGACGATAAGACCGATACAATCGTTGAGCCGAAGGAACGCGCCGTTACTGAGAACGTAACTTACGTTGCAGTATTTACGCCGATCACTCGCCAGTACACGGTAACTTGGAAGAACGCTGATGACGCTGTAGATTCTCTCGATACTCAGGCAGTAAACTACAATGGTTATCCGACTAAGGACCCGAGAGACAAGGCAAGCAAGGCTTCTGACGCGCAGTATACTTACGAGTTTGCAGGTTGGAAGCTGGCAGGCACCGCAGATACTGCACTGGTTGACCCGACTACTATCGCAGTGGTTAAGGACGTAACTTACATCGCAGTATTTAAGCCGATTACCCGCCAGTACACCGTAACCTACTACATTGACGGCAAGAAGCAGGGTGACGAGGAGACTTATAACTACGGCACTCGGGTAAAGATTCGTGACAACGCTGTTAAGGAAGGCCACACCTTCTCTGGCTGGAAGATTGGTAACGAAGCTGCAAAGGAATTCAATATCAAGAGCAACGTTATCATCCAAGGCTTCTTTACACAGAATACGCAGCATTACACCATCAACAAGCACTTCTACAACGAGAAGGACGTTGAGGTTAAGGTAGAGAACGGTAAGACCAAGACCGGCAATGAGTATGCACTGGTTGCTGAGCTTTACAAGAATGATGCGGTAAACCAGACCGTTGACGGCAAGACCTACGTTTATGTTCCGGGTCTGACCAAGGTTACCGATAACCTTGAAAAGCTGATCAAGGACGTTACCATCGACCTGTACTACTACCTTGACGTCAAGGGCGGTGAGAAGCCGGACGAGACCGGCAATGGCACCCCGGACGCATGGGAGTACCGTCTTGCATTCAAGGTTGTAAACGGCGAGTGGAACAACGGCGGCAGCGCTGACATCGTTGTTTACGTTCCGTTCAAGGACTATAAAACCGGCAAAACGCTCAAATACGTTGAGGTTCCGGTCACCCGTATCCCGGACGTTGGTGACAAGCCGAACTCCGGCTACCGTGCTGGTTCTTGGGATACGACTCCTGTCGGTAATGCAAAGGTTGAGAAGGACACCGTATTCACCTACACCTACGCAAGAAGATCTTCTTCCGGCGGCGGTGGCGGCGGCAGCCACAAGCCCACCGTTACCATTCCGGATGATGTACCGACCGGTCTGAACGGCGATGACCACTATGCTTACATCGTAGGCTATCCGGACAGCACCGTTCGTCCGCAGAACGGCATTACCCGTGCTGAGGTAGCAACCATCTTCTTCCGTCTGCTCACCGATGAGACCCGCAATGCAAACTCCACGAAGTCCAACAGCTACTCCGATGTAGCAGCCGGCGCATGGTACAACCACGCGGTTTCTACGCTGAGCGCTATGGGCATCGTAAAGGGTGACAGCCAGGGCAAGTTCAATCCGAATGCGCCGATCACCCGTGCGGAGTTCGCTGCGATCGCAGCTCGTTTTGACGACAAGGCCAACACGACTGCTGTTGACTTCAGTGACATTGCATCCCACTGGGCAAAGGACGAAATCAGCGCCGCTGCCAACAACGGTTGGATCAACGGTTATACCGACGGCACCTTCCGTCCGAATAACAAGATTACCCGCGCCGAGGCGATGACGCTCGTAAACCGCGTCCTCAAGCGCCTTCCGGAGACCGCAGAGGACCTGCACAACGACATGATCAAGTGGAGCGACAACTCCGATACTTCCGCATGGTATTACCTGGCCGTACAGGAGGCTACGAACAGCCACTATTACGACATCAAGGGAAACAAGCACGAGAAGTGGAACAAGCTGCGCGAAACTCGTGATTGGACCGAACTGGAAAAGTAAAAAATCTCCCGGCTTTAAGACAATGCTGCTTAGTTAAAAACAAAAGAGAATAATAGTCCACGGGAAACGACAGCGCACAGCGAAGCGAAAGCAAGCTGTGCGCTGTTTTTCTTATCTCATGCGGGGAAGATGAGGAAGATTTGACGGCTTACCTTTGCATTTCACGGGGGAAATGCTGTATGACAGGCATGTATACTGCTCTATATCCACCCGGCAATATACTGAACGCTCACACAATGCCCGAACGCCGTGCGGCATTCCCGCGCGAAGCTCGAAGTATGTACGGGACACATCTTCTTCACCATCTGACCGCCTACGGAGCCGGCCTGACGGCTGGTCAGATCGCCGTTATAGCCCTGCTTGAGGTTTACGCCGACCTCGGCAGCTGCCTCCATTTTGAAGCGATCCATTGCCGCGCGTGCTTCCGGTACCATGCCCTGATTAGAACCATTTTTCGTGTTAGTCATGTTTGTTCGCTCCTTTTCGATTCGGTTTGGTGTGTTGGGTTTTGCTGATAGTAGGTTGCGCACCAAAGGTCGAAATATGAGATGCAAATGCTGTGACGGAAGCCAGAAAATATGATAAGCAAACGCGTTTTGCCAGCGCAGGAAAACAAGCGTTGAAAATTTGCTTTTGGACAGCGCATAAAACCTGCTCTGCTCACATAATAAAGGAAAGCACAGACATATACAGCCTTATTAGTTACGGTATATACTGCGGATGGGTTAGCTTATTCTAACTTATCGTTTCCGCCCGTCACCCAACCGTCCGGATGTGTTTTTCACTAAATTGTAAGCAAACACATCTTGCAAGGATTTGTGCAATATGCTAATATGATGGTGATATATGTCCGATGCACAAATGTACAATATGCGGACACGGGAACGAATTCCGAGAAAGTCTGACAGCGATCGGAAGCGGCAGTGGAGGTGCCGCTGAAAAAGTCATATTCACTCAAATTAGGATGCTTAACCTTTTGCAAGCACAGATTTACGTGGGAATAAGGCGGCTATGCCGCTTTATCAATAATGGATAGAGAACAGAAAGGACATCATAGTATGAGTCAAAACGAGAAGAGGTTATTCGACAGACACAAGAAACAGGAAGAACCGCCTTTAGAGCAGACGCAGGCAGTGCCTGCGGTACAGAATGAAATCACGGCAGAGCCTGCAGCCGAGGTGTTGCCCAAGCGCAACAAATACGCAGACAAAATGAATCGCAAAAAGCGCAGACTGAGCAAGGGTGCGCGCATCGGCATTACGGCGGCGGCAGTTGCGCTGCTGCTTGGCGGCGGCATCTGGGCTGTGGTGAAATCCCGCGATGCGGGTACGGAGGACGTGACGCAGACCACGGCTATGGTCAGCTGCGGCGATCTGGAGACCTACATAGAGGGAAGCGGCGTTACTGCTGCAAAAAAAACGCGAGGAACTTGGCCGGGAGGTTAAGGGCAAGGTAACACAGGTGCTGGTCGCCGAGGGTGACGAGGTACACACCGGCGATCCGCTGCTGGTGATCGACCCGACCGAAACCCGCAAGGAACTTGCGGATGCACAAAAGGAACTGACCGAGGCGGAACGCGGTGTCTCAGACGCGCAGCTGGAGGTCTCCAAGGCACAGTCCGACTTGAGCGCGGCGCAGAGAAAACTGAGCCGTCTGCACATCACGGCGCCGTTTACCGGCAAACTGATTCCGGCCAAGGATTCGGACGACAAGGATGTGTCCTTCCGTGTTGGCGAGCAGGTGAGCGAGGGTCAGGTCATCGGCTACATGGTAAATGACCGCCAGATGAAGCTGACGCTGGCGTTCAGCGCCGAATATGCCCGCAGCATTCGCACCGGACAGTCGGCCACGGTATCCATCGCTTCTGCGATGAGCGAGGTGAGCGGTACGGTATCGTCGGTCGAGACAGCACAGCAGATTTCGAGTGAGGGTGTGCGCGTTATCCGCGTCGGCATTACGGTGAATAACCCCGGTTCGCTGACAAAGGGCATGACAGCCACCGCGACGATCAATACCGGGCGCCTCGGTGCGATCTATCCGGCGAACGCGGGCACACTGGAATACAGCCGCGAGGAAGCCGTCACCGCACAGATGAGCGGCGAGATCATCAAGCTGAACGGCACAAGCTACAGCACCTACAACGGCGGTGCGCTTATTATGTCCCTGTCGAGTGACGCTTCTCAGGATGAGATTGCAGCCGCGCAGAATGGCATTGCGGCGGCAAACCGCACGGTTGACAGTGCAAAGACGGCTGCAAACGAAAAGCGGGCACACATTGCCGAACTGCAGCAGCAGATTCAGAACTCGACCGTTACCTCTCCGATGGACGGCATTGTTGTCAGCCTGAACGCGGTTGAAGGACAGGAGGCGACCGGCTCGGAGACGCTCGTTGTGGTTGCCGATTTGAATGATATTGTCGTCAACGCCGAGGTCTCCTCGATGGATATCGGCTCGGTGCAGCAAGGACAGCAGGCGACTATGACGATGTACGCGTCGGACGGCTCCGAGATTTCGCTGACCGGCGAGGTGCAGTCGGTAGCGCTGGAGCCGACACAGAGCTCCGGTGACGGGCAGGGCAGCATGCCGACCTTCAAGGCGGTCATTTCGGTGGATCCGCTGGAGGGACAGAAAATTTACAGCGGTATGTCGATCGAATATAAAATCACGACGGCCTCGTCCTACGGCTGCCTGATGGTACCGTCGTCGGCTATCGTCAACACGGACAGCGGCACAGCTGTATTCGCCAAGCCGCTGACGGACGAGAACGGAAACGAGATTCCGTTTGAGGAGACCCTGCCGATTCCCGAGGGTACCGAAGGTATTCCGGAGGATTATCAGCTTGTACCGGTCGAGACCGGCATTGCCGATTCGACCAACACGGAAATCCTCGGCGGTTTGGAAGAAGGCACCGAGGTGTTCCTCGCCGGACCGAGCGATCTGTATGCCGATATGTCGGATGACGGCATGTCAGTCGGTTGAGGAGGGCGCGCTTATGTGGGAAAGAAAGGCGCAGACTCCTGACACGGAGCGCCGCGCTGAATTGTTGATTGACGTTCAGCGCATGAGCAAGATTTACAACGAAGGAAGAGAGAACGAAGTGCGTGCACTGGATGATATCTCGCTGCAGGTATCCTGGGGAGAGTTCCTGTGCATTCTCGGACAGTCCGGCTCGGGCAAGTCCACGCTGATGAACATTCTCGGCTGTCTGGATATTCCGACCTACGGCTCCTATCATCTGAACGGGCAGCCGGTCAGCGATATGAAGCCGTCTGTGCTGTCCGGTATCCGCAACAGGGAGATCGGGTTTATCTTTCAGGGCTTTAATCTGATTCCGGCGCTGACGGCGCTCGAAAACGTCGAGCTGCCGCTCATCTACCGCGGTATGCCGCGGGAGGAGCGCCGCCGTCTGGCGCAGGAGGCGTTAGTCTCGGTCGGTCTGGAAAAGCGCATGGATCACCGTCCGGGTGAGATGTCCGGCGGACAGCAGCAGCGTGTTGCGATCGCGCGGGCAGTGGCGGCAAAGCCGCCGATCATCATGGCGGACGAGCCGACCGGCAACCTGGATTCTGCCTCCGGTCTGGATATTATGCGCAAGCTGACTGCACTCAATGAGCAGGGAACCTCCATCATCCTCATCACGCATGACAACCATCTTGCACAGATGGCAAAACGCATCGTGACGATACAGGACGGCAGGATCATTTCGGACACGAAAGGAGGGGCCGTATGAATTGGATGCAGACGGTTCGTATGGCGTTCAAGTCCATTCTGAACAACAAGGTTCGCTCGATTCTGACCATGCTCGGCATCATCATCGGTGTGGCATCGGTTATCGCTATCGTGGCGTCGATTCAGGGCACGAGCAAGCTGCAGCGCCTGCAGTATGAGGCGATGGGTGTCAACCGCATCGACATTTACGGATACGGTGCGAAAAACCGCGACTGGCAGGAGTTTGAGGACTATATGACGAATGATCTGTCCGACAAAATCGCCGCATGGTCGCCGCAGAGCCAGTATTACGACTGGCAGAACAGCGGCATCCAGTACCGGGCCAAAAGGCTGGATAACAACGACAGCAACAGCGGCTACACCTATATGTACTTCGGCAACGAGCATTACGGCGAGGTGACAAGTCATGCGATTTCCGCCGGACGGGATATTTCCGCTGCGGACTGCCGCACGCGCGCCCGTGTCTGTGTGATCGGAGAAACACTGCGCAAGTATTTCTTCGGGGCGATGAGCCCGATCGGGCAGAAGCTGCAGATCGGCGGCAAAGGCTTTGAGGTTATCGGCGTGTATGCCGGCAAGTATGACGGCAAGCTGAATACAGACGATCAGATGATTGTGATGCCGTACACGCTGCAGAGCACGATGATGAGTGTATACGGCATGGCAGACCGCCAGTATATCGTGAAGGCGGCGGACAAGGACGTGATTGCCGAGCTGACAGACGAGCTTCTGCCGGGCTTTATGCAGGGCCGCTGCGAGGCGGGGAACGGATACTTTTCTGCTTCGTCGGACAGCCAGTGGCAGGAGCAGAGCGAGTCCTCCAACAACATGCTTGCGCTGCTCGGCGGCGGTGTCGCCGGAATCTCGCTGCTCGTTGGCGGTATCGGCATCATGAATATCATGCTGGTGTCTGTTACCGAGCGTACCCGCGAGATCGGTATCCGTATGGCAATCGGCGCCCGCAAGCGGGATATTATCGGGCAGTTTCTGGTAGAGGCCTCGGTGGTCTCGTGCTGTGGAGGTGTAATCGGCATTGTGCTCGGCTGCTTTCTTTCGGCGGTGTTGGGCAATCTGCTGCTTGCGAAAACGCAGAACAGCTACATGCCGACCGTGGAGCAGTTCACCGTACTGCCCTCTGCGGGACTGGTCATCGGCGCATTTCTGTTTTCTGCACTGCTGGGCATCATCTTCGGACTGTATCCCGCCAATAAAGCCTCGAACCTGCAGCCGGTAGATGCGCTGCGGACGCAGTAAAAGGAAAGGACAGGTAGGAAAATGAAAAAAAGATTTGTCAGCCTGTGTCTGGCAGGCTTGATTATGGTTGCACCGGCTTCGGCGGTGTTTACCGATATTTCAGACAGCAGGGTATCGCAGACGGCCGCCGTTCTGGATGCACTGGGTATCATGCAGGGCGTAGGCGGCGGCAGCTTCGCGCCGGGCAAGGCGCTGACGCGGGCGCAGTTCTGCAAGCTGGCGGTTACCGCCATGGGTGTGACGGATGTAAGTCCGTATGCCAGCTACACGATTTTTCCGGATGTTAAGCATTCGCACTGGGCAGCGCCGTATATCAACGCGGCAGTACGCCATCCGGAACTGAAGGAAAAGGCCATTATCCGCGGCTATGCGGACGGCAGCTTCGGCCCGGATAAGATTGTCAGCTACGGCGAGGTCTGCACCATGCTGCTGCGTATGCTGGGGTATAAAGAGGAGGACGTCGGTCCGTTCTGGCCTGCAGACTATATCGCGCAGGCACAGGCCATCGGTCTGACGGACGGTGTCACGATTGCGGATGCGCGTGCTGCAGTCAAGCGCGGAGATGCGGCGGTGCTTCTGCTGAACGCTCTGAATACGGATAAAAAGGGAGAAGAGGGCAGCACACTGCTTGACAAGGTCGCGTCCTCGACGGTCAAGGACTGCATTCTGCTTGAGACCGGAAAAACACACAGCGGCCTTGCTGCAGATGCGGCATTGTTCTATGAGGATGGTGTTGTGGATGCGGAATCTCCCCGTAAGACCGCCGGTACGCTGGACAGCAGCATGATCGGCGTGTACGGCACGATCGTTATCGGCAAGGGCAGCAGCAAGGTTGCGGTCGGTGTGATTCCGAACGGCAACAAGACCGAAGCCTATGAGGTTGTCAATGCGGCAGCAGATCGTATCGTTACCACGAACGGAACACTGCGTCCGGACCGCAAGACCAAGCTGTATATCAGCCGTGACCATGTCATGAATGAGTACGAAAATGTATGGGCGAACCTGCAGTCCGGCGACACGCTGACCCTGTACTACAACGAGTACGGCGTGCTGCAGCTGATGGCAGTCCTGCCGAAAACGACAGCAGGCACCGCGCACTCGTTCGTTTACGGTCTGGCGACCTCGCGCCGGATTCCGGCGGAGTATACGATCATCAAAAACGGTGCGAAGATCGACGCGAGCAAGCTGAAAAAATACGATGTTGTGACGCTCGATGCCGCAAACCGTCAGGCGATCGTTTCGGATACCAAGCTGAGCGGAAAATATCAGACCGACTCGACAACGTACAGCCATCCCTCTCAGGTGGAGATTCTGGGAAAGAAATTCTCGGTTTCCTCCGAGGCGGCGGCAACGTTCAAGGATATGAAGCTGAACGATTACATCACGCTGCTGTTTGACGCTGACGGCAATGTTGCGGCTGCGTATCCGAAAAAGGATGTCAGCGCGGAGATGCAGGGCATTGTAACCAAAATTGGCGAGGGAAAGGCCACGGTCACGCTGACAAACGGTCTGACACTGCGGGATATTCCAATCGCCAAGGACGTAAAAACCGATGTGATGGGTCGTCTTGTTACGGTCAGCCAGTCCGGTGAGGGGGCAGACCTGATTCGCCGCACGCTCTCCGGAAAGACCGCCGGAAGCTGGTCTGTTGCGGAGGGCAAGCTGGGCAGTAACGCCGTTTCCTCCAAGGTGCGCGTGTATGAGGAGGTGCTCTCCGGCGCACCGCTGAACGCGATCAACGTCAGCGATATTGACCTGACCTCGGTTCCGGCTTCGCAGATTAAGTATACCGTGCAGGATAACGCAGGTACGGTTACGAATATTGTTCTGGGCGATGTGACCGGAGAAAGCTGGATTTATGGTATTGGCTATGGCAAGCGGATCAAAGGAGATCTTCATATACCCTCTAATTGGAATGGTATGTCTGAAGAGGAACAGAAAAAATATGAAAAAGACCCCGATCACTACAACTATACATATATGGTTATTCCTAAATACTGGGAGAACGGAAAAACGGTAGAGGATAAAGAATATCGTGTAGTATCTCTGCCGAGCGGCTTAAACGGCAATCCGATTGGCATTCCCAGAGGGTACTCAACCGATGAAAGCATCGTCAATACCTCGCTGGATACGCTCAAGCTGACATTGATCGACACGGTAAAGCCGTCGGCATTTGACGGTTCCTCCGGTGTCCGCACCAAGGACGGCTATTACGAGCTGGCAGAGAACATCGGCGTTTACGTCTCGGAGCAGAACCGGTTTGTTTCGCTGCAGACGGCGAAATCCAACTACACGAGCTTCCGCGTATACGCCAATAAAACAGCGGAAAACGGCGGAAAAATCCGTGTGATTGTCGCTTCGTGATTTGCTGTGTGCTGCGGCCATAGTTTTCCGTTAAATAATTGAAATTGCAAAACGGATGCTTCTCTGTGCTTGGAGAGGCATCCGTTTTGTTTCGGCTTGGATTTTAATGCAGTCTGCAAGATTCATAAACGCCACAAAAGCAAAAAAACCGCCTATTCATTACGAATAAGCGGTTTTACATGGTGCGAGTAGTGATACAGAACTTTTCAAAAACCATCGTATTACAATTTGTTTTTGAGGCTGTCAGATAGCAATTTGCTTGTATCGCACACCGATGAGCAGCTGTGTTTGAAACCCAGTTGCCTTTTATATACCACACAACCTGAAAATTATCAAGTACGCGCAGCGTTCACTTCTCCCATCACCGGGAGCAAATGGAC
>ENA-UOJV01002971-UOJV01002971.1-human-gut-metagenome-genome-assembly--contig:-C82-NODE-2971-length-12239-cov-10.627052_pt1 | contig 12239 bp, 9 predicted proteins | sample MGYA00242356_ERZ723903 | MGnify/ENA metagenome assembly ERZ723903
TCCAGCGCGATGTGATAGGCGTCCATGACCAGCCAGAGGTGGTTGTCCGAGTGGAGGCGCGTGACCGGCTCCCAGCCCTCGGTGGGGAAGAAATATCATATTTAAATCCTCAATCATGCTCGCGTCTGTACATTGTATCAGTTCAGAAAATAGCATACGTTTATTTCGCCCGTCAAACCGGCACCGCGCCAAAAAGAGGCCTGTTTGCGCCATGATTCTCAGCCGGTAATAAATAGAAATAAAAACGAGGTCATCTGCGGTATGACCTCGTTTTGGAGTATACGGCTGCCTTGATTGGCAGCCGCGGATATTTGATTTTCAGCCGCTTTCGGACACGCACTCCCGCGCTTTTGATCGGCACTGCGATTTCCTGTTCATGCCGCGCGATATGAGTTTACAGCGTATCTATCCATGGTATCCCCCTTCTTTGAAAGCATCAGTCTCGCTCGTTTCAACGGCTCGAATTTGCACAAGCTGCACTGCCGGGCAGGTTGTCCTCGCTTTGTATCCGTGCGTCCCAGACGGGGTAGCGGTAAATAGGCGTCCGCCCATCCGGGAGCGGCGCGTCCTGTTGTCATTACAGGGTTCTGGTACAGACCTCGCGGACTTTGGCCTGAAGGGCCTTGAGGTCAGAAAAGGTGTCCGGGCGCTTGCTTTCGTCGCGCAGGAGCGCGGACGGATGATAGAGTGCAGTGAAGAGAATGCCGCCCTTTTCAGTAAATTGTCCGTGTTCGCGGGAAATCTTGAAATCCGGACGGATGAGGCGCATGGCCGCGATACGGCCGAGGCAGATGATGATCTTCGGCTGGATCAGCTTCGTCTGCGCGCGCAGGAAGCTGATACACGCATCCTGCTCGGTCTGCATCGGGTCGCGGTTTTTGGGCGGGCGGCACTTGACGATGTTCGTGATATAGCAGTTTTCCCGGCCAAGGTCGATGATGGAGAGCATTTCGTCAAGAAACTTTCCAGCCGCGCCGACAAACGGCTCGCCCTGCAAGTCCTCGTTTTCTCCCGGTCCCTCGCCGACGAACATGACCTCCGCGTCCCGCGGGCCAACGCCGAAAACGACGTTGTGCCGCGTCTGCGACAACGGACAGTTGGTGCAGGACAGGCAGGCAGCCTGAAGCGATTCCCAGTTCAGCATGCGATTGCCCTCCTTTACTTTCGTTCCAGTTCGTCAAACGGCAGGTCGTAGCCTTCGCGGAAACGGCGGCGGCGATCTTCCAGCGCACGGCGGCGCTGCTCCATGCGCATGCGGCGGTAGCGGCGCTTGCGCAGCTGATAGAGCACGATAAGGGCCAGTATCACACCAACGGCAACAAAGATTGCAATCACGACCCACTTCCACCAGTTTTTCTGGATATAGGCTCCCGTTCCGGCAGCGGCGGAGGAAATCTCGGAACGCGCCACATCGGTGATGGCAAGCAGCTTCGTCTGACCGAGGATCTCACCGGCATAGGTAACGGTGGCCGAGCCGAGCACGTCGCCCTCGCGGACAGGCGCGTCAACGCTGTCGCTGTTAAGCTGGATATCTGTGACCAGCTTGTCGGGGTCATAGTCGTTCGGCAGCAGAACCTTGATCTCGTCCTGCGGCGCAACGGCGACCGCCTCCGCACCGGCAGAGTTGTTGATCTTCACCTGATCGACCGGATACAGCGGCGACATGATCGGTAAGTATGAGTAATTATCAAAGCCATAGTCAAACAGCCGTGCGCACTCCGTAAAGTTCTCCATAAGCAGATCGCCGCTGTCAAGGATGGTTGTGGCCGCGCCGCAGACAATGCCCAAAAGGTCAAGACCGTCTCCCGTCGCCTCGGAAATGACGCAGCGGCCCGCCTGACTGGTATAGCCGGTCTTGATGCCATGCGCACGCGAATAATAGAGTGAGTTGGACATCGAGCGGTAAATCAGCATGTTTGTCGTTTTAAGCTTCGGGATGTTCTGCCGTACATTATCATCGGGCAGCTGATATTCATAGGTATCAACGATTTGGCGGAAATTTTCGCTTTTGAGCGCGGCCTGCGTAATGATGGACAAATCGCGCGCGGTGGTATAGTGATTCTCATCGTGCAGACCGTGGGGATTGCTGAAATGCGTGTTGAGGCAGCCAAGTTCATAGGCGCGCTGGTTCATCATGCGGACAAAATCCGTAATGGAACCGGCAATATGCTCGGCGATGACGTTGCAGGCGTCGTTGCCGGAGACGACCATCATGCAGTACAGCAGATTTTCCAGCGTCATCTGCTCACCGACCTGAAGCCCTGCGACGCTCGAATCAATGTCCAGATCCTCGAGCGCGGATGCCGAAACGGTCACAACGTCGGACAAATTGCCGTTTTCCAGTGCCAGCAGACAGGTCATGATCTTCGTCAGGCTGGCCGGATAGATGCGCTCGTCCGCATCCTGTTCATAGACGGTACGGCCCGTGTTGAGATCGACGAGGAGCGCGGCCTTGGCCGCGACAGAAAAGCTTGTCCGCGAGGACAGCAGCTGATCCTCCGGCACGCTGTCGTCTGCCGCTGCGGCATCCGCGCCGTCGCTCTGCGTCTGCTCCGGGTCTTCCGCCGTCTCAGCGTCCACCGCGAGAAGCGGCAACGTCAGGGAAGACAGCAGCAGGAACACGGCAAGCAGCAGGGAAAGAACCTTCGTTTTTTTCATTTTTATCTCCATTTTATTCTGTTCGGATTGTACAGAATCAAAAAAATATGGTATACTGATTGCGTCAGTTGACACTTAACGTATTATATAACAGGTTGGCCCGGTATGTCAAATGGAGGCAGCTGTATGCGGAAAAAGCGTGTCGATCCGGCGCTTGTCTTGTGGAGCGCTGCAATTCTCCTGTGCGCCTGCGCATTCTTTCTTGGCCGCGCAACGGTGCGCGGGCCAGTTCTCGAAACGCAGCACGCTGCGCCCGGCGGCGCGGCACAGGACGCCTGGATCAGCCAAGTCGAGAAAAAGACGGCTTCCGCCGCTGAAGGAAGCGGCCGCGTCTGTTTGAACACGGCAACGATGGAAGAACTTCTGGAACTTCCGGGCGTGGGAGAAAAGACGGCGGAGCGGATTCTTGCATACCGGGACACATACGGAAAATTTGTCACGACCCAGCAGCTGCTGGACGTCGAGGGGATTGGAGAAGGGCTGCTGGAAAAGCTGCGGCCGTATGTCTATGTGGAGGAAATCGAATGAAAATTCTGGTTGTGGATGACGAAAAGCTGCTGGTCAAGGGCATTAAGTTCAACTTGGAAAACGACGGCTACGAGGTCGTAACCGGCTGTGACGGCATGGAAGCCGTGGAATTGGCGGCGAGCGAAACGCCGGATCTGATCGTGCTCGATCTGATGATGCCCCGGCTTGACGGTCTGGAGGCCTGCACGAAAATCCGGGAGTTTTCGCAGGTTCCCATTATCATGCTGACTGCCAAATCCGAGGATATGGACAAGCTGCTGGGCTTTGAGCACGGCGCGGACGACTATCTCACAAAGCCGTTCAACATTCTCGAACTCAAGGCACGCATCCGCGCGCTTCTGCGCCGGGCCGGAACAGCAAAAAAGCAGACGCCGGAGCAGACGCTCGTCTGCGGGCACATCACGCTCGACCGAGACAGCCGCAGCGCGTTCCGCGAGGACGTGCCGGTTGATTTGACGGCGAAGGAATTTGATCTCATGGAACTTCTGATGCGCAACCCCAACCGTGTATATTCGCGCGAGACACTGCTCGACGCAATCTGGGGCTACGACGTCAGCAGTGAGATCCGCACGGTGGATGTGCACATCCGACGGCTGCGCGAAAAGCTCGAAAAAAATCCTGCCCAGCCGGAGCATATTCTGACCAAGTGGGGAGTTGGCTACTATTTCAAGTACTGAACGGCGCAGGCGGCTCATGCCGTCAAGCTCGCAGATCCGCAACGCGCTGGCGTATATGGCCGTTACGGTTCTTGTCCTTGTATTTCTGAATATTTACTCTGCCTCCGCCTCGCGCGATCTGATGTTCAAGGCAAAATGCTCGTCCGCGCAGGATAAGCTGAAGGTCGTCACGTCCTCATTTTCCGGTGTAGATGCGCTGACGCAGGAGACGGCGGAGCAGATCATCTCTGTCATTGGCGATATGAACGTCACGCGCCTCATCGTGACCGACGCATCGGGCCGCGCGCTCTACGATTCTGTGCCCAGCCAGAACGCGGAGGGAAAATTCATCCTGCTCGAGCCGATCGTGCAGGCGCTGGATTGTAATGACGTCTTTTCCTGCGTCTATGAAAACAACACGCTCAAAAGCTACGCTGCGTCGCCGGTCCTGATGCACGATACGGTCGTTGGGTGCGTATATCTGATGGAATACGATGCCTCGCAGGGCGGCATTATCGCAAGCCTTGAGCGGACGATCTTCCGCGGGTCGCTGGTTCTGATCGGGATCATCTTTTTGTGCGCGGTCATCTTTACCATGACCGGTTCAAGCCGCATGCGGCGGATCATGACCTCCATGCGCCTTGTGCGCGAGGGCGAATACAGCCACAAAATTCAGATGCGCGGCTCGGACGAATACGCAACGCTGGCAGCGGAGTTCAACAAGCTGACCGACAAGCTGCAGCAGACGGAGATCACCGAGCGGCAGTTCGTCTCCGACGCGTCGCACGAACTCAAAACGCCGCTGGCATCTATCAAGCTGTTGTCCGACTCCATCCTGCAAAACGAGATGGATACGGACACGATGCGGGAATTTGTCGCCGACATTGGCGCGGAGTCCGACCGGCTGACGCGCATGGCGCAGAAGCTGCTCACACTCAGCCGGGCCTCAGCCGATGAAACAGAGGGCGGAGAGCATGAGGTCGTTGATGTCGGACAGACGCTCTCGCGCGTGTTCCGCATGCTCGTGCCGCTGGCCGACCGGCAGGCGGTCAAGCTGACGGCCAGCGTAGAAAAGGGCTGCACGATTTTGTCCTTTGAGGACGATGCGTATCAAATCCTGTTCAATCTCGTGGAAAACGGCATCAAATATAACCGGGAAAACGGCAGCGTCCATGTTCGGGTGCGGCATGAGGAAGATACTGTTGTCATTGATGTAGAGGACACCGGCAGCGGCATTCCCGAAAACGCACTGGACTCTATTTTCAACCGCTTTTACCGCGTTGACAAGGCCCGCAGCCGTCAGGCAGGCGGCGCGGGACTCGGCCTTTCCATCGTACATGAGATGGTCGGGCGGAATTTCGGCACGATCTCGGTTCGTTCCACAGTCGGCGAAGGCTCGTGCTTTACCGTCACGTTCCCAAGCTTCGGTTCCGGAGAGGAGGACGACCCGGATGCGTAAAAAAAAGGACTGCCTGCTTGCCGTGCTGCTGGCAGTGTGCTTTCTGTGCGGATGCTCCGCATCGGTCTATCTCCGAAGTCCGGAGGAACCGCAGATTCAGTTTTATTACTGCGTCCGCGAAAGCGCGGATGCAAAAACCGGCGCGCTCACAGCCACCCCGGCCTCCGTACCGGACAGCAGCCCCGCAGCCGTTTTGCAGCAGTATCTGATCGCTCCTGCGGAGGAAGGACTCGCGCTTCCGGACGGACTCAGGGGCAGCTGCTCCTTCGATTCCTGCGAGGACGGTACGCTGACGCTGCTTTTAGATGAAAATGCGCCAGAAGGACTTCAGGCGTCTTTGGCGGCAGCCTGTCTGACGCTGACGCTGACCCAGCTGGACGGCGTAGACCGCGTGCGCCTCGTGCGCACGCAGCGGCAGACGGAAGTCACTTATACGGCAGAGCAGTTTTTACTGTACGACACATCTGCCGACCAGCCGGAATATGTCGTGCGGCTGTATTATCCCAACAAAGATGGCCTGCTCGCCGCGCGCGATGCTGTTGTCCGTACCGCTGACATGGAGCAGCTTCCGCTGCTTGCGCTTCAGGCGCTTGTCAGCCGCGAGGTTCCCGTGAATCTGACGCGGGCCATCCCCTACCGGACGCAGGTGCTCGACCTTTCCGTTACGAACGGCTCGGCAAGCGTCGTGCTGTCCGACGATTTCATGGGCTGCGATACCTCGGCGCAGCAGGCGGCAAACGCTGTGCGCTCCATTGCCGCCACGCTCTGCGCGCTGGACGGCATCACCGCCGTGCAGCTGTCCATCATCGGCGAGTCCGGCCTGACCTATTACGACATCACGCAGCCCATTGTTCCGCAAGCAGATTGGTACGCGGAATAGCGTAAAAATGCCTCCCCTTGTCATGCCCTGCATGATAAGGGGAGGTGGCATTTTCAAAGAAAATGACGGAGGGGATGGGGCACGCGTTTCTGCATGCTCCTAAATTTGTGACGTTCGCATCCCCTCAGGCCCTGCAGGCCAGCGTCCCTACCCCCTATTGGCCCTTCGGGCCATTTCCCCCTGATAGGGGGGGAATCAGTCCTTTTCAGGGGGGAGCCTTAGGTGCGCCTCAGGTTGGGAGGTAGTCATTGATGGTGACCGGCGTGTTCAGGCGCGGGGCGGAGGATGCGTTCAGGAGGAACAGGCGGCAGGTGTCCTGCAGATTGAGCCTGACGGAATCCGTTTTGGTACGCAGGACGCCGATGCCCGTGACGCGGCCATCCGCGTCATAGGAGACTGCGACGGCGCAGCCTTCGTTCAGATCGTCGGTCAGGGTGATCTTTCCGGTGTCCGTGTTGACGCTCCATGACGTTTCGATCTCGTTCCCCTTGTTATCCCAACCGTATCCAAACTTACTCGTACGCAGGTTGTCCCAGCGCGTTTCGCCGTCCCACGGGGCGATCTGGTAGCCCTCGTAGGTATCGCCCGTCCAGCCGGACGTGCCGGGCAGGTAATAGAGCGTCCAGTCCGACGGGAACGAGCAGTTGGCATTCCCCGTCCCGACAATCTGGGGCGCATCGCCGAGGAAATACGCGCCGACAGGGATCTCATTGAGATTTCCGTAAATCGCCCCATCTCTGTCGAACGCCTTTTTCCCGATTGATTTTATACTCGCTGGAAGAACCACCGCATTTCTAGGATGGCAGCCGCTAAACGCTTCGTCCCCTATCGTTTCCAGTCCATCCGGCAGCGTAATTTTTGTCAGGTTATACGCATACATAAACGCCTGCTTTTCGATTTTCTTCAGCGTGGATGGCAAGCGGACGGACGGCATATAAGAACAGGAGAACGCGCTCTCGCCGATCTCTGTCACGCCCTCCGGGATCACAACCTCTGTTTTCAGGCCGTACATATGCGCAAACGACCGCTCTTCAATTTTGGTCAGGCTGGCGGAAAGCTTCAGGCCGGTAAAGCCCTTGCACAGGTAAAACGCCCATTCCCCCACCGTTTTGACGCTGTCCGGCAGGGACAGGAGCCCGCCGAAGCCGTCGCATTCCTTAAACGCATTCGCGCCGATGCTCGTCACGCCGTCTGGAATCAGCAGTTCTCCGGAAAAGTCTGTGTACGCGAACGCTTCTGCGCCGATGGTTTTCAGCGTCGACGGCAGCGTCAGCTTACCGGTAAACATTCCACTAGACCGAGAAGAAGAGAATGTACCGATTGCAATTTCCGTGATGCCCTCCGGAATAGTCAGACTGCCGGTAAACGCACACCCGGAAAATGCCTTCTTGCCAATCGTCCGCAGATTCTTTCCAAGCGTCAGGGTGCCGTTCAGACCGGTACAGAATTCAAACGCGCTGTCGCCAATGGTCTGCACGCTATCCGGAATCGTCAGGTCGCCGCTCAGTTTTTCACAACCCTGAAAGGCCCCCGCGCCGATGGTTTGCACGCTGTCCGGGAGCGTCAGATCTCCGTTCAGGTTTCTGCAGCCGTTAAAGGCCCTCTCGCCGATACTCCGCACGTTTTTCCCGAATTTGATCGTGCTGCAGGCCGTCCACGGAAAAGCGTTCCAGCCGATCTGCGTGATCTGGTCGCCGATCACGATCGTCTGAATCGAATTACGGTAATCCATCCACGGATAGTCTCCGTACTCATAATCGTTCATCGCGCCGCTGCCGGAGATGGTCAGCGTGCCGGTGCTGCTGTCAAATGACCAGTAGGCAGACGGGCCGCACTTCCCGCTCGTCCCCGCCGCCGACGCGCCGATGCACAGCGCAAGCAGCAAAAGCGCTGCAAAGAGCAGCCGTGTGATGTGTTTTTTCATTTCAAGGCCCCCGTTTTTTGTTTATTATTTTATTATATCGTGCCGGGTTTGGAAAATCAACCGCGGCAAGGCCTCCTGAAAGAGAATGTTATTCTGTTGAGGGGGGTAGGCAGGTTCCTGCTTGTTCGTAGGGGCCGATGCCTACATCGGCCCGTTGGGAAATTGCGAATTTGCCGAAGATTACCGAAAAACTGTTGCAATCTGCCGGGCCGATGCGATGCCCGCAGGCTAGTTTCGAGGCGCAACCGCGCTTTGCGCGGCTCTTAGCGCCGAAGATGGGCATCGGCCCCTACAATGAAATTTGACAGTGTATACGGATTTGCATCGGGTTTATGCTCTTCGCGTTTGCGTGCTGCGACCTTTCAGTCAGCTTCGCTGACAGCTCCCCTTTCAGAGGAGCCTTTGGTGCGTTGTTTAACCGGGAATTGATCTGGATTTAAGGTTCTCAGCGAAATATCACGAAGATTTAACGTAATTCTGGACGCGCATTTGACATTCTCTTTCTATATTTATATCAGATAAAACGAATTTAGAAAGAGGTCTGTGCGGATATGACGATTTTTAACTTTTTAACATTGCTCGGCTCGCTGAGTCTGTTCCTGTTCGGCATGAGCGTGATGGGAACGGCGCTGGAAAAGCGTGCGGGCGGGTCCTTGAAGGCCATTCTGGCGAAGCTGACGAACGGGAAATTTTCCGGACTTCTGACGGGTCTTGCCGTCACGGCAGTCATTCAGTCTTCTTCGGCTACGACAGTCATGGTTGTGGGCTTTGTCAACTCCGGGCTGCTGAGCCTCAAGCAGTCTATCCCCGTGATTATGGGCGCGAACATCGGCACGACCGTGACGGCGTGGCTGCTGTCGCTGTCCGGCATCAACGGCGACAGCCTGTTCGTGCAGCTTCTGAAACCCTCGTCGTTTACGCCGGTGCTGGCTGTGATCGGCATTATTCTGTATCTGACCGCAAAGGGCAAGAAAAAGGACACGGGCCTGATTCTGCTGGGCTTTGCGACGCTGATGTTCGGCATGGAATCGCTGTCCGGCTCTGTTTCCGGGCTGCGGAACGACCCGAACTTTACAAAATTCTTCCTGATGTTCTCGAACCCCATTCTGGGCGTTCTGGCAGGCGCGATTTTGACGGGCATTGTACAGTCCTCGTCCGCATCGGTCGGTATTCTGCAGGCGCTGTCCTCGACCGGGGCTGTCAGCTACGGCGCGGCAATCCCCATTATTATGGGTCAGAACATCGGCACCTGTGTGACGGCTATGCTGTCCTCCGTCGGCACGAACAAGAATGCGCGGCGCGCGGCCGTTGTGCACCTGAGTTTCAACATCATCGGCACAGTTGTCTGGCTGACGCTGTTTGAATCGGCGAACGCGATCTTCCGCTTTGCCTTCGTCTCCACCGCCATTGACACCTTCCATATCGCACTGATCCACTCGATCTTCAATCTGGCCTGCACGCTGATGCTGCTGCCGTGCTGCGGGCTGCTGGAAAAGCTGTCGTATAAGGTCATCCCGGAGGGACAGCACGCAGACGCGACGACGGAACTGGACGAGCGTCTATTTGCAACACCTGCTATTGCGCTCGTCAAGAGCGAGGAACTGGCCAAGCGCATGGCGGCGGACTCCGAACTTGCGCTGCACGAAAGCCTGCAGGCCGTGCTCGGCTTTACGCCGGAACTGGCCGCCTCTGTCCGGCAGCGCGAAGACGACACCGACCGCTATGAGGACACGCTGGGAACCTTCCTTGTGCATCTGGCCACACAGCCGATGAGCGAACAGGACAGCGTGGAATCGTCCAAGCTGCTGCATCTGATCGGCGATTTTGAGCGCATTGCAGACCACGCCGTCAATATTATCGAATCGGCAGAGGAGTTAAAGGAAAAGGGCGTTTCGTTCACGGACTCTGCAAAAAAAGAACTTCAGACGATGCTGAACGCCGTGAGCGAGATCGTTGATCTCACAAGCCGGGCATTTTTGCAGGACGATCTGACACTTGCGCGGCAGGTCGAGCCGCTGGAGCAGGTCATTGACAAGCTGAAGAATGAACTGCGCACAAATCACATTGCCCGGCTCCAGCGCGGCGAATGTTCGCTGGCCGCAGGCTTTGTGCTGTCCGACCTGCTGACAAATCTGGAACGTGTGGCTGACCACTGCTCGAACATCGCAGGCTGCCTGCTCGACATGAAAAACGAGCGCATCGACTTGCACAAGTACCTCGGCGACGTCAAATCCGGCAGCAACGAGTTTTTGATGCAGTACAATACGTTTGAAGAAAAATACAAACTGGCGTAAATGCACCGGATACCGCATACCAAAAGGCTCCCCCCTTCCATGCAGGGCATGGTATTCTATTGAAAATGGAGGGATTAAAACATCTATGAAAAAACTGCTTTTTATCATTCCGTCGGTTTTGCTGCTGTTGGCAGCTGGTACGCTTGTTTTCTGCAAGCACCATGCCGAGCGAAGCGGTCTTGCCTGCATGGATATTGACCTGTGACACATAAGAAAAAATCATTCCGCAGCGCCGCCCCTGTGTGGGCGGCGTTTGTCATACCGATCGTCTGGCTGGCCGTGCTGATGGCTGGATGTTATGCACCCGGAATGACCATCTTTGACCTTGCCGCACAATTCTCCGAAGTGACCCAAACGCCGTTTTCTCTGCATTGGACGCCATACACGATGAAGTTTATCGGTATTTTCCTGCTGCTCTACGGCGGCGCAATCTTGTTCTATTACACTGGGCAGAAGAACACCAGACCCGGTGAGGAACATGGCTCCGCGTCGTGGGGCAGTGTCAGGGAACTGGATAAAAAGTACCGTGACAAGGATGCAGGCAAAAATGTCATACTGACCCAACACCTGCAAATGAGCATGAACGGTAAGCTGCACCGGCGAAATCTTCTGCAAATTATCGTCGGCGGTTCTGGCAGCGGCAAGACGCGATTCCTTGCAAAACCGAATCTTATGCTTGCAAATGCCAGTTTTATTTGCACAGACCCAAAGGGAGAAATGCTCCGTGCCGTCGGAAATCTGTTTCTGGAGAAAGGCTACGTTCTGCGCGTTTTTGATCTGATCGACCCATCCAAATCCGACTGCTATAACCCGTTTTGTTACATCCGAAAGGATGCGGACGTGTTCAAGTTGATTGACAATTTCATCAAAAACACCACACCGAAAACCGCGAAGTCGAATGATCCGTTCTGGGAGAAGTCTGAAACGGCTTTGGATTCTGCGCTCATGCTTTATCTGCTGCATGAGGCCCCGCCCGAAGATCAGAACATGGAAACGATTCTGTATATGATTGAAAACGGCGGTGCAAAGGAAGAAGATGACGATTATCAATCTCCGCTTGACCTGCTCTTTGAAGCCTTGGAGGAAGAACAGCCTGACCACATTGCCGTGCGGCAATACCATATCTTCAAGCAAGCCGCGGGCAAAACTGCAAAATCGATTTTAGTAAGCGCCGCTGTCCGCCTTGCATCGTTCACGCTGCCGGAGATTCAGCGCATCACCGCCACCGACGATATGGAGCTTGGCAAGCTGGGCGAACGGAAACAGGCCATCTTCTGCATCATCCCGGATTCTAACGATGCGTCTTTGAATTTTCTGGTAGGAATGTTATATACACAGGCTTTTCAGGAGCCTTACTATCAGGCAGATAAGGTGCATCAAGGGGCGCTGCCGGTTCCCGTGCGGCTGATGTTCGATGAATTTGCGAACGTGGCCCTGCCGGATGGCTATGCCCGATTGCAGGCGACTATGCGCTCCAGAAACATTATGTCAACTATCATTCTGCAAAATATTTCGCAGCTCAAGGCGCTTTTCAAGGACGATTGGGAGGGCATCATCGGCAACGCGGACAGCTTTATCTACCTTGGCGGAAACGAGCAGTCAACGCACAAATACATTTCGGAGCTGCTTGGCAAGGAAACGATTGATACCCGGACGTCCAGCCAGAGCAAAGGTCGGAACGGTTCTTTCTCGCAGAACTTCCAACAGGCCAGACGTGAACTTACGACCTCGGACGAAGTACGGCGCTTGGATAACAAAAATGCAATAATTCTCATCCGCGGCGAGAAGCCGGTCATTGATGAAAAGTACGACATTCTGAAGCACCCAAATATTCACCGCA